>Ga0180085_1000290_pt1 | contig 17788 bp, 11 predicted proteins | sample EasRiv730_16_10D_FD_123013 | JGI IMG/M metagenome (GOLD analysis project Ga0180085, IMG submission 123013) | Soil microbial communities from meander-bound floodplain in the East River, Colorado, USA - East River metaG ERMLT730_16_10D | ecosystem: Environmental > Terrestrial > Soil > Floodplain ... | reverse complement strand
GACCGCGACGTGCGAGGTGCGCGCTTTCGGCGCTCCGTGCGTCGTGACGGGGCGCCAGGTGTCGGTCGCCGGATCGTAGCGGCGTCCCGTGTCGGAGGACCCTCCCAGATACGAGCCACCCCACACGATCATCTCGCTCCCGGTCCAGACGACAGTCCCCCCGAGGGTGTCCGGTGGCTCGGACGGCCGACGCCACGTGTCCGGAGTGCATCCCGCTTCCACAAGCGACGGGAGTACGAAGTCCCCGCCGACGCCGAGCGGCTCGGCGCTCCAGCTCTCTCGTTCGTTCTGCCACCACGTCTCGAACGACGTCTTCGGCCACGTGGCGGTCGCGATGCGGAGATGATCGGGTCCTCGCTCGGCGACTCGAACGACGTAGAACGCTTCGTCCGACTCGCGCAGCTCGCTCCAGTCGCCGAGAGGCAGCTGATCGAGGATCGTCGTCGTGTCGGCGCGCGCGACGATCCCATCCGTCTCGGACGATCGGGACACTCCGAACGCCTCGGCCAGCCAGTCGACCGCCGCGAGCCAATCGCGATCGCTCAGCTGCACGATCGACGGATCCGGGTTCGAGGCGTCCCCGCGCCGCCAGGTCGACTCGGCTAGCTGGTCGAGCGGCATGGCACCTTCGAGCCCGGCCACGAGCCGGCCCCGTCCCGCTTCGGCCACCGTGCGCGCAGCGCTGTGGAATCGATCGTCGCGTGCGTACCAACTGCGAAGGAGACGGCTCGCGAGCAGCGGGCGCGCCAGGGATTCCGCGATCAGAGTCGGGGAGTCTCCGAGGGCGGCGAAGATCTCGCGGAGCGTCCGCGGATCTTCCGTCCGATCGACCATCCGCGCGAGCTCCGCCTGCAGTTGTGGCGCCGCGATCGGGCGTCCCCACAGGCCCTCGAGCGCGTTCGATGCACGGAGATAGTCCTCGACGTCGAGCCGGATCGCTTCATCCGAGAGCACCTCCTCGAGAGCCGGCTTCGGCCCCGGATTGTCGGCGGGCCAAGTCCGGTGACTCCAGTAGACGCGCTCGATCGCACGTCGAGCCGCGATTCGATCTTCGAACGAGGGTGCGGCCGGTTGGGCGACCGTAGCTGTCCAAGCTCCGGCGGCCAGCCCCGCAACCACGAAGAGCGTACGACTCCGTCCACGCTGCGGGTGACCGACCATGTTCCCCTCCGATCTCGCTTGCGGCATCGTGCCGTCCGGCCCGTCCGAGTCGGACGAGTGTGGCACGTGGGGCGGCTCGAATTCGGACCCTCAAGTACGCCGAGAAGGCGGCGCGGGCGACGAGGATCAGAACGGAAACGGTCCGGAGCCAGCGACGGCGGGGGCCATGTCGGCTTTTCCTTCCGGTTTCCGTCCTTCTGAATGGGGGATCGGCCCCCAGGAGGAGACGATGAGAACCCCGAGCCGACCCTCTCTGATCCTCGCTTCCGTTGTGCTCCTCCTTCTCTGGGCTACCGCGCTCGACCTCGGGGCGGACCAGGGGCCGGCTCGCCTCATCCGGGACATCAACCGCGTACCGTCGGGCGATATGGCTTCGTTTCCCGCCGCGTTTGCGCAACTGGGCGGTATCACGCTGTTCGAGGCCCAGACCCCGGAGACGGGCCGCGAGCTGTGGCGCACGGACGGCACGGCGGCCGGAACCGTGCTCGTGAGGGACATCGCCCCCGGGCCGCTTTCGGCCTTCGGGCTGAACAACGATTCCGCCTTCAACGTCGTCGGGAATACGGCGTACTTCGCGGCGGACGACGGCGTGCACGGCGTCGAGCTGTGGAAGAGCGACGGCACGGAAGCCGGCACCGTGCTGGTCCGGGACATCCGGCCGGGGCGGCCGAGCTCGCTCCTTCGATCGACGTTCCGCAGCGGCGACCTGCTCTGGTCCCTGCTCCATGCCCGGATCGGCGGGACTCTCCTGTTCCTGGCCGACGACGGGGTGCACGGGTTCGAGCCATGGACGACCGACGGAACCGAGGCCGGTACCAGGCTGCTCGCGGACGTGCGTCCGGGTCGTATCAGCGCGTTCGGAGAGTTCAACGACATCCGCTTCGAATCGGCGTCGCTCGGCGGAGTCGTGATCTTCGGCGCGGACGATGGCGTCCATGGCTCGGAGCCGTGGCGGTCGGACGGGACCGGGCCCGGCACGTTCCCCCTCGACGTCGTACCGGGTGGGATCGGGTCCGCGCCGCGGGAGCTCACGCGGTTCGACGACGTTGTCGTGTTCGTCTCGAACGGGGGGCTGTGGAGGACGGACGGTACGGCAGCGGGGACCTTCGTGATCGGCTCGTTCAGCGGGCCCGGTCGGCTTCTCGCGGTGGACCACACGCTGTACTTCCGCGCAAGCGCCGGAACGACGGGCGAGGAGCCGTGGAAGAGCGACGGGACCGCGAGCGGCACGGTGATGGTGAAGGACATTCACCCCAGCGGCCGCTCGAGCCCCGACTGGCTCGTCGCAGTGGGCGGGATGCTCCTCTTCGTCGCGGACGATGGACTCCACGGTCGAGAGCTGTGGCGCACCGACGGGACGGAGGCGGGGACCGTGCTGGTACGGGACATTCGCCCGGGGAGCGCGTCGACGACGATGTCACTGCGCGGAGCGATCGGCGACGTCTTGTGCCTGATGGTTGACGACGGGGTCCACGGCTTCGAGCCCTGGCGCACCGACGGCACCGAGGCCGGGACGCGCATTCTTGCCGACATCGAGCCCGGGGTCGCGTCGTCCTCCGCGACGACATTGGCGCTCCATGCCGGATCGCTGTTCTTCAGCGCACAGCGGAGCGACGTCGGCTACGAGCTGTGGCGCACCGCTGGGACGGAGGACGGAACCGTGCTCGTCGCGGACATCTACTCCGGTCTCGGTTCTTCCTTTCCCGGCTCTTCCTCTCCCGTGAGGGCGATCTCGGCCAACGACGCGTTGCTGTTCCGCGCGGAGGATCCCGTACACGGGATCGAGCTCTGGCGGAGCGACGGAACCCCCGCCGGCACGAAGCTGGTCCGGGATATCAACCCGCGGATCCACACGCGAGATTTGTCCTTTTCCCGAGCCTTGAGAATCGGAACAGCCGCGAGCAGTTTCCGCTTCCTCTTCGTCGCGAACGACGGGATCAACGGGTCGGAGCTGTGGGTCAGCGACGGAACCGAGGCGGGCACCTTGCGTGTAAAGGACATTCGGCCGGGCGCGGCGTCGGGCATCGATTCCGGCGGCTCGCTGACCGTCCTCGGCGACAACGCGGTGTTCTTCGCCGACGACGGAGTCCACGGTCGAGAACTGTGGACGAGCGACGGGACCGAGGACGGGACCGTTCTGCTGAAGGACGTTCACACGGGTCCAAGCAGTGCCCTGGCCGGTTCGCCGGTCCCCTTCGACGGCGCGCTGTATTTCGCGGCGACCGACGCCGAGCACGGACGGGAGCTGTGGAGAACCGACGGAACCGCGGCCGGCACCGTGCTCGTCCGCGACATCCGACCGGGACCCGAAGAATCGTCGCCGAGCGTGCTCAAGGTGTTCCGAGGCGCGCTGTACTTCGCCGCCGACGACGGTCAGCACGGCATGGAGCTCTGGCGCAGCGACGGCACCGAGAGCGGGACGAACATGGTGCAGGACCTCGACCCGGGACCCGGCAGCTCTCAGATCCCGTTGCAGTTCTTCGCGTGGGGCGATCGGCTCTACTTCCCCGCGACCGATCCGCTCCACGGCATCGAGCTGTGGACGAGCGACGGGACCGAAAGCGGCACCGCGCTCGTGGCCGACATCAACCCCGGTCCCGCCCGCTCGGTCCCGTACAATTTCCTGTCGCACGGTGACTCGCTGTACTTCTCGGCCGGGGGAGCGTCCGGGGGGTTCGAGTTGTGGAAGACCGACGGCACCGAGACGGGCACCGTCCTCGTGCGGGACATCAACCCCGCTGGAGACTCGGAGGCGCTCGGCCGCAGTCGGGCGGCGCTCGGCGACAAGCTGCTGTTCGACGCCGTCACGTGGGAGCACGGCCGGGAGCTGTGGACGAGCGACGGCACGGAGGCCGGCACCGTGCTCTTGCGAGACATGCTCCCGGGAGAGAACTCCTCGAACCCCCGGGGCCTCACGCCGGTCGACGGCGCGTTGGTCTTTTCGGCGCAGCCTGGCCCGTCGAGCCCGAGCCGGCTGTGGCGCACCGACGGCACGGACGAGGGCACGTGGATCGTGCTCGATACGGTTTCGAATCCCACGGAGCTCACCGCTGTCTCCGGCATCGTGCTGCTCGCCGCGACGGACGCGACGATCGGGCAGGAGCCGCACGTCACGGACGGGACCGAGGCCGGGACGATCGCGCTGCAGGATATCGCGCCCGGCGCGAGCGGATCCCGGCCGGGCGGCTTCCTGTTCCTCGGAAGCCGGATCCTGTTCTTGGCCGACGACGGCGTCGTGGGACGCGAACTGTGGATCGCGCGCACGGCGATCTTCCTGAGGCAGCCCGCACGCGCGATCGACGCCCTGCGCGCCGAAGTCGTGTCGCTCGGCCTGGCCCTGGGCACCGAGCGCAGCCTGGTGGCCAAGCTCGACGCCGCGGCGGTCGCGCTGTCCGAGAATCGCCGGGTCGACGCGATCGTTGCTGTCCGCGACTTCATCCGGCACGTCGACGCGCAGTCGGGCAAGCGCATCGACGCCACCCTCGCCGCCGAGCTCGTCGAGTTCGCAAGCGATCTGGTGAGCCTGCTCGAGGGAGCGTTCGACTGATCCCACCGCCTCGCTCCGCCGTCCTGGCTGTATAGTACGTACAGCCAGGGTCCGCCGGGGGGGCCGCGGGTGGGCGACATCACGATCTTGATCCGCGCCGCGCACCAGGGCGACCGGGACGCGCTCGACCGGCTCTTCTCGCTCCTGTACGACGATCTGCATCGGATGGCCCACGCGCGGGTGCGGGCGGGCGGGCCGGACACGCTCCTCGACACGACCGCGCTCGTGCACGAGACCTATGCGCGATTCGCGGATGCGGGCGAGCTCGGTGCCGTCGACCGGCAGCACTTCTTCGCCTACGTCGCCCGGGCGATGCGCTACGTGGTCGTCGACTTCGCACGCAGGAGGAGCGCGGCGAAGCGGGGGGGTGGGAGCGCACACGTCGCGATCGACGAGAAGGTCGCGGACGCGGTCGTGGATCGAAGCGACGAGATTCTCCGCGTCCACGAGAGTCTCGAGGACCTCGGACGCGTGGACGCGGATCTCGTGCGGCTCGTCGAGATGCGCTACTTCGCCGGGCTGCAGGTCCAGGAGATCGCGCAGGCCCTGGGCGTGACCGAGCGCACCGTGGAGCGGCACTGGCAGAAGGCCCGGGCCATCCTGTTCGCGAGCCTCGCTTGAGCGGGAAGCCGAAGCTCGACCCGGACGGCTGGAAGACGGTCTCGCGCCTCCTCGACGCCGCGCTGGACGTGCCGCCCGCGGAGCGGGGCGCGTGGCTCGACCGCCTCGATCCGCGGGAAGCGGTGCACCGCGGCGCGCTCGAGGAGCTCCTCGAGGCGCTTGGACGGGCGGAGGCCGCGGGGTTTCTCGGATCGCCGGCGGCCCTCGACGCGGTGCCACAGTTCGTCGCCGTTCCTTCGTTCCAGCGGGGCGTCGAGATCGGACCGTATCGGCTCGAACGGGAGATCGGCCGCGGCGGCATGGGAACCGTGTGGCTCGCCGAGCGCAGCGACGGACGCTTCGAGCGCCGCGTGGCGGTGAAGTTCCTGAGCATGGCGCTGACCGGTCGAACCGGCCTGGAGCGGTTCCGGCGCGAGGGTCGCATCCTGGGGGGCCTGCTCCATCCGCAGATCGCCGAGCTGGTGGACGCCGGCGTGACCGAGGCGGGGCATCCGTACCTCGTGCTCGAGTACGTGGACGGCGAGCCGATCGACGCGTACTGCCGGCGGCGGAACCTCGACCTCCACGCGCGCGTCCGTCTGTTTCTCGACGTTCTGGCCGCGGTCGCGCATGCGCACGCGAATCTGATCGTGCATCGCGACATCAAGCCGTCGAACGTCCTCGTCCGAACCGATGGCCAGGTGAAGCTGCTCGACTTCGGGATCGCCAAGCTCATGGTGCCGGACGAACCCGCGGACGCGGCGCTCACCAGCGAGGCGCTGGCGCTGACCCCCCTGTATGCGGCGCCGGAGCAGCTCCGCGGGGAGGCGGTGACCGCCGCGACGGATCTCTACGCGTTGGGGGTCCTGCTGTACCAGTTGCTCGCGGGGCAGCACCCGGCCGGCCCGGGTCCCCACTCGCCGGCGGAGCTGATGCGCGCGATTGTCGAGACCGAGCCGCCGCGCCCGTCCGATGCCGCGGGGATCCCCGACAAGCTCCGGCGCCAGCTGCGGGGTGACCTGGACACGATCGTCCTTCGGGCGCTGAAGAAGGACCCCGGCGAGCGCTACGCGTCGGTGACGGCGCTCGAAGAGGACCTGCGCCGCTACCTGCAGTGCGAGCCGATCCGCGCCCGACCCGATACGCTGCTGTACCGCACGGGCAAGTTCGTCGCCCGCAACCGTCTGGCCGTTCTGGGGGTGACGCTGGCGAGCGTCGCGCTGATCGTCATGGCCGGAGTGGCGGTTCGCCGGGGCATCGAAGCGCGGAACCGGTTCGACCAGGTCCGGAAGATGGCCCACACGTTCCTGTTCGACTTCTACGACGAGCTGGACCGCGTCTCCGGATCGACGAAGGCGAAAGAGCTGCTCGTGTCGACGGCGCGCGAATACCTGGACAGTCTCGTACGGTCGGCCGGCGACGACCGCGGACTGCTGCTCGAGCTGGCCGAGGCCTACGAGCGCCTAGCCGATGTGCAGGGCGGCTCGTCGTTCGTCAACCTGAACCAGCGGAATCCGGCGCTCGAGAGTCGGATGCGGGCGATCGAGATTCGACGGCAGCTGACCGGCCGGGACCCGACGCAGGACGCGAAGCTGGTCGGGCTGATGGTCGGGGTCTCGGACGACCTCCGGAACCTCGGCCGCCTGGACGAGGCGTTGGTCATGGGGCGCCAGGCGGTCGAGACGGGCGAGGAGCTGCTCCGGGGCGCTCCTCCCGAAACCCTCGTCAGCCTCGGCACTGCGCATGTGGTCCTGGGCCGCGTGCTCCTGGACCTGAGCCGGTTGACCGAAGCGCAAGCGGAGTTCGAAACTGCCGAAGAGGTGCTCGTCTCTGGCGCGGGAGGGAAGTTCACCCGGCAGCTCGTCACGGCACGGCTCGACCGGTCCGACACGCTGGTCGCGCTCGGGCGCCTGACCGAAGCGGTCCAAGTGCTCGAGCAGACCGAGCGCGACGTCGAGATCCTGGTGGCCGAGGCGCAGCCCGGAAACCTGCTCATGCGAGCCCTGCGCAGTCGGCTGAACACGTGGGCATCGCTCGCCGTTGTCTACGACAACCCTATCGCGCCGAGCCTCGATCAACCGGAGCGCGCCCTGTTCTACCGCGACAAGCTGCGAAAGGGATGGGAGCACCTGATCTCCCTCGACCCGAACAACGACTTCGCCCGCACCGACCTCGCCGTCTGCGACTCGGAAACGGCGGTCACGCTTCTGAAGCTCGATCCCAAAGCCGCGGTCGCGATGGCTGCCCGGGGCCTCGCCCTGTTCGAGCACCTCGCGCGGACGAGACCGGATGACCCGCATCTGGTCTTCCGAAGCGCGCGCGGGGCGACTCGCCTGGCGCTGGCGCTCCTCGCCGACGGTCGTCCCGCCGAGGCCCTTCCGCCGATCCAGACTTCCGTGCGCGAGCACCGGGACCTGCTCGCCAAGGAAGACAACCCGCCGCATCGGTCGTCGCTCGTATGGGCTCTGACGGTGCTGGGGCGCGTCGAGCAAGCCGTGGAGCACGACGACCTGGCCCGGGCCGCACTCGAAGAGGCAGCCCGACTCGCCGAGCCGCTGGCGAGGAGCGCCGACCTGTCTTCGCGGCGCGTGTCGGCCGAAGCGTACCAGGCTCTGGGCGCCGTGGTCGGCGGCGAGGAACGCTGCCGGTCGCTGCGGCGCGCGCAGAACGTCTGGGATACGTGGAGCACAGGCTCGTCGCCGTGGATCGACGCACGCCGGGAGGAGGCAGCCCAGCTCGTCGCCGCGTGCGTCGCCGGACTCCGCTGATCCCTCCCTGTCGGGTTCTGCCCGCGGTTTCCGATCTACCGAGCGAGGGGGCTGGACTTCGAGCGGCCCCCCAAGGGAGGTCCCATGCGGGCACGGACAGCCGCGGCGATCCTGGTGGGTCTGGCGCTGACCGCCGCTCCGGCTCGCGCGACGTGTGACTTCGGTTTCACGATCTACATTGCGGGGCAGCTTCCGGACTTCACCTTCACGAGCGGCGTGCCGCAGACCGTTCGTTTCGACCCGTGGTACGTCTCCTTCCAGACCAACGGCGGGTCGTGCGGGATCTTCGCGCGATCCACGGTGCCGGGCGTTTCGATCCAGCAAACCTACGGGTGCCCGGGCGGTGCTTGCCCCGTCGTGCCACCCGGACAGTGGGCCGCCGTGGGAGACGCCTACGCGGGGCTGTATCTCCAGGTGAGCCACAAGTCGACCGACATCCCCATCCTGTTCGACGGAACCGCCCCGGCCGGGACCTACGGCACCATCGAGATCGGCGTTCGCGACAACGATGTCGGAATCGAGAGACACATGATCATCGGAACGGCCAACGTGTACATCGAATCGGCCGCTCCGCCCGTGACCTGGTACGGCGTGAGCGCAACCACGGCCAATATCTCGGAAGATCGGCTCGTCCTCGATCACCCTTATCTCGATGCGAACCCGGGCGCCAACATCTTCTTGTCCCATATCAGGAATCTCGGAGGCTCGCTCTTCGGATCCTCCTGGAACCACCCGATCGCGGTCGAGTACGACTGGGCGCTCGAGCGCTGGGCCATCCGGAACATGGATGGAACCGCGATGCCCACCGGCCTGGGGTTCGGCGTGAGAGTGGATCCTGCGGGTCTCTTGTACTGCGCGCCCTTCTTCCCCTCGTCGTTCACGGAGGTCGCCGTCCTGCACCCCTTGGCGGACCAGAACCCCTACGCCACGATCCTGGTCACACCGATCGGTGGATCCCCGAACCCGGTCTCCGTCCGATACGACCCGCCCTACTGGCGGATCGTCCACACGGACGGAGCGGCGATCCCCGCGAGCACGTGCTTCAACGTCAAGGTGTTCGCCTTCACGCAGTACCTCGACGACCCGGTTTCCGGGGACCTGTCCGGCTATTCCAACGTGACGGCCGACTGGGGGACAGGGGTGGATGCCGGCGGGAGCGGCACGGGGCACACATCCGGCTCCGCGCGCGTGCTGCAGTTCGATTGGGCACTCGAGAACCCCTTCCAGCAGATGATGGTGACGTACAACCAGACGCCCATGGGGTTCGCACCCTACGTGGATGCCAGATACTTCGGCCTGTCGGTTCCTGGCCGCACGACGCTCGGAGGCCGCTGGGCCGTCTACCACGAGGACGGCTCGAGCATGCCTCTGTCGGCCCGCTTCAACGTCTGGGCGCCCTGCGCGGGGAGCGCGTGGTACCCGGACGCCGACGGAGACGGTTACGGCGTGGGCGGCGTGGGCCAGGCCTCGTGCGCTCCCCTGTCGGGCTACGCGACGCGGTCCGGTGATTGCGACGACGCCAATGCGACTCGGTACCCGGGATCCCCGGAGATCAACGACGGCCAGGACAACCAGTGCCCGGGGGAGCCTGGCGACGGGCAGATCGACGAGATCACGGGCGGTCCGTACTTCTATGACGCCGCCACCCTCTGCTGGCCCGCTCAATCCGGCGCGACGCTGTATCAGGTGGCGCGGAGCAGCCACGGCTCCTTCTCGCCGTGCAGCTATCTCTCGTCGACGAGCGGTAGCTGTCTCGTGGACACGGACGTTCCTTCCGCCGGACGGGCATACTTCTACCTGGTGCGGCCGGAGAGCCCGTGGACCGGAAGCTGGGGCACGAACTCCGTCGGGCAGGAGCGACTGCTCTCGTGTCCGTGAGCGGGATGCGCAGTCCGCTCAGCGGCCCGCCACAGGCAAATGCTCGACGATCGCGGCGGCGAACTCCGAGCACTTGACCTCGCGCGCGCCGTCCATCTGCCGCGCCAGGTCGTAGGTCACGATCTTGTGCGCGATCGCGGCGGCGAGCCCCGCGCGCACGGCGCCCGCGGCCTCGCCCCAGCCCAGGTGCTCGAGCATCATCACGCCCGACAGGATCAGCGAGCCGGGGTTGACCTTGTCTTGCCCCGCGTACTTGGGCGCGGTCCCGTGCGTGGCCTCGAAGAACGCGACCTCGTCCGACATGTTCGCGCCGGGCGCGAGGCCGAGTCCGCCGACCTGCGCCGCGCAGGCGTCCGACAGATAGTCGCCGTTCAGGTTCGGCGTCGCCAGGATCGAGTACTCACGCGGCCGCAGCAGCACCTGCTGGAACATCGCGTCGGCGATGCGATCCTTGATCACCACTTTGCCCTTCGGTGCGCGCCCATCGTGCTCGGCGTAGACCGCGTCTTCGGTGACGGTGCGCTCACCGAACTCGTCGCGCGCGACCTCGTAGCCCCATTCCTTGAACGCGCCCTCGGTGAACTTCATGATGTTGCCCTTGTGCACCAGAGTCACGCTGTCGCGGCCCTGAGTCAGGGCGTACTGGATCGCCTTGCGCACGAGGCGCTTCGAGCCGAAGGCCGAGATCGGCTTGATCCCGACGCCCGAATCGGCACGGATGCGCTTGCCCAGCTCGGCCTCGACGAAGTCGATCAGCTTCTTCGCGTCGGCGCTGCCGGCCTTCCATTCGATCCCGGCGTAGACGTCCTCGGTGTTCTCGCGGAAGATCACGACGTCGAGATCCTGCGGGCGCAGCACGGGCGACGGAACGCCCGCCACGTGGCGCACCGGGCGCACGCAGGCGAACAGGTCGAGCAGGTGCCGCAGCGCGACGTTCAGGCTGCGGATCCCGCCGCCGACGGGCGTGGTCAGCGGCCCCTTGATCGCGACCTTGTACTCGCGCACGGCCTCGACGGTGGCCTCGGGTAGCCATTCGCCGTGGCTCTCGTAGGCCTTCTCGCCGGCATACACCTCGTGCCAAGCGATGGCCCGCCGGCCGCCGTAGGACTTGGCCACCGCAGCGTCGAGCACGTGACGCGTGGCCGACCAGATGTCGGGGCCGATGCCGTCCCCTTCGACGAACGGGATGATCGGACGGTCGGGAACGATCGTCTTGCCGGCTTCGACGCGAATGCGCTCGCCTTGAGGCGCCACGGGATCCTCCTCCTCGGAGACGCCCGGGAATTAGACATCGCGCGGCGACGCACGTCAAACGACCGGCGATCCCGGGCGGTCCCTAATACGCGATCAGCGAGCCGTCCTGCTTGGCCTTGCGGATCGCGTAGCGCGAGCAGACGAGGCCGAGCGGCAGGAGCACGATCGTCAACAGCGCGAGGCGCACGAGATCGCCCTGCAGCTGCGCGAAATCCTGGCCCTTGAGCAGCGCGCCCCGCACGATGCGCAGCGACCAGAAGATCGGCAGGTAGTCCGACGCCGGGCGGACCCACGCCGGCAGCTGCTCGACCGGAAAGAACACGCTGCCCAGGAACGTCGTGGCCCCGCTGAGCAGGAAGTTGATCGGGTCGCCGCGCTTGAAGTACAGGATGAACGACGCGGACAGGATGCCGAGGCCCGCCGAGGACAGCAGCGTCAGCACGATCCCCAGGGCCAGCGCCAGCGCGCTGCCCAGATCGAGCCGCACGTGGAAGAACAGCGTCGCGAACAGCATGTACAGCAGGACGCGGATCGCGCCGTAGGTGAAGTCCCAGGCCGCGGACGAGAAGATGACGATCGACGTCGGGGTCGGCGAGACGAGCATCGCCTCGAGCGTCCCGATCACCTGCTCATTGCGGATGCGCGAGGAGAACGAGTACAGCGCCGTCGAGAAGTAGTACTGGAACGCCAGGCCCACGAGCAGCCAGTCGAACGGGGGCACGCCGTTGAGGCCGGCGCTCTTGGGGTCGATCATCCCGGCCATGAAGTAGAACGCGAGCAGCGAAAAGAACATCCCGCCGACCTGCATCAGGAACGCCAGGCGGTAGGAGATCTCGGACAGGAAGTCGCGCTGCACGAAGGCCCACAGCTTGAGCAGGTGGCGCGTCATCGCTCGTCGGCCTCGGCGCCGACGATGCGCGAGAAGGCCTGCTCGAGGTCGGGCTGCTCCTCGCTGCACGTGCGCACGCGCGCTCCCGCACCGACCAGCGCGGCCAGCACGTCGTGCAGCGACACCTCGGGCTCGACGGCCAGCACGAGCCGGCGCACACCGGCTTCGGCCGCATCCTCGATCGCCCGGTACGGACCGGCGAGCGGCCCTTCGTGCGGCTCGAGCTCGATGCGGAACACGCGCTCGCGCACACCCCAGCGACGCACCTCGAGCACCGTGCCGATCTGTCGCACGCGGCCGCGGACCAGGATCGCCACGCGGTCCGAGACGACCTCGGCCTCGCGCAGGTCGTGCGTGGCGAGCAGCACGGTCTTGCCGTGCGCGTCGCGCAGCCGTCCGGTGATGAAGTCGCGCAGCGCGAGCGCGCTCAACGGGTCGAGGCTGCGCGTGGGCTCGTCCATCAGCAGGATCGGCGGGTCGTGCAGGAGCGCCCGGGCGATCGCCATGCGCTGCTTCATGCCCGACGAGTAGCCCGAGAACGGCCGGTCGGCGGCGGCCTGCAGGTCGACCCGCTCGAGCAGCTCGGCCAGTCGAGCCTCGGTCTTGCGGTACGGCACGTCGTACAGCCGGGCGAAGAAGCGCAGGTTCTCGCGGCCCGAGAGGCGCCAGTAGAACGAGCGCTCGTCGGAGTGCACGAGCCCGATGTGGCGCTTCACGCGGTTCTCGTGGATCGTGTCGTCGCCGCCCACGATCGCGCGCCCCGCATCGGGCAGCACCAGACACGACAGGATCTTGAGCAGCGTGGTCTTGCCCGCGCCGTTCGGCCCGAGCAGCGACACGATCTCACCCTGGCGCACGACCAGCTCCGCTCCGCGCAGCGCCGGGATGATCTCGGGCTTGCCGAACGGGTGGACGAAGATCTCGCGCAGCGAGCGGGCCTTGACGAACGTCTTGACCAGCCCGACGGCCTCGATCGCGTTGACCAACTCCGCGCGGCCTAGCGCAGCGCGGCCAGCGCGGCGTCGTAGTCCGGCTCGTGCGCGATCTCCGGTACGAGCTGCGCATGCAGCACGCGGTCGGTCTGGTCGAGCACGACGATCGCGCGCGCGGTGATCCCGGCCAGCGGCCCGTCCTCGATCAGCACGCCGTAGTCCTTGGCGAACGCGCGCGAGCGCATCATCGACAGCGGCACGACGTGCTCGAGCCCCTCGGCGGTACAGAAGCGCTTCTGCGCGAACGGCAGGTCGGCGGTGACGACGAGCACGACCGTGTCGCGCAGCGCGGCCGCCTTCTGGTTGAAGGTCCGGGCAGCCGTCGCGCACACCGGGGTGTCGAGGCTCGGGTTGATCGTGAGGATCTTGCGTCGGCCGGCCCAGCTGGCCAGGCTGACGTCCTCCAGGTTCGCGTTGACCAGCCGGAAGTCCGGCGCCTGCGTGCCCACCACGGGCAGCGAGCCCGCGGTCCGGAACGGATTGCCCTTGAGCGTGATCGTGGCCATCGGCGCGCTCCTTTCGACGAGGACGGTCAGGGTAGCACGGTCGGTCGGGGTTGGTCCCCGCGGCGCCTTTCGTCATAATGGGTCGCTCGAGGAGTGGAGCCGCGCCATGTCGAGCGAAGCCTCCGTGCCATCCGCACTGACGATGCTGACCGAGGACGAGACGTTGTTTCGCGACACCGTGCGCGCGTTCGCGCGCGCGGAGATCGCGCCGCGCGCCGCCGAGATGGACCGCGCCGGCCGGTACGCCGACGGGCTGCTCGGCCGGCTGTTCGACATGGGACTGATGGGGATCGAGGTCCCCGAGACCTACGGCGGATCGGGCGGGACGTTCTTCCAGTCGATCCTCGCGGTCGAGGAGCTGTCCTACGCCGACGCCGCCGTGGGCGTGCTGGTCGACGTGCAGAACACGCTGTTCAACACCGGCCTGCTGCGTTTCGGCACGGAGGAGCAGAAGCGCGCCGTGCTGTCGCGCACCGCCGCCGACACCGTGGCGGCCTACGCGTTGTCCGAGGCCGGCTCGGGCTCGGACGCCTTCGCGCTGGCCCTGCGCGCGACGCGGTCCGGCGACGGCTACGTGCTCGACGGTCAGAAGATGTGGATCACGAACGCCGCCGAGGCCGGCCTGTTCCTGGTCTTCGCCACGGTCGACCCGAGCTTGGGCTACCGCGGGATCACCGCGTTCCTGGTCGAGCGGACCGATCCGGGCTTCACGGTCGGCAAGCGCGAGAGCAAGCTGGGGATCCGCGCCTCGAGCACGTGCGAGCTCGTGCTCGACGGCTGCGCGGTCGGCGCCGAGCGCGTCGTCGGCCAGGTCGGTCGCGGGTACAAGATCGCGATCGAGCTGCTCAACGAGGGCCGGATCGGGATCGGCGCGCAGATGCTCGGCGTGGCCGGCGCGGCGCTCGACCTGGCCCTGAGCTACACGAAGGAGCGTCGCCAGTTCGACCGCCCGATCTGCGAGTTCCAGGCCGTGCAGCACCAGCTGGCCGACTGCGCGACGCACCTCGAGGCGGCGCGCCTCTTGGTCTACAACGCGGCGCGGCTGCGCGATGCGGGTCGGCCATTCCTGCGCGAGGCGGCGATGGCCAAGCTCTACTCGAGCGAGGTGGCGGAAGAAGTGACCTCGGCGGCGATCGAGCTCTTCGGAGGCTACGGCTACACGACCGAGTATCCGGTCGAGAAGCTGTACCGCGACGCCAAGATCGGCAAGATCTACGAGGGCACCTCGTTCCTGCAGCGCAACACGATCGCCAAGTCGCTCTTGAGCGACGGATGAGCGACCTGTTCCTGCGGGCCTGTCGCGGCGAGCCGGTCGAGCGGACGCCGATCTGGATCCTGCGCCAGGCCGGACGCTACTTGCCCGAGTACCGCGCGGTGCGCGAGAAGGTCGATTTCCTGACGCTGTGCCGGACGCCCGAGCTCGCGGCGCGCGTCACGCTGCAACCGATCGAGCGCTTCGGACTCGACGCGGCGATCCTGTTCTCGGACATCCTGGTGCCGGCCGCGGCCCTCGGCCTCGACTTCGACTTCGATCCGGCGCCGGTCCTGGCCCGGCCGGTCCGCGACGCGGCCGACGTGGCACGCCTGGCGCGCACGCCGCCCGAGGAAGCGGTGCCCTACGTGTTCGAGACCGTGCGGATCGTCCGCCGCGAGCTGGCCGGCAAGGCGCCACTGATCGGGTTCGCCGCCTCGCCGTTCACGCTCGCGGTGTACCTGGTCGAGGGCCAGGGGTCGAAGAACCACGCGCGGATCAAGTCGCTCCTGTGGTCGGACCCCGCGACCGCGCACGACCTGCTCGAGCGCGTGGCCGAGCTGACCGCGCGCTACTTGCTGGCGCAGATCGCGGCCGGGGCCCAGGCGATCCAGCTCTTCGACTCGTGGGCCGGGATCCTGGACCCAGCGACCTACCGCGAGTTCTGCCTGCGCTACGCGCGACGCGTGCTCGATGCGCTCGAGCCCGCGGGCGTTCCGCGGATCTACTTCGCGCTCGACGCCGGCCACCTGCTCGAGGCGATCCGCGAGTGCCCGGCCGAGGTCGTGGGCTGCGATTGGCGGGTGCCGCTCGACGCCGTATCGACGGCGCTCGGCGGCGGCTTCGCGCTCCAGGGCAACCTCGACCCGTGCGCGCTCCTGGCGCCGGGCCACGTCGTCGAGCAGCGGGCCCGCGAGGTGCTGGCGCACGCCCGCGGGCTCGAGCGCGGCCACGTGTTCAACCTCGGCCATGGCATCCTGCCCGAAACGCCGATCGCGAGCGTCGAGCGCCTCGTCGAGACGGTGCGCTCGTACCGCGGGGCCCGCTGACGTGCCGCGGCCCGCTCCGCCCGCCGGCCCGCCCGGAACGGTCGTCGTCGTCGGCGCCGGGATCGCGGGGCTCACGGTGGCGTTCGAGATCCTGGAGCGCGGTGAGCGGCTGGCGGCGCGACCGCGGGTCTCGGTGCTCGAGGCCGCGGAGCGGGCCGGCGGCAACATCCGGACCGAGCGGGTCGACGGATTCCTGTGCGAGGCGGGACCGACGGGCTTTCTCGACAACGCCCCCGCAACCCTGACGCTGGCGCGGCGGCTCGGACTGCGCGAGCGCTTGCGCCGCGCGGACGAGGCGTCCGCCCAGCGCTACGTGTTCCGTGCGGGACGCCTCCATCGAGTTCCCACCGGCGCGCGCGACTTCCTGTCCACGGGTGTCCTGTCACGGCGTGCCAAGCTGCGCCTGCTGCTCGAGCCATTCGCCGGGCGCGCGCCCGCGGGAGACGAGTCGGTGCATGCCTTCGCCACACGGCGCATCGGACGCAGCGCGGCCGACGTGCTGGTCGACGCGATGGTGGCCGGGGTCTACGCCGGCGACTCGCGTCGGCTCTCGCTCGAGGCGACCTTCCCGAAGATGCACGCGATGGAGCGCGAGCACGGGAGCCTGTTTCGCGCGCTCCTCGCGCGCCGCCGTGCGGCCGATGCGGAATCGACCCCGGGCGGTCCGGCCGGGCCTGGCGGCACGCTGACCTCCTTCGATGGCGGCTTCGCCGAGCTGACGGATGCTCTGGCCCGGGAGCTGGGCGAGCGCGTCCGGCTGGGCTGCCGGGTGAGCCGTGTGGTGCCGCTGGGGCAGCGCGGGTTTCGCGTCCTGCCGAGCTCGGGCGCGCCGATCGAGGCCGACGCGGTGGTCATCGCCTGCCCGGCGTGGGACGCCGCGCCGATGCTCGCCGATGCGGATGCCGAGCTCGGGCGCGTCCTGGGCGAGATCGGCACGGTGCCCCTGGCCGTCGTGCACACCGGGTTCCGCACGCTGGCCCTGGGTGACCAGCCACGCGGCTTCGGCTTCCTCGTCCCCCGTGGACAGGGCCTGCGGATGCTCGGCACGCTCTGGCCCTCCCAGATCTTCCCCGGGCGCGCTCCCGACGCGGCGAGCCTGCTGACCACGATGGTCGGGGGGGCGCACGACCCCACGGCGGTCGACCTGGACGACAAGAAGCTCCTCGCGCTCGTGCGGACCGAACTGCAGGCGGTCATGGGATTCACCGTGCAGCCCTACATGACGCGGATCATCCGTTGGTCCCGTAGCATCCCGCAATACACGATCGGTCACCCCGAGCGCCTGCGCGCCCTCTCGCACCGCACGGCGGAGCACGGGGGGCTCTTCCTGACCGGCAATTCGTACCGCGGCGTTTCGGTGAATTCCTGCGTCGAGGACGGGGCCAAGACCGCCGAGTCGGTCCTGGACTTTCTGGCAACCAGAACGACCTCCTGACCACCGATTACGAAAGCGCATTCCGCGCCTGGCCCGAGCTGACGCTCGGCGTCACACATTTACATGATTGGCAATTGCAGATGCGTTCTATCGTCGGTAGATTGCCGACGTAGCGGAGTACACATAGTCATGACAAGCCAACGAGGCATGACCCTCGTCGAACTGCTGGTGGTGCTCGCGCTCGCGGCGATCGCATTCCTCGCCGCCGGGAGCTTTGCCCTACCATGGGTCCAGCAGCAGACGATGCAGAGTGCGATCTACGCCGTGCAGACCCATCTGCAGCTTGCCCGCGTCGAGGCGATCACGCGCAACCGCGCCTGTCGGTTCGAGGTCGACACGGCCACCCGCGTGGTCTCGGTGTACGACGTCATGGATCCAGCGGATCTGTCGGACGACGTCCTGCTGCATCGCTCGACGCTCGACACCGACATCGACTTCTCCCGCCCCGAAGGCGGAG
>Ga0180085_1000289_pt1 | contig 17798 bp, 13 predicted proteins | sample EasRiv730_16_10D_FD_123013 | JGI IMG/M metagenome (GOLD analysis project Ga0180085, IMG submission 123013) | Soil microbial communities from meander-bound floodplain in the East River, Colorado, USA - East River metaG ERMLT730_16_10D | ecosystem: Environmental > Terrestrial > Soil > Floodplain ... | reverse complement strand
GTACTCCATGACCCCCGAAGGCGCATCGGCCCGGTGGCGCATCAGGTCGATGGAGAGCTCTTCCCTGTTCGCGCCCTGCCAGACGTTCGCGAACGCGATGATGCGTCCCTCCCGGCGAACGACGGCGAGGGGCGTGCGCTGCAGGTAGCTCGCATCGAAGAAACCCATGGAGAAGCGCTTCTCGCGCGTGTTCTTCGCGGCCAGCCAGTCGTTGGACACCTGGCCCAGCTCGCTCATGAGCCTAGGCACTTCCTCGGCCGCGAGCACCGCGAACTCGCAGCGCTCGCGCTCCAGGCGGTGGACCGTGAGACGTAGCGGCTTGCGCGCGCCGCCCTCCAGAGAAAAGGCCTCGAGCTGCACCCGTCCCTCCTCACCCAGCTTGAGCAGGGTCAGGCCGAGGTCCACGTACATCGCGAGGCGCTGCGGTCCCACCTGATAGAACACGGTCCAGCCGCCGTGCAGATCGACCAGCTCCCGGAAACGCCAGGCCAGCTCGGGGAGCTCCTGCTCCGGACCCACGGGGTCCCCCATCGCCACCCAGCTCCGCCCCTGGACGGCGTACATGACGAACGCGTTGCCGGACTCGTTGAACAGCAGCGACTTGTCACCGAGCAACGAGAGATGGGCGGACGTCTCGGTCGAGCGGACGACGACGGCTTGCGCCAGCGCGAGTCCCCCCGCGTCGGGCCGCGCAGCGGTCGGTGGGGCCGGTCGGATCAGTCGGGCGGCGCCGTAGAAGGCGAGCAGAGCGATCGTGCCCAGTCCCGCCCGCAGGGTGCGCGATGCGTGCCCCGCGGAGGTGAACTGCCACCACAGGTCGTTCGAGTATTCCACGTGCTTGTGCGACCAGAGGGTCAGGAAGACGACGCCCTGCAGGACGAGCACGATCGCCACGACCCAACCCAGGGTCAGCGGACGCCCGAAGAGCGAGCTCTTGCGGTAGAAGTAGCGACGGCACGGAAGAAGCGCCGCGAGCATGAGGGCGAGGAGCACCGCCTCCTCGTAGTCCAAGCCTTTGAGCAGCGAGACGGCGACCCCGACAGCGAGCAGCCCGGCCGCGAGAAGGTAGGCGGCGTCCACACGCCGCTGGATCCCACGTGCCAGCAGGAGCAGGCCCATCCCGGCCAGGCTGCCCAGGAAGTGGGAAACCTCGACGACGGGCAAAGGGACCACCTCGCGAAGCCACGCCATCCGTCCCTGCACGGCGGGTGTGGCTCCCGACAGCAGCAGCACCGCGCCTCCGACGAACGTGGTCGCGGCGAGGACGCGCGGCACGACCTGCCCGGCCCAGCTGCCGAGCTGGGCCTGCGCGCGTAGCAGCACGTGCCGGCGGCTGAGCGCCGCGTGCGTGCCGAGCAGCCCGAGGCCGAACAGCAGGGGCAGCAGGTAGTAGACGATGCGGTAGGCCAGCACGGAGCCCAGCACCACGTCCGCGCCGAGGTAGGGGCGGAGCATCACGACCATCGCCGTCTCGAAGACACCGAGAGCAGCCGGCACATGGGTGGCAAACGCGACCATCGTCGTGAGAACGAAGATCCCCACGAACCGCGCGAACGATAGGCCCGGTGCCTCGGGCAGCAGCACGTAGAGCGCTCCGGCGGCCAGCAGCCAATCGATCGACGAGATCACGACCTGGCTCAGGGCCAGCCGCAGAGGCGGTACGGGAAGCTCCACGCCGCGCAGACGAGCGCTCTTTCCGGTCGCGCTCCACAGGACGTAGGCTGCCACGACGAACAGGAATGCGACGCCGGCGAGCCTCAGATCACCGACCGGCAGGGACATCGAGCCCGGCAAGGGAATGGGGTCGACGATCAGCGCCAGTCCGCCCAGCGCGAAGAAGCCGAGCCAGAACGTGAGGATGCAGAAGAGCACGATCTTGGCGATGTCGAAGGTCGAGAGGCCCCAGGCCGAGAGCAACCGGTAGCGCACGGCGCTGCCGCCGAAGATCGACAGTCCGATGTTGTGGCTGAAGACGTAGCTCAGGAACGAGGAGAACGCGATGCGGCGGTAAGGCAGCGGGTGGCGCACGTAGCGAAAGGCGAGGGTGTCATAGCCGGTCAGGGCGCCGTAGCTCAGCGCGGTCAGCAACAGGGCCAGCATCAACCGGCTGCGCGGCAGTACCTCGAGCTGCTGCAACACATCGTGGAACCGGTAGTGCTGCAACTCCCGGTACAGGATGAACAACGCCGCGCCCAGGAGCAGGATGCTGAGCAGCGGCCGCACGACGCGCGACAAGCCCTCGCCACGGTTGCTCACTGCGCGCATTGTAGCGCGGCACACGCGGCGCGATGGAGAAGCCGAGGGTATTCTACGATGGGTCGCGGGGGGCGCGAGGCACCGTCCGATGACATCCGACCGATCACCGGATCGCGAGACTTCGCTTGCGCAAGAGCACGACGAGCAGGAGGTGCTCGGAGGAGCCCAGCTCGTCCTCGCGGAGAAGCGAACGGCGTTGTCGGTCATGCGTACCGGAATCGGAGTGTTCGCGTTGCCGCTGGGAGTGCTGAGCCTGCTGGTCGCCTCGTCCAACTACTACAATCCCGGCGAGGTGCTCCATCTGTTTCTGCCGCTGCTTGCACTGTGCGTGGCGCTGGTCGTCCTCGGGGCCTACCTCGTGTGGCGGTCGATCGCTCGCATCCGTCACTACGATCGCGTCCTCACCGAGCTGAGAAGACGACATCCGGTGATCGGACAGTACATCGAATGACCGAGCATGAGTGACCAGACCTCGAAAGAAGAGCATGAACACGGCCTGACGTTGCACGTGTTCACGATCTCGGCCGGCCTGGTCGGAGTGTGCTTGACCGCGATCGGGCTGTTGCGGGTCGTCACCGCCCACTCGCGAGTCGGTACGATCGGCGACGAGCTGCTGGCGGCGGACGCCATGCTCTTCATGGTCTGCTGCTGCTTGTCCTTCTGGTCGTTCAAGACCGCACACGCGCGTCGCAGGCGCAGACTGCGCACCGCCGTCGACGTGTTGTTCATGCTGGCCCTGACCGCCATGGTCGTGGTGTGCGCGCTGATCGCCTACGCGATCGTCTAGGGGCACCAAGATGAGCCCAGACACGCGGATCTCGGTCGGCATGGCGTGCATCGTGGTCCTCGCCGCGGTAGGACCGGTACGCGCCGGCGACGAGACGCTCAGCTTCGGCAAGTTCGGAACGGTCACGTTGTACCGCCAGACGCCGCAGCCTGCGCGGGTCGTGCTGTTCGTCTCGGGCGACGGCGGCTGGAATCAGGGCGTGATCGACATGGCGCGCGAGCTACAGGCGAAGGACACGCTCGTGGTCGGGATCGACATCCGACACTACCTCCAGGCGGCGCAGAGCACGCGCGAATCGTGCTCTTACCCCGCGGCCGACTTCGAGGCGCTCAGCCAGTACGTGCAGAAGAAGCTCGGGGCGCCGAGCTATCGCCTCCCGGTGCTCGTCGGCTATTCGTCGGGCGCGACGCTCGTGTATGCCACGCTGGTCCAGTCGCCTCCGGGGACCTTCCAGGGCGCACTGGGCCTCGGGTTCTGTCCGGATCTCGTGGTTTCGAAGCCGCTGTGCAAAGGCGCGGGGCTGACCTGGAAGCCCGGGAAGAAGGGACAGGGCGTGATCTTCGATCCCGCGCCGGACCTTTCTGCGCCGTTCACCACGCTCGTGGGCCAGATCGACCAAGCGTGCGATGCGCAGGCGACCGAGCGGTTCGTCAGCGAGATCCCACGAGCGCGGGTCGTTCGGCTACCCAAGGTGGGACACGGGTACTCGGTGCCACGCAACTGGTTGCCGCAGTTCCTCGCGGCGTACGAGGAGATCTGCGCCGAAGCTCCCACGCCGGCGGCCGCCAGCTCGTCACCCGCGTCCGTGCCGGTAGCCGATCTGCCGCTGGTCGAGGTCCCGGCGCAGGGCGAAGGCAACGGTCGCTTCGCCGTCCTGCTCACCGGCGACGGCGGGTGGGCGGGGCTCGATCGCGAGCTCGCCCGAGGGCTGGCCAGCCGGGGCATCCCCACGGCAGCTTGGAACTCGCTGCAGTACTACTGGAATCCTCGCACGCCCGAGAGCGCCGCGGAGGATCTCTCGCGCATCCTGCAACACTACGCGGCGGCATGGGCCAAGCAACGCCCGATTCTCATTGGCTACTCGCTCGGCGCGGACGTGATGGCGGCGCTGGTGAACCGGTTGCCGGAGCAGCGGCGGCAGCAGATCGAGCAGATCGTGCTCCTCGGCCCCAGCGACACGGTCAGCTTCCGCTTCCATCTCTCGAACTGGCTCGGCGGAACGCCGAAGGACGCCGTGCCGACCCTGCCCGAGATTCTGAAGCTCGACCCGGCGAGGCTCTCCTGCATCGCCGGCAAGGACGATGACAGCATCTGTGCGCAGCTGGAGCACAGGCACGGCAGGGTCATCTGGCTCGCGGGAGGTCATCACTTCTCCGGCGACTACGCCGCGGTGACCCGGGCGGTCCTGGATGCAACCGGCGAGGCGAGCCGTTGAATCCCGTCGGCCCCGAAGCTAGACTAGCCCCTGCCGCGCAATCCGGGTCCACAGGGGAGTAGCTCAACTGGCAGAGCACCGGTCTCCAAAACCGGAAGTTGCAGGTTCGAGTCCTGTCTCCCCTGCCACGGCGACACCGCCTCACCCCGCCTTCAAGCTCTTCCTGACCGGCGAGCCGGGCTCCGGCAAGACCACCGTGATCCGCAGGGTCGCTGCGACGATCCAGGATCGGCTCGAGATCCGGGGGTTCTTCACCGAAGAGATCCGGTCCGGGCGGTCGCGTCAAGGCTTCCGCGGAGTCACGTTCGACAGCCAGACGTTCCCACTGGCCGACCGCCGCCAAGGGGGACGGCTGCGCGTGGGGGCGTACGGCGTCGACCTCCAAGGGCTCGAGACGATCGGCCTGGCGGCGCTCGAGATCGCCCCCGGGACGCGCCTGGTGATCGTCGATGAGGTCGGGAAGATGGAGCTCCTGTCGGCACGCTTCCGGGCCAGGATCGAAGCGCTGATCGAGTCGGAGATCCCGCTGCTCGCGACGATCGCCCTCCACGGCGTGGGACTCGTCAAGCGGCTGCGCCACGATCCACGCGTCACGCTGCTGCGGGTACGCCCCGATTCCCGGGACGGCATGGTCGGCGAGATCGTGCGGCGCCTGAGCGCGGCGGGTGTCATCGCCCCGGGCTGACTCAGCCGCCCATGCGCGGGACCGCGGTACGCTTGGCCGCTCCCGCTTGGTCGAGGCGCTCCTTGATGCGGCTCGCCTCGCGCGCGTCGTCGGCCCGCCCCGCCTCGCGGGCGGCGTTGGCGATGAAGTTCCAGGCGTCGCGCGATTCGGGATCGAGGGTCGCCGCCCGCATCGCCGCGTCGGTGGCCTCACCAAAGCGTCCGAGCGACGCGAGCACGGCGGCGAGATTGAGGTGCAGCCCGGCCGTCCACGGCTCGCGCTCGATCGCGCGGCGGTACGCGTCGAGCGCCTCCTCGGGCGCGCCGAGCGTCCAGGTCGTCCGGCCGAACTCGGCCAGCGCCTTCACGTCCCGCGGATCGCTGTCGAGCATCTTCTTGAACAGGTCGCGCGCTTCCTCCACATCGCCTTTCGCCGCCAGCGCCTGCCCGAGCGCGAACTGCGCATCGCGGTGGCCCGGGTCCTTCTCGAGCGTTCGGCGCAGCTCGGCGATCGCGTCTTGCCAGCGCGCCTGGAGCGCATAGGTCTTGCCCAGGTAGAACCGCGTATCCGTGGTGTCGTGTCCCAGCTGGATCGCCTGCAGGAACTCGTCGACGACTCCGCTCCACAGCGCGGTCCGTACCTGCTGCGGCTTGTCCTCGGCCACCAAGAACTCGGCCCGGCCACGGTAGAACGCCTGCTCACCCGGGCTCAGGGTGGCAAAATCGGCCGGCCAGACGGGAGCCACCTCGTAGCCGTGCTGCTCGTCGCGCCCGAGCTCGATCCTGCGGCGGATCCAGTGGTCGGTGAACTCCGTGAACCGCTGATCGTCGGGCTCGGCCTTGCGCATGTGACAGGCCACGCAATCGTCGGCGAGGCCTGAGGTGGCCTGACGACTCGCCTGCGCAGCCCCGCAGTCCGCCTCGGCGTGACAGCCCAGGCACTTGCGCCGGAACAGGTCGGGCGGGCGCTCCTCGTGATAGGTGGTGACGTGCGGGTTGTGGCAGGTCAAGCACTCGAGCTTGCCGCCGCTCTCGCGGAAGCAGCGGCTGAGGATCATCCGGTCGACCTGCGACGAGAGTCCGAAATCTGCGTGGGTCTTCTCGATCGTCGAGAAGGCAATCGCAACTTCGCTCAGCAGCTGTCCCGGGCGGAAGTCCTGCATCTCCCGCCCGGGCCGCTGGACCCGCTTGGTCGTCTTCGAGTCGGCGTGGTGGCACTGCGAGCACAGCTGCAGCCGCTCGGTCGGGCTCAGGCGGCGCGGGTTCACGATCGTCGGATCGAGCTCTCCCGTCGACGACGCACGTCCGTCGCTCCAGCGCTCGACGTGCAGCGCACCCGGCCCGTGACAGCGCTCGCAGTCGATGCCGTGCGGGATCGGCTTCTCGAACAGGTTCCGCTCGCCCGACACGGGCTTCATCGCGGCGTTGTGGCAGAACAGGCAGCTCGGGCCGATCTCGCGGCCGAAGTGGTCGTTCTTGACCTCGAATCCGGGACAGAGATCCCACTTGGAAGCCTGCGGGTACCAGCAGATGGGCGCCTGGAACAAGCGCTCGTCCAGCGTCACCAGATACGAGCGGTTGTGGTTGTTCGAGCCGACGACCCAGACGAGCTCGCGCTCGTCGGCCGCAATCTCGCGTCCGCGCGAGTCGAGCAGGTACTGGCGCTGGTAGTACTTCCCGTCGCGCTCGGTCATGCGGTAGCGCAACCCGCTCGACGCGACGACGAACTCGTTGTCCTTCTCGAAGTCCTCGACTGCGCGCGCGCGCGACATCGGGTAGAACGACCGCCCCATCCCGGTCTGCGTGTAGGTCGTGGCGATGTCCAGATGGCAGGGGCGGCACTCGCCGATGCCGACGTAGGCCACCGTCGGATCCTGGTTCGTGAAGCGTGGGGCCGGGACCGCCGTCGGCGCAGGGTCGTCCCCCGTGCAGGCCAGCCCGGCCAGGCAGGCTCCGAGCACGAGAGCGCCGAGCGCACGGGAGCGAGCGGTTTCCACGGGCGTCAATATACCCGGTGTTCCGCCGGCCCGACCTGCTGGTATTCTGGTTCCGTGGCGCACACCGTGCGCCCCCAACCCGGGAGCAAGCCGATGCGATTCGAGCGGTCGTACGTCCCTTACGGCGCCTACTGGAGCACACCGTTCACCAAGTGGCAGGGTAGCCTGTCGAATCTGAGCGCGGTGCCGCTCGCCGCCCAGATCGCGCGCAAGGCGCTCGCGGTGCGCGACGTGCCCGTGACCGCGATCGACTCGATCGTGCTCGGCACGACCGTGCCGCAGAAGTACGGGCTCTACGGCGGTCCGTGGCTGGCCGCTCTGATCGGCGCGGAGAAGATCACGGGGACGGTGGTGTCCCAGGCCTGCGCCACGGGAGCCCGCGCCATCGCCACCGCGGCCGCCGAGGTCGAGCTCGGTCGCGATCGCACGGTCCTTTCGATCACCGCCGACCGCTGCAGCAACGGGCCGCACATCTACTACCCGAACCCGGCCGGCCCCGGCGGCACGGGAGACAAAGAGGACGTGGTCATGGACAGCTTCGGCCACGACCCGTGGGCACGGAACTCGATGGTCGAGACGGCCGAGAAGGTCGCTGCCGAGCAGAAGATCTCGCGCGAAGAGCAGGACGCCCTGACCCTGGTGCGCTACGCGCAATACCAGGACGCGCTGGCCGACGGCCAAGCGTTCCAGCGTCGCTACATGATGCTGCCCTGCGAGGTGGCGGACGAGCGGAGCGGCAAGATCGTCGCGCGGGTCGAGGGCGACGAGGGCGTGTTCCAGACGAACGCTGAAGGGCTCGCACGGCTCAAGCCGGTCATGCCGAACGGCAGCGTCACGTTCGGCAGCCAGACCCACCCGGCCGACGGCAACTGCGGCATGGTCGTGACGAGCCGTGACAAGGCCCGAGAGCTTTCGCGCAACGCGGATCTCGAGGTGCGAATCCTGTCCTACGGGCAGGCACGTGTCGAAAAAGGAATGATGGCCAAGGCCACCGTGCCCGCCGCACATGAGGCCCTGCGGAATGCGGGCGTCGAGCTGCGCGACGTGACCGTGGTCAAGACGCACAACCCGTTCGCCGTGAACGACGTGTACCTGGCGCGTGAGCTGGGCCTCGCGACCGACCAGTTCAACCGCTACGGCTCCTCGCTGATCTTCGGCCACCCGCAGGGGCCGACCGGGATGCGCCTGGTGATCGAGACGATCGAGGAGCTGGCTCTGCGCGGCGGCGGTCGCGGCCTGTTCGTGGGCTGCGCGGCGGGCGACACCGCGGCCGCGATCGTGGTGCAGGTCGGTCGCTGAGCCCGGACGCCGGCGTGGGCTCCCGCACGCTCGTCGCATCGGTCGTCCTGGCAACCTGCTTGCTGGCCGCGCCGGCCTCGGCGAAGAAGATCGATGTAGGCGGGCATCGCCTGTATTGCGAGATTCGCGGGAAGGGCGAGGCGCTAGCGGTCTTCGACTCCGGGCTCGGCGACACGCACGAAGTGTGGCGCTGGGTCTGGCCCGACGTGGCCAAATTCGCTCGGGTGTTCCTCTACGACCGCGGCGGGCTCGGACGGAGCGAGCCGGGACCGGCACCGCGCTCGAGCGAGCGCCTGGTCGAGGAGCTGCACACACTCCTCGCCGCCGCGGGCCTCCCGGGCCCGTATGTACTCGTGGGCCACTCCTTCGGCGGCCTCAACATGCAGCTGTTCGCCAGCCGCTACCCCGGCGAGGTCCGAGGCCTCGTGCTCATCGAGCCCACTCCGATCGAGTACCCGGCGCGCGAGCCCGAGCTGCTCTCGGAGCAAGACTTGGCGAAGCTCACGACGTCGATCGGTGCCAGCAGCGCCGGTGTCCGGCTCGAGCGCGAGGCGGTCGGCATCAGTGCCGAGCAGGTTCGCGCGGCGCGACCCTTCCCGCCGCATGCGGTGACGCTGATCTCCTCGACTCGCCCCGAGGTGACGCCGGCGTTCCAGAGCGCGTGGCTCGAGATGCAGAAGCACCTGGCGGAGGAGCTCGATGCACGACTGCACCTGATCACGAGCCGCTCCGGACACTACATACAGTTCGACGCCCCCCATCTGGTAATCGAAGCGATCCGTACCGCTTCCCTAACCCCGGTTTCGGTGCCAGCTTCCGAACGATAGGTTGCAACCCTGCAACGCAACGGGACGCCGGATCCCCGATTTCGTGGTATTTGGTCCTTGGAAGGACCGCCCAGGTGGCTTTCGTCGTCGGCCAGCTCGTGTGCATTCCGGCCCTGGTCGAGCCGTGCGCGCTCGCTGGCGAGTCGCTCGTGACGATCGACATCGACGGTGAGCGCCTTTCCGGCTTCGTCCGAGACGAGCTGATCGAAGGCGCGGCGGTGCGCGCGGTGATCCGCGCGGTCGACGACAGGGCGGTGACGGTGACTCTCCCGGGGGCCTTCTTTCTCCGCGCAACGGACCGCACGACCATCCCCGCGGCGTGGGCCACAGCCCACCTCCGGCGCGCCTGAGGGCTGCGCTTTATTCCGTCCGGCTGCGCGACATGCCCCAGAACAGGCCGCGAATCCTCTCGGCTCCGCGGGAGCATCTCGGCACGTCCCGTGCAGCAGCTACCAGAGGCGGAGGAGGAGCACCGTGGACCTCTCGACGACCTACCTCGGATTGCCACTCTCCCAACCACTGCTCCCGGGTGCCTCGCCGCTGGCCCAAGACCTCGGCCTGGTGCGGCGGCTCGAGGACTCCGGAGCGGCAGCGCTCGTGCTGCGCTCGCTGTTCGAGGAGCAGATCGTTGCCCAAGAGCACTCGGTGGTCGGTCACCTCGACGCCCACGAGAACCTGTTCGCCGAGTCGCTGAGCTACTTCCCGGGGATCGAGCGGGTCGGCCTGGACCCCGACCGATACCTGGAGCAGTTGCGCCGGATCAAGGAAGCCATCCGCATACCGGTGATCGCATCTCTCAACGGCGCGGGCCCGGGCAGCTGGCTCGACTTCGCCAAACTGCTGCATCAGGCCGGCGCGGATGCGATCGAGCTGAACGTGTATGCGGTGGCCACCGATGCCGACGATGACGCCATGGCCGTGGAGCAACGGGTCATCGCCATGCTCGCCGACATCAGGCGGCACCTCCCGATCCCGGTCGCGGTCAAACTGTCCCCGTTCTACACGTCCTTGCCTCATTTCGCCCAGCGCCTCGAGGGGGCCGGCGCGGACGGCCTGGTCCTGTTCAACCGGTTCTACGAGCCGGACATCGACCTGGAGCGGCTCGAGATCGCGCACCAACTGCGCCTGTCGACCCCCACCGAGCTGCTGCTGCGGCTGCGCTGGCTCGGCATCCTGTCCGGTCAGCTACGCTGCTCGCTCGCCGTCGCCGGCGGCGTCCACACCGCGCTCGACGCGATCAAGGCCGTGGTGGCCGGCGCCGACGCGGTCCAGGTCGTCTCGGCCTTGCTGCACGGCGGACCCGGAACCCTCGGGCAGCTGATTGCAGACATGGCCCGTTGGCTCGAGGATCACGAGTACGAGTCGCTCGGCCAGCTGCGCGGTAGCCTGAGTTTGGCGCACTGCCCCGACCCACAGACCTACGAGCGGGCGAGCTACCTGGAGATGCTCACCGGTTGGGGCCACTGAGCCGGCACCGGCGGCGCTAGAATCACCGGCCGATGGCAACCGTCATCCAACTGACGCCCGGGGGTGTGGTGTGACCGTCCGCTCGTTCTTCGCCTCGATGTCGCGCGATCCCGTGGGACTGCTGGGCTGCGCGCTCACCACGGCCAGCGCTCTCTTGATCCTGACGCTGTTCGGCCTCGAGCTCGTCGGGCTCCACGGCAACCCGTACGTCGGGATCCTGGCCTATCTCGTCCTGCCGGGCGTGTTCCTGCTCGGACTGGCGCTGATTCCCGTCGGCGTGAGGCGGCAGCGCCGACGCTCGGCACGCCTGGGGAGCGACATCTCGGCCTTCCCGGTGCTCGATCTCAACCGCGACCGGACCCGCAACCTGGTGCTGACGTTCCTCATCCTGACGCTGGCCAACCTGGTGATCCTGGCCGTCGCGACCTACAAGGGCGTCGAGGTGATGGAGTCGACGACGTTCTGCGGCACCACGTGCCACACCGTGATGCAGCCTGAGCACACGGCGCACGGACGTTCACCCCACGCCCGCGTGCGCTGCGTCGAGTGTCACATCGGGCCGGGAGCCAGCTGGTTCGTGCGTTCCAAGCTGTCGGGCGCCTGGCAAGTCGTCTCCGTCGCGTTCCATCTGTACGATCGACCGATTCCCACGCCGGTACACAACCTGCGCCCCGCGCGCGAGACTTGCGAGCAGTGCCACTGGCCGAGCAAGTTCGTCGGAGACCGGCTCAAGATCATCACCCGGCACGCCGATGACGAGTCCAACACGGCGACCAAGACGGTTCTGCTCCTGCGCGTCGGCGGCATCCAGGGCCGCGTGGCCCGCGGGATCCACTGGCACGTCGATCCGACGCACGAGCTGCGCTACCGCGCGGACGAGACGCGCCAGACGATCCACGAGGTGGAGCTGCGAACCGCCGATGGAGCCACGAAGCGCTTTCGCGGTCCGACCGCCGACACGGACACGGACGGCGAGTGGCGCGTGATGGACTGCGTCGACTGCCACAATCGGCCGACGCACATCCACCGCCAGCCCGACGAGGAGATCGACCTGGCGCTCGAGCGCCGTGCCATCGACCGCTCGCTACCCTTCGTGCGTCGCGAGGGGTTGCGCCTGCTGCGCGAAGGCCACCCGTCCCAAGACGAAGCGCGCCGCGCCATCAGCGCGGGGCTCGAGCGGTACTACGGCGAGTCCTACCCCGAGCTGGCCAGCTCGCGCGCTGCCGACATCGCGCAGGCCGGCCGGTCGCTCGGCGACCTGTACGCGTACAACGTGTTCCCGAACATGAGCGTCACGTGGGGGACCTACCCCAATCACATCGGCCATCGCGACTTCCCGGGCTGCTTCCGCTGTCACGACGACGAGCACCGCACCGCCGACGGTCAAGCGATCTCCCAGGACTGCTCGACCTGCCATACCCTGCTCGCGGTCGAGGAGGAGAACCCCGAGATCCTGGCCACGCTCAACCCGTAGGTCGGTTGGGCCTCAGCGGTAGCCGAACAGCACCGCGTACACGATCAGGCCGATCAACAGCAGGCCGACCGCCAGGGCGGTGAAGCCGAAGGCGCGCATGCCGCGCTCGACCTGTCGGGGGAACGGCTCGACCAGGTGCTGTTCCAGGTCGCCGGCCTGGACGCGCTCCGCGTATTCTGCCGGCTTGTCGTAGCGCAGCTCGTCGAGCGTCACGCGCCCGGTGAAGATCACCGCATCCATCGGGAACTTGTCGGGCCGGAAGTGCGTGTTGAAGAAGTGCACGGTGAAGATGAACCCGACCGCGAGCAACGCCTCGTCGCTGTGGATGATCGTCGCGACGTTGATCGACCAGCCCGGGATCACGTACGTGAACAGCTCGGGGAACCACAGCGCGAGCCCGGTGCTGCCGATGACCAGGATGCCCCAGAACACGGCGAAGTAGTCGAACTTCTCCCAGTAGGTGTAGCGCCCGTACTCCGGCCGCGGCCCGAGCCCGAGGAACCAGCGCATCGACTGGCCGACCTGCCGCACGTCGCGCCAGGTGAACAGGATCGAGCTCGTCCCGCGGAGCCACGCGAGCCAACCTGCTCCGCTCTGCCGCTTGCGGGCCACCACGTCCCGCAGGTGGAACACGACGATACCGATGAGCAGCACCGCCCCGATCCGGTGCAGCACGCCCATCGCCGCGGAGCCGCCGAGGATCCGCGACATCTGTTGCGCCCAGCCGGCATAGGAGAACTTCAACGACATCCCGGTGATGGCGAGCGTGAAGAAGCTCAGCATCATCAGGATGTGCAGGGTGCGCTGGGTCCGGGTGAAGCGCCGGTACAGCTTCGTCGCGCCGTTCGTCCGCGCCAGCGCCTTGTGCGCCCGCCACTCGTCCCGTGTGAGCCACAGCCGAACGAGCCAGGCCAGCGTGTGCACGAGGGCGAAGGTCAGGGTGCCGACCAGCAGCGAGGTCATCAGCCAGAACGACCAGAACAGCCACGGGTACTTGTGCACGTCGTGGTGCGTGGCGTGGGTCAGGTAGCCGGCGAAGCGCCGGTGCGAGCCCTCGTGGCACTTGCCACACGTGGCGACGACGTGGCTCCGGCTGAGGTGCGAGGCGCCGTCGGTGACCGGCAGGATGTCGTGCGTCCCGTGACAGTCGTAGCACTTGGCCGCCCCCTCGGCACCCAGGCGCGAGACCTTGCCGTGAAACGTATCGAAGAACGTCGTGGCCTCGGTCTCGTGACAGTGTCCGCACTGCTCCATCATGCGCGTGCGGAATCCAGGCTGGTCCGCGCGCGTGATCTGGTGCGAAGAGTGGCAGTCCTCGCACGTCGGCAGCTTGCGGCCGGCCTCCGGCGTTCCAGTCGCGTGGATGCTGCCGCGGAACGTCTCCTCGATCCCGTGGTGGCAGGTGCCGCACGTGCCGGCCAGGTTGGTCGGGTGAACCGACGATCGCGGATCGGAGGGTGGCAGCTCGCCGTGCGAGGTGTGGCAGTTCGTGCACACGGCGGTGACGACCAGGCCGCTCTGGATCAGCCCGGTGCCATGGATGCTGTCGAGGTAGCTGCCGACGATGTCGGGAACGTCGCTCTCGATGCGCACCGCGGCCTTTTCGCCGGCGCGATGGCAGCGCGCGCACAGCACCGGCACGTTCCGCGCGAACGTGGGCGCAGTCGGCTGGCGCTTGCTCTTCGTCGCGTGCTTCGGGTGGCAGTCCTGGCAGGTCGGCGCGTCGGGATCACCCTGGGCGTGCAGCGTGCCGTGCGTGCTCGTCTCGTACTGTGCGACCTGCTCGGCGTGGCACACGCTGCAGTCGACCGGCGAGACGATCGTCGCGCACGGACGCTCGCGTGAGGGGCGCACCTCCGTGTGACACTGCGCGCAGGCCGTGCGGGCATGGACCGACTGCGCGTACTCCTCGCCGTCGACGAACCGCGGGCTGTCCGCCTTCCCGTGGCACGCCAGGCACTCGCCGTTGGCCATTCCGGCCAGGTAGAACACCTTGCGCACGCGGTGCGGGGAGTGGCAGTCCACGCAGGACGGGATCTTCCCCGGCTGCTCCTGCCACAGGCGACCCTCGATGACCTTGCGGTGCACGCTTTCGATCCGGCCGTGGCACTGCGTGCAGGTACGGGTGACGTTGTCGTGGTGGATGCTCGAGCGCGGGTCGGTGTGCGGTAGGATGTCGTGCGCCGTGTGGCACGAGGTGCAGACGGCGGTTACGGTCAGGCCCTGCTTGAACAGACCTTCGCCGTGGATCGACTCGGAGTAGTTCTCGAGGACGTCGGATTCGTGGAGCTCGTGAGTCCGCTCGACCGGCGATCCCTCGCGGTGGCACTTGCCGCACAGGAAGGGAATGCCCATCGTCGCGGTCGGCGATGCCGGGTCGCTCTTCGGCAGGATGCCATGGTTCCCGTGGCACTCGACGCAACTCGGCGCGAGACGATCGCCCCGCGCGGCCGCCTGACCGTGGAGGCTCGCGGCGTGCGAGGCAGCCTCGCCCGCGTGGCACACCGAGCAGTCGACGCGCGCGAGGTCGTCGGCATGCGGGAGGTCTGCGCCCGAGAGGTCCTGGTGACAGTCGACGCAGGCCAGGTCCGCGTGCGTCGAGTGTGCGAGACGGTCGGCGTCGACGTGAACCGAGATCTCGTGGCCGTTGCGGGATCCGGTGAGTCCGGGCTCGGCATGGCACGCCAGACAGTCGGTGTTCTCCTGAGCCCCTGCGGGGAGCGCAGCGCCGAGGAGCGCCACGATCAGGATCAGAGCCGGATAGGATCTCTGCATGGCCCGCGGCTTGCTCCATCTCGAACACCGTTGGTCGCGCAACGGAGCCGAGCAGAACGAATGCCAATTCGACTCGACAAGCCGAAACCCCAGAGCCGGACGGTCCCTGGGCCATCGAAATGGGCGGGAGTCGCCGCCCTGGCTTTCATGACTGGTTTGGTCCTTTCTCCTGCCGTGGCCGAAGCGCCGGCCTGCGCGGACTGCCACGACGCCGATCCGGACCCGACCGCGTTCGCCGAGAGCGCACATGGCGTCCTGGGGTGCGCCGATTGCCACAGTGGGACAGAGGAAGTCCCCCACGCCGCTTCAGCGAAGGACGTGGATTGCTCCAGCTGTCACGACAGCGTCGTCGCGGCCTATCGAGACAGCATCCACGGCGTCTCGAGGAAGAACGGCGACACCGAGGCGCCGTCGTGCGCAGCCTGCCACGGCCCGATCCACGCCACTCGGCCGTCGGCAGACGAGCGATCACCGGTGCATCCGCTGCACCTGGCGGAGACGTGCGGAGCTTGCCACTCGAATCCGGATCTCGTGCAGAAGTACGGCATTCCGGTGGCCAAGCCGATCGAAGCCTACGAGGCCAGCGTCCATGCCCGGTCCAGTCGGGCGGGGCAGGGCGGCGCCACGTGCAGCAGCTGCCACGGGAGCCACACGATCCAGAGCTCGGCGGACCCACGCTCGAGCGTGTTCCATGCGCGCGTGCCCGAGACCTGCGGACAGTGCCACGCCGAGATCGAGGCCGCCTATCGCGAGAGCGTGCACGGTCGCGCCGCCGCGCACGGCGCGCGGGAAGCGCCGGTCTGCACGGACTGCCACGGCGAGCACCGCATCCTGTCCCCACAGAGCGACCGCTCGCCGGTCTACACGACCAACGCTCCCCGGATGACCTGCGGACGCTGCCACGGGGACCTGCGCCTGGCGGAGAAGTACGACATCGCCACCTCGGCCGTACCGACCTACGAGGACAGCTATCACGGCCTCGCCGCGCGGGGCGGGAAGATCACGGTCGCGAGCTGCAGCTCGTGCCACGGCGTGCACGACATCCTGCCCTCGAGCGACCCGGCGTCTCACGTGAACAGGAACAACCTCCCCACGACCTGCGGGAACTGCCACCCCGGAGCCGGCCAGCGCTACGCGATCGGCACGGTCCACGTGCTGCCCACCGAGCGCTCGCACGCCGCCGTTTACTGGGTCCGGCAGCTCTACCTGTGGATCATCTTCGTGACGATCGGGGCGATGGTCCTGCACAACCTGCTCGACCTGTACCGCAAGGCGAGACAACGCCCCGGCGTGAGTCCGTACGTGGTCCGCCCGCCGCGCGTGCGCATGCGGCTCGGCTTCCGCATCGCGCACGCGACCCTCGGGCTCAGCTTCGCCGTGCTCGTGTGGACCGGATTCGCGCTGACCTATCCCGAGAGCTTCTGGGCCGCGCCGCTCGTGCGCTTCGAGGAGCAGCTGGGGTTGCGCGGCTGGCTCCACCGCATCGCAGCGCTGGTCCTGCTCGCGGCGCTCGCGTTCCACATCGTCCACCTCGTCGTGGACAAGCGGGCTCGCGCTTGCATCGCCAAGATGCGTCCGGTGCGCCACGACATCACCGAGCTGCGCGAGCGGCTGCGCTGGTTCTTCGGCCGCAGACCCGATCCGCCGATGAGCCCGACGCTCGGCTATCCGGAGAAGGCCGAGTATCTCGCCCTGCTATGGGGGATCGGCGTGATGGCTCTGACCGGCTTCGCCCTGTGGTTCGAGAACACCATGCTGCGCTGGTTCCCCAAGTGGCTCGGTGACGTGGCGACCGTGATCCACTTCTACGAGGCGGTGCTGGCGACGCTCGCGATCGTGGTCTGGCACTTCTACTTCGTGCTGTTCGACCCCGTCGTGTACCCGATGGACACGGGCTGGCTGACGGGACGCGAAGCGCCGGGGCGAGCGGCGGAGCGGGAACCCGACCCTGCGGCCGAGGCGTGATCTCGATCACGGCCTGGCACGTGTTCTGGGTCGCCCTGGCGACCGATCTCGCGACCGGTCTGGGCGCGGTTCCGTTCTTCTTCGTCCGCAAGCTCTCCGAGCGCTGGCAGGGTCTGTCCTACGCGATCGCCGGCGGGATGATGATCTCGGCCGCGGTGTTCAGCCTGGCCGACCAGGGGCTCGGGCACGGGGCGGCCTGGATCACGGTCGCGGGGCTGCTCGCCGGCTCGGCCTTTTACGCGGGGACGGCGCGCGCGCTGGCCAGGCGCGAGTGGCGCATCGAGCAACTGAGCGCGCACGAGTCCAGGCAGTCGGTGCTGATGCTGGCCACGATGTTCGTGCACAGCATCCCCGAGGGGATCGCGATCGGCGTGGGCTATGCGACGGGCCAGCTCGAGTTCGGCTTGCTCCTCGCGCTTGCGATCGCCGTGCACAACGTCCCCGAGGGGATCGCCGTGTCGCTGCCGCTGCGCGCCAAGGGCGTATCGGTCGCACGCTGCATGGGCTACGCCATCCTGACCAGCGTCCCGCAGCCCTTGGCCGCGGTGCCGGCGTTCCTGCTGGTCGAGCATTTCATGCCGCTCTTGCCCTTCGGTCTCGGGTTCGCCGGGGGGGCGATGATCTTCCTCGTGGCTGCGGAGCTGATCCCCGAAAGCCTCGAGCGCTGCACGAAGACCGAGATGGCGTGGGGAACGATGACCGGGCTGGCGCTGATGCTGCTCTTGACTGCCGGCCTCGGGGCGCTCACAGGCGGTCACGGCCCTTGACCGCCTGCGAGCCCAACGGAGGAGAGAGCTACTTCAGGGTCTTGATATAGGCCGAGATGGCCTTGATCTCGTCGGCGGTCATCTTG
>Ga0180085_1000288_pt1 | contig 17805 bp, 15 predicted proteins | sample EasRiv730_16_10D_FD_123013 | JGI IMG/M metagenome (GOLD analysis project Ga0180085, IMG submission 123013) | Soil microbial communities from meander-bound floodplain in the East River, Colorado, USA - East River metaG ERMLT730_16_10D | ecosystem: Environmental > Terrestrial > Soil > Floodplain ... | reverse complement strand
TTGGTCGTCCGGCCAGCGGGTCCGCCGGTAGCTCCTTCCGCCTTAGTGCATCCTCCGCGGCCGCGGCCAGGCGGGCCAATCTTACCTGCAGGAGCAAAGCCTCCTGTTACGGCACCACGCAAACCTTTGCCAGGAGGGGCCGCGACTCCAACTGAAACAATTCGCCAGCACATTGGCATCAAGCCGCGTACCTTCACTCCACGTCCCGGCGCACCTCCGCGCCCAGGAGCTGCGCCATTCCGTCCTCCAGTGGGTTCGCGACCGGCGGGCGGTCCAGGTGGTGCACCCTCGGGGTTTCGTCCGCGTCAACCGGGATCTGCTCCACCCACGGCGGAAGGGGCGCCGGCGGCGGCTCGCGATCATCGTGGCGGAAACGCGAGGCCGCATGGAGCCTATCGGGCACCTCAGAAGATCCAGGAAGGGAAGCAAGACCTGCGGAGGGGGGGAAGGGCGCCGATCACGACCATCGCCCGGCCTGCGCCGTTTCAGCCGCTTCCGATAACGAAATCCATCACTTTGACCGAAGGCGTCTCTGTAAAAGAGTTGGCCGAGAAGCTGGATATCAAAGCGAAAGATATTATCAAGCGGCTGTTGGACAAGGGCATGTTTGCCACCCTGAATCAGGCTCTGGATGAGACTCTGGCTATCGATCTCAGTCACGACTTCGGCGCCGAAGCTTCCATCATCACGTATGAGGAAGATGCGGAATACGAAGCCATCGCCGAAGAGAAAACAGAGAACGTCCATCCGAGGTCGCCCGTCGTCACGATCATGGGCCACGTCGATCACGGCAAGACGTCGCTGCTCGATGCGATCCGTGAAACCAACGTGACCTCGACTGAGGCCGGCGGGATTACCCAGCACATCGGTGCGTATCAAGTTGAGAAAAACGGGCGCACGATTACCTTCCTCGACACGCCGGGTCACGAAGCCTTCACCATGATGCGTGCTCGTGGCGCCAAGGTCACGGATATTGTGGTCCTGGTAGTGGCGGCCGACGACGGCGTCATGCCTCAAACCTTGGAAGCCATCGCACACGCACGCGCGGCGAAGGTGCCCATCATTGTGGCGATCAATAAGATTGACAAGCCCAATGCGCAGGTGGAACGCGTGAGAAAAACGCTCGGTGACAACGGCTTGCTGGCGGAAGATTGGGGCGGTGATACGGTCACTGTGGAAGTCTCTGCAAAACTGAAGACGAACCTGGACCTGTTGCTTGAGATGATTTTGCTGGTGGCGGATATTCAAGCGCTGAAGGCAAATCCACAGCGCACTGCCACAGGCACCATTCTGGAAGCCAAGCTGGACAAGGGACGCGGACCCGTGGCGACTGTATTGGTGCAGAACGGAACCCTCAACATCGGAGACTCTTTCATTGTCGGCGCGGTCACAGGCAAGGTCCGTGCAATGTATGACTACCGCGGTGTGCAGGTGAAGTCTGTGGGGCCTTCTGTGCCGGTAGAGGTACTGGGACTGGAAGCCGTTCCTCACGCTGGCGATCTATTCCAAGTTCTGACGGACGTGTCAAAGGTGAAGCAGATTGGCAGCTTGCGCCAGTTGAAGCAGCGCGAAAGCCAGCTCGCCAAGACTTCGCGGCTTACGCTGGAGCATTTGCACGAGCAGATGAAGGCTGGAGCCATCAAAGAACTGCCGCTGATTCTCAAAGCCGACGTACAGGGGTCGGTCGAGGTGCTTTCTGAAACACTGAACAAGCTTGGCAAAGACAAGGTGAAGGTGAAGACGATTCACAAAGGCACCGGCGCCATCACTGAAACAGATGTCCTGCTGGCTTCTGCGTCCAACGCCATCATCATCGGCTTCAATGTTCGACCGGAACGGAAAGCGGCGGACCTGGCTGTCCATGAAGGCGTTGATATTCGGCTGCACACGATCATTTACAACATCACGAATGAAATCAAGAGCGCCATGGTGGGTATGCTCGACCAGCAGTTCAAGGAAGCCTACCAGGGCACCGCTTCGGTGCGCGATACCTTCAAAGTTCCTAAAGTGGGAATGGTCGCGGGTTGCTCCGTGACCGATGGCAAAGTCAGCCGGAATGCCCAGGTTCGCCTCCTTCGCGACAATGTGGTGGTTTACGAGGGCAAGATCGCATCTTTGAAGCGCTTCAAGGACGATGCTTCAGAGGTTCGCTCGGGATTTGAATGCGGCATTGGCCTGGAGAATTTCAATGACATCAAGGTGGGGGATATCATTGAGGCTTACATTATGGAGAAGATGGCGCCCGAGTCGCTCTGATCGGTAGTGAGCCTCTTGTTCGTCCTTTCAGACGATGCATATCGGCCTCCTCACGCTGGAAATCTTCATTCCCAACGCCCATTCGCTTAAAGAAAAACGGTTTCTTTTACGCAGCCTGAAAGACCGGCTGCGTAAGTTCAATATCTCGGTTGCCGAGTGTGGACATCAGGATCTGTGGCAGCGCTCGACCCTCGGCATCGTCTCCATCTCTTCGGATCATCTCATTCTTGAGCAAACCCTCAATGCTGTTGTGGAAGAGACCGAGAAGATCATTGCCGGCAGCCTGAGCAACTACCAAATCGAATACCTATGAAAACCCCGGTCCGCAGGCCCACCCGCGTTGGAGAACTGATCCGCGAACAGATCAGTGCGTTGATGCCGGAACTGCGGGATCCTCGCATTGGATTGACGACCGTGACCGAAGTGAAGATGAGCCCTGACTTGAAACACGGGCGAGTGTACGTCAGTATCTTCGGCGGCCCCGAAGAGCGCGCCAAAACGTTGGCGGGTCTCAACAGTGCCGCTTCACACATCCGGCATGAGATCGGCGCTCGTTTGCGCTTGAGGAACACCCCCGACCTCAGCTTTCTCTACGACGAATCCATCGAGTATGGCGCCCGCATTGAAGAACTGATCGTGAAGACCAAAAAACCATCGGAGTCGGATTAAGTCAACAACGCTGGCAGCCGCATGCCATGCGAACGCTCCCCATCACCGGCGTTTTCCCATTCAGACATTGTTGCAACTCGACGGTTTCTTAGTCATCGATAAACCGGAAGGCATGACCTCGCACGATGTAGTTCAGGTTGTGCGGCGGCGCCTGGGTGTGCGCAAAGTAGGACACCTCGGTACACTGGACCCAATGGCCACAGGCGTCTTGCCACTGGCACTCGGTAAGGCGACGCGGCTGGTCGAATTTCTAAAAGGCGGGCGCAAGATTTACGAAGGCACGATACGGCTGGGGTTTTCAACCAACACCTATGACCGCGAAGGCCTGCCGGCCTCAGCTGGGGTAGCACCCGAGGTTACTCAGGAGCAACTCATTCAACAAGCGGCAAAAATGTCGGGTGAGCAACTGCAGATACCACCGCCCTTCTCTGCGAAGAAGCTGCTAGGTGTTCCAGCGTACCGGCTGGCGCGGCAAGGAAAACCCGTTCCACTAGCCGCCTGCCCGGTGTACATCGACGCACTGAGCTTCGCCTTGTCTACATCCACGGCCGACGAAGTCGAGTTTACGATCTCCTGTTCGGCGGGGACCTACGTCCGCTCCGTGGCGCATGATCTCGGAATCAGCTTAGGATGTGGAGCCCATCTTGTCAGACTCCGGAGAACAGGCTCGGGCGAGTTTTCTCTTCGCCAATCGATGTCTCTGAAGGACCTTGACCAATCGAGTATCGAAGCGCTGACCGCTCGTCTCATCCCCCTCAACCACGTCTTGACCGAATACCCCGCGCTTCGAGTGGATGCCGAGACTGAAACTGCCATCGCACTGGGAAAGGTGTTCTCGTGCGGGAATATCCAAGGTCCGTCACGCTCCGGTGAGACCTCGTGGCATCGGGTTCTGTCTCCAGAAGGTCTTCTTATCGCACTCGCCAAACCCTTCGTTGCGGCTGATGCCAGCGATCCACAGAGTTCGAGTACGATGCTCTGGCATCCCACCGTGGTGTTAATCACGAAAGACAACTCCTAAACTCACTTGCCTTGCTTCCTATTCTCTCCCTCGTCCTTGAAGAAAAGCCGAGTACGACGACGGGACTTCCCTTCCACGGGGGAACGCCTTCATCGAGGTAAGGATTTGGAATAGCCTGCGGAGGGATGTTAGCTTTCGTCCACCCGGTGAATCTTCATCATGTTGGTGGCCCCGCTGACGTTCATGACGCCAGCAACGATGATGACTGTTTCTAAGCGAGTTGCGAGCTGCTGTTGGATGAGGATCTGATCGGCCGCCCGGATGAGGGTATCTGAGTCTGCAACGTAGTCCATCATTACTGGAACCACGCCGCGTAGCAGGCGAAGCCGATGAAAGACGTCCTTGCGTGGTGTGAAAGCAAAGATCATCGGGTTTGGTCGAAGACTGGACAAGATGCCGGCTGTCGCGCCCGATTCCGTGAACACGACAATCGTTTTGGCCTCGAGCTGGTCTGCGGCGCTAATGGCCGCCCGACAGACGCTGTGGGCGAATGTCGGCAGATAACCGTAGGTCTCCCGACGTTGGTGAAGGTGGGAAGACTTGGAGGATGCTTCTGTCCACTCGGCGATGCGGTTCATCGTGCGCACCGCTTCGACCGGAAATTGCCCGCTTGCAGTTTCCGCCGACAACATGACCGCATCAGTCCCATCGAGAATCGCATTGGCAACGTCTGAGGCTTCAGCTCGCGTTGGACGCGGGCTGTGCGTCATGGACTCAAGCATTTGTGTGGCGGTAATCACCGGCTTGGCCACTCTGATCGCGGCTGCAATCAGATCCTTCTGAATCAACGGCACACGCTCGGCGGCCACCTCAACGCCGAGATCGCCGCGCGCGACCATGATGCCGTCGGCAACGGCCAGGATTTTGTCGATATCGTCAAGCGCCTGCGGCTTCTCAATTTTGGCGATGATTGGAATTGAGCGATGCTTGTCGTCGAGGCTGAGCACAATCTCGCGGGCTTTGGCGATGTCGGCAGCCTCGCGGACAAAGGATAGCGCCAAGTAATCCACTTCGTTGCGGACTGCGAAGGCGATGTCAGACAAGTCCTTCTCAGTAACAGCGGGCACAGACAACTTAGAATCGGGGAAATTCATGCCCTTGCGATCCTTGAGGAATCCTCCAAAAATCGCGCGTGTGATAACTTCAGTAGGTGTCACTGACTCAACGCGCAACTCGATCAAGCCATCGTCAACGAGAATGCGCTCGCCGGGTTTGACCTCCTGTGGCAACGCCTTGTAGGAAATGCTGGCAGCCTCGGCGGTACCCTCCATGTCGCGCGTGGTCAGCACGAAGCGCTGATTGGCTTGCAACTGCACGGGCTCACCGCCGCGAAACGTTCCCAGTCGAATCTTGGGTCCTTGCAAGTCGGCGAGAATCGCCGTTGAAAGAGACTGCTCCAGCGAGATTTGACGGATCAAATCGATGACCTGTTGATGTCCGGCCTGATCGCCATGCGACATGTTGAGGCGTAAGACATCAACGCCAGCTTCAATCAATGCGCGCAGCTTCTCTTCGGAGCGTGAAGCGGGGCCGACAGTGGCGACAATCTTGGTCTTTCGCATTACGGTACTGTTAGCGCGCAAGATCCGGCAAGGGCAATCCACGGAGCACCGTGGAAATCAAGAACCGCCAGACATAGCGCGGGCGCAAGTGATACGAAACGTAGGCCTCTTCTCGAAGGTAGTGCAGCTCTTCTGAAGTCATCGTTGGGTGAGTGTAGACGTTAGTCCAACCGTTGAACTTTTCCCAGTCTTCCTCAACGATATGTTCTTTGAGGGACTCATAGAGCAGTGTTCCAGGATAAGGAGTCGTTACCGTGAACTGAATGGCAAAGGTGTTGAGCTTCTTTGCATAGGCGATGGTCCGCCTGACTCCCTCCACCGTGTCATTGGAGAGTCCTAGAATGTAGTTCGCGATCACCCGGATGCCAAGTCGATGGCAAAGATCGATGATCGCCTCTTGTTGTTCCTTGCCTGGAGCCTTTCGGAGGTTCTCCAACAACATCTCTTCGTTGGCCGACTCAATGCCGACTTCGATTGAGCGCAGCCCGGCCCGGTGCAGAAGGCGCAATTGTTCCTCGTCCAGCTTGTCCGTTCTCGTTTCGATGCCAAAGCGAATATTCAGACCTCTGGATAGGATGAGATCCGCGATCTTCATGGTCCGTCCCCGATGAAACGTAAACATGGGATCGCGGAACGAAATGCCTCGAACGCCGTAGCGGCTTACGAGATACTCAATCTCCTCCAGAACATTCTCCGGCTGACGTACCCGGTACTTTGAATTAACCAAGTAGGGACAATAGCCGCACGTGTAAGGGCAGCCACGGCTGGAAAGCATCGGCAGCGTGATGCCTCGTGCTGTAACGATTGAGTACTTATACCTCCGCAATGCGAACTGATCCCAGTTCGGGAAAGGAAGCTGGTTGAGGTCAGGAACGAAGCCTGCATCCACCACTCCCGACGGGATCTTTCCGTTCGCAAGGTCCGAGGCGATCGTTTCGACTTCACTCTTGACTATGAAATCGGCGGCATCCCCGTAAAACTCTGGCACCGTCGCGGCAAATGTTCCAAAATAACCTACCTTGGCACCGAACTGCTTGCGGGCTTGCTGTCCCAATTCCTTCTCGTAGTTGCAATCTGTAATCGATGAAGCAATCAGATACAGGTCAGCCGGCTCCAGTTCGTTATGCTTGATTACGACCTCTGCTCCCTGGGCTTCCAGGATGGACTGCAAATAGGCTGCAGTGATACTCGGGATGCTGGCAATCCTGCGTTTGGCAATCTCCAGGAGTCGGGCAAACCACGAGTTGCCAACAGTGAAAACAGTTCCATAACCTCCAGCGACATCTTTCAGGGTGCAATTCCTGTGACGTGAGGCCGACAGCACAACTACTTTCATTGTTCTAAGAGCACCTTTCAGGCAGGTCGGACGAGGACCGCAACGGGGTTGATGAGGAGCTTTCGAAAGCGATCAAGAAAGACTGGGAGCACCGGAATTCGAGGGTTAACTTAGCGTCACCGAAAAGCGCTTGTCAAGAACTCTCTCGGCAAAACGGCGATCACTACCACTGAAACTCAAACCAAGAAATCCTTCTGCAGTGGGAGTTTTGGGTTGACTCGACGGTGCGAATTCCTTAGAATCATGCAGTAAACCACCGATCAGTTCAGCCAAAATCTGATCTTTCCGAAAAATCACTTCACCTACCACAAGGTCCCATGAATTTTACCGTCGGCGAGAAAGTAATCTACCCTAACCACGGAGTTGGAGTTATCGAGAAAATCAACCAGCGTGAGGTTTCGGGACGACAGGAGGCGTTCTATCAACTCAAGATCGTGTCGAACAGCATGATGGTCATGATTCCTACTGCGAATATCGGAGATGTTGGACTTCGGAAGCTGATCAAGAAAGAAGTCGTGAATAAAGTCTTTGAGCACTTGCGAAAGTCACAAGTGACCTCTGCGGCTGATTGGAAGAATCGCTTTAAAGAGAACTCTGAGAAAATGAGGACGGGCGATATTTTCGACGTTGCTGATGTGTTCAAGAGCCTTCACGGCTTGAGTCACACGCGCATCCTTTCGTTCCGGGAAAAGAAGATGCTGGATCGCGCTCGCTATCTCTTGATCAGTGAGGTCGCGACGGTGTGGAATCTGGCAGAAGAAAAAGTGGAAGAGTTAATAGATCGTGCCTTGCTGGGGAAAGATGTCAAAAGGGCGAATGCCTGATTTGCTGAGTGTCCCGCTAGATCAACGCGGCCTGTTTTACCTGCCTAGTACCTCCCGAGAGACTCGCTAGGTGTCGAGCTCCACATTCCAATAGAGATAATCGCGCCAGCTTTCAGGAGCATTCCTGAAAACCAAGGTTAGGCTGAGACTGGGTACCCAACTCGGCTCGACTGGTTTCTGAACTAGCCTCATCCCTGCCTCGGTTGGGGTCTGGCCACCCTTTCTTCGATTGCAATCGATGCAGGCCGTTACGATGTTTTCCCAGCTCTTGTTCCCGCCGTGCGAAACAGGAATCACATGGTCAAAGGTGAGTTCCTCGCTGCGGAAGGTGGTGTTGCAATACTGGCAAGTGTACTTGTCGCGAGCATAGATATTGGCACGCGAGAACTTAACCATCCGACTCTTCTTGACCTTCACATACTTCAGCAGTCGCAAAATAGAAGGAAGCTTCACCGAAAAGGTGACACTATGAACTTCTTTCGAATACTCCTCGATGACTTCAACCTTGCCAGCGAATAACAGTGTGATGGCGCGTTGCCAGCTGATGATTTTGAGCGGCTCAAACGAGGCGTTTAGAAGGAGAGTGCTTTCCATAGCATCCTTTAGGCGTCACGACCCAATCTGTCCTGCACAATCCCTTCCTACCGGGTACCTTTGTCTTATCTGGACCTCAAAAAAACAAAAGCCGACCACACTCGCGGGTGCGAGCACGTCGGCTGTTCGAGAGAAATCGAAATGCAGCGCCGTTCAGGGGCATATCAATACGTCCTTCTGGCTGCCCGAAAAAACAATCAAAAGCTTGAGTGCCTCGCGCTGTTTCATCGGAAGTGCTCCCACTCGAGTTCTACGAAGAGCTGACGTTAAGCCCCAACTGCCCGTCTGGTACCTTCAATTGAATTATCTATACGCTTGCTTCTTTGTCAATATGGAATGTTCTTGTTGGTGGTGTGTGATGAAACTATGAGCCCATGCATCCGCATGATCTGTCTGACCCAAGTCAGTAGGCTCTGTGCGGGAAGGTGCTGAGAACCGATCGTTTGTGAGTTGGATGCACAGACTAAGAGAGCCCGGACATTTCTTTGAGAACACGACCCAAACGTGGCTTCCAATATTGACAGTCAGTCAGGCTTTCAGTATCTTTCCTGCCAACTTTGGGCGCGTAGCTCAGTTGGTACGAGCGCTACCTTGACACGGTAGAGGTCATCGGTTCGATCCCGGTCGCGCCCACCATGCCTTTTCTACTTTCCTGTGAATCGATTAACCTCGCCTGAGATTGCCCCAAATTTGAGGCTCCAATCGCAACTTGGGAACAATTTGGGAACAAATGCCGCTCAATTGCTCGACCCTCAGCCACTGGGCTCTTGGAATCACGCGATTCCAGTGCAGTACGAACGCAAAAGCTGCAACCGCCTCTGTATGTCGAGAACTGAATTCACTTTTCCAGCCGGAAGGAATAGGAACTGCCTTGAAGCCGCTTCAAGATTGCTGTTGGTCTGCATCGGCGGTGGATTGGTTACTGTCCTTGCGAAACCAGTTTCGCGTAGATTTGCCTGCCTTGTTCAAAGCGTCCCAGTGCAAGGGCTTTGTCGGCTTCACTGGCAAATCGGTAGTTCTTGCGCACAAAGCGCATGGATTCTTCTATCTCGTCAACAAACTCACCGGCTGCAGCAGCCCTGCGGGAAGAGGCTCCGGGAATCCTGTAGTAAACGGGGCTGGTGTGTGCAAATACCGGATAGCCCGCGTGAGTCTTCGAACCGCCGGAGACGCGAGCCGCGATCCAACCACCTGCGTTAGTGACAATCTCCCGTTCGAGCCTTGCTCCTCTCTGCTCAACAGCACTCTGCTCAGCCACAACGACGCCGTTACGAACGATCTCTAGCCGTTCGAAAGGAAGGCGCGAGACTGCCTTGGCAGAAATCTGCAACGTGCCCGATGCTTCAAAGCTCTGGCCCGGCTCTTTACCATTGACCGACAGTTCCAGGAGTGGCCCGTTGGAGACAAAGGTGCGGCCCGCACGCAAGCCTGCAATCCAGGAGTCGTAGGTGAAGTCCCCCTCCACCTTCACGAACACACGATTGTGGTCATAGATCCACCAGTCGGTCCCGGAAGAAGCAGGGAGCCGAAACCCGCAATTCAACAACCGGTAGTAGCTTGCATAGTCGGCTGCAAGCCCATCGCCCAGGTTATAGGCGTTCACATGACCCAGCGCGACCGCAATCGGCATCTCCATTCCGGAACCATTGTGGCACCACACCGTGGTCCCTCCGATCTTCTGCGCCTCGGCACAGAGCATGGAGAGTGTTGGGAAATCGGGAGCTTTTCCATCACGCGACAACAGCCCCGTCGAGACAGGCTCTACCAACCGCGGGATATTCAAAAAGAGACAATGCCCATACCCAAATCCGGTGAATGACCGGTTGTTTCTCGCCTCTTCTCCCATGTCCATGAGAGTGCCGTCGCGAGAAAACTCCGGAAGACGTCCAACCGGATATCGGTTTGTGATGTAAGGTGAATCGCCTCGAATGAGATAGCTGATGACGCTCACATCCAAGGCTTCGGCCGGTGGAACCATGCGCAGCCGATCGTCGGGATCTTCGTCGATTTCGAGGTGATAGTGGGTATGCGTATTGCCAGAATACCAGCCTTGAGCATGCATGTCTTTCAAGACCGGAACAGAGAAGTCCATCACGTGAGTGATGCCAGCTCCGACCTCGGTGTTGTCAACGACCGCGTTGTGCGAGATCCCTCGCACGACTTCGATTTGATATCTTCCCGGAGGGACGGCTATCTCGTACGAGTTCTTGGCGTAGAAATAGTGCTTCGTACCGGGAGCTGTCTTTTGGGGCATCGTCTTGATGGAAGCGGCGGGAAAGTACGCCTCTCCGGAGGCTACATCCGTCACCCGAATCTTGGCAGCGATGGGCTTCCCAGTGCTCACGTCTCGCAGTTTGCCTCGAATAATGCCGGGAGTTTGGGTGTTGGGGCGCTCGGCATAGAGCACACTCAGCGGCAGCAGCAGGCTGCCTGTCGTCAGTACAGGAATCGATTTCAGAATCTCCCGGCGCGATCGATGGTGATGTCCCATGCGGAACCTCCTGAACGAACGGAGAGTTTTGTGAAGAGTTGATTCTTGCACTGGAAGTTGAAGCCAGTCCAGATTTACTTGCTGGGAAAGCGGCTGAAGATTCCGTCAAGTCTGCACACGCAGCTCAGGCTCGGAAGCAGTAATGTAGCCTGCAGATACCGCATACTCCGCTATGAGACATCACCAGAGAGTTGCCGTTGGGGGCCAATGTTTGAGTTCAGTTTCGAGTGAAAGACGCGAAGAAGTTCCTATGGCTTTTCTAACGGCATTTGGCTTTCGAGAGAGGAACCAGGAGCGGGTGGGGTTTCGGCAAAGTGCTTGAAGCGAATACGGGCGAACTCGGCCTCTTCTGAGATGTTTTGCAGCGCCAGCCGCGTCTCTTGCACCATCAAAATGCAGCCCGCGACCAGCCCCGTAACTCCGAACGCTCCGATTGCAAGCCCGGCTACAGCCGCTGCTTGAAACACGAATTTCAGATCGTAAAAGGCCATGGCCGATCCAACCACAGAGATCAGAGCGGCAGCGGCGAAAGCCCCCAGAGATGCGTAGGTTATACGAAGCGCCCGGAACAGCAACTGAGCGCGAGCCTGCAGGCGTTCCAGTTGTTTGACACGCAATAGATATTCCGTACTTCCTGCCTCAAACGAGACGATCTCGGCCGCCACGACCCGCGTTCGATCAACAACCCTGGCGATCCGATTACTCGTCCCCAGGCAGAGTATGGACGAGGCGTTCGTCAGTATCGCTGGTGCAACTACAGCAGTTAAGACAGCGAAAGGATTGTCGGTCATACATCCAAAGTGAATGATTTACCACACCGGACGCGCAGTTCATTTGCGCAACAGGCGCGATAGCCAGAGATGGGCAGCCTCGATCACGGATTGCGTGAGTTCGTGTCCTCCCTGATGCCAGTGTTCGGTAACGTCGGCCCCCGCTTGCTCAAGCAGAGACACAAGCTGCTTGATATTTTCTGGAGGAACGATGGGATCCGCACGGCCCGCCGCCACGAAGACCGCGACGGATTTCAGATTAGGCATTTGCTCTGGTTTCAGCGGCAACATGGGACTCAAGAGCAACGCGGCTCGGAGCGTTTGAGGGTAGAGCAGCAACATGCTTCCCGCTATATTGGCTCCATTCGAGTAACCCACGGCCACAACGTTCTCGAGGTCAAAGCTATATTGACCTGCTGCAGCTCGCAGGAACTCGGCTAGTTCCTGAGTGCGAAAACGCAAGTCCTGTTCATCAAAGACACCCAAGGCCAGCCGTCGAAAGAAGCGCGGCATGCCATTCTCCAGTACTTTTCCTCGAGGACTGAGCAACCCGGCGCCGGGTGCCAAGGCCTGTCCTAGCGGAAGAAGGTCGTTTTCGTCGCCACCTGTGCCGTGGAGCAGCAACAGCGTGGGTAAAGACTCAGACTTGGCCGGAACAAACTGGTGTATGAATCCAAGGCTTGCTTCTCTCATGCAGACCTCGCGGCATCAACTTTGGGGATCCGAAGGGGCGGCAGCCGCGCCTCGATCTGGCTGCGCCGTGTTTCCAGCCAATCTGGCAGTACCAATCTGGTGCCGAGACTCACGGCGAGTTCATCCACCGCAAAGCCCGGATGATCCGTGGCAATCTCGAAGAGTACGCCTCCAGGCTCGCGGAAATAGATGGAGTGAAAATATTTGCGATCCATGATGGGAGACACGTTGTAGCCCTGCCGAGCAATCTCCGAGTGCCACTCGCCCTGCTGCGGATCGTCAGGTGTGCGCCAGGCGATGTGATGAACCACACCCGACCCCATCCCGCCACTCGCGCTGTCTGGAGAGCAAACCACATCCACGATCGTGCTCGGTTCACCACTTCGCACAGCATAGCGAAAGCGATTGCCATCCTGTTGAACCAGCCGGAATCCGAGAGTCTCCGTAAGGAGAGAGGCTGTTCGTTCGTATCCCTCCTCGGTCAGGGTAGCACTGTGGAAGCCCTGGATCGCGTACTCGATCGGAATAGGACCTGCAAGCTCTCTCTTCTCCGAGCTCAGCGCCGGTCCCGCGACCAGTTCGAGCCGTAGTCCATCCGGATCCGAAAACGCCATCACTTGCTCCTGGAAGCGACCGTAAGGACCTTCAAACTCGATGCCTTGCTCACTGAGCCTCCTTGCCCAGAATTCCAAGGACGGCTCAGGAACAGAGAACGCGGTCACAGTTACCTGGCCATGACCCTGGCGCCCTTTCTTCGCGCGCGGCCACGGAAAGAAGGTGAGAATCGTACCCGGGGTGCCGTGCGCGTCGCCGTAATAGAAATGATAGGTTTGGGGATCGTCATAGTTGACGGTGAGTTTAACCAACCGCAGGCCGAGAACGCCGGTATAGAAATCCAAATTCCGTTGCGGGTCGCCCGCAATGGCCGTCACATGATGGATGCCGAGAATCTCTCTGCTCATAGTCGTGTTTCCTTTGCTGGTGCCGTCAAGAAGCACCTCTCATATTCTATTAGGGATCACAGAACATGGTGAGCGAATCCACAACTAATTACATTACCCTGACGATTGAGAAGACTGGCTGAGATATGGTACCTGGCGTTCCTTTGATGGTTACGTGTGGCACTTTGGGTTCTCAAATAACGGGTGAGCCCAGTCTCGCGGTGTGCGTCAGCCTCGCTTGGCGTGAAGTAACCAGGGGTTGGTCGAGATATCGGAATGCTGCGCATGACAGAAACCGACGAGAGCGAGTTGAACGAACACCGTCTCCGCTATCCTGGGTGGCGGGTGACGGTGGCATCGGGCGTTGGTGTCTTCGTCAGCTTTGGATCACTGCTGGTCTATACGTTCGGCATTTTCCTCAAGCCCCTGACAGAAGAGTTCGCTTGGTCGCGTCAGGCTGTGTCATTGGCCTTTGGCATCGCAGCAATGGCCCTGGCTGCAGCCTCACCTCCGCTCGGCTATTTGATTGATCGACTCGGGCCCCGCCGCATCATCCTTTCGTGTCTGACGATCTTCGGATGCGCCTTCGCATCTCTGGCCCTCTTAACGTCGCACATCGGGCATCTCTACGCCGTATTCGCCGTCTTGGGTCTGGTGGGCAATGGCGCTGCTCACTTGGCTTACTCACGAGTCGTCTCCACCTGGTTCGATAGAAGTCGGGGCATGGCATTAGCGGTTCTGATGGCGGGTGGGGCGCTCGGCGCCATCGTTTTGCCGCCCGTGGCACAGTTCTTCATCCAGATGCTCGGATGGCGGGGAGCGTTTCTGGCTTTGGGTGGTATGTCTCTCGGCGTCGGACTGCCCGTGGTTGCCCGGTTCGTTCGGGAGAAGCCCGGATTGCGTGGTGCTGACAGGACTGAAGGCGCAGACGCTTCCTTTCAGGAGGGCCTGCGCTCACGAGTATTCTGGGTCATCGTTGCCGTTCTATTTCTAAGCTCAATTAGTCAAAACAGCGCCATGACGCATCTGTCTGCGTTGCTCACGGACCGGGGAGTGTCCGCCGGTGGCGCAGCGTTCGCGGTGTCTGTAATGGGTGCAGCCAGTTTGCTGGGGCGGATTGGCACGGGATGGCTGCTGGACCGTTTCTTTGCGCCGCGGGTGTCGTTCTGGCTGCTTGCGTTTTCAGCTCTCGGCGTCTCTCTGCTTTCGGGCGCCAGATCGCTGTTTGTGGGGTCGTTGGGCGCGGCTCTTATTGGACTGGGGATGGGCGGAGAGGCTGACATCATTCCCTATCTGCTCTCAAAGTACTTTGGACTTCGATCCTTCTCCACGCTCTACGGCTTCACCTGGACTGCATACGCCCTCGCTGCTGCCCTCGGCCCGGTCTTGATGGGCCGGGCCTTCGACGCTGCAGGTTCCTACAACGTGTTCTTGACTCAGCTCTCCGTGGTCACTCTGGTCGCGGCCGCATTGATGCTCCTGATGCCCATCTACCCCGCGACGGCTCGCAACATTGCACCCTCTCAATCATCTAGTCCCAAGATTGCAAGCTCGCGTTGAGTATTCTTTACCCCTGTCTAGACGCGTTTTGAAACTCTCTGGAGTCCCCGCCCAAACAAAAGAGCGGAAACCAACCCGAATCCCGGCAACGATTCGTTTGTTAGTCTCCGCTCAAGTTAAGAGCGAGGCAAAATCTTGTCTATTCCGCTTTCGCCTGTTTGCTCTCCCTCAGAAACTCTTCGAGTGCGGCGATCACTTCGGGTGAATCCCATTTGAAGACACTGTCGACGCGGAAGGCCACTCGGCCTTGTCCGTCAATCACGACAGTAGTCGGCACAGTCTTCACTTTGAAGCGGTCGAGGAGCGTATCCCCTAGATCGAGAACAATCGGATAGGAGAAATCCTTCCCTTGCAGAAAGCTGCGCACAACCTTGGGATTTTCGTTGGTTGCTGCGATGACTTGCAGGTCCTGCGGCGAAAACTTCTTGGATAACTCCGTCAGCCCCAGCATCTCCTCTTTGCAGTACGTGCACCACGTTGCCCAGAAGTTCAGAAAGACGACTTTGGACTTTAGATCGTGCAGAGAGACTTTCCTGCCATCGGCGGTCTTGAAATCGCCGACCATCTTGGCTTGAACTCTATCCTTCTCAGGAATCCATTTCAGCTGGGCCCAGCCAGTTGAGGCGAGGCCGAACAGACCAAAACACAGAGCTCGAATCAGCGTTCTGAGGTTCATCCGTTAGTGCCCTTTTGAGGGCTAGAATCGGCGTGCATAGCTGACTACGAGGAACTGGTCGGCAAAGAAATTGTCATGCCATTGTAAAAAGTGGCAGTGCTGGGAACAAGGGCCTTGAGGATGATCACAGGCCCGAGCTTTCAGTTTGGGCAGGGGGATTCAAGGCGTCGATTGTCTGAACCCGGGCCTGCCAAGTGTCCTGGGTGATTGACTGAACCACTTCCTCGGCTGTCCAAAATTCCAGGTGATTCCCAAGAGAACCTGATGGTCAGAACTTCCGCTGCCGAGGTTCAAATGTTGGCTGGATACGTCGAAAGCCAGCTTCTCCGTGAGTTGATATTCCAGTCCCGCAAACACTGAAGTCTCGCTGGCCGCACCGGTTAAGCGCTCATAGACGGCGTTTCCGTGCGGCGTGATTCGGGCCCAGGTTCCGGAACGCGCAAGCCTCCGGCCGAAGCCTCCTCCAAGGTCCAAGATCCCGGCCGGATTGGAAGACGAAGAAGCTGTTGCCCCCGTCCAGGAAAGTGTGACACCTGCGCTGCTCAAACCGGAATCCACGCGAGCAACGGCTGCGACACCCAGCCTGGCCCCTCGATCGCCACGAAGAAAAAACGAGGCCATGGGCGCCAGGGCCACGTTGAGCTTCTCCCCGCCGTAAACGACTGTGGTCGCCGCCACGGAAACATGGTCGCTGAATTGAGTGGAGCGCTGGCCTTCCTCAACCGGGCTCGACAACATATCGAAATTCGCGCTCAACTCAGTCCTCCCCCAGAAGCCCGTGTTCGCAGAGGGAGTGATTTTCAGCGCGGTGGGCAAGAAGTAGGCACCCGAAACGGAATAGGCAACTCCCGATTCCAACTCAAATGTTCCTGGCTCTGTGATCAACGAGTTAATGTGCAGTCTTCGCCGGAGGCTTTGCGAGGAGATCCTGGAATTCGATCGGCGGGGGAGGCGAATGCGGATCTGCCCTTGTGCCGGCTGAGAATCCACGAAGAGCCACCCAAGGGCCATTGAAACAAGCAATAGAGCTTTGACGGGAAACGATCCGGAAGTGGTCTGCGGTCTAGAGGGTGTTTTTGTCATCGACTGTTGGTAGCTTAACGATGACTGGGAGACTGGAGCGAGGCTCCATAAATCGGAGGCCCACTCAACGATCTCGATCAGTGTCGATGATACGCGAACGCCCTGGCGACTTAACAGGATTTGATGACGGGAGCGTCGGACACAAGATTCACTGCTCGAATAGTGGAAGCTTGTGACTTTGAGCGACAGCACTTTCCACCTTACGGAGCTTCACCGCTATTTCGGCACAGCCCCGCCGTTTGTTCCCTGAAGCAAGCTGGCCATCACTTTTAGATCGGTGGTTGGCAGCTGACAGACATAGTTCTCACAGATGAACGAAGTGGCCTTTCCATCGCGCATCTTGACCGACTGAATGAAGGTAATGTGTTGGCTCAAGAATCGCTGCCCTTCGCCGCCATCGGCCAGGAGGATGACCTTGTTGGGAATGTACTGCTTGTGCACCTCTCGCAGCATTGCCTTCGTGTCGTCGTGCTGCAGAGTTCCCGCGATGACAATCTGTTTGGGCTTGTCCAGATGGAAGTCAAGCGCAACCAGCATCTGCGGCAGGGCTGAGGGCGCCGCTTTCAACTGACCGGAAAAAGCGCCGAGCGTTTGCTGCGCTTTCGCCTTCCAGTCTTTTGAGTCGAGGAGCTGTGCCAGCCGCTGAAGATTGAGAGCTGCCACGGAATTGGGTGCCGGCTCAGCCCCGTCGTAGTCTTCTTTCATTCGCAACAGGATGGCTGAATCCTTCCCTGTGGTCTCAAAATAGGCTCCCTGCGAGGAATCCCAGAAGAGGGCATCCTGTGTTTTCTGGAGCTCCATGGCCCAAGCCAGCCAACGCGTTTCAAAGGATGCCTCGTAGAGATCGATCAGACCTTGAATCAGGAATGCGTAGTCACTGAGGAAACCATTCGCCTCACCCGCACCCTGGCGATAAGATCGCCGCAGAGTATGGCTCTTCGGGTCATACAAACTATTCTGCAGAAAAGTAGAGGCTGCGGTGGCGGCCTGCAGATAGCCTGGCTGATCCAGGATTTGGCTGGCTCGGGCGAAAGCGGAGATCATCAGCCCATTCCACGCTGTAACGATCTTGTCGTCGAGATGGGGCCGCGGCCGCTTAGCCCGCAGGGCGAACAGCTTCTGCCGGCTTTCTTCCAGACTCATGCGGGCTTCCTTCTCTGTGAGTTGAAATTCCTTGGCCAGCGCGGAAATCGATTGTCGTTCAATGAGAATGTTCTTACCGGTAAGTTCCCCGCGCAAATCGCTGCCTTTCGGCGCATTTCCCTTGGCTTCAACACCGTAGTACGCGCCGAAGAGCTTGGCCGGCTCCTCCCCCAGCGCCTGGCGGAT
>Ga0180085_1000286_pt1 | contig 17852 bp, 16 predicted proteins | sample EasRiv730_16_10D_FD_123013 | JGI IMG/M metagenome (GOLD analysis project Ga0180085, IMG submission 123013) | Soil microbial communities from meander-bound floodplain in the East River, Colorado, USA - East River metaG ERMLT730_16_10D | ecosystem: Environmental > Terrestrial > Soil > Floodplain ... | reverse complement strand
GGCCAAGCCTTCAGGCACCACCTGATAGGTGCTTTCGGGACGACTGAGTGTGGTGACTTGTTCTGGGTGCTTTCGACCGGCTCCAACCGTCAGGAGTGAAATGGCGACCAGCGCCGTGAAGTGCCAGCGAAAATTCATACCAAGGGCAGGCTCCACATTGCCGCCACCTTCGAGAGCGCCGTGATGCCGTCCACGTAGTTGACATCGGTTTGCAGGATGTCCACGACGCCAGGTAGCGCGCCGAATGCTTACTTCAGCTTCGCGCCGTTCGGAACGTCTTCAAGAAAACTCGCCAACACCGGCTGGCCTTCGTCACCTACAGAGGCTGCCAGCAGCATGCCATTGGATTCCAAGCCGCGCATCCTCCGCGGTAGCAGGTTGGCCACAATCACAATCTTGCGTCCCACGAGACTCTCGGGGCTGTAGGCTTTGGCAATGCCTGCCAAAATCTGTCGCGTTTCGGTGCCAACATCCACCATCAGTTTCAGAAGCTTGTCGGCGCCGGGCACACGCTCGGCCGACACCACCTGGGCCACGCGCAGCTCGACTTTGGCGAAGTCGTCAATCGTGATCATCCCGTCTGGCACAGCGGCGGCGGCAGGCTTCGTCTCGGCCGCGGCCGGTACCGTTGGTTGCGGCTTGGTGATCTTGGCTGAGGCCCCAGCGGCCGTAGCCTTTTCCGGCTTGCCCTCGGGTCCAGCGGCTGGTGCGCCGCTTTCCAGAAAGATCTTCTCGATTACTGCTTTCTTGTCGAGCCGAGGGAAGATGGGAATTATCTCTCCCAGATTTCCGCCCACCGTGAGACCACCCCATTTGATCTCATCGATCCGCTGCGATCTCAAGGGTGACTTCATCCCCAGTTGTTCCCAGACGCGATTGCAGCTCTCCGGCAACACAGGCGCCAGCAATACGGTTGCAATCCGGATGATCTCGGCTGAGGTATAGAGAATCGTCGCCAGACGCGGTCTTTCGTCCAGGTTGTCGGTCAAGGCCCAGGGCGCGCTCTCGTTGAGATAGCGATTAGCATGCGCCAGCAAATCCCAAACCGATTCGAGCGCTTTGCTGAAAGCCAGTCCATCCATGTGCGACTGGTAGGCGTCAACGGTCTCCAAGGCCTTCTTCTCAAGTTCCTGATCCAGCGCCAGACGCCCCTCAAAGGCCGACGGGTAAGGCATGCCGTTGCTGAAGTTCTTGGCAACGAGCGTGAGTGTCCGCGAAACCAGGTTTCCGAAATCATTGGCCAGGTCAGCGTTCACCCGTTGAATGAATGCCTCGTATGAAAAAGTGCCGTCCAATCCGAACGGGATTTCTCGAAGCAGGAAGTAACGCACGGCGTCGGATCCAAAATGCGTCAACAGCAAGTGCGGATCGATGACGTTGCCGCGCGATTTAGACATCTTGACTTCGTCTTTCAACCACCAACCATGAGCAAAGACTTGTTTGGGCAACTCCAGGCCAGCAGCCATAAGAAATGCAGGCCAGTAAACTGTGTGGAAGCGAAGAATGTCCTTACCGACGAGTTGAACCTGCGCAGGCCAATACTTCTGAAACGACTCGGCAGAAGCGCCGGGCGCAAAACCGATGCCCGTAAGATAACCCACCAACGCATCGAACCAGACGTAGATGACGTGGTTCTGTTCACCGGGCACAGGAATTCCCCACTTCACCGAAGTGCGGCTGATGGAAAGATCCTTGAGGCCGCCGCTCACAAAGCTCACCACTTCGTTCCGGCGCGACAACGGCATGATGAACTCGGGGTGTTTTTCGTAATGGTCCAGCAATCGCTGCTGAAAATCCGACAAACGAAAGAAATAGCTCTCTTCGGTGACACGCTCCGTCGGACGCCCGCAGACCTCGCACTTCGGCGCGATTTCGCTCTCGGGAGCAAACAGATTGCACGAAATGCAGTACCAACCAGAATACTGCCCTTTGTAGATGGCGCCACTATTTGAAGCCCGCTTAAACACTTCAGCGGCTCCGGCGTAATGGTGGCTGTCGCTCGTGCGGATGAACTGGTCGTACTCGATGCCAAGGCGCTTCCAGAGCTTTTGATACTCAGCGGTGATCTGGTCCGCCAATTGTTTGGGTGAAAGTCCCTGGGCCGTTGCCGCACGCTCAATGTTCTGCCCATGCTCGTCGGTTCCAGTCAGCAGGCAAACGTCGAACCCCTGCATTTTCTTGAACCGGCTTAAACAGTCGGCGACCACGGTGGTGTACGTGTGCCCCAAGTGAGGGCGTGCGTTAACGTAATAGAGTGGAGTGGTCAGGTAGAAAGTTTTCATAAAACCTGGGAAACCATCCTGTTGCTGACTGGACACTGCGAATCCCGTTTCAATTCGCAGACGGCATGGACTCAAAAATTTGCTCTGAATGCAGGTTCATGAACAGTTGCACGACTCGCGACTGCACCCATTTATAGGGTATCCCGTGAACCAAGGCAGCTTGACGGCAGTCTTCATACTCCGGCGCGAAATTGACCATTCTTCCATTCAATTTGGAAACCTTCACCTTGATGTTTCCAAACTCGCTCTCCACGACTTCAACTTCGCGTTCCAGCACTCGCCTTTCAGTTTCGTGATAACGAATTCCGATGGTCGTGGTTTCCTCAAAGATCTGCGAAGTCAGAGCGTCGGCAAGGTCCATCGGCGCAAGGACGGTGAGCAGCAATCCTGGCCGGTTCTTTTTCATCTGCACCGGGCTCGTAAAAACATCCAAGGCACCTGAGGACAGCAACTTGTCCAGGAGGTGCCCACAAATTTGCGGATTCATGTCGTCAATGCTGGCTTCGAGTACAGCGACTCGGTCTGCTGGGGCAACACTCGGCTCCGACCTTGCCGCATTCACGAGTTCGCACTGAAGGGCGCGCAACACGTTGGCTGTGCCCTTGAAGTCCTTGGAACCGGCGCCGTATCCAATCCCGCGAATCTTGAAAGGGGGCATCGGGCCGAACCCCTTGGCCAACGTGGAAACAATGGCTGCACCGGTTGGTGTCACCAATTCGCCGGAGACTTGGTTCGAATAAATCGGGATGTCCCGGAGCAATTCCGCTGTCGCCGGTGCTGGCACCGGCATCGTGCCATGCGCGCAATCCACGGAACCGGTGCCCACATTCAGCGGTGAACAGTAGAGCTCTTTGACGCCGAGCAATTCCAGACCAATGCAGGCACCAACAATATCCACGATGGCATCGATGGCCCCGACTTCGTGAAAGTGGACCTTCTCCACCGTCGTTCCGTGCACCTTGGCTTCGGCCTCTGCGAGACGCCGAAAGATGGCAACGGCTCTCTCCTTGACTCCAGGAGTCAACTCACTGCCTTCAATGATCTTCACGATATGAGAGAGGTGGCGGTGGGAATGCTCTTCTCCCATTTCAACATCGAACTTGGTGGCCGACACGCCCGATTTCACAACCTTTTTGGCGCTCACAGAGAAGTTCTTGACGTTTAGTTTCTCCAGCCCTGCGCGCAAGTCATCCAGCGAGAGGCCTAAATCCAGGAGGCTTCCCAGGATCATGTCACCGCTGATGCCGGAAAAGCATTCGAAACGTAAGATGCTCATTCGCTTGATGTCCGAGTCTTCGTCGTTCCCGCGAAAGCGGGAATCCAGCGGCACCACCCGACAAAACTGGATTCCCGCATTCGCGGGAATGACGGCTGATAGAATGTTTCGTCGTGCTCAACCCGCCATCGCGTTTCGCAGACTGGTCGCAATGGCCGGCAGAATCTCCCCAGCTTTGCCCAGCAATACTTCGTAAGCTTCGTGAGCCGCAGCTGAAGGCTCGATATTCACTTCGACGACATAAGCACCATGCTGCCGGGCAATTCCTGGCAGCTGCGAGGCCGGAAAAACCTGTGCCGATGTACCCACCGAGAAGAATAAGTCGCAGGACTGCGTTGCACCCACGGCTTGCTCAAACACCTCGACAGGTAACATCTCCCCAAACCAAACAACTCCGGGTCTCAGTATCCCGCCGCACTCACAAAGTGGAGGCAGCGAAGGTAAGACCGGCTGACGATCCATCCAGCGAAGCCCACAAGAGACACAACGCACTTCCCAAATGTCGCCGTGCAGCTTGAGAATCCGCTTGTTTCCCGCTCGATCATGCAAGCCATCCACATTCTGCGTGACCAGACAGAAGTCCGAAAAGAACCTTTCAAACTTCGCCACCGCCAGATGCCCCATGTTCGGCTCGATCCGGGAAATCAGTTCACGCCGCCAACTGTACCATTCCCAAACGCGCTTCGGATGAGTTGCAAAAGCCTCAGGGGTCGCCAAGTCTTCGACCCTGAACTCGTTCCACAGCCCGTCCTGCCCTCGAAACGTTGGCACACCGCTCTCGGCCGAGATGCCGGCTCCTGTGAAAACCACTACGCGTGTCGAGGGGATCAGTAATGACTGCAGCTTGCTGGAAAACTGGACTGGCATCGCACAGCCAACCAGGTCGGCACTCCAAAAAGGGTTCAATACTAGAAGGCGATGCACGCTTTGTCAAGGCACGCTCCGGTCGCTCCGGTCGCCTCAAGCGCCTGCCATGCCTGCCGTTGGAGCAATGCAACTCTTTCGACAAGGTCAACCCAGAGACCGGTCGAGGACGCTGTCAGAATTCGAAAACGTCCACAGTCCTTCCCAACTGTGGGAGCCGCTGTCCTCAGCGGCGACTTCGACGCTCCGCGCCCGATGGCGCGGCGTGAAAAACTCCTAACCCGAGGCTGTGGATAGATTACTTAGTCAGTCTCAAGGAGGGCGAGGCTCCTGCTGAGCCTTTTGTAGATGAGGGTTTGCGGCTCCGCGGCTCGGCAACAGCCTCGCCCTCCCGGACCTAATTCCCCGTTTCGCTTGGTTAGGAGAGTCTTTGAAGTATGTTAGGATTCGGGGTTTCGGAATGGCTGCGCGTCTTGGCCGAGGACCACTGCATGCTCTTGCCTTTGACTGAAGAGATCAAACAGCGCTTTATTACTCATGTCCAGAATCACTACGGCCACCGGCTGAACCAGTTGATCGTTGAACAGCCTCCGAAAACTGACATGGGCGATCTCGCGTTTCCTTTCTGCTTTGAGCTGGCCAAAGTGGTGCGCAAGGCGCCACGACAGGTGGCCACCGAGATCGTCAACTCGATTGGCGAAATCGAAGGCGTTGCCAAAGTTCAAGTCGCGGGCCCCGGCTATATCAACGTCTTCTTTCGACGCGACACATTCTTCAAGCAGCTCTTCCTGGCTCGCAATGCCGCGACAAAATCCACTTCCAGCAGGAAGATCATCCTCGAGCACACCAACATCAATCCGAACAAGGCGGCGCATATTGGACATTTACGCAACGCTGTGTTGGGCGACACGTTTGCACGACTGCTGCGTTTCAGCACGCGTCAGGTCGAGGTGCAGAATTACATCGACGACACCGGAGTGCAGGTGGCCGATGTCGTCGTAGGATTTCAGCATCTGGAAAACAAAACGTTGGCTGAAGTTCAGGCGATAGAGGGCAAATTCGACTATTACTGCTGGGATCTCTATGCCAAGGTCTCGTCGTTTTACGACCAGAGCCCGGAAAATCGCCTTTTGCGAGGCAAGACGCTGCAACACATCGAAGAAGGCAACAATGAAACAGCAGACCTGGCCAGGCACATTTCGCATCGGATTGTGGAATGCCACTTGAAAACCATGCAGCGGTTGGGAGTCGAGTACGACCTGCTGCCCAAGGAAAGCGACATCCTCCACTTGAAGTTCTGGAGCCACGCCTTCGAGTTGTTGAAGAAACACGGCGCCATTCATTTGGAGACAGCCGGCAAGAATCAAGGTTGCTGGATCATGCGGGTGGGCGACAAAGACACCGCTGAAACCGTAGGTACAAACCAAGACCAGAGCGCCGAGAAGGAACATGAGGAAGATAAAATCATCGTCCGCTCGAACGGCACCGTGACCTATGTTGGAAAAGACATTGCCTACCAACTCTGGAAACTCGGCTTACTTGGGATGGACTTTTTCTACTATCCGTTCCATCGATACGCCAGCGGTCATACCGCATACATGACCAACGCCGAGGGAAATCGCGAGATTGAAAACCCGAGCTTTGGAGGCGGGTCTGAGGTTTACAACGTCATCGATTCGCGACAGTCCTATCTGCAGAACATTGTGATTGCCGGGCTGCGAGCCTTGGGTTTCGAGGAACAAGCAGACCGTTCCACTCACTTCGCCTACGAGATGGTGGCGTTGTCGCCGCGCTGCTGCGAGGACTTGGGCATTCAGCTTTCCGAAGAAGACAAGCAGCGGCCCTACGTTGAAGTCTCGGGCCGAAAAGGGCTTGGCGTGAAGGCGGATGACTTGATGGATACCCTCATTGAAAAGTCACTGCAGGAAGTTGCTAGCCGTCACGCCGAACTCGCGGAGGTCGAGAAGCGGCAGATTGCAACCACCATCGCGATTAGCGCGTTGCGTTACTTCCTCTTGAAGTACACACGCAACTCGGTGATTGCTTTTGATTTCAAGGAAGCGCTCAGTTTTGAAGGAGAAACCGGACCTTACGTGCAGTATGCCGTGGTGCGCGCAAACAACATCTTTCGCAAAGTTCTTGAAGACGATCAAGCTTGCAACCCATCTGCCATTAATCAAGCCATCAATGACGGCTCGGTCGATTCGTTTTTGGAAAAAGGCATCGAAGATGAGCTCTGGAAGCTGATTTACCTGGCCAGCCAACTTGAGACAAATGTCTCGCTCTCAATTCAAATGGCGGAGCCGGCGACTGTCACCAAGTACCTCTTCACCCTGGCGCAAGCCTTTAACAACTTCTACCACAAGCATCGCATTCTCATTGAACCCGATCCTCTGCGGAAGCGATTCTTGCTGGCACTCACACAAATCATTCACGAACGCCTGCATCAAGGGCTGCAACTTCTGGGAATTCAGGTGCCGGAGAAGATGTAAAGATGCCTCCTTGGGACTGGAAAATGTGGAGGCGATACCCTCGGCGCCGCAAAAATCTTGCTCGACTCAGTCCCCGTCGCCCCAGCGCGGGAGAGGGGTTACGGTGAGGGGCGCAGATGGTAGGTTTCGTGCCAATTATGTGGAGGGTTGCCCAATGAGTTGGATAACGAGACCGAAGATCACTCCCGCACAGCTTCCGCGTTTCTCAGCTTCAGCTTGGCAATCGGTGTATAGACTGCCCCCGAGCCTTTCAAATCGCTTTTCATCACCGTTACTTCAGTGACCAGAAATGGCGCTGTGTCGAATTCCGCTCCAGCCAATGCCTCTCCCAGTCTGGCGCTGGATCGATCAACCCGGAATCGCCCCAGCGTTAAATGAGGAGAAAAAGGCCGCGTTTCCCGTGGAAAGCCAGCGGAGACCAACTCCTCTTCTACACCGTCATACAGACGAATCAAATCTGACGCCTCAGCCACGCCAATCCAAAATGCTCTGGGGCGGCGGGGAGATGGAAAGGAGCCTGTTCCGGAAAGGTGAATAGAAAATGCTTCCACGCGCGCGGCAGCACAGCGCACGGCCAGGCAAACGGTCTCGACCTGAGACCGCGAAATCTCACCAAGGAACCTCAGCGTGAGATGCAGATTCCTAGGGTTCACCCAGCGAATCTTGTCGCCCAGGCCCACCAATCTCCTCTGCAGTGCCTCTGCTTGCACACGAACCGCTTCGGGCAACTCGAGGCAAATGAAGGTTCGCGTGGCGGCTGGTGACGGCATGGGAATCTATCAAGGCAGATGGTGGATCGGCCGGTCGAGTTGGATCCGAAATGTGACGCCGATTGCATTGACATCCCGCGGCCGGGAAAAGCGTGCGTTCTGTTTCAAGAAGAAAAGATCGATCGCAAGATTCGAATTCACGCGTTTTCCACCGCCAACAGCAATGCGATTCCGACTCCAGGCATGTGGGCTCCAGTCGTAATACGCCTCCTCCCAGCAGAACAAACGATAATCGGCATCGTGAAACCGAAACGGCCATTCCAGCTGCACGCGACTTCGGTAGCGAATTGAGTTCTGCGGTTCACGGAAACGCTGGTCAAATTGGTGCATATTATCCAGAACGAACCACTTGATTGGAACACTGACCACGCCATTGATAGACAGCCGATTCTCGCGGGTGTGAACCCCAGGATAGTACTGGGTAGCGACGAACTGGTAGATCGGAGACAACGCGAAATACCGACCAAGCCGAAACCGCACGGAGGCCCCTCCGGTCTCATACACAGGGTGGCTGAAGTTCCTACCCTGTCTCAAGGAACCGGAAAGAATCAGTTGAGTTCGCTCCCGGAGTGGCAGCGCGAACTGAATGCTGGTCCACAGTTGGGAATCGTCCGGATCTGAGACTGGAACAGTGCTCTGGGCACTGGAAAGTTTCGCGGGCAGCAGGCCCAGAATCAGGGATGCCAGGAGATATTGAAGCCTCAGAATGTGCAAACTGTTGGGGTATCGCCTCATAGGTCGGGCGATATTCAACTGAAAAATGGGAAAAAGCGAAACAACAAAATTGGTTGTGGCGACGTCACCCTGGCAATATCGTGAGCTTTGGCGGAGCTGGGGGTTCGGCCAGGCACCACCGCAAACTCCGGTCCGTGGCTTCGGCAATCAAGTCGATAATCGGCTGGGTATCGAAGCCTAGCGAACGCTGAATGGCTAGAGCATACTGGTCCGCTTGGCTGGCGGGTATGATCGCCGGCGGGTAGCCGGCCTTGAGCAGAAAAAAATTCGAAAACAGTCGCAGGGTTCGCCCATTTGCGTCGTCAAATGGCTGGACATCCATCAGCTTGATCAGCATCAACGCCGACTTTTCCACCTCGTGCATTTGGGCAAAGCTTTCAGACTGAAACCAGCCCAGAGCGTTGTCGACCACGGGAGCCACCAGTTCAGCTTCAGGCGGTTCGTGTCCTGGGGCCACCGGAGTCGCGTCCCGGTGGCGGAACTCCCCAGCTCGGTCGTGGACTCCAGAGACGAGAACGCGGTGCAACTCGAGCAGGTCGTCTCCGCAGAGAAACTCCTTCTCATTGGCGAAGCGTAGCAGTGTTTGGACAGCCGCGACGTGCTGCTGCGGCCGCAAATCGTGCAGGGAATCTAGAGATTCATTCTTCCGAGGTGCCGGGTCGGCAAGGGATTCCAGCCCATAGTTCTGTCGCGCCCACTCCGAGCCCGTCAACTGCTCGAAGCGCGACCTGGGCTCAGGCTGGTTTCTGATCAGAATCCACCGGTCTCGTCTTTCAATAAGACCGGCAAACTGATGGCGCGTTCTGAGTTCGAACCTTTCCGCCACACTAGCGGCGCTCCTTCACAGCCTGGCGCGCTTCTTTGTCTGCCGTTTTGCGCTTTTCGGTTTCGCGTTTGTCGTAAAGTTTCTTACCTTTGGCGAGGGCAATCTCACACTTGGCTCGACCATTGTGAAAATAGATCTTGGTCGGAACCAGCGTCAGTCCCTTTTCGGTGGTCTTTCCAATCAGCTTGCGCAGCTCACTACGATGCAGCAGCAGCTTCCGGGTTCGCAAAGGATCGTGGTTCATCCGGTTCCCGTGGCTGTAAGGACTAATGTGACAGTTCAATAACCAGATCTCTCCGTTCTTCACGAGACCGTAGCTGTCTTTGAGGTTGACCCTGCCTTCTCGAATCGACTTCACCTCGGTTCCCTGCAGCACCATGCCGGCTTCAAAGGTTTCGAGTATGTGATAGTGATGGTAGGCCTGCCGATTGAGGCTGGCTGCTTTGTCTTCCATAGCAGGGCAAATCGTTCGATACCTTGGACGACGCTGAAGCTCGGCGCACACCTCAACCCGTCGTCGACGCCACAGCGATTACTCCGAGTTGTCACCGGTCGATTGGCGTTTATTCAAATTGAGCTTTATGATCCGGTGATCTTCGATTTCCTCATTCAGAGAAGACTCTCCCATTGTTGAACCGTTGCCCCAGACAAGATGAATCTTCCCTCGATAGTGTCTGTGTGCCCACCATGCGGAACCGACAACAACGAGTGGAATCGTGATCGCGATGAGAATCGCCGTTAGCATCGGGCCTAACACTCTGTACGCGCGCCTTCCCTCGGCGGCACCGCTGGACGACGATGCCTCAATATGGCGATCGCCGGTTGTTCTGATTAATGCCAAAGGGGTTGAAGGGTTGAAGCCCTTGCGGCTGCGCCTGTTGGGGAGCCACGCCGACGGGTTGATTGGGATTGGCCGGAACAGGCTGGACTCCGGGCTGTACTCCCGGCTGTACTCCCGGCTGTACTCCCGGCTGTGCTCCGGGCTGACCTGGTACGAATCCTTGAGTTGGCGGATTCTGGGCCGGAGCGGCGGGCACCGGCTCGGGCTGGACATTGGAGTTATCCTCAAAGCTCGTTTCAACGCCGCCACCAAACGGATCCTCGAGAGGGCGGTTCGTTGAACGAAACGCCGTGGCAGCCGCCGACACTTTGGACGACTTTCCCGGTACCACCAGCTTGCGAACGCGGTCCGGCTGTTCTGGCACTGCAACCAGAATATAGTCATAGTTGCTGCCTTCGAGCACCTTCAACAGCGCCTCTCGCATGCTCAGATTCCTGACCTCCACGAGCGGCAAGCGCAGGCCACTCAAATCGCCAGGGATGTCAATCTCCAGTCCCATCTGACGCTGGAACAATCCCATCACCTGCCCGAAGGTTTGGTTCTCAGCCGAGAGACTCAAAGTTCGACCGTCGAACGACAGGGTCGGCGCAGCTGCCTGAGTCGGCTCGACGCCTGCAAACATCAGTAGCAAGCCAAAGCAGATTATTATCATCTTCTTCATAAGCGCCTTCCTCGTTCCGCTGGAACGTTGTGGACTCAAACAAATCCTAGCACCTCCATGCTGGCCTTACAAGGCGGGTGCGCAAGGAACATCCGTCCCACGTGTCGCGAAAACCGTCCTCGTGCTCGTCCTCGAAAAAGAGTCGAGGACGACGACGAATGATCCTCATGGGTCCTACCGCTGCAAAGTGCCACAGGTAGCTGAGGCTTGCGAGACCGACGGGCTTCGCAGCGGGTTCCTCGTGAGACTACTGAAAAAGAGCCTAACTCGTGGAAACCTTTTCGCTTAACATAGTCGTTGCGCTCATGTTCGAGCGGGGAGCTTCAAATCAGGACTCATAGAGGTTCATCGTCAGATCTGAGTTCCAGCTGTACTGATCAGATTTCTCGGGGAGGACAGGAAGACATGGCAAGCGCTGGTGAAAACGCCTGGGTGAAAACCGTGAGCCAGGAGACCTTTGCGAGCGAGGTTCTGGACGCCTCAAAAAAAGTTCCTGTACTGGTCGATTTTTGGGCCTCCTGGTGCGGCCCCTGCCGAACGCTGGGACCTCTGCTGGAAAAACTGGCTGCCGAATACCAGGGAGGATTCGTGCTGGCCAAGGTGAACACCGAGGAAAATCCGCAGCTCGCCATGGAGTTTCGAATCCAAAGTATTCCAAACTGCATTCTTTTCAAAGACGGCCGCCCCGTCGATCAGTTCGTTGGCGCCTATCCCGAACCGGCAATTCGAAAGTTTTTGGCGCCCCACTGCCCCAGCGAGGCCGAGAAACTTTTTGCGATTGCCGAGGAGCAGCTCCGGTCCGGAAGATCCGACGCAACTCATAAACTGCTTAAGGAAGTGCTGAAAATTGAACCGAAGCATGCCGCAGCGCATCTGGCTCTGGCCAAGCTTCTCATCAATAGCAAGCAGATTGACGATGCACGCCAACACCTGGATGCTATTACGTTAGGTGATACGGAATACGACGCAGCCAGCCGCCTCAAAGAAGTGCTGGCATTTCACACTCAGTGCCAGGAAGCAGGAGGCGAAGCGGCTTGCCGCCAGAAATTGGCGACTAATCCCAAAGATCTGGAGGCGCGCCTGGGATTGGCTTCGTGTCTGGCATCGGAAGGCAAATATCCGGAAGCTTTGGAAGAATTCCTGGCGATGATCGCGAAAGACAAGAACTTCCGCGATGAAATAGCCAGAAGATCAATGCTAGCCATCTTCAGTCTGGTGGGAGAACGCAGCGACCTGGCAGACGAGTACCGTCAGCGCTTGGCGAGAACCTTGTATTGAACCGTAGAAAAGCTGAACCGCCCGAGATAACCTACTTCTCCCCGGCCATTTTCATCAAAACCTTCCACACCGTATCGGTCACCGGCATCACGGAAAGCCGACCCATTCGCACCAGCTCGAAGTCCTTCAGTTTTTCATTGGCCTTCACCTCTGCCAAGCTAACGGCCCGCGCCAGCCGGCGCTTGGGCTTAAGTTCAAACACGGCCAACTTCGGATCGTTTTGCTTTGGGTCTGCGTAGGCCGCACTCGCCACTTCAGCAATGCCCACAATGGCCTTTTCCTCGCCCGTATGGTAGACGAGCGCCAGGTCACCCTTTTGCACTTGGCGGATGTGCTTTAGAGCCAGGTTGTTGCTAACGCCATCCCAAACGGTTTTTTGGTCGCGTTCCAAGTCACCGTATGAATAGACCGAAGGTTCAGTTTTCAACAGCCAGCCCGCCATGTTTCCTCCTCAGAAGGAATTGAGTGATTGAAACATTGATGATTGCACCATTGACAATCGTCAATGACTCACTCCTCCAATCATAGAATCCCTATCTCTCATTTCTTCGGCTTTGAGGGCCGCATCTCCACTGCGCTGGGCAGGCAGCGTGGGTCGTGCTGCAACAAGCCGACCACCACCTGGGCCACATCTTCCGGCGCCAGCTTCCAGGAACTGTCACTCGATACTTCATGCTGTCCGAAGCGCGTGTTCACGCTGCCGGGCATCACGTAGCTGACGCGGATGTTGTCGTAGCGCAAGTCTTGCATGATGGCTTCGCTGAATCCATTCAAGCCAAACTTCGAAGCGTTATAGGCCGATCCTCCCTTGAGCGGGTTCTTCCCGGCCAGACTGCTGATATTGATGATGTATCCACCACCACGCTTCTTAAGCTGTGGAATGGCAGCGTGGCAGCAGTAGAACACACCAGTAAGGTTCGTATCGATCACCTGCCTCCACTGCTCTGGAGTAATGTCACTGACACTGGCAAACAGACCGACCGCAGCATTGTTGACGAGAATATCAATCCCGCCAAACCGCTCTACAGCAAATGCAACCAGGCCCCTAACCTGTTCCAAATTGCCAACATCACAAACCGTACCGGCAATTCGACCTTCCGCTTTCGCGGCAAGTTCTCCGACGCACCGATCAACGTCTGCCTTGTTTCTTGCACAAATCACTACCTTGACCCGCTGCTCCAGCAGGCTGCTGGCAATCGCTTTTCCGATCCCCTTCGTTCCACCCGTAACAATCGCCACTTGATTCTCAATTCGGTTCATGAGGTCCTCGCTTTTCTATTGCAGCCTTCGGCATTCGATAAAGAACAACTCCATTGTACGGTACAAGGGCCGCATAGTGACACATTCGCCGTGTGCTTCGTTCTTTGAGGTCCCAGGGTGATTGGCGCCCCGCGCTCCAACGCGAGAGAGGAGAACCCAAGGCGATTGAGTTCCCAGGAAGAAGAATCGATCGTCCCCCTTGGACAAGGGGGGACTTCAGGGGGTTTGTCAATTCAAGGAAACCTTCCTCTGGCTAAACCCAGCGCCAAACAATCTTTCTCTCAATTCCGTTCTTGTGCTATTAAGTACCGTTCAAATTGCCTGTGATGCCTCATCTCCAGCGAAATAGCTCCCACTGCTCAATGAAAGTCTCCCTGTTCATTCCCTGCCTGACAGATCAGTTTTTCCCGCAAGTTGGAATCAACGTCTACAAGGTTCTGAAAAAGGCCGGCGCCGAAGTGGACTATCCCGCCGAACAAACCTGTTGTGGCCAGCCAGCTTTTAACTCCGGCTACCATGCCGAGGCAATCGACCTGGCGCAACGATTTTTGAAAGTCTTCCGTAACTCGCAGTACATTGTCGCGCCGTCGGGATCTTGCACCAGCATGGTGAAGATGTTCTATCCCGAGATTCTCGAGGATCCGGGTCTGCACGACCTGCTGCATGACATCACAACCAAGACCTATGAGTTTTCAGACTTTCTTGTGAACGTCATGGGCGTCAAAGATCTCGGCGTTCATTTCCCTCACAAGGTCACGTATCACGATGCCTGCCATCTGCTGCGTGAGCTCAAGGTGAAGGATCCACCGCGAGACCTGCTGCGGCATGTGCGCGGTCTGGAACTGATCGAGATGGAGCAGTCCGAAACCTGCTGTGGGTTCGGCGGAACCTTTTCGGTGAAGTATCCGGAGATTTCCACCGCCATGGCTGAAGACAAGGCAGCGACTATTGCGGGGACGGGTGCCGAATATGTCGTGGCAAATGATTCGAGCTGTCTCATGCAGATTGGCGGGTACCTCAGCCGCAACGGTTTTGCTGCGAAACCACTGCATCTGGCAGATTTGCTTGGTGAGAATCTCTGAGACTGGGAAGTACGAAGTGTGAAGTACGAAGGTCGAAGGTCGAAATACGAAGTGTGAAGTTCGAAGTGTGAATGTGGAACATACAATCACGGAGTCTTTGGCCCTGCAGAATCGATCACGTCATTCGCAATTCGAACTTCGCACTTCGAACTTCTAGATAATGAACCTCACCCCTAGACTCTTCAAAACCTACGCCAGTCGCAGCATTAACAACCCACGTCTGAGGAAGACCTACCGTTTCGCCACACATCACGCGCTGGCGAAACGCCTTCAGGTCATTCAGGAAGTCCCGGAGTGGGAAGCCCTGCGAGACCGCGCTCACGAGATCAAGGAAGAGGTCATTGACCGACTCGACTTTTATCTGGCGAAGCTGGAGACCAACGTTACCGCAAACGGGGGAAAAGTCTTTTGGGCACGCGACGGCAAGGAAGCATCGGACTACATTCTGGAGGTCGCTCGACGGATTCGAGCCAGGACGGTCGTCAAATCGAAGTCCATGACGACAGAGGAGATTGGCCTCGCCCAAACGCTCGAAGAAAACCAACTGGAGCCGGTGGAGACCGATTTGGGCGAGTACATCATTCAGCTCGCGCACGAATCGCCATCACACCTCACCGCACCTGCGCTCCACAAGACGCGGGCCGAGGTCGGTGAGCTCTTTGCCGAGAAGCTCGGCATCCCCTACACCGATGTGCCGGAGGAACTTTGCGAGGTAGCCCGCAAACTGCTGCGCGGTAAATTCCTTCAAGCCGAATTGGGCATCTCCGGGGTCAATTTTGCGTTAGCCGACACCGGAACGGTTGTCATCGTCGAGAACGAGGGCAATGCGCGCCTCAGCACCACCATGCCCAAAGTTCATATCGCGGTCATGGGCTTGGAGAAGGTGATCCCCGCGTTCGCCGACCTTTCCGTATTTCTGCGATTGCTCGCCAGAAGCTCTACCGGTCAGAAGCAGACCAGCTATGTCTCCCTGATCAGTTCGCCCCGCCAGCCGGGCGAATTGGACGGGCCGGAGGAATTTCACCTCGTCATTCTGGACAACGGCCGCACTGAGATCCTCAAAGATCCAAAGATGCGCGAATCGCTCTTCTGCATTCGCTGCGGTGCTTGCTTGAACACCTGCCCCGTCTACCAACGTGTCGGTGGCCACGCTTATGGATCGGTCTATCCCGGCCCCATCGGTGCCGTCATCACGCCGCTGTTTCAAGGCGTCGAGGTGGCGAAAGATCTGCCGTATGCCTCGTCTCTATGCGGATCGTGCACCGGCATCTGCCCCGTCAAGATCGACATCCACCACATGCTGCTCTGGCTGCGCAAACAGGTTGTGGAAAGCGATGGCACGCCCTGGCAGGAACGGCTCGCGATGAGACTCTATGTAGCCGGGATGTCCGATAGCACGCTCTACCGCATCGGCTCGCGCGCCGTACGTTGGGCTCTCAAGCTTTCCGGCCGACAGGCACAACCGATGAAAGTGCCCGGCTGGACCGAAACGCGAGACTTCCCGACTCTGGCTGAGAAGTCTTTCAAGACACTTTGGAAGGAACTCGAAAAAAAGAGCAACCGCGAATAGAGACAAATGGACACCAATGAGACTTTGCTGTTCAGAGATGAGGTCTATCGAATCTTAGGATGCGCAATGGAAGTGCTCAATGAGCTGGGGCATGGTCTCCAGGAGAGGCCCTACGAGAATGCTCTTGTGGTTGAGTTCGGCCTTTCCAGGATTTCTTTCCTCCAGCAGCCTCATTATGAGGTGCTCTACAAGGGGATCAAGGTAGGCGAGTACATTCCAGACCTGGTCGCTTTTGAAGCCATCGTCGTCGATGCCAAGGTGGTTGATGCCATCACTGATCACAAACGGGGCCAGATGTTGAACTATCTGAAAATCACCGGGCTGAAACTCGGTTTGATCCTGAACTTCAGGCGAGCCAGGCTCGAGTGGGAGCGCATCATCCTGGAAAAAGATCGTGCAATTAGCCGCGGAGCCTGACATTAGAGTCTATTCGCGTCAATTCGCGGTAAGGTCAGGCACGCCGAATCAAAGATCAACCGCTAATCCACGCGAATGGACGCAAATAGGAGAACCCTGCGAGCCTCATTGCTGTTGGAGTCATCGTCTACCCATAAACTGGAATGCGAACGCAACAAATCGTGCAATTCGGCGCAGAGCTCACATTTGCGTTCATTCGCGTTCATTCGCATAAGGAGTTTCATGTCCGGTTCACGTGCTGAGATTCTTGGAAGAATTCGACGAGCTCTCGTGAAGCCGCGGGGGGCGCATCACCATGGGCACTCGCCAACTACCAGTGATCTCGGCAAACTATTTGCCTCCGTTGGATCGCGCGACGGAATGGTGGAGAAGTTTAAGAGGGAGTTCGAGCTCGTCAGTGGCGAGTTTCACTTCTGTGAGAGCGGCGCTGCGGTCATCCAGACCTTGACTCAGCTCATTCAGTCGTCAGCATCAAGCCAAGTTGTGATTTCAGGACATCTGATTTGTACCCGTCTGAGCATTGCCGGATCGCTTCAGGCCCAACTGCCCGCTGTGAACTTTCTTTTTGAGGACATTGAATCCGAAAACACTTTCGACCGAACCCGTTTGCGGAACGCGATGGCACAGGTTCAGCTCTCAATCACCGGAGCCGAGTATCTGATCGCAGAAAGCGGAACAATCGTCTCGGTTGCTGGGGCGCAAGCCAGCCGCCAGATTAGTCTGCTGCCTTCCATCCACATCGTCCTGGCAACACCCGAACAGATCTTCCCCAACATGGCCGAGCTGTTTCTGGAGATTCAAAGAAAGCACGGCACCAAACTTCCCGGCAGCACTCTCACTTTCATCACCGGTCCCAGCCGTACTGCCGACATCGAGAAGGTCTTGATCAAGGGCGTCCACGGACCGATGCGACTCATCTTACTGATGGTCGCAGCCTGATCTCACATTCCAGACATTAATTCCACTGGTCATTGCTTCCGTCGGTAAATGCGAATCTCCGGGTGGCCATACTTCCAGTCATGCGGTGGATTCCATTCAGGCAGCTCAAATCTCGAAAGTCGCGGTGGCTGCCGAAATTCCGCTACCAGGTTGTAGTTCTGCCCGAGTTGGTCCAGAAACACAGGCGGGACCTGGAGCGTCGGCAGGTTGTCGAGCATTACATAGTCAGGAAAGCGCGGTTTCCCTGCCCCATCGACGAAGTACTCGCGAAAGTCGGCCATGCGAGGCTGATCGAAGAAGTTCGTGATTTGAAATTTCGCTGGATTCAGCGGCGGCAATTCCGGCCATCCTTTCTGAATGCTGGCTCCGCGTGGCAGGTGACGCTCTATCCAATCGAAGGCCTGATTGACAGCATGCGGTTGCGTCAGAATCTTCACCTGCAGCAGCGTGAGTCCACCGGTTAGAATCATCGCTATCGCCGCCAACCATCGCCCAACAGGTTTGCGCGACAGCTCCCAAACAAAGTTCGCAGCTGGAAACACCAGCAGCACCACCACCG
>Ga0180085_1000285_pt1 | contig 17868 bp, 11 predicted proteins | sample EasRiv730_16_10D_FD_123013 | JGI IMG/M metagenome (GOLD analysis project Ga0180085, IMG submission 123013) | Soil microbial communities from meander-bound floodplain in the East River, Colorado, USA - East River metaG ERMLT730_16_10D | ecosystem: Environmental > Terrestrial > Soil > Floodplain ... | reverse complement strand
GAGAATGCGCCGGTCGGGACGATCGTCGCGAGGAGGTGCATGGCCTCGGGGGTCTGGTCGTAGCCCACGCCGTAGCTGCCGCTCGGCCAGCTCGTGTCGTTGAAGCCCGGAGCGGTCCAGGTCATGCCGATGCCCGGGTCGGCCACGTTGCCGAGATACCGCATCGACGAGCCGAACCGCACCAGCACCTGCTCGGCCGGCCCGTCGAAATCGACGAGAACGAGCTGGCCGTTGCACGCGCCGTCGCCGTCGGTGTCCGTGCACGGATCGCAGACGTCGCCCAACCCGTCGCCATCGGCGTCGGCTTGATCGGTGTTGGCGATCGTCGGGCAGTTGTCCGTGCTGAAGCAGCGCGCGTCGCTGTCCGTGTCGCTGCAACCGGCGAAGACGAACGCCCCGCCCTCGTCGAGCACGGCACCCGACTCGTATTCGTCCGCGCCCACGATGACGTCGTCGAACAGGTCGCCGTTCACGTTTCCCGCCGCTGCGACCGACCGCCCGAACTGTGCGCCGGTCTGGTTGCCCTCGGCCATCCAGTTCGGGAGATCGGGCAGGCCCGCGAGCGAGCCGAGGTACACGAAGACCGCGCCCTCGTCGAGCTCGCCCATGTCGAGCCGATCGGCGCCGACGATCACGTCGCCGAAGCCGTCGCCGTTGACGTCCCCAGCGCCGGCCACGGCGAATCCGTAGTCCGAGCCGCTCTGGTTGCCTTCACCCGACCAGTTGGGGCTCGCCGCGACACCCAGGGCCGAGCCATGGAACACGAAGGCGGCCCCCTCGTCGATCTCGGGATTGTCGTAGGAGTCCGCTCCCGCGATGACGTCGTCGAAGCCGTCGCCGTTGACGTCCCCGACCCCGGCGACCGAGATTCCGAGGCGCGCCCCATCCTGCCCCCCGTCGAAGGTCTGGGCTGGGCTGGCGCCGAGGCCGCTCGGGGAGCCCATGTAGACGAAGATTCGACCCTCGTCGAGGCGCGTCTCGTCGATGTTCCACGCGCCGATGATCAGGTCGTCGCGACCGTCGTTGTTCACGTCGCCCGCCGAGGCCACGGCGTAGCCGAAATCCGCGTCCACACGGTTCGATTCGGCAAGCCAGTCGGCGTTGGTCGGGTTGCCCACCGTGCGTGTTCCGCCCAGCGCGAGCCCCGAGATCGATCCGTGGAAGACGAACACCGCACCCTCGCCGGTCTGACCGAGCGAGTATTCGTCGGCACCGACGACCACGTCGTCGTAGAAATCGCCGTTGAAGTCGCCGGCGGCGACCGCCGTGCCGAGGTTGCCGTCGATGAGGTCGCCCTCGGCACGCCAATCGGCAGTCGCCGGATTGCCCGTCGGGCGCGTGCCGTTCTTGTCCAGTCCCGTGGGCGATCCGTAGTACACGAACGCCACGCCTTCGTTGGCCTGCCCGGCGTCGAAGAGATTGGACCCCACGATCACATCGTCGTAGCCATCGCCGTTCACGTCGCCCGCCGAGGCCACGGCGATGCCGAAATCGGCGCCGACCTGGTTGCTCTCCGCGGTCCACGACGGAACCGTCGGCAGCCCGGCCGCCGAGCCCATGTAGACGAACGCGCGGCCCTCGCTCGTCTCGCCCGCGTCGTACTCGTCCGCTCCCACGATCACGTCGTCGTAGCCGTCGCCGTTCACGTCACCCGCCTTGGCGACGGAGATCCCGAACTCCGCGTCGAGCTGTCCGCTCCCCGCGGACCAGATCGGCGCGGTCGTCAACGGATCGATGTCGAGGGGATAGACGGCGTTGCGGTCGTCGACCTCGATGCGCAGCTCGGCCGCCTCGGCCGCGAACCAGGCCGGAATCCGCGCCCCGCCCGCATCGCGCACGACGAGCTGCGCGTAGCGCAGCCGCACTCGGCCGTCTCGCGAGAACTCGATCGACTGTCGATCCGAGGAGGTCGCGAGCGCGAGATCCCCGTCGACACGCAGCCGGAGGACGAGAGGTCCGTCGCCGCTCCGCGGCGCTCGGAGCACCGTGAAGCCCTGCTCCAGACCGTGGTCGTCGTTGACGTACCACTCGTCGACGTCTCGGCGCGACAGCACGACCCGATTCCCGCTCGAGGCGACGGCGCCCGGTGCTGTGGCCACTCGATCGTCGCCTCGGCCGAAGGAGACCAGTCGAAGTCCCAGCTCCCACGACTCGTCCGCCCGCGGGAGCACACGTAGACCGCCGGATGAAACGACGCTGCGGAAGCCGTTCGCCCGGTTGGGCGCGGTCCAGCACCCGTCGGTGCTCTGCGAGAAGTCGTACTCGGCGACCCGGATGTGCCGCAGCGCCGCGCGCTCCCAGTCCACCGTCCGGCCGGGCGCACCCGGGGCCGAGCCGGCGGCCAGGGCCGCCACGGAGGCGCCGACCCCCACGACCCGCTGCCAGCTGCGCAGGCTCATCCTTCTCCAGTCGGGCTTTCTGGACCTGAGCCACCCGGCCAAAACCGCCAACTTCTTCAGATACCCACCCCTTGGCGCTCCGTCAAGCAGGAATCTGCCTCGACTTCGTGCTTGACAGACCGCTCGATGGTCGTAGTTTTCTCCGGTCGAAGACCACGCACGGGGGAGGCAGATGCGAAACGTGTTACGCGGAGCCGGTTTGGTGGTCGCGCTGGCGGTGTTCGCGCTACCGGCGGCGGCGGCGACCCGAAACGACGACAAGACGACCGACAGCGGGCCCGGGCTGTTCAAGCGCGCCGAAAGGCCGGAGTCCGTTGCGCCCGACGCCGTCGGCGATGCGATCGCGCAGTGGCGCGAGCAGGTGCGGCAGCGCGCCTCGGCGGACGGAGCGCAGCGGCCCGCTGCCCTGAGCAAGCAGCCCTGGTGGGCCCGCAACCCGCTCGGCGCCGGCGGCAACGGCGACGGCGACTCCAGCGAGGGGGCGAGTGACGAGCGGGGGAAGCCGCCCAAGCCACCCAAGGACGACGATGACGACCAAGGAGAAGACGAGGACGACGACGTCAGCCCGTCGAACCCCTTCTAGTCTTCGATTCGATCGATCCACGACCTCCGGGGGCTCGCGTGCCAAGCCGAAGCACGCGAGTCCCGCCTCTGTCTGACCCACGCCTTTCGTTCACTCGTCCGCTGCGATCTCTCTTCGCACCCGCTCGACGAGCCGGGAATCGAGCGCCAGCAGGCGGCGAGCGTAGATGCTGGTCGTGATCCACGACTGCCACTCGGCGGCCCTGCGCTCGGCCTCTGACAGGAGTTGCTTCGCCTGGGCGACGGAGTCCCTCCCGTTCTGGCGCAGCAGCGCGCCTGCCAGGACGAGCCGCGGCGTCGCGGACTCGGGCTCGAGGTCGAGGGTGCGCTGCGCCGAGCGCACGGCCACCTCGGGATCGCCGCAGTCGAGCGCGGCCTCGGCCTGCTCGAGCGGCCACAGCGCCTGGAGCGGGTCGCGCTCGATCGCAGCGTCGTAGGCCCGTGCCATGCGGGCCCGTGTCGGTCCGTCGCCCGCGAAGAGCGTCCGGCACGCCGTGGCCTCGACGCGCGCGAGGCCGAGTCGGAACTCGGCCGCGGCGGGATCGAGGCGAACCGCGTGCTCGGCCGCCTCGCGCGCGCGGGCATAATCCTCGAGGTCCCAGCTCGTCCCGTCGCCTGCCCAGTGCTCGGCGCGGCGGCGCCAGGCGTCGGGGTGGATCGGATTCCAGGCCAGCGCGCGGTCGAGGCGCGCGGCGTCCGGTTCCGCCAATCGCCCGCGCGGTAGTCCGCGCAGCTCGCGCCACGCGAGGTAGGGCGCAACGTCCCCCACGACGAGCGTGAGCCCGAGCAGGACGGCGAGCGCGGCGCGCCCGAACGCGCCACGCCGCCCGTCGGCCGGCGGCAGCGGAGTCGAGAGCAGCCCGCCCGCCAGCACCGCGGCGAGCACGAGCAGCGCCGAACGGGAGCTGACGTTCTCGACCAGCGCGTGCGCACCGAGCGCGGCGAGCGCGCCCGCGGCTCCCAGCGCCGAGGGCGCCAGCGTGCCCCGCGAACGCCTGCGCCCGACCTCGTACGCGATCGTGCCGACGAGCGCGAGCGCAGCGGCGAGACCGGGAATCCCGAGCTCGCACGGCACGCGCAGCAAGTCTGAATGCGTGGTCGCGAATCCGCGATCGAAGCGCAGCGGGCCATCCCCATCCGGGAACTGGAATGCGCGTGCCACCGTGCGGAACTGTCCGGGTCCCGCCCCGAGGATCGGCCGGTGCGCCACGACGTCGAGCGAGGCGCGCCAGATCTCGACACGCTGGTACCGAAACGGATCGGACTGCGCGAGACGGTAGCTCACGCCGCCCGCGGCGACGAGGAGCAGGAGCGCGAAGCCGGCAGCGGCGACACGGCGTGCCGGGCGCGCCAGGCTCGGCCAGGCGAGGACGAACACCACGAGCGCGCCGGCGAGGAGGCCGACGAGCGCGCCCCGCGAGCCCGTGACCGCAACCGCGCTCGTCACGACCATCGTCATCGCGACGTAGAGCGCGTCGCGCGACCGGCCCACACGACCGCTGACGAGCCTCTCGCCCCAGGCCAGCAGCAGAGCCGCGATGAGCCACGACGCCAGGTGGTTCGCGTTGAGGAACGACGCGGCGGGGCGCGCCTCGCCCAGCACGAACCGACCGAGGAGCAGGGCAACGCCCTGGCAGGTCGCCACCGCCAGCAACGGCAGCGCCAGGCGCGACAGGAGCGCAGGGCCGGCGCGCCCGGCCAGCCAGGCCAGGCCCGCCACGGCCGCGACCTCGAGCGTGTAGAGCCAAGCGGCGAACCCGTAGGGCGCGAAGAGGGCCCCGACGAGAACCAGGGCCGCATAGAGAGCGAAGGCGATCCGCGGTCCGAGCGCGACCGTGTACCCGATCGCGCCAGCGACCGGCCGAGCCAGGATCTCGCGGCCGAGCAGAATCGCGAGCAGCGCGTGCCAGACCAGGAGCCCCGTCGGCGCGGAGCCGCCTTCGTCGAGCGTCGCGAGCGCGAGGAGCAAGGCGAGCGCGTAGACCGATCGCGTACTCATGGCGCGACGCCCGCGGCTCGGAACCGCGCCTCGAGATCCGCCTTCGCCTTGGCGTAGAGCGGGCTCAGGGGGTAGAGCCGTGCGGCCTCGACCGCATCGGCGAGCGCGCCGGGAAGGTCGTCGTCGAGGAGTCGCACGCGCGAGCGCAGCGCGCGGGCGGCCGGTCGCGTCGGGGCGAGCGCGACGGCGCGCTCGGCCGCCCGCGCAGCGCGCTCGCGCTCCGGCGGATGGCTTCCGAGGGCGGCCTGACCGAGGAGGATCCAGCCGTCGGGATCCCACGGCGCGAGACGCGTCGCACGCTGCGCGTGCGCGCTCGCGCTCTCGATCTCCCCTGCCGCGAGCGACTGTCGCGACTCGAACCGCTCGTTCCAGGCCAGGCCACCGAGGGCCGCGACCGATGCCGCGATCAGCGTCGCCGAGAGCGCGCCCGAGCGGAGCAGCGTGGCCCCGCGCGATGCGCCAGGCTCGGCCGACGGCGCGAGCCGACCGCGGACGATCGCCGCGCTCCACAGCAGCGACGGCAGGAGCAGCGTGAAGTCCGCCAGACTCTGCAGCGCCAGGGCCGCGAGCCCCACTGCCGCGCCGCGCCGCCACGCTTCGTCCGCGGCGCCCGCCCCATCCGGGACCGGCCTCTTCGTCGGCCACAGGACGGGTCCGAGAAAGGCCTGGAGCCAGGCGATCGTCCCCAGGAGCCCCAGCGGTAGGCCCCACTCCGCGCACAGCTCGAGCGGCACGACGTGGGCGTGCTGCGACTCGTTGTCTCCCGCGCGGCGATAACGCGGAAAGGCCTCGCCGTAGCCTCCGGGCCCGACTCCGACCCAGGGATGGTCGGCGAGGATCTCGAGCGCGATCCGGGCGTTCCCCGCACGCAGGCGCCAGGCGCTGTCCGATCCGCGCGCGTCGACGACTTCGGTCGAGCGCGCGAGCACGACGATCGCGAGAATCGCCCCCGCGGCGACCAGGGCCACGGTCGCCACCCGGCGCGAGCGCCGATCGCGGAGCGCGAGGAGCGCGAGCGCCAGAACGAGTCCACCCGCGGCCGTGGCCGAGCGGGTGGCCAGGAGACCGCAGCCCTGGACGCACGCAGCGACGAGCAGCAGGCGCCGCCCGGTGCCGGCCCGATCGAGTGCCGCACCGAGCGTGATCGGCAGCGTCAGCGCGAGACAACCGCCGAGCGCCGCCGGCGTCGGGAAGCCGGCGAACGCCCGGCCGCTGCGCGCGCGGGCGACGACCTTCGACTCGTCGGCCAGGCGCAGCCCCGATTCGACGTGATCGGCCAGCTCCGCAAGGCCATAGACGCTCTGGAATACACCCCACGCCCCGACCACGACGCCGATCGCCGCCAGCGTCAGCACGAGCGCGCGCTCCCGCCCCGCCGGGAGCGCCGCAGCGAACGTACCGGCGCTCAGCGCGAGCAGCAGCGTGGCCCAGACCTCGGGCACGGCCCCGCGCGCCTCGGCCACGATCGTCAGCGGAACGAGCGCGACGAGCCCGAGCGTCGTCGCGGCGAGACCGAGCGAGGCGGCGCGGCGGCTCGCCAGGAGCAGGCCGGCCAGGGCCAGCAGGGCCGCCGCACCGGCCTGGGACTCCCCTCGTGTCTCCGGGGGGAACAGCAGCAGCACCCCGAGCAGCGCCGGGAGCAACAGAAGCGACGGGTGCGGGAACGCAGGCGGGACGGGATGGGTTGGGTGGCTCACTCCGGCGCGGATACGAATATCCCGTTCGCCAGAACGATGTCAAGGTCGAAGTCGAACCGCGCGGCATAGCTGATGTCCGCGCCGTCGATGCCATCCTTGCCGAAGGAGGCGACCGAATAGACCCCGGTCGACAGATCGGCCGTGTATTCGAACACATTGGTCCAGCGGTCGCGCATCGGCAGCACGCTCGTCTGGTACGGGATCAGGGCCGGACCGAGGCCGGGCGCACCGCCCGCGTCCGACGGCGGATGGCCGTGGTCGATGAAGTAGGCCTCGATCGCCTTCGATACGGTGCGCATGTCGGCCATCGTTCCGCGCTGCCGCGCCTTGTCGAGCGCGTTCATCAGCGCGACCAGCGCGATGCTGGACACGATCGAGATGATCAGGATCACGACGAGCAGCTCGATCAGCGTGAACCCGGTCTGGCGGTCGCGTGATCTGGAGCGCATGACGATCCCCACCCTCTCGGAAACAGATTGGGGGCCTCGCGGCCCCCAATCTGCGTGCAGACGTATCTGGTAGCCGCTTACTGCTGGATACCCTCGGGCCACTGGACGAACTGGCCGTTGGCGAAGGTGATCGAGTCGTTGAAGTTGTTGACCGATCCGCCGTTGTCGTTCTCGCACGCGCCGCCGTCCTTGCCGCCCGAGCACACGGTGTACTCGACAGCGACCGACGTCACGGTCAGGCCACCGTTCCAACCGTCGACGAGCGGCATGGTACGGATGTAGACCGGCTCGACGATGCCCTCGAGCGTGGCAACGTCCGGGGCGATCGGGTACTGGTTGTTGTCGATCGCGTACGACTCGCAGGCCGTGCCGATCGAACGCACGTCGGCCATCGTCCGCTTCTGCTTGCCGCGATCGATCGCGTTGAGCAGGTTCGGGATCGCGATGGCCGCGATGATGCCGATGATCGCAACGACGATCAGCAGCTCGATCAGGGTGAATCCTCGTTCCTTCCGACGCATCATGTCCGAGCCTCCTTTGTGGGTCCGGCGAGGATACGAGCAACCGCGGTGCCAGACCGGTCCCAACCCTGCCACGATGACTTCAACCCTTTCGTTCTCAATGACTTGAGCGATCCGCCCCCGAGGATCACAGGCGTTGCGGCTGCCCTGCGCTGTCGGTTCGGCGAGGGTCGGCTGACATTCTACGTCACGATGGCTCGGAGCAGAGCGTCGGCTCCTCGGCCTCGCGCTCGGCTCCGGCCGTCCCGTCGCGCAGCGTCAGCTCGTATTTCTTCGCAAAGTAGCGGAACGAGCGGAACGTCATACCCAAGAGCTCGGCGGCGCGGGTCTGGACGCCTGCCGAGCGGTGCAACGCCTCGACCATGTAGCGCCGGCGCAGCGCCTCGAGGTGCAGCTCCAGGTCGATGCCGCCGTCGGGCAGCACGACATCCGGCTCCGGCCGCGCCGAGCCGCCCGTGCGCACCTCGGCCGGCAGGCTTTCCGGTCCGATCTGGTCCGACGCTTCGAGCGCAACCGCTCGCTCGACGACGTTCTCGAGCTGCCGTACGTTGCCCGGCCAATCGTACCGCTCGAGGCACTCCATCGCGGCCTTCGAGATGCTGCAGATCGGCTTGCCCACCAGCGTGCGGTACTTCTCGAGGAAGTGCTCGGCCAGCGCCGGGATGTCCTCCGGCTTCTCGCGCAACGACGGCATGCGGATCGCGATCACGTTGACGCGGTAGAACAGGTCCTCGCGAAACGCCTTCTCGCGCACCATGCGCTCGAGGTCCTGGTTCGTGGCCGTGATCACCCGCACGTCGACGTCGCGCTCCTGCGTGCCGCCGACCCGTCGGATCCGGCGCTCTTGCAGCACGCGCAGCAGCTTGATCTGCATCGCGGGGGAGGTCTCGCCGATCTCGTCGAGGAAGATCGTCCCGCCATCCGCCGCCTCGAACAGCCCCTGCTTGCTCCCGGTCGCGCCGGTGAACGAGCCCTTCATGTGCCCGAACAGCTCGCTCTCCAACAGCTCGTCGGGAAGCGCCCCGCAGTTGATCGACACGAACGGTCGATCGCGGCGCGGCGAGTTGTAGTGCACGGCACGCGCGATCAGCTCCTTGCCCGTCCCCGACTCGCCCGAGATCATGATCGTGCTGGTCGTGCCGGCGACGCGCTCGACGAGCTCGAAGATCGTGCGCATGCGCGCGCTGCGGCCGACCAGACCGTCGAAGCGGTAGCGCCCGGTCAGCTCGGCGCGCAGGCCGCGGTTCTGGTCGCGCAGGTCCTCGTTCTCGCGCGCCAGTCGTCGCTGCTCGAGCGTCTTGCGCACCACCGCCTTCATCTCGTCCAGGTCGAACGGCTTCTCGACGTAGTAGCTCGCGCCGTCGTTCAGCGCGTCGATCGCCGTCTGCTTCGTGCCGTAGGCGGTCATCAGCACGACCGCGGTCCGCGGGCTCGTGCGCCGGACGTGCCGCAACAGGTCGAGCCCCGACGCGCCGGGCATCGAGATGTCGCTGATCACGAGGTCGAACGACTCCTCGCCGCCCACACGCTCGTAGCCGCGCTCGGCCGACTCGATCGTCTCGACCGCGTGGCCCTCCTTGCGCAGGATCAGCGCCAGGAGGTCGCGCATGCTCTTTTCGTCCTCGACCACCAGGATGCGGCTCACGGATCAACCTCCCACGGCTGCGAGTCGCGGCTCGGATCCCGATGCCGGTCGATCGGCCTGGGCGCGGCGCGGCAGCTCGACGCGCACGCAGGTGCCGCGGCCGGGGCTGCTCTCCACGTGCACGCTCCCGCCGTGCTCGGCCACCAAACGGTAGACGATCGCCGCTCCGAGCCCCGTCCCGTCGGGAAACGTGCCGCTGAACGGCTGGAAGTAGCGGGCCAGCGTGGCCTCGTCCATGCCCTGCCCTTCGTCCTCGAAGCGGATCTCGACCTGCTGCGCGCCGAGCCGGCGGACCTCGATGCGCAACGTGCCGCCCGCGGGCATGGCCTTGAGCGCGTTGGTCGCCAGGTTCCAAAACACCTGCTTGAGGCGGTTGCCATCGGCGTCGATGGTCAGTCCGCTGGCCGGCGCGCAGACCTCGACACGGTGCAGCGGCGTGCACTCCCGGCTCTTGCGCAGCAGCTTGGCCTGGTCCTCGATGAGCCGCACGAGATCGAGCGCGGCCGGGGCATACCCACCCGGACGAGCGAAGGTCAGGAAGTCCCGGATCGTCTGGTCCAGGCGCTGCGATTCGCGCAGGATGATCTCCATCAGCTCGTGCGTCTCCCCGCCCGGCGGCAACCCGTGCTGCAGGTACTGCACCGCCCCGCTGATCGCGGCCAGCGGGTTGCGCAGCTCGTGGGCCATCCCGGCCGCCATCTCGCCCAGCGCGACCATCCGCTCCTTCAAGCGCATGTCGTCTTCGAGCGCGCGGATCTCGGTCAGGTCCTGGAAGATGAAGATGTAGCCCAGCGGCTGGCCCTGTCGGTCGTGCAGGTTCGACACGGCGATGCCGAGGAAGATCCGCCGGCCATCCGCGGTCTCGTGAAAGCGCTCGAAGCGCAGGCGGCGGTTCGCCAGCAAGCGACGGCGGATGTCGTCGGTCAGGTCATCGCTCAACCGCAGCAGCTCGGCGATCGAGCGGCTCTCGACTTCGCGCGGTGCGGCACCCAGGATCTCCGCGCCCCCGCGGTTCAGGAAGTTGATGCGCCCGCCGAGGTCGGTCGTGATCAGCCCGCTGTTGAGCGACTCGATGATGTTCTCGTTCAGCGCCTTGAGCCGCGCCACGGCCCCGCGTCGCTCGTCGAGCTCACGCCCCTGGACGCGCAAGCGCTCGGACAGGTAGGACGACAGCGCACCGAAGGCCACGAGCGCCACCAGGTGCGCCAGCGCCAGATAGGCCACGCGCCCCGGCTCGGCGCCCACCACGCCATCCGCGCCGAGGCCCGCCGGGGCCAGCACGAACGCGCCGTAGAGCAGCCAGCAGCCGATGGCCATGGCCAGGCCGCCGCGCCGGTACAGCGCGAGCGCGGCGACCGAGATCGGCAGCAGGTACAGGAACGACATCGGGCTGTCCACGCCGCCCGTGATGCGCACGAACAGCGTCACCAGCAGGGCGTCCCCGACCAGCTGCAGCGCCACGAACTCGGGCCGGCCCGCGAGGAAGCGGTTCAGCAACGCGTAGGCCAGCACCATGCCGTAGGCGCCGGCCGCGAGGCCGAACAGCGGGCGGAGCGTCACCCCCGGCCGCAGCACCAGCTCGACGCCGAACGCGCAGATCAAGAGCGTCGTGACCGTGACGCTCCGCAGCGTCATCAGCCAGCGCGTCAGCCACTCGACCTCGCGTGGGGAATGCCCTGCCCCGCCCATCGTCGCCCCACCCGTCGTGCAGCCGGGGGCCCGCGCGTGGCGGACCCCCGACCGGTCAGGCGATCTTGCTGATGAGATCGAACATCGGCATGTACATCGAGATCACGATGCCGCCGATGACCACGCCGAGGAAGCAGATCATCACCGGCTCGAGCAGGGCCAGCAGGTTGGCCGTCGCCTCGTCGACCTCGTCCTCGTAGAAGTCCGCGATCTTGTTCAGCATCGTCTCGAGCGCGCCGGTCTGCTCGCCCACGGCCACCATCTGCACGACCATCGGCGGGAACACGTCGGACGCCTTGAGCGGCTCCGAGATCGTCTTGCCCTCTTCGACGCTCTTGCGCGTGGCCATGATCGCGTCCTCGACGATCGCGTTGCCCGAGGTGCGCGCGGTGATCTCCAGCGCCTCGAGGATCGGGACGCCGGAGGACACGAGCGTCCCCAGGGTGCGGCAGAAGCGCGCCACGGCGATCTTGCGCAGGACCGAGCCGAGCACCGGGATGCGCAGCATCGCACCGTCGATGTGCCGGCGTCCCTTGTACGTCTTGTGGTAGCGGAAGAGCAGGTACAGCCCGAGGCCGACCGCGCCGAAGATCATCCACCAGAAAGCGCCGATGAAGTGCGACAGCGCGATCGTGATGCGCGTCGGCAGCGGTAGGCTCGCGCCCAGCCCCTCGAACAGCGTGGCGAAGGTCGGGATGACCTTCCACAGGATCACCCACACCACGCCGACCGCGATCAGGATCACGGCCGTCGGGTAGACCATCGCCGAGCGGATCGCCGCCCGCAGCTTGACGATCTTCTCGATGTAGGTCGACAGCCGCTGCAGGATCGTGTCCAGGATGCCGCCGGCCTCACCCGCGGCGACCATGTTGCAGTACAGGTCGTCGAACGCCTTGGGGTGCTTGCGCAGCGAATCCGCGAGCGTGGCGCCCGACTCGACGTCCTGTCGCACCTGGAACAGGATCTTCTGGAACGTCCGGTTCTCCTGCTGCGAGCCCAGGATCTCCAGGCACTGCACGAGCGGCAGACCGGCGTCGATCATCACCGAGAACTGCCGGGTGAAGATCGCGATCTCCTTGCTCGACACACGCCCGCCCGGCTTGGGCAGGGCGAACTCCTTGCCGCGCTCGGTCACCGCGGTGACGATGATCTGCTGCTTGCGCAGCGCGGCGATCGCGGCTTCCTTGCTGTCCGCGACGAGAGCGCCCTCCTGGACCTTCCCGCCGCGTGTCCGCCCCTTCCAACTGTAGTTCGGCATCGATCGACCTCCTGCGTCCCGCTAGCCGCGGGACGTGCTCCGCGCCGCCCCTGCTCCCGTCGGCTGTAGCCCGCCGACGCCCCGGTCGATCATCTCGGCCAGCTCCTCGGCATTCGAGGACATCGACAGCGCGAGATCGCGCGCGATCTGCTTCTTCAGCACGAGACTGGCCAGCGACTGGTTGAACGTCTGCATCCCGTACTTGAGCTGACCCACCTGCATCGCCGAGTAGATCTGGTGCACCTTGTCCTCGCGGATCAGGTTCCGGATCGCGGCGTTCGGGATCAGGATCTCCATCGCCAGGGCGCGTCCGCTGCCGTTGATCCGCGGAAGCAGCGACTGGCACATCACGCCTTCGAGCACGAGCGACAGCTGCGCGCGCACCTGCGACTGCTGATGCGGCGGGAACACGTCGATGATGCGGTTGATCGTCTGGGCCGCCGAGTTCGTGTGCAGGGTGGCGAACGTCAGGTGTCCCGTCTCGGCGATGCGCAGCGCCGATTCGATCGTCTCCAGATCGCGCATCTCGCCGATCAGCACCACGTCGGGGTCCTGGCGCAGCACGGCGCGCAACGCCTTGGGGAACGACTGCGTATCGGCGTGCAGCTCGCGCTGGTTGACCAGGCACTTCTTGTGGCCGTGCAGGTACTCGATCGGGTCCTCGATCGTGACGATGTGCTCGCTGCGCTCCGAATTGACCTTGTCCAGCATCGCGGCGAGCGTCGTGGACTTGCCGGAGCCGGTCGGCCCGGTGACCAGGATCAGGCCGCGCGGCCGATCGCACAGCCGGGTCACCACCTCGGGCAGCCCCAGGTCGCGGAACGAGCGGATCTCCCACGGGATCGTGCGGAACGCTCCGGCCACCGCTCCACGCTGGAAGAACACGTTGGCACGGAAGCGCGCCAGGCCCTTGACGCCGAACGAGAAGTCGAGCTCCAGGTTCTCCTCGAGCCGGTGCTTCTGGCTGTCCGACAGCACGCTGTACACCAGGCTCTTGGTCTCGGCAGGGCTCATCGGCGGCGACTGCAGCGGCATCATCCGGCCGTCGACCCGGATCTGCGGCGGCGAATTGGTCGTGATGTGCAGGTCGGTCCCGCCCTGGTCGACCAGGGTCTTCAGCAATTGATGCATCGTCACGCCCATCGCTCAGCGCCTCGCACGGCGAGCGGACGCAGGGCCCGGCTCGCGCGTCATAGAACCGTCTCCCGCACCACCTCTTCGACCGTCGTCAGCCCGTCGCGGATCTTGAGCAGCCCGGACTGCCGCAGGCTGAACATCCCCTCTTCGATCGCCTGGCGCCGCAGCTCCATCGCCGAGGCCCCGGACAGGATCAGCTCGCGCAGGTCGTCCGACAGCTCCAGCACCTCGTAGAGCCCGATGCGACCGCGGTAGCCCGTGTTGTTGCAGTTGCCGCAGCCGCGCCCCTTGCGCAGCTCGATCCGCGCGGCGTCTTCCGCGCTGTAGCCGATGTCGATCAGTGCCTGGGTCGGCATGCTGATCGTCTCCTTGCACTCGCTGCAGATGCGGCGCACCAGACGCTGCGCGCAGATCAGGTTCACCGAGGTCGCGACCAGGAACGGCTCGATACCCATGTTCATCAGTCGGTTGATCGTCGACGGCGCGTCGTTGGTGTGCAGCGTCGACAGCACGAGGTGGCCGGTCAGGGCCGCCTTGACCGCGATCTCGGCCGTCTCGAAGTCGCGGATCTCGCCGACCAGGATGATGTTGGGGTCCTGGCGCAGGAACGAGCGCAGCGCGGCGGCGAAGTTCAGGCCGATCTGCTCCTTCATCTGCACCTGGTTGATGCCGTGCAGGTTGAACTCGACCGGGTCCTCGGCGGTGATGATGTTGGTCTCGGGCGTATTGACCCGGTTCATCGACGAGTACAGCGTGTTGGTCTTGCCCGATCCCGTGGGTCCGGTCACCAGCACCATGCCGTAGGGCTTGAGGATCTGACGCTCGAACTTGGCCAGTGCCTCGACCTCGAACCCGAGCCGGGTCATGTCCAGCATCAGGTTGTCCTTGTCCAAGAGGCGCAGCACGATCTTCTCGCCGAACAGCGTGGGCAGGACGGAGACGCGGTAGTCCATCTCCTTCTGCTTGCCCTGCAGCTTCATCTTGATCTTGATCCGGCCGTCCTGCGGCAGGCGCTTCTCCGAGATGTCGAGCTTGGCCATGATCTTGAGCCGGCTCGTGATCGCGTCGCGCAGCTTCATCGGCGGATGCATGATCTCGTACAGCACGCCGTCGATGCGGAAGCGCACGCGGAAGTCGCGCTCGTAGGGCTCGATGTGGATGTCCGACGCGCTCTTCTTGATCGAGTCGGTCAGGATGATGTTGACCAGCTTGACGACCGGCGCTTCCTCGGTCGCCGCTTCGAGCGAGGCCAGATCGAGCTCTTCCTGATCCTCGAGGACTTCGAGCGCCTCGGCTTCGGCCTCGGCCATCTCGTCCATGACCTTCTTGAGCTCGAGCGCGTGCTGGGAGCCGTAGTAGCGCTCGATCGCCTCGCGGATCGCCACCTCGCTCGCGACCACCGGCTCGACGTTGTAACCGGTCATGAACTTGATGTCGTCCATGGCGAAGACGTTCGTCGGATCGGCCATGGCGATCGTCAGCGTGGCCCCGGTGCGGTTGACCGGCAGCACCATGTACTTCTGGGCCACCTCGGACGGAACCAGGCTGATCACCGTTCCGTCGATCTCGAAGTGCCGCAGGTTGATCGACGGCACACCGTACTGCTCGGACAGCAGCTGCGTGATGTCGTCCTCGCGGACGTGGCCCAGGCGGATCAGGTTGTAGCCGACCTTCTCGCCGTTCTTCTGCTGGACGGCCAGCGCCTCCTGCAGCTGCTCCGGCGTGATCAGCCCGGCTTTGACCAGCATTTCCCCCAATCGGACGGCCATGCGACTCCTCGACCCCGTGGGTACGCCGCGGCCCGGCGCACAGCGGAAAACGCCGCGAAACAGCGCATTCGCGAGCGCGGGCGAATCTAGGTTCCGTGAAAATAAGTGTCAAGCGCGGGGACGGGCTGACACTTTTTGGCTCGTTCCTTTGACATGGGCCCCGTGGCGGCGCGAGGATGCCCGGGTGAACCTGAGCGACTTCTGGGGCGCGCTGCGTCGACGGCGACCGGTCGGTCACGGCGACGGCGGGTGCCGGACCAAGGCCGGCCGGGTCCTCGATCTCGAGCTGTACAAGTTCGACGCCTGTCCGTACTGCCAGCACGTCTTCCGAGCCATCGAGCGCCTCGGGCTGCCGGTGCGCTACCGCGACATCCTGTATGAGGAGGCCGCGGCCACGGCGCTCGTCGAGGGCGGTGGCCAGGACCAGGTTCCGTGCCTGTTCGTCGACGGCCGGCCGCTCTACGAATCGGCCGAAATCGTCGCCTTCCTCGAGCGCGAGTTCGCCCCGCGCGGCCGGCAGCCAGAAACCGCTTGACGCGTGCCCGCCGTGCGGCGTACGTAGGTGGCACTTTGTTGACTGGGGGGTCCTGAAAGTACGGTGCGCGGCACCCGGCTTCGGCGCCGGCCGCGTAACAACCTGCCGCATTCTCGTCTTTTCGGGGTGGACCGGATCGACCGGACTGGGGGACGATCATGAGACACGCCACGACACGCGCGCTGGTCCTGCTCTCCGTGTGCCTCATGGCACTTCCGGCCGCTGCCGGGAGGCAGATCGGGATGGTCGCCGATCAAACGAAGCAGGTTACCGTGTTCGACGCGGTGACGAACACGGTGCTCGGGAGCGTCGCGCTTCCCACGGACGGCGTGGTGGGTCTCGACTGCTCGATCAACTCGGACCAGACGCTCGGATTCGTGACCGACTTCAACCGGCGGGTCTGGGTCATCGACCTGACCACCTCCCCGCCGACGCTGGCTTCCGGAATCAACCCGATCCCGGTCTCGAACAACGGCGAGGACACCGCGTTCTCCCCCGACGAGCGGTTCCTCCTCGTTTGCGACGGCTCGGTGGTTCAGCCCGTGTCCGTGATCGACCTGGCCTCCCGTGCCGAGGTCGAGTCGTTCTCCCTCGGATCGGCCTGCTCGTCGGTCGAGGTCTGCGCCGACGGCTCGGTGCTCGTGACCGCCGCGGGGCAGAATCGGGTGCGTCGGCTGGTGCTGGATGCCGACGGCCAGCTGAGCGACACGGGCGAGGCCCTGACGATCGCGACTCCGCTGAACGTGTATTGCGCCCCGGGAGCACACACCGGGCTCGTCGTAAACGGCCCGGGGGAGCTGCGGTCGTTCTCGATTCCGGGACTCTCGCCCCTCGACGTCGAGACGCTGACCGTCCAGACGATTTGCGGAGCCATCGACCCGCTCCGCGGGCGTGTGCTCGCGCGAACCACCTCGGGCTCCGCGAGCGTGGTCAAGTCGTTCGGCCTCGACCCCTCGACGGGCCAGATCGGCACGCTGAGCTTCGCGATCTCCGTGACCGCGACGCCGGCGTACTTCGGAGTCGAGCAGCTGGCCCTCGAGCCGGGGAACGAGCGCCTGTACATCCCCGTGACGGGTGGCCTGCGCGTTCACGATGCCGCGAACGGCGCCCTGCTGGCGACGATCACCGCCGGATCGATCAGCTTGCCCACGGGCGTGTGCTTCGGGGCCTCGAACGACATCGACCAGGACGGCCTCGTGAATGCCGTCGACAACTGTCCACGCCAGGCGAACCCCGATCAGCTCGACGAGGACGGCGACGGGGCAGGCGATGCGTGCGACACGTGCCTCGGGCTCGCGAATCCCGATCAGCTCGACCTCGATCGGGACGCCGTCGGCGACGCGTGTGATCCGTGCACCGATCGCGACCACGATGGCTTCGGAGATCCCGGCTTCCCGCCCAACACGTGTCCCGAGGACAACTGCCCCCTCGCGGCGAACCCGGATCAGGCGGATGCGGAGTCCGACGGCGTCGGCGACGCCTGCGACAACTGTCCGGCAAACGCCAACACCGACCAGGCCGACGCCGACACGGACGGTGTCGGCAATGCCTGCGACAACTGCGTCGCCTCGGCCAACCCGACACAGACCGACACGGACGCGGACGGGGACGGGGACGCCTGCGACAACTGCACCCTCGTCGGCAACGCCGATCAGGCCGACGCGGACGGGGACGGTGTCGGCGATGTCTGCGACAACTGTGTCGTCTCGCCCAACCCGAACCAGGCCGACCCCGACGCGGACGGCGTGGGCAGCCTCTGCGATAACTGCCCGCGCGCGGCGAATGCCGACCAGGCCGACCCGGACGGCGACGGCGTGGGCGACACTTGCGACACCTGCCCCGGCGAACCCAACGGTGGCCCGACCGTGATGTACGCGGTCGATGGGGCATCGGCTCACGCGGCGAGCCTGCACGTCCTCGATCCGGCCGACGGCTCGCTGCTGCGGACGATCGGGCCGACCGGCTTCGATCACGTCACGAGCATCGACTTCGACCCAACGACCGGCGTCCTCTACGGTGTGACGAACGGCCCGGGGCGACTGATCGTCCTCGACACCACGACCGGCGCGGGCACCCTCGTCGGCAGTACGAACGCGCAGATCCCCGACATTGCCTTCGATCCCGCGGGAACGCTGTACGGCTGGAGCTCGCCCGACGACGATCTGCTGACGATCGATCGCACCACCGG
>Ga0180085_1000284_pt1 | contig 17900 bp, 11 predicted proteins | sample EasRiv730_16_10D_FD_123013 | JGI IMG/M metagenome (GOLD analysis project Ga0180085, IMG submission 123013) | Soil microbial communities from meander-bound floodplain in the East River, Colorado, USA - East River metaG ERMLT730_16_10D | ecosystem: Environmental > Terrestrial > Soil > Floodplain ... | reverse complement strand
TGCGTCAAGTGCGGCGCTCCCTTGTGGTGGGGCAGGTACGTCTGAAAAAAGATGTAGAGCGTCTCTCTGCGGGAGAACACACGGGTGACGCTGGGGACAATACGCTTTTGCTCGACGACCAGTGGATCGGGCAGTTTGGACGCTCCAGACATAGAACCTGCCGACCCACTCAGTTTTTGAATCGCCTTGTCCTGCTGAGTCTGGGGCTCCAGCCGACTACTCAGAATGATCGAGGACATCGATAGCTTCCGGCCACCATAGTCTGGTACCGACAGTGGTTGTTCAAACGTGCTCAGCTTTCCAGTTTGATTCTCCCGCAACAGAAACTTCAGAGAATAGAGTCCTGGCTTGAGGTAAAACCCCGTTGTATATTGCATGGCCCGACGCTGCTTCTGCGGTGTTTCCGGGTCGAGGCGGACGCGGATGGTGTCGCGCACGGCGCTCACCACGCTGTTTTGCGGACCCCGCACCTGGCCGGCGAAATCAAACTCGGCCTGAACCGTTTTGCCTTTTTGCTGGAAGGGAATATCCGCTGTCGAAAAATTCAACCCAATGGGAACGAAGACCCTCACTGCATCGGCCTTGATGAAATTGGCCGCGACTAGAAACGGCACCTCGGAAAAAGGACGCTCAGAAGAAACTGCCTCTTCCAACTGGCGCTCCTTGTCTGACTGGGTGAACTGCTCGAAGGACTTGGGAGCAAAATAGCCCGGCCGGTGTTTCAATCGGGCTCCAGGCAGAGTGACTTGGACCTTGATCTGGCGAAACCTTCCGTCCCGCTTCGGGTTCGACGAATAGTATCCGAGCAAGTAATAGCTGTTCGAATCCCGCCGCACGGCTTCGAATACCTGTCCCAAATCGTTGGAATCCAGCAGCGCCTTTCCTCCGGTGTCGAGTGCTAGTGTCGTCAGCGTTTCCTGTGAACCCGCGATCGAGGCCATCTGGTTACGGACGGCACGACCGCTATAGTTCGCGTCTCCTGAAGCACTCCCATGAGTGGCATCGCCACCGGGTGGTGCAGCGATCAATCCTCGGGCATCCACGGTGTAGAGAGAGGTGTTGGCCAGGTTCAGCGCGTCAACCGTCGAACGTAACTGGGATTGGTTTTCCGTTCCGGTGGTTTCAATGCCACTGGAGAAATGCACCAGAAACTTCTTCTCCGGAATCCCGGCAAACAGCTTGCCCACAGATTCAATGGCCGACAGCTTGCGATCGGTATTGAAGATGTTGAACTGTGTCTCGTCGGCCGTGAACGGATTGGACTGATCTTCCAGGCTGGCGTCGGCAGCGTCTGGATCCGTTGTGCCCAGTCCCGCCAGATTGCTGGACTCCCCTGGTATGAACTTGTGAACGGCCTCCAGAAGCGCCGATCGATCATTGGTGAAGTTCTGCAAGAGCTTGAGGTTCGAACTATTGCTCACCACGGCCACGACGTCGGCTGAAGTCATCTTCTTCTCAATGAACGACTGGGCCGCTTGTTGAGCTTGGATCTGGTCTTCCACCGGCATCGCGCTGAGATCGAGCATCAGAATCATCAGGCGGCGATTCTGCAGCGCGTCTTTGGGAAGCTGCGCTGGGGAGGTCTGCGACAGATTGATGATCGATGTTGACTCGGCTGGGCGCGGCGTTGCATCGATTGCCCGTGACAAGTCTTCGAAATCGAAGGTGCGAATCTGCTGGCGTGTCTTGTCCTCAAAGATCCTGAAGTCCTCCTGACGCAGGTTCTTTATGGGTGTGCCGTCTTTACCGGTGACCACCACATCCACCATCACCAGGTCTTCATAAAGGCGCAGCGTATAGACGCTGTCGGTCTTCCCGGGAGACTGCGAATACAAGTAAGGCGAAAGGGCAAAGTCGAAAGGCGAAAGGGAAAGAAGCAGGATCCGGCAGAACCTAAAGACAAACCGCGAAGACGCGAAGAACGCGAAGGAAATGCGAGGGCGAAAGCTCTTAGGCATAAACCGGAAGGAGTGCCGCCTGATTTCGGGCCCACCTACCGCTGCGAATCTTACGCTCCACTCTCCAGCCTCGGCTTTGCGATCTGCGTTCATCAAGAAAATCTGCGTCCAAATGCTTTCTTCGCGCTCTGGGCGTCTTGGCGGTTCAGTCTTTCTCCTATCAAAATCGCACCCGTAGCTGGAACTCAAACTGCCGCATCTGTTTCGCACTAGTCAGACGGCCGTAGTTCGAGGCGTCAACCACGGTGCCAAGGCCCGAGAAGTTCGGGGTGTTTAGCACATTGGTTGACTGAACCCGAAACTCGATGCGTTTGCCATCGCTGGAGAGGCGAAACACTTTGTTGAGGGCAAGATTTAGCTGTTTTGTGCCTGGTCCGATGATTGTGTTCCGGCCGGCGTTGCCGAAGCGCCCTGGAAGGGGCAATACGAAAGCTGCCGTATTGAAGAAGTGATTTACGGTACTTTCTCCATCGGGTAAGGCAGGGACTAAGCCGGTTGAATCAGCTCTTTCCGATTGATTGGCACCAGTTCCGCTGTTGTTGATGGAACTGCCCAGGATCCGTGCGGTGTAAGGGCTGCCCGACTGGAGCGTGGCCGTGGCGCTGAGAGACCAATCGCCAAGGATCCGGGACGCCAGGCCCTTGTGTGAGAGGAAGCGCTTGCGTTGACCCATCGGAAACTCGTAAACCGAATTCAGATTGAACTGATGGCGCATGTCAAAGGCCGAAAGCCCGCGCTCGGCGCGCAGGTTGTTGTCGATCAGGGCTACCGTTTCCTGGCCGCCGCCAATACTGGAAGCATTGTCGATGGACTTGCCATACACGTAATTTCCATTGGCAGACAACCCGGAAGTGAAACGCCGCTGCAAACGAACCTGCATCGAGTGAAACACCGATGAAGCACCGGAGGTGTCGTAGAGAAATCCCTGAGCGTTTGACACCAACCGTTCCTGGTCGGTTTGCAATGGAGAGCCCAGGGGAGCCCGGTTGGGTGAGCGCAGCAGATCGAGCCGTGTTCCCTTGGAGCCATTGTAAGCCAGCGTCAACACCAGGTTGGGGCGCAGCGGATGTTGGATGTCCAAGTTCCATTGCTGAACGTATCCGACCCGAAGCCCTCGGTCGACCGCAAAACTGTTCAAGACGGTGAATTGTGGATCGACAGGAAAGCCATCCGCTAAAGTCAAAACGCGATCGGGCCGGCTGATGAGGTTATTGCTGGTTGCAAACGGAGGCTGGCTGGCAAATTGAGAATAGATCTGGTTGTAGATAGAGGCGTTATAAAAGATGCCATAGCCGCTTCGCGCTACCGTGTTCTTGCCGTGGAAGGGTTTCCAGGCTAGTCCGATGCGAGGTGCGAGATTGTTCCGATCGGTATCGATCAATGAGCGCGGAAAGGTACCGCTGTAAGGCCCTTGCTGATCTGGCAGGACCTGTGCCACCGCCGTGAAGTTGGGGGCGACATCCAGATTGGCGATGCGATTCTGCGTCTCATAAAGGGGTGTCGCCAGTTCGTAGCGTAGGCCCAGGTTGAGAGTGAGACGGGAATTGATCTTCCAGTTGTCTTGCAGGAAGACGTTGAACACGTTCCCGCGAAAGTAGGTGTTGTTACTGCCGTAGCGGATCGAGGTGGACTGTGGCAGACCCAGAAGGAAATCCGCCAGGTCGTACCCAGTGCCTGGCACAATCTGGCCACTCGTGCTGTAAAGCCCGGTTGCACTGCCGCTAAACACAAAAATGCCCCGTCCATTCGGGTCGCTGCGGTTGTTGAGCTGGATGCGGCGATATTCGACTCCCGTGCGCCACGTGTGTTTGCCCTTCACATAGGTCAGGGTATTGTTGGCTTGCGTGGTTTGATCACGCCGGAGAGTCGGATAGCTATCCTGCAGAGCCGCGTAATTCGTAAACCGCACCGTCGGCACGCCGTAGTTCATTGGGTCAGGAGACACGCCGCTGATGCCAAGTTCACCTTCGACGTCGCGGACAAACGCGAACTGATTCAGGCTGTTCGTCCGTGACCGGTTGAAGCGAAAGCCGCTGCTGTTGATCAGACGGTTGGAAAAATTGTGCGTGAGATTGAGACCGACGTTTTGCCCTCGAGTGTCGCGCCGGGTGTTGAAGCCTGGAAAAGCTTGTGCACTATCCGAACCGCGTTGCTGCAGTGAGTAGTTCACCGAAAGGTTGTCCTTCTTGCTGAGGCGATGATTCAAACGCACCACTACCATGTCGGAATCGGTCGCTAGGCTCTCTTGGTAGAAATAGTTGAGTACGCTCCCAGGCAGGTTGGGTAGTGGAACGAACTGGAAAAGGCCGCGGGCGATAGGACTGATGCGCCCGGCGGGAATCTGGCTGTTAGCGAATTGCCGGTTGGCGTCTGAGCTGATAAACGCCGGATCGAAGAGTGCCACGGGCTGGCCGCTGCGGCCAAGGGTCTGGGAGAAATCACCGTTGCGTTCGGCCAGCGTTGGAACGGTGACGGTCGAGAAGTAGGGGGACCGCTGGCGCGATCCCTGATATCCAAAGAAGAAGGAGGTGCGATCGCCTCCCTTGTAGAGGTGCGGGATGTTAAGCGGGCCTCCCAGCATGACGCCAAAGTTGTTCTGCAGGTATTGCTGTTTGCGCTGCTCGGTTCCCGAAAAGGAGAAAGGGCGCGCATCAAAGACAGAGTTACGGTAACTGTCGAAGAAGCTGCCGCGAATGCGGTTTGCGCCAAATCGACCAAAGCCACCGCCTCTGCCAAAGCTTCCTCCTCCCCTACCGCCCGGACCTCCAAATCCTCCGTCTCCGCCAAAGGGACCGCCAAAACCCCCAGCAGATCCTCTGCCCTCGCCTCCCCCGAAACCTCCACGGCCTTGAAAGCCTCCACCCCCTGGAAATTCACCTCGCCCGACACCTTCCCGGATTCGTTCACGAATCTCCTGGATGCGGTCTTCCGACAGGCCTTCGCCAAAAGGGCTGTTCGCACTATCGGAACTCACTGAGCCTTGAATCAGCACGGCGTCCGCCGAACGAGAGTCCGAGCCGGAGCTGCCTTCCAGGTTTGCGGCTGGCCCTGAGCCTACAACAGCCGGCGATCCATCATGGGAAGCGTCGAGATTCTCAGGAGTTTGCAGCGTCAACGTTTGAAAGCCGCGCTGCCGTCGTGTTGGCGATTGCGGCGAGGCATTGGCTGGTGCAGTAGCAGGGCGGGAATCAGGTGATGAACGGCCAGGGGAGCCGGCAGCCGCGGTCATGACCAAATCGATCGAGAGAGACTGGCCTTCCAAAGCGATAGACCGTTGCAGTGGGGCGAACCCGGCAAGACTGGCTTCGAGGCGGTAGTAACCAGGTTGAAGTCCGGTGAATTTGTACGCGCCAGAGTCATCGGTCTTGGTTTGCTGCTCAGACTTGCCCATCGTACTAGTAACGCGGAGCGCAACGCCGGCCAACGGCTTTCCACCCAGCGCGTGGACGTGACCCTGCAGAGTTAGCGTCTCAGTCTGGGCAGACAGAGCGGTTGTCCAGAGTAGAGCCAACGCGACCAACGAGCAAATGTTGTAGTGCAAGAAATTGCTTAACTTGAAGTCAGCCATTCTTCCGTACCTGCAAGATGCAGGAACAGGCGGCCAGCAAGAGGAACACCGGGAAAAGGGGGATCAGGCATAGACAACGCCAGCAGTAAGTACGGTGTGTTGCAGGTTCCGGCTCCACAGCGACTATTTGTGGCTCAACTGAAACAGGCCTAACGTGTGTTCGGGGTCTGAAGGAATGAATACGAATGATTTGACCACGCATAGAAAAGACAAGGGACGCGAATGAGTTTCAAGGCGAGCGCAGTTTGAGGTGCTGCAAGCTGAAGCGCAAGCGACGGCCCGCCCACGCTCAGGAACGGGTTTCCGAGGCTTATTGGCCCTGCAATCGTTTCTTGGCGCGGCACGCATCGTCTTCGCGAACCATGGCTTCGAACTCCGGCCTCTGCGCGTCGGTGAGCTGTTCCCGGATGCGGTCCCGAGTCTTGGAACGAATGGCTTCGAACTGGGGTTTAACGGATTCGTGCAGTGCGCCGAACTGTTGATGCGTTTCGTCCAGAATGGCCTTTAATTGCACCGTTTGCTCTGGGGACAAATGGAGCCGCGCGTTCAGTCTGTCAACGAACTTGGCCTTGCCGGGCCTCCCTGCCATTTCATGGGGTGCAGCGAACTTTCTGGAGACTATTGTCGTGCCCAAGGACGCACCGACAATGGCGCCCAGAAGAAAAACAATCGCCATCAACGCGAGGGCTTTGAATCGAGAGGGACTTATCATTTGGATTCCTTTCCCTGTTCCTGCGGTAGAGTCTCCGCTTCGAGCAATGTGGACACTACCTGCTCTTTGTCTTGAGAAATCTGTTCAGAAAATACAGCTGCTTCCTGACCCCATTTTGAAGACAGCTCCAACGAAGTTTCCAGCAATGGTTCTTCGCTAAGCTGCTGGGCGTTTAATTCGGAAGAGATCTGTGTGTAAGCAAAACTCCCCAGAGCCACTGCAAGCACTGCCATGACCGGCACAGCCTTCAATGCCACCAAGCGGAGCGGACTCCAAAAAAAATAGTTCTCACGCTGTTGCTCAATAGCCAGAAAAACAGACCGGGCAAACCCGGCCGCGGGAGCCGGGGCTTCATCCAGACTGGAAGCACGCAGGATGTTGGCAGTGAGCCGAATGGTCCGCAACTGCTCCTGGCAGTCGCGACACATGGCCAGATGCTGCTCAAGATCCTGTGTCATCTCGGCCGATAAGCTGTTCTCTGCATAATCTTCAAGCCAGCCCTTCAGATTTTGATGACTCATACTCGTTGTTTCCCTTTTTCTTTCTTGCAGCTCTTCTCGTAAACGGCCTTCAAATGGTTACGGGCCCGGAACAAGCGGAGCTTAATCGCACTTGCAGAAGATTTGAACACCTGAGTCAGCTCCTCGATGGACAGATCTTCAATTTCCTTCAGTATCAACAAAGAGCGATCCTTGGGAGGTAGCACACTCAAAAGTCTCTCCGCGGTTTGCCGAAGCTCCAACCGCTTGCTGATGTCCAGGTGCCGTGGCTGCGTGATGGATCCGAATCGTTCAAAAAATGCAGCCTCTTCGTCGGAAAGGTCCGATTCCGTTACCTGTGCCTCCCGTTTGCGCTTCCGTAGATAGTCGTAGCATTGATTGATCGTGATTCGATACAGCCAAGCTTCAAAGGAAGCCTCAATCCTGAACTGCGGCAGGGAGAAGTAGATTTTGGTGAAGACTTCCTGAGCAATGTCCTCAACTTCGCTTGGCTGCCGCACCATCTGGTACACGAGACCGAAAACACGACGCTCATGCTTCTTGACAAGCAGTTCGAACGCAGCTTGGTCCCCCTGCTGACATCGCTGGATCAGTTCCTTGTCAATTGTCATGGGGCCAGGCCTTCTGACCTGGAGCATCGCGATGTTTCCCATGCCTCTATTAACGCACGTTTGCAGCCTACGGTTACATGGAATTTTTTGGATACAAGTGTCGCTTCCGGACGGCAAGCCCCAGGCTGAGGGCAGCCCCAGGGACGGCACAGAAGCTGGAACTCCAGATTTGGGGTTTGAGGATCATTTGCGGTTTGAGAGGAACTCGCCGAGGCGGGCCATGGCTGGCTCTAGAACGCTGCGGTCGGCTGCATAACAGATCCGGATCGACCCTTCCCCACCATTTCCAAAGGCTACGCCGGGAGCCAGGCCAACTCGGGTTTCCAGCAGCAACCGCCTGCAAAACTCAAAGGAATCCTGGAGGCCTTTGATGCGCGGAAACAGATAGAACGCACCTTCGGGCTTAGGCAGCACAACCCCGGGCATGGATTCCAATGCACTCTGGCAAAATTCCAGGTTCTCTTTCAGTCTGGTGACCATCGATTTAATTTCAGATTCTCCCTCTCGCAGGGCAGTTTCGCCGGCTTTTTGAACCATGGAGGGCGCATGCGAGATGATGAATTCATTCATCTCGGTGGCCTTCTGAACCAAGTCGCTGCGCCCTACGAGCCAGCCCAGGCGCCAACCGGTCATGCAGTAGCTCTTCGAGAATGAATGCGCCACGACCACGGGCTCATCGCGGTGGCACTTCCGGAGAATTGAGGGAGCAACAGTGGAGCCGTAGTACAGTCGCTCATAAACCTCGTCTGCCAACAACCAAAGGCCGTGCTTTCGGCAGAACTCAAGCAGTTGCTTCTGGTCTTTCTCGGTTGCCACCCAGCCCAAGGGGTTCGAAGGTGACGTGTACACCAGCAATCTTGTCCTTGAGCCAATGGCGGCCTGCAGTGCCTCGAAATCGATCTGGTACCGAGTGCCGTCGAGCACCAAGGGAATCTCTCTCGGCACAGCGGAGCAAAGGCGGACGATAGCCGAAGCGTTTGGCCAGGCGGGTGTGAGTAGCAGGGCCTCGTCACTGGGATCCAACAGACAGCGAATGGCCAAGTTCAAAGCCTGCACGCCGGACGCGGTAACCACAATCTCCGACTCCGGGTTGAGCGAAATGCGATGAAGTTCGTGATATTTTTCGGCAATCGCTAGTCGGAGACAGGGCAACCCCGCATTGTGGGTGTAGAACGTGAATCCTTCCTGAAGTGCGCGAACTGCGGCATCCTTGATGTACTGGGGAGTCGGAAGATTTGACTCGCCAAAATACAGCTTCAAGACCCCGTCCATCGTGAAGGCGATATTCGCCAACTCACGAATGCGCGACGGCGGCACATCGAGAATGCTGTGGGCAATTTTGGCTTGAGGCACAAGGCCACCCTTTCTCAGTTCTTCCTTGTCGTTGTACCCGGCACGGGCGCTGTCCCGTTCCTTGTTGAGTGACGAATTCATTCGACATCAGTTCTCGGTCTCCAAAGAAGCGCCAGAGCGAGCGTTCCCTACACTGTTGCGGCGTATCAGTGAGGCGCAGCTACCAACGCGCTTTCCGCGGGACCATGCCAATCGATTGGCTGTCCTTGAGGTCGCGTCCTTCGCTGAAATTAGCCACACACTCGACGAACCTCTTCATTGAAAGTAACCGCGGTAGGCAGTGGGGAAGGATTTGGGCCGGCCACGGGAATCGAGTACGACATGCAGCGTGCTGCCAGTCGCAACGACGGTCTGCGGGTCCTTGCGAACGATCTCGTAGCCAAATCGGACGGTGCGCTTGCGGAACTCTTCTACTCGGGTCCGAATCAGCAGGAGATCGTCATACCGCGCTGGCGCGTGATACCGGCACTGGGCTTCGGCCACGGCCAGGTAAGCGTCGTTCTCCCGCTCGAAATCTCGATATGCAAAACCTCGCTGTCGGCAAAATTCGGCACGTCCTACCTCGAACCAAACCAGATAGTTCGCGTAGTAGACCATGCCCATTTGATCGGTCTCAGCGTAGCGAACTCGAATTTCTGTAGAGATCCAGGAATCGGTGGAGATTGAAGAGTCAGATTCGTTGAGGTTGGATGGTCCGGAGGTCATTTCAGCAGGCACACAGGCTTGGCTGCAAAGTGTCTGTGCTGTGGAAGATTCCGCGAGGGTTTTAGGGCTTCAGACTCGTCGAATCGTTCTGAGGCCGCAGACCGATTCGTCGGTCTGCGGATCAATGGCTTACCCTCAGAGGGTTAATAAGCGTGAACAGAGTCTATTTCTTGGGTGCCGTAGGTACTGCTGCAGGAGCCGCTGCTGCGGGCGCCAACGCAGTGTCTACTCGCTTGATGATGTCGTCTGTGATGTCGATTCCGGGGTCAGCATAAATCAGCTGGGAATTCTGATTGGACGAATCGACAATGATTGTGAAGTTATTTTCCTTGGCATATTGCTGAACAAGCGGTCCAATCTTGTTACCGATCCTACCAAGAATCTCATTCTGCATCTGGCCGAACTCTTTTTGAGCATCGTCGGTCGCGCGCTGCAGTTCGGTTGTTTTGGACTCGATGCTCTTGACTAAGGCTGCGCGCGAGTCATCGTTTAGCGTGCGTGCCTGGCTCTGCAATTGCTTCTGCAGCTCCTGGATTTCGTTGTTCTTCCTCTCTAACTCTTCTTTCTTGGCGGTAGCCTTCTTCTCAAATTCACCCAAAGCCTGCTTGCCTTCGGCGCACTGAGAAATGGCTGTGTATACGTGCAGAACGCCGATCTTTCCTGGGCTACTCTGGGCGAACAGGCGGTAAGGCATTATCAGCGCGAAGGCAGACAGCCAAAGCACGCATTTCCTGTTAATCAACATCGTTACTCCTTGTCGAAGTGAAATGTGGGCAGGACTGCCCGAGACCGACATGATACACGGCCTTGGCGTTATTTGGCTAGAGCGGATTTTGCAAAGGCGAGGGCTCGACCAGGTCGGGCGCCGTTTGGTCGTTCTTCCACTTGTTTGGGAGCTAAGCTATGAAGAATCAGTCGAACATGTCGTGTTGGCGTTCCCCTGTCCCCTTTCCCGCGATGTTTACGAGAGACCGATGCCAAGCATAGTCCGGCATTGGCACAGCGGCGGTAGTTGGCGTTCTTAGTACACCGTTTCAGAAACCCACTAAACGTATGTGTTACGGCCCCCGGATCCCAGAATGGATCAATTTGAATAGCCACGGTCGAGCGATGGAGCACCAGTCTCGGAGCAACCCGTGGCTAACGAAACATCGGATGCCAACCCAGGAGAGGTTGAATTTCCGTCCCGGCGGTGTTCATCCCAGTCAGGGTTGGGTCGTCGGTTGGTCACGCCCACGGGTTCCGCTTGGCGCGTCACCCGGGGCTATTCACATTGATCCCCTTCGGGGATGCTGTAAGGCTGTGAGTAGAAATACCTGCTCGAATCTGTGAAACGTACTACTTAGCGAGAAGTACGCTTTTGGGTGCGTCCGTAATAGAATGCAGTTATTCTTGTACTGCAAACTCAAATGCCAATGAGATTCATTCGTCTCCCACACACGGAAGTGGCTCAAAATGTTGTCTATCGCGGCATGCCGCAGTTTCCGGGGCGACTCGTTGAGTGTCTGGATGACCGGGCGCCGCGATCGCTCTGGATAGCCGGAGTTCCTGAGCTAATTCATCTTGTGGATTCGGGCCAGAGCCAATCAGTGGCATTGGCCGCATCAGTGGAAAGCCCTGCCGCGGTCGCTGAAGCAACTTGTGTCTTGGTTCGGGAATTAGCTCAGCAGGGCGCCTTGTTCATTGGAGGCTTTCATTCACCCTTGGAGCGATTGTGTCTGGATGAGCTAGTCGCCGCAGGGCGGCCAGTGATTCTTTGTCTCGGGCGAACGCTTACGGGCCTCAGAACTGCACATAGCTGGCTGCAACCCTTGAGGGAAGGGAAGCTGGTTCTGGTTTCTGCCTGCGGACCATCGCACAAGCGCGCGACGCGGGACTCAGTGCGAATGCGCAACGATTTTGTTCTCGCGCTGGCCAACCGTTTTGTCATCCCTCATGCCACGGTCGGGGGTAAAACGGAGACACTGTGTCGGGAGGTCCTCAAGGTGGGAAAGGCGGTCTGGACTCTGAACCACGCGGGAAGTCGGAATCTGGTAGCGCTTGGGGCAAAGCTGGCAACGGCCGGCAACGCAAACGAAATCCTGAACTCAGACCGCAAGAGTCTGGCCGCTTCCTCTCAGCCTGGCGAGTGATCGACTCTCCCGCCGTCGGAAATCCAGCGGTAGGTGTCCGTTGTAGAGTGACCCCTCACCCGGCCTTCGGCCACCCTCTCCCAGTGGGAGAGGGGCTGAGGGTGAGACACTAGCTCCCAGTGGTCGCATTCGACACGCTGGCGAGATTGTCCACGAGGAACTCAACCTTCACCCCCAGAACCTCTTCCAGCAGCGTTTTCCGTATGTCTGCGGTGTAGATTTCAAGCGAAGGCATCACACCTTGCGCCGTTTCCAAATGCACCTTCAAGTTTGACCCGTCAAGGTCGCAGCGCAATGACGACACAATGCTGGAGTGGGTGCGGTTCAAAGAATCGGCAATACGCAGAATGCCGGCCAGTTTCCGCACAATCATCTGGTCTTTCGCATTGAGTCTCGCAAATTCCTCATGCTTGGGTTTCGGCTCGCTCTTGCGATGGTATCGCGCAACTTGGGCAATGATCTCAACTTCACGGCTATTGAAGCCGGTGAGATATTCGGAATTGCGGATGATATAGTAGGAATGCAGATGGTGTTGTGCGTGGGAAATGAAGAATCCGACGTTGTGTAGAATGCCGGCCGCCTGCAGGTATTCGCGATTGATGCTGTCGAGCTTGTGGAGGCCGCCCAATTGGTCAAAAAGCAGGAGCGCGAGTTTCGTGACTTGGTCCGAATGATCTTTTTCGTATTGGCAGCTTTCCGCTAGATGCAGCACGCCTTTATAGCGGATGTCCGTTAGTTGGTGGAGGCTGCTGCCCCGAGATTTTTGGATAGCGTCCAGGATGACGCCCTCCCGCAGGGCAAATCCGGAGACCGTCATTTGTTCAATCTTCATTTCTTCAAACGCCTGTTCCAAAATGATGGCGCCGCCCAGGATGATGTCGGCTCTCTTGGGATCTAGGCCTTCGACTTTCTGACGTTTCTTCACCGTGTCGGCCTTGGTCAAGATCTTGATAACTTCGGCCAACTCGGGTCGCGAGAAAACGAAGTTACTCAACGAGCGAGTAGGTTCCTGCTTGCGGAGGACCTGAACCATCTGGGCAATGCTCAACACCGTTCCTGAACTGCCAACCGCTGTTTCAAATCCGTGCAGGCGGACGCGACGGGCCATGGGATTGATGTATGCCTTCACATGCTCGCGACATTTGTTGACGTGTTTGGGTTCGATCGGCTCATCGTTGAAGAACCGGTCCGTCATGCGGATAGCTCCGAGCTTGAGGCTGTTGGCATCGATGATAGTCCCAGCCTGCCCAATCAGGAATTCGGTGCTTCCACCTCCAATGTCGACAAGCAAGATCTTCTTTTCGAAGATTGGCAGGGTCTGCAGAACTCCCAGGTAGATCAACCGCGCTTCCTCGAAGCCGGATATCACTTCAACTTCAATGCCTGCCTCCTGCTTAACACGTTCCAGAAAGGCTTCCTTGTTAATGGCTTCGCGCACGGCGCTGGTAGCTACGGCGCGGATGTCTGCCTGAGAGATTTCCGCAATTTGGCGAAAGCGCTTCAGGGCCTCAATGCCCCGGTTCATGGCATCGTCTTTGAGAACCTTCATGTCCCTCGATCCGGATCCCAGACGAACGACCTCTTTTTCCTGGGCCAGGATCTCGAACCGGTCAGAGTCCTTGAGTTTAACGACTACCAAGTGGAACGAATTGGTTCCGATATCAATTGCGGCTAGAGCTTCGGTCATAGACAGTTCAGATCGAGCGACAAGACAAGGAAAACACTGCTCATCTTCTCGCACAGAACGGAAAACTGACGCAAGAGGAAAAACTCTGCCAGCAGCATTCCGTCAAAACGCTACTGCTGGGAGTCCGCAGAGACATTTGCTCAATTATTGTCCATTGGCTATTCCCGATTTGTTATTGGAGCAATGGATTCCATCCGGCTAAGTAGCCAATAGAAAATCGTCAATAACCAATAGCAAATCGGTGCTTTAAAACGGTTGATCGCCTTGACGGGCCCGTGGTATTCCTTGCAAATGCCATTCCAAGAGCTAGGCTCCGCCTCGGCTGCTAGCGTTCTGCCCGCCTTCTAGTGGCACCTCAGTTTGACAGGACAGCCTTTCAGACTTTATGCAAGAATGCGTGTCATGGTCGATAGAATTGCCGAAATCGAAGAGAAACTGGAAGCACTGGCGGCTGACCCCGAGCAGACCCGCGAACGCGTCGATCTTCTCAACAGCCTTGGATGGGAACTGCGTGTCGATGAGAATTGGCACCGTGTCCTGGAGCTAGCGGAACAGGCCAGGCAACTGTCGGAGGCCTGCGGTTACCAGCGCGGGATTGCAGGCAGCCTTCGAAACACCGCTTTTGCTCACTACCTGCTGGCCGACTTGGCGACGTCTATTGCCGAAGCACTCGAATCTCTCCGGCTGTTTCTCGAAATTGGAGACCGCGGCGGTGAGGCCCAGGCGCGCGCCGTTATAGGCTTTGTTTACTGGACACTTGGCAACTACGACCAGGCGCTGACAGAAGGATTCCAGGCATTGCGAGCCGCGGAAGAGCAAGGAGACAAATGGGGCATGGGTTGGTGCCTTACGCTCATCGGAGGGGTTTACCAGAGCCTTCACGATTTTGAACAAGCGGTTCGCTATCACCAGAGAAGCCAGGCCGTCTTTGCTGAGATTGCAGATCCGTTGGGTGAGGCTCGTTCTCTGATCGGCATTGGCGCTGCTTTCCAAGCCATGGGCCAGACAGGCAAAGCGCTGGAGTGCATCCACCGAAGCCTCGAAATTTTTCGGGGCATGGGCAACCGGATGGGAGAGTCGCGAGCACTCAGCGACCTCGGGATCATCTACCAGGAGCAGGGCCGGGATGATGAGGCGCTCAAATTGCACCTGGAAAGTCTAAGCATTCGGGAGGAGGCTGGCAATCGCCAGGCAGCGACCACCAGCCTTCTAAACCTGGGTCGTCTCTACCTCAAGCGCAGCGATGGTGGAAAGGCGCTCGCCGCAGCCCGCAAGGCTCTGTCTATTGCCGAAGAGATTGGCGCCAAGCCCAAGGCCTATCAGGCCCACCAACTCCTTTCGGAAATCTACGAGCGGAATGGCGAGTTGGCTACCGCCCTGCAGCATGAACGCATCTTCCATCGCCTGCGTGAGGAGGTTTTTAGCGAAGAGGCCAGTACGAAGGTTCGCAATTTCCAGATCAGTCTTGAAACTGAAAGGAGCCGAAACGAAGCAGAGATCCACCGGCTGCGGAATGTTGAGCTCAAGGCGAAAAACGAGGAGTTGGCCCAACTGTTAGAGGAACTTCAAGCCACTCAGACGCAATTGATACAGAGTGAGAAGATGGCCGCCCTCGGCAAGTTAGTGGCAGCCCTCGCCCACGAGATCAACTCGCCTCTCGGAGTCATTCAGAGTGCGTTTGATCTGTCTCAGCGGTGCACTGACAAGATTCTGCAAGCGATTGAGGTGGCTTCCTCCCTCGACGAGCTGAGGCGCAACGAATCGCTAGTGAAGTCAGCTGCTGTTCTGCTGGACAACCATCCTGTGACAACGACTGCTGTGGAGCGGGTGATCAAAATTGTGCAAAGCCTCAAGGGTTTTGCGAGGCTCGACAGGGCCGAGTATGCCCTGATCGATCTCAACAGCGCGCTGGAAGATGTCCTCGCTCTAATCCAGCCAACGCTGCGGAGGGAAATTCAGGTAAGTACCAGCTACGGCCAGATTCCCAGGTTCTACGGGTATGCCGCCGAGCTAAACCAGGTATTCATGAACTTGCTGCAGAATGCTGTGCAATCCATCGAAGGGGCCGGGATGATCGTTCTGAGGACTTTTGTCGATGAGCCTGACGTCTGTGTCGAGTTTGCGGATACCGGAAAAGGAATCCCTCCTGAGCAACTCCAGCAACTCTTTGACCCGGGAATCAACGCGAAGGGACCCCGCGTCAAGGCAGCGATGGGGCTTTTTAGCTCCTTCCACATTGTCCGCAAGCACGGGGGTATGATCCACGTTGCCAGCGAACCGGGGAAGGGCACAACATTCAAAGTACAGCTTCCAACAGGAACGTCGGCACCCGCACCCAGAATCGCCGTCGTTTGAACTCGAATGCGCCAACCGAGTGATGGTGTGCTGTCTCCCAAAACACCTGATCTCTTTTTTTTGAGCCTCCAGTAAACTCCCATGGCTCTGCAAACAGGACTTCGGTTCTCAGCAGACCCAGAGGGCGCAGGTTCTTTACAGTCTCGTGAAAAGTGTGGTACGACCTACCCATAGGGCTGCTTCAGAAAGTCGATCGTCATCGGTGATTCTGGCGGGCCCTCTTCGTGCCAATCCTGAGAAATCGACGCAGCTGTGGAATGGATCCATTCCATAGCGCGAAGTGGATGGGAGCACTTTTGGGCGCCGTCAAAGACATCCGGTGTGAGATTCTGAGGGCGAGGCTGGCGACCTCCGGGCGTATCCCACTGGGCTTGTCCGTGCCGTTCGTTCTGTTACTGGTGTTTTGGAGCACGGGCTGCTCCGTTCGCCGTTATGCGATCAACAAGCTGGGCGACGCCCTGGCAGACACAGGGACCACGTTTGCTTCAGATGACGATCCTGAACTGATTCGCGGCGCCCTCCCGTTTAGCCTCAAATTGATTGAAAGTCTCCTTGCCGAAAGCCCGCGCCATCAGGGCTTGCTGCTCGCAGCTGCCAGCGGCTTTACGCAATACAGTTATGCCTTTGTCCAGCAGGAAGCTGATGAGGTCGAAGCGCGGGATCTGGGTGAAGCCGAACGGCTCCGGAAACGTGCGCGACGTCTCTATCTGCGGGCCAGGAACTACGGTGTTCGTGGACTGGAGGTTCGCCACCGTGACTTCGCGCCGTCGTTGCGTCAGAATCCGAAGCGAAGTGTGGAGCAGGTTTCACGGGTTGATGTTCCTTTGCTGTATTGGACTGCAGCGTCCTGGGGAGCGGCGATTTCCATTTCGAAAGACGATCCGGAGCTCATAGCCGACTTGCCTGCTGTCGAGGCGCTCATCGACCGCGCCCTGCAGTTGGACGAGAACTACGACTCAGGGGCGATTCATGGGTTTCTCATTACCTATGAGCCAAGCCGGCCCGGTGCAAAAGGTGATCCTTACGAGCGTTCCCGCGGGCATTTCGAACGGGCGCTGGCGCTTTCTTCGGGGCAACTGGCTTCTCCGCTCGTAGCGTTGGCGGAGGCAGTCTCGATCAGCAAGCAGGACCGCAAAGAATTCGAATCGTTGCTGGGCCGTGCGCTGGCGATTCAAGCCGATGCCAAACCGGAGTGGCGACTCGTAAACCTGGTGATGCAGCGGCGAGCGCGCTGGCTGCTGTCACGAACAGACGAGCTATTTCTTGAGTAGGAAGGAGGGTGCATGCCGCAGATCGGTCTGACGATCGATGAAGATGATGCCTCGTCCTCGGCTTTTTCTTCGAGGACGAGCACGACGACGAGGACGAGGCTGACGCGAGTATGTATGCTGCAGGAACCGGCGAGGAGACATCGGTTATTGACTTGCCTGCTCTTTGCAGTGGTTGTGGCGATGCCCGAGGCCGTGTGGCTCCGGGCTCAGGCACCAGCCCGCATTCGGTTGGCCACACTGGCACCCAAAGGGTCCTCCTATTACCAGATTCTGCAAGCCATGGGAGAGAAGTGGCGGCAGGCACCCGGCGGAGGTGCGGCACTGACGATTTTTGCTGATGGTTCAATGGGAGGAGAGGCCGACATGGTGCGGCGGATGCGCGTCGGCCAGATTCAGGCTGCCATGCTTACGGTGGTGGGGCTGTCCGAGATTGATGCTTCGGTCAGCGCATTGCAGAACATGCCCATGATGTTTCGCTCTCTCGACGAAGTGGAGTACATTCGGCACAAGCTTGCCCCATCGATTGAGAAGAAATTTCTGGAAAAGGGCTTTGTGGTGCTGTCTTGGGGCGATAGTGGATGGGTGCGGTTCTTTTCGAAGGAGGCTGTGGTTTACCCGGCTGATCTGAAGCGGACGAAATTGTTCACATGGGCAGGGGATGCCAAACAGCTGGACATCATGAAAGCGGGAGGGTATCAACCGGTCCCCCTGGAGACAAACGACATCCTGCCGAGCCTGCAAACAGGCTTGATTAACGCGGTGCCCTCGACGCCCTTTTTAGCGCTGGCGGGACAATTCTACGGTACCGCTTCGAACATGTTGGAGCTGAACTGGGCACCTTTGGTGGGTGGCACGGTTATAGCGAAGAAAACTTGGGACGGCCTGTCCGCCGAGCTGCGAGACGTGATGCTGAAGGCGGCCGCGGAAGCAGGCGAACAGATCAAATCCAAAAGCCGCGCCGAAAGCAACCAGGCTGTAGAAACCATGCGAAAGCGGGGCCTCACGGTTCATGCAGCCACGCCCGAAGTCGAGGCGGCTTGGCGCAAAG
>Ga0180085_1000283_pt1 | contig 17939 bp, 18 predicted proteins | sample EasRiv730_16_10D_FD_123013 | JGI IMG/M metagenome (GOLD analysis project Ga0180085, IMG submission 123013) | Soil microbial communities from meander-bound floodplain in the East River, Colorado, USA - East River metaG ERMLT730_16_10D | ecosystem: Environmental > Terrestrial > Soil > Floodplain ... | reverse complement strand
GCAGGGCTCCGGGAAAACAACTTCAACAGGCAAGCTGGCGCGGTGGTTGAATCGCAACGGTCATCGCACATATTTACTCTCAATCGACATCTATCGACCGGCTGCACGCGAGCAGTTGGCGATCCTTGGCAAAGATCTCGGCGTGCCCGTGTATCCTGGGGTTGAAGCCGAAGATCCGTTGAAGCTTTGCCGTGCGGCCTTGCGTGAGGCGGAGAATTCCGGATGCGATGTGCTGTTGATCGACACAGCCGGACGATTGCACATCGACGAAGAGTTGATGCAGGAACTCCGTCACGTGAAACAGGCCGTCAACCCGGCAGAGATTCTGTTCGTCGCCGATGCAATGACCGGCCAAGACGCCGTAAAGAGCGCCCAGGAATTTCACACACAGCTTGGTTTGACTGGCGTCATCCTCACGAAGATGGATGGCGATGCTCGCGGTGGCGCAGCACTCTCCATCAAGACCGTTACTGGCCAGCCCGTGAAGTTTGTGGGCGTCGGCGAGAAGGCAGATGCGCTCGAGCCGTTTTATCCCGACCGCTTGGTTTCACGCATTCTCGGGATGGGGGATGTGCTTTCGCTGATCGAAAAGGCTCAGGAGGCCATCGATCAGGAACAGGCTGTCGAACTAGAAAAGAAGCTCCGCGAAGATACGTTTACGCTCGAAGATTTTCGCGATCAGCTTCGGCAGATGCGCAAGCTTGGGCCTCTGGAACAGATTCTGGGCATGCTGCCGCAGGTGGGACCTTTCAAGGACCTCAACAAGGTCAAAGTAGACGAAAAGGAGCTGTTACACATTGAGGCGATCATTAACTCGATGACGCCCAGAGAACGCGCGCATCACCAGATCATTAACGGCAGCCGCCGCAAGCGCATTGCGCGGGGCAGCGGCACTTCGGTGCAAAAGGTGAATCAGCTCCTCAAGCAATACGTTCAGGCGCGCAAGATGATGAAGCAAATGAGCGGCGGCATGATGGCGCGTTTGGGGCGCATGAAGTTCTGAGGTGCCCCAAGTTCGAAAATTGAACACCGCACCAAATGGAGTTAGGAAATGGGTTCCGAGAGTAGTGATCCAAATGCCGACCGACGATCGCTGGCCACGATCCTTGTAGTTGACGATGAGCCAAGCATCCGCAGTTTGTTGAACCGCTTTCTCGGCAAATCCGGCTACACGGTGTTGGAGAGTGCTGATGGCCGGGATGCGCTGGAACAGTTACGGCAGTCCAAGGTGGATCTTCTCATCTCAGACATCGTGATGCCGGAAAGGGATGGACTGGAGATCTTGCGGTCGCTCCGAAACGACTTCGCGGGGCTGAAAGTTATTGTGATGTCAGGAGCTTTTGACGGACGATTTCTGAGAACTGCAGAGATGCTGGGGGCTCACGCTACCTTGCAAAAGCCGCTGAAAATGAATCTGGTGTTGGAGACGGTGCGCAAGGTCCTCGCATCCGAGTGAGTTTCGCAACGCGGGCTTCGGACCGTTCAGCCTTTCTGAGCCAAGTCCTTCAGCCGAAGCAGCACCTCAGGGGCGATATCATTTGGCACTGAGCACCCGGGCGACAGAATCCATCGGCGCTTTTGCATGGAGAGTGCCGCCGCCTGCAAATCGCCGGCGAGCTCTTCAGCTGTTTGGCTGGCGATCTTTTCTTCGTTCAAGCCGCCCATCAGTGTTCCCGTAAACTTCCTTCGAGCCTCAGTCAACCCGACACCGGTGCCATGGGTTGAGTAATTCATGACTTGAACCGGATACGTGACCAACGTGTCCCAATGGGGTTTCTTGCCGTGAACGTGGAGAATGTTTAGTAGGCCCTTGTCTTTCACCGCGTCAAGGATGATCAGATCAGATTCCCGACCCATTCTCATGTAGTCCAAAGAGTCCGTCACAAACTGATCCGCAGCAGAAACGGCCAGGAAAATGCCAGAAGCGCCGGCATCCAGAGCCAGGCGGGCGTGGTTGGCTTGAGATTCTGAAATCGCTCGGAGAACCTTTTTGAACAGTTTGGGATCGTTCTCTTTCAGTTGCGTCAGGTCCTTTTTGGACGAAAGTTTCTCCGCAACATTCCAGGAGTGGAAAATCGTTTCGACGAAGAATGCCTGCCCCCTGAGTTCCTTGTGAATCACTCGCAGGGCCTTGATCTGCTCTGGAAATGGGTTTTTTAAGGGTTCCACTCTCTGCCAGTCTTCTGGCTGCGAGATCTTTTCCAGCCCCTCCGGCGCAGGGTACGGGAAGTCGCTCATGACCTTGAGAAAATCGACGTCAAACTTCCGGTAGAAATCGATGGTTGCCTCCGCATGCTTTTCCCCCGGCTGCTTCTCCAGTCCGAAGTGATGCCAGCAAGTAAAGGGCACGCGGTCAATGCGCTCGCCTCGCAGTGCGGCTCTCACCCGTTCCACCTTGCTCATTTGAGATTTTCCGCTGGCCAGGAGTGTGGGACCAGTCGCACGGGCTACGGCCAGGGAGCCAGCAAACTGGAGAAAGCTACGTCGCGAAAACAGGTTTCCGGTCATGGCAGGTCCTTGTTGATCGAATTTTCGTGAGGGGCATTGTAGCATTTGAATCCAGTAACTCGTGACGTTTGAGTTATACTCTCGAACTTTTTGGCCAAGGAAGGAGTTCGGGCATTGAATTGTCTTCACTCAGAGAATCGCTCAACCAGGATACGCCGGCATAGAAGGACCAGCTCCAGAACAGTGCCGTTCATGATGTTGGGTTTGTTCGCTGTTGTGGCATTTCTGGCGAGTTGCAAATCCAAAAACTCGAATCTGAAGTCCGAACTCCGGCTAGGGTATTTTGCCAATGTGACACATGCGCAGGCCCTGGTTGGCCTAGCCAACGGCGAGTTCGAGAAACGGTTGGGCGCGGAGGTCAAGTTTGTCCCCAAGCTATTCGGCTCAGGTCCGGCGGCGATTGAAGCCCTGCTAGCTGATGAAGTCGACATGACCTATGTCGGTCCCTCGCCAGCAATTAATGGATTCATCCGGTCTGAGGGCAGGGCTTTGCGTGTGATCGCGGGTGCAGTTCAGGGTGGGGCCGTTTTTGTGCGCCGGTCTGATGTAGTCTTGAATCAGAATCACAAGGAGGATTTTGCGGGAAAGCGCTTCGCGTCACCTCAGATCGGGAACACCCAGGATATCTCGTTGCGGACTTACCTGGCCCAGATGGGGCACTTGACGAAAGAGAGGGGAGGAACAGTTGAAGTCCTGCCGATGGCGAATGCGGACATCTTGACACTCTTTCTGCGTAAAGAGCTGGATGGGGCGTGGGTCCCGGAACCTTGGGGCGCCATCCTGGTTCATCGCGCCCAGGGAGTCATTCTCGTGGATGAACGTGACTTGTGGCCGGATGGTAAGTTTGCCACTACACTGCTGGTTGCCTCGCAAAAGTTTCTAGAGACTCGGCCAGAATGGGTACAGCGAATGGTGGACGCCCACGTAGACCTGACGCGGTGGATTCAGGACCATCGTCAGGACGTCGGAACCATTCTTAATGAGGAGATCGCCAAATACACGCGAAAACGCCTCGACGAAACCATCCTCTCTGACGCATTGAGCCGTCTGGACGTGACCGTCGATCCGCTAGAGAGTTCCCTTGAGACGTTCTTTGAACGAGCCAGGGTTCTGGGATACCTGAAGAAGGGAGATTTGAAGGGGATGTTAGATCTGCGCTTTCTGGAAAAAGCCCGCTCAACCTCAACAACCCCGACGACTGGTTCAGCTCAGTAACAGCTAAGTCATTTGTCGCGCGGGCTGTCTTTGTCTGTACCCCTTGCGAGCAACAGCAACACTTCCCACTCTTGATTCGGTTTATTGGGTCTCGGGCACGACATCGTCGCCTCTCAAGGGCTTCCGGCCACCGCCTCTCGCTGCGAGTGACAAAAGGCGGCGGCCGGAATTAAGAGCGCGGTTTACCAACCCGCTTGCTCTTAAGCTGATTCCTGCGCAAAGGCGATCTCTTCTTCGAAGGTCAAGCCCATCCCCAAGTCTAGTTCCGACACTCCGAGCGCCAAGGGCACCGTGGACTCGTTCTGGTCCTTCTCCAGGCTGCCGGCTTCGAGAGCTCGAATTACTTTCTGAATCGCCTTCTTCATGACTTCCGGAGATTGGTCGAGCGTTGCTTCGTTGATCAAGTTCAGCAAATCGAGATAGAAGCTCGAGGAACCGTAGACGACAAGTTTGTTGAGGCTTTCTCGAGCATCGCGCACCTCATCCGCCCGCAACTGAACCAGGACAAGGCGCTTCAAGTAACCTTCCAGTTTTTCCTTGTCGTTCATGCGTATCAGCACGGCGGTGAGAGTCTTCAACAATCGGCCATTGGTTTCGTCGAGTTCTAGCAGGGAATCGAGAAGGACCTTCAAATTGCTTTCATCGCGCAGGCGGACGGATATTTCGAAGAGCTCTTCCACCAGTTCGAGACTGCCGTTCAGGTCTCGTCTTGAAATCAGTCCTTCCAGGACCTTGATCGCTGGTTTGTACAGCGTTGGGCATTGTCGTACGCTTCCCTGAATCAGTTGTTGTGCGGTTTCGAAATTCCCTTCCTCCAGGAACATCTCGGACAAGATAAACTTGAACTCCGGATCCTCGTCCAGCGCAAGCGAGTTGACATACTCCAACCCGCGCTGGGTGAGATCGATCTTCTGAAGCAACACGAAGAACGCCTTCACAGTATCTTTGTCCTTCGGTTGCAACCGGAAAACGTTCTCCACCACTTGTGACGCTGCGATTGGATTTCCTTGCTGAACATAGATCGTCGCGCTTTGCAGATAGCCTTTGATCGCGTCCTTGGTGCTGCCGCCAAGCTCCAGAGACTGGGCCAGAACCATTTGGCTTTCGCCGCAAGTTGCGTCGAGGCTGCAGATTTTTCTCAAGATTGTGATGGCTTCGGTATAGTTGCCAAGACTCATTTTTAGCCTCGCCAGCACTTGGTAGTGCGTCTTGGCGTTCTGGGTCTGCCCTTGACGCTCGCAGAGCTGGGCCAACAATGTCATGGCCTCCTGATTCTTCGGAGAGAGCTTCAGAATCTTTCGATAGGTCGCCATTGCGTTCGAATGCAATTCGCGATATTCAAAAGCTTCAGCCAGCTTGTGATACCACAACAAGGCGTTGTCCTTGTCGTCAAGGCGCACATAGAGGTCGCCAATCGTGTTGACGATCGTGGTGTCGTCAGGCTCCGACTCTTGAATCTTGAGGTACTGTTCTAGAGCGAGGGTCAGTTTGCCCAATGCGATGTACTTGCCAGCTTGCTGAAGGAGTTTGTCAGTTTTGGGATTCATCGTTGTGCTCTCTTTTGGTCCGTTTGGGTATTGCCTCGTTCGTTAATCCATATATCACGCGGCGTACCAAAAGGATCTGCTGACCTAAGTATCGCCCACACAGCATGTTAGAAGGCGAGTTCAGACGCCATGGACTCTTGGTATTGCATGCCGTGTCTGAAAACCGGTCATTCTGTCCGCTAATGCCCTGCCTAGCTGTCCGATCCTAAGCTGTCCCGTATCCGACATCCTCGAGCCATTTCTTATCCTCGTTACTTGCAGCAGAACCTAGAGACTTCCAGAACAGGATGAGGTTCTTGTGAGAACTTGCACCTTTTCCGTATTCCCGTTGCCTTTCAAAAACCAAAGACATAGGATGGCGCCCTCGCAAGCCGTAGACGAACAACTAGGATGACGACACGACTAGCCATTGTCAGTCTGGAACACGTTCATGCGGGACACTATTTGCCCTGTCTTAGGAACCTACCAGGAATTGAAGTGGTCGCCGTGGCTGAATCGGGCCAGCAGCGAGTATCGTCCCATGCCAGCTTGCTCGAAGGACTCACCGTAGTCTCTGATTACCATCAACTGCTTGAGCCGGGGGTGGTTGACGGAGCCCTGATTTGTTCGGCGAACAGTCGCCACAAGCAGATGGTGCTGGACTTTGCACGTGCAAAGATTCCGATTCTGTGCGAAAAGCCGATTGCGACCAAGTGCGTCGATGCGCGGGAGATGTTGGCCATTTGTGAAGCCAACGATGTGCCGTTGGGAATCTGCTTTCCAGTCCGCTTCAGTGAACCCTTACGTCAGGCAAAACGGTTAGTCGAGCAAGGGAGCCTCGGCCAGATTGCAGCTGTGAAGGCGACCAACCATGGCACGATGCCTGGAGACTGGTTTGTCGATCCCCAGCTTTCAGGGGGCGGCGCGGTCATGGACCACACGGTGCACGTCGTCGATGCCCTGCGCTGGCTCTTCGAAGCAGAGTTCACGCAAGTGTTCGCGCATGCTGCTCATCGGTTGCACCCAATTCCAGTCGAGGATGTGGGGCTTCTGACGCTCGAGATGAGCAACGAAGTGTTTGTCACTCTCGACACCAGTTGGTCGCGACCCAATCGATCGTTCCCAATTTGGGGTGATGTGTCGATCGACATCATAGGAACGCGTGGGCTTATCAGTCTGGATCTGTTTCCCTGGACCCTCGACTATTACTCGGAGTCGGCCGGCAAACATTTGGCAGACGCCCGCGACGGAGACCTCAGCTTGCGCATGCTGGAAAACTTTGTTGGGATGATTGAGGGGCGAGCCAAACTATCGGCCACCGGGCTTGATGGATTACGGGCTCTTGAGGTGGTGGAAGCGGCGTACAGATCGATCGCGACGCAGCAGGTCGTACCGCTGTGACGGTTTACAGGTGACGAGAAACCCATGTTTGCTAGCGCCCAGGACAGCGAGATCTTGGAGATTCTGAACTCTGATCCACTTGCCGAGCGGCCGCTCAAGAGCCGGAAGGAACCGGTACGTGTAACCTGTCCCCGGTAACCTATAACCTAGAATGAACGCAGATCAGAATCCAAAACTACCAATCAAGCTGGCCATTCTAGGCGCCGGCAATATGGGTCAGCGACTGGCCAAAGCTTTCCAGGCCCTTTCTCAGGTTTCGATTCAGTATGTTTACAGCCGTACCCTCGCTCAGGCAGAAAGCTTGGCGACTTTGCACGGGGCGAAGCCTGTAACGGAGACCGCCCCCATCTTCGACGACTCGGATGTGAATGCTCTTGTCATCTGCCTTCCGACCTTCACTCGTATGGAATCGCTGCGGCCGGCCGTGAAATCCCAGAAGCACATTTTTTGCGAAAAACCGCTAGCACTCAATCAGGTCATGGCGGATGAGATTCGCTCGTTGCTCGAGGGCTATTCAAAAACCGTCATGGTCGGGCAAGTTCTCCGGTTCTTTTGGGAGTATGCACGGCTTCGTGAGCGAGTCCTGGCAGGAGACGTAGGACAAGTCGGTACCGTTCGACTTTCGCGCTGTGTTGGATACCCGGGCGCTGAGTCGTGGTTTGCCGAACCTGAAAAAAGTGGCGGCGTCATCTTGGATCTCTTGATCCATGATTTGGATTTCCTGCGCTGGACGTTTGGCGAGGTCAAGCAAGTCTATGTGAAAGTGTTGACGCAAAGCCACCGTGGAACGCTCGACTATGCATTGCTAAACCTCCAGTTAGAGTCTGGGGCCTTGGCTCACGTTGAAGGAAGCTGGGCTCATCCAGTGGGCAGCTTTCATCAAACGGTCGAAATCTGTGGCAGCCTCGGAATGCTCCGCTATGACAATCTCACCTGTCAGAATCTTCAAGTCGTCTCTACTGCCGAGCAGGAAGCCGGACCGAGTTCGCGCATTTCCCTCCCCGAGGCCGATCCAAGCAACGATCCCTACGTTGCCGAAGCACGCCATTTCATCGATTGCATTCGCGAAGACCGCAAACCCGACATTCCTTTCGAGGAGTCTCTGAAGTCCTGCGAGCTTGCCTTTCGCTGCATCGAATCAGCTCAACGCGGCGTCCCTGTGAGTACGTCACGTTGATCTGATAGAGACGGCAAGCTGGTTCAACTGAATTGACAACCCTGGCCGACTTGCATAGGATTGCCGCGTTTTCTCGCGACAACTTTTCCCTTCTTATTTTTGTCGTAAGGAGTGCACTCATGGATCGACGTGAAGTCTTGCGCTGGATTTCTGCGGGAGCAATGGCCGGAGGATCATCGTTGTTCTCGCAACGCAGTCCGCTGACCCCGCTTTGGGCTCAGGGGAAGCCCGCGTCCACAAAAGGCTTGCCGGCGCTGAAGATCAAGGACATCAAAACCGTCCTGACGGCTCCCAACCGGATTCGATTGGTAGTCGTCAAGGTCGAGACGAGCGAACCTGGTTTGCATGGCTGGGGATGCGCTACGTGGACCCAGCGTGCCTATGTCGTTGAAACGGCGGTCGAGAAATACTTGAAGCCTTTTCTGATTGGGCGCAACGTCGATGAGATCGAAGACATCTGGCAGTCCTCGTTCGTGAGTTCCTATTGGCGTAACGGTCCGGCCATGTTCAACGCCATGAGCGGAGTGGATATGGCGTTGTGGGATATCAAGGCTAAACGCGCCAACATGCCCCTCTACCAGTTGCTGGGAGGGAAGTGCCGCTTTGCCGCGGATTGCTACTACCACGCCAGCGGCAAAGACTTTCAGGAACTGGAAGAGAACGCACGCAAGGGGATGGAACTGGGTTACCGACACGTTCGAATCCAGTCAGGCATTCCGGGTCTTGCAACCTATGGTGCTGCGTCGTCGCGCAACCGGCGTGCCGGTGAAGAGGCAGATCCGGGTCCCACCGATCCACAGGATATCTGGGAACCAGCCGCGTACTGCCGAATGCTGCCCAAGCTGTTTGAACACTGCCGCAACAAGCTGGGCGATGAGATCGAACTGCTGCATGACATCCACGAACGAGTCACGTTGAACCAGGGGGTGAACCTTTGCAAGGAGCTCGAGAAGTACCGGCCCTTCTTTATCGAAGATCCGTTTCCGCCGGAGGACAATGAACATTTCCGACTGGTACGGCAGCAGTGCGCCACTCCCATCGCCATGGGCGAGTTGTTCAATACTATGCATGAGCACGTTCCGCTGATTTCCGGCCGGCTGATTGACTACATACGTACTCACATTTCTCAGATTGGCGGTTTGAGCATGGCGCGCAAAGTGGCCGTGCTCTGTGAGTTCTTTGGCGTCAAAACCGCATGGCACGGTCCCGGCGACGCTTCACCGATCGCCCATGCGACTCAGCTGGCGCTGGAACTTGCGAGCTATAACTTTGGCATTCATGAGGGTGGCCGTTTTCCGAAGGAAACCGCTGAAGTCTTTAAAGGATGTCCGGAGACCAAGAAGGGGTTTCTCTATGCCAACGAAGTTCCAGGTCATGGCATTGAGGTTGATGAAGAACTGGCGAAGAAGTTTCCGTTCCCAAGCGGTGCTCGCAACTTTGACTATAGTTGGGGCACGACGCGCAGGCGTGATGGCACCGTGATCCGGCCCTAGGGAAGTTACGAAGGGCGAATGTCGAAATGCGAATGTCGAAGTTCAAGTGTGAGACGTCATGGACGACCTGAAGGAGCGGACTAAAAAGTTTGCCCTCGATGTAATTAGATTCTGCTCTGCATTGCCGAACAGACAGGAGTTTTGGATTATCAACCGGCAGTTGGTTAAATGTGCGACGTCGGTCGGAGCTAACTATCGATCTTCGTGTCGTGCGAAATCTAAAGCGGACTTCATTGCCAAGCTATCCATCGTGGAGGAGGAGGCTGACGAGTCCATGTATTGGATGGAGTTAGTAAGAGAATTGACGGCTGTCGAATCTGGGGAGCTTCATCGTCTACACAATGAGGCGAACCAGTTGACCTCCATCGTTGTGAAGTCAAAGAAGACGGCAAAGGCCAACGCAGGGTGACAGCGTGACTTCGACATTCGACACTCGTAATTCGAAATTCAATCCGGCATTAGGGTTTGGCGGTTTCAAGCTCGGCACCGTTACGTACAATCTCGCCAAGGATTGGGATATTCCAACGCTGATCAAGAACTGTGCTCAAGCTGGATTTGAGGCGGTCGAACTGCGCACGACGCATCGGCATGGCGTGGAGCCGTCGCTGAGTAAGGAACAAAGGCTTGAAGTCCGCGAGGCGTTCATTAACAGCCCGGTTTATCTGCTGAGCCTCGGTTCAACTTGTGAGTATCACTCTCCCGATGCGGCGGTCGTTCGGAAGAATATCGAAGAGACCAAGCGGTTTGCGGAACTCGCACATGATATTGGAGCGATCGGCGTGAAGGTCCGTCCCAACGGCATTCCAAAGGAAGTATCAGAGGCGAAGACTCTGGAGCAAATTGGTCTTTCACTTCGCGAATGCGGTCAGCAATCGCAGGGTTACGGCATCGAGATCTGGCTTGAAGTCCATGGACGGGACTCGAACGTTCCCTCCCGAGTGCGCAGGATGATGGAGTTCGCCGATCATCCGATGGTCGGCATTTGCTGGAACTCGAATCCAGAGGATGTCCAAGACGGATCGGTCGCGAAGAACTTTGAGCTGCTGAAACCCTGGCTGCGCAGTGTCCATATCAACGAGCTCTGGAAGAAAGAATATCCCTGGCGCGAGTTGTTCGATCTCCTGAAAAAGGCTGAATTCAATCGTTACACCCTCGCAGAAATTGAAGGCAATCCAGATTCAGTGCGCTTTATGCGCTACTACCGCGCATTATGGCAAGAGCTGAGTGGCCAGCAATGAAGCCCGACGCGAGGGGAGAATCGGCGTCGATGCCCATCAGTGTTGTTCGAAGTTTCACTTTGACCTGCTTCCTATTTAACCGAGCGGAGGTTTTCGATCCATGAAGAAAACTCAGATGCTGATGTCCTCAGGTTTCATGCTGTGCTTGGTGGCGCTTTGGCTAGCCACTTCGCGCACGGCAATTGAAGCCACTCCAGGCAACGTAAAGCAAGTTGCTCCGGGCGTTTGGTTCCGGGAGGGCGAGATCAAGGAGAAGGGCCACTGCAACAATATCTGGATCGAGATGAAGGACTACCTGATTGTTGTGGACGCCAACTTCCCTAGCGGTGCGGAAGCCTGCCTGGCGGATATCAAGAAGACGTCCAAGAAGCCCGTAAAGTATGTCTTTGATACGCATCATCATGGCGATCACGCTTACGGTAATCCGGTGTGGACGAAGTTGGGAGCAACCACGCTAGCCTACGTTGGAGTTGCCGAGGAGATGAAACGGTACGAGCCGGCAGGCTGGCAGAGCGCTGCCAAGACTCGTAAAGATGTGGCCGCTTTAAATCTGTCCACTGCCGAGCCGCCGAAACAGATCTTTAAGGAGAAGCAATTTGTCTTGGAGGATAGCAGCCGCAGAGTGGAGTTCCACTTCTTCGGCTGGGCGCACACGCGCGGGGATGGATTCGTTTATCTGCCGAAGGAAGCGATTCTTTGCACCGGTGATGCTGTAGTGAACGGGCCCTTCAATTATCTCGGTCATGCTAATTCGGCCAACTGGCCTAACGTGATTGATCAAGCGAAGAAGCTGAAAGCTTCCACGATATTGCCAGGTCATGGCACTCCCGGCGGCGGCGAAGTCTTGACCGGGCAGCGCCAGTTTTTTGTGGAGTTACGCAAAGCTGTAGGTGATGCTGTAAAGGGCGGAAAGAAGTTGGAAGATTTGGTCACAAAAAAGGATGATAAAGCTGCTGCCACGAGCGTTCATCTCTCCGATGCCGTGAAAATGTGGACAGGTGACGGGCTGCCGGGTCAAGTTGAAATCGTCTACAAGGAAATCACCATGAACAAGCCCCATGGTGAAATTATCGGTGGGAAGTAGGCTCAATCTTCAAGGCTATCAATCTCGCATCATTGTCACTCCCATCGCACACGAGGAGTTTCAAGGCGTCCGTGTGACATAAAATGGGTACACCACACTGAGCGAGATCGATGCGTTCTCCGTGGCGATGGAGAAGGTGATTCAATCGGGGGTTTGGAGCCCGATGACGAATTGCGTGCTCATCCTGCCTTGAGGTTCTGGTTCCGAAATTCCAATTCATAACGAGGTCAGAATCATGAAACAACCTGCGTTGGTTGCCGTAGGTATTTTCGTTCTTAGTTTCCAGGCCCTGCCCCAATCTCTGGCTCAATGGAAGGCGCATGATATGAATCGCCCGCGGCCGACGATCATAAAGGCCTCGGATCAGAAATTGCCCATTCAACCCCCTTCGGATGCGGTGATTCTGTTTGATGGTCGCGATCTCTCACAATGGCGCAGCGAGGATGGCAGCCCAGCCAAATGGGTGGCAGCCAACGGCTATATGGAATCGGTCAAGGGCAGCGGCTACGTTTTCTCCCGGCTCACCTTCGGCGATGTACAGCTACACGTGGAATGGGCCGCACCTGTGCCTGCCATGGGGAAGAGCCAGGGCCGTGGCAACAGCGGTGTCTTCTTGATGGGACAGTACGAAATTCAGGTCCTGGACTCTTACGAGAATCACACCTATCCCGACGGGCAGGCCGCGTCCGTTTACGGCCAGTATCCGCCTCTGGTCAATGTCTGCCGTCCTCCCGGTGAGTGGCAGAGCTATGACATTGTCTTTCGTCGCCCGCGTTTCGACCGAAACGGCGGATTGCTGAAGCCCGCGCGGGTCACACTCTTACACAACGGCGTTTTGGTTCAAGACAATGTCGAATTGTGGGGGCCAACGAACTGGTTGCAGCATTCACCCTACTTTGCGCATCCTGACAGGCTACCGATCTCCCTTCAGGACCACGGAAATCCCGTGCGCTTTCGAAACATCTGGTTGCGCGAGCTTCCCGAATGGAATGATCCCACTCCGACAAATGCCAAGAGTGATCCCGTTGTGGTTTTGCAGAACAAGGATCTTGATCGTTTCGTTGGAAAGTATCAGCGTCAGACAAGCAACAAGGAAATCTTTAGCATCAAGCGTGATGGCACGAAGTTGCGCGCGAACTTTGCGGGCCCATCCGACATTGAGCTTGTTCCCAATTCTGAGCGCGAGTTCTCGCTGCGGTGGACAGCGGGGAAGTTGGTATTCGATATTGCAGTTGACGGAAAGCCCACAGGATTCACGTTTCATCTTGGAGGGGAAGAGTATCTAGTGAAAAGAATTGAGTAAGGCTTTTCGCTTATCGGGAATACCGGCTTTTTTGAGAGAGGCGTCGGCGGCAGACTTCCCTGTGATGAAAAACTGTGGATTGCGGATTGGATCCGGCTCATCCTCCGACCATGAAGGGAATCATGCAGATCAAGATGGTGGACCTCCACCGCCAGTATCTGAGCATCAAGACCGAGATTGACGAAGCCATTCAGTCCGTGTTGACTGGTACCGACTTCATCATGGGCTCTGCAGTGCGCGAGTTTGAGGCGGATCTTGCGACCTACCTCGGCGCCAGATATGCAGTTGGGTGTGCTTCCGGGACAGACGCGTTGCAGGTAGCGATGATGGCACTGGGCATCGGTCGCGGCGACGAAGTCATCACTTCGCCGTTCACCTTTGTGGCAACGGCTGAAACCATCGCATTGCTCGGCGCCACTCCAGTGTACGTCGACATCGATGTGAAGACCTACAATCTCGATGTTCAGCAGATTGCTGCGCGCATCACCAGCAGGACAAAGGCAATCGTTCCAGTGCATCTGTACGGCCAACCGGCAGACCTGGAGCCGCTGGTGACGTTGGCCGCGAAGCATGGGCTCAAGCTCATCGAAGATGCCGCTCAAGCCATCGGCGCCCGTTACCGTGGACACAGTGTGGGAACGTTTGGCGACATTGGTTGCTTCAGTTTCTTTCCCAGCAAGAACCTCGGGGCGTATGGCGACGGCGGCGCAATAGTGACCAACGATGCCGCCCTGGCGGAACGTTGCCGCATGGTGACGCTGCATGGATCGAAAAGGAGGTATCAGCACCAAATCCTGGGTGTGAACAGCCGCCTCGACACGCTACAAGCGGCAGTGCTCAAGGTCAAACTGCGCCACCTGGAAGCCTGGACCGAGGCGCGCATTCTCATTGCGCATCGCTATGACGACGCCCTGAGAGGCTTGGAGTTGGTAACGCCATACTGTGCTCCCGACGTCCGGCATGTCTACAATCAATACTCGATTCGCACTCCCCGTCGCGACGCGCTGGCCGAGTTTCTTAAGAGCAAAGGTGTAGGCCACGCCATTCACTATCCTCTCCCCTTGAGTCTGCAACCCGCGTTCCGTCACTATGTGCCACAAGGGACCAGTTTCCCGGTTGCCGAAGCAGTTTCCCGCGAGATCATTTCCTTGCCGATCTATCCCGAGATGCCGGATGCAGAGGTCGAAGCGGTGATTGCCTGTCTGGGGGAATTCCTTCAAGTGCGGTAACGAACGATCCCTGGAGCTCGCTGGTCAGGCGTTTCCAGTGCGTCATAGGCGCCAACAGTCTTCGCGGCTCCTCCTCAGGTCTCAACCGCGTGCGTGATTAACTCTTCTCAGGTCTCAGAACAATCTGGTACAGCAGGGCTGCAAGGATGGCTCCGAGCGGTGGAGCGATCATGTAAATGCTCAAATTAGAGTAGTTGCCCGTCATGATGGCGGGGCCCAGCGTGCGGGCCGGATTCAGTGAGGCTCCTGTGAGCGGGCCGCCCATCAGGATGGCGAAAACCAAAGTCAGGCCAATCGCAATTGGGGCATGGTTGCCAATTTTTCCATTGACCGCAGTATTGAAGATCGTATTGACGAGAAAGAAAGTCAAAAGCAATTCCACGACAAATCCTTGAACTGGAGTGACGGTGGGCGCCAGAACGGTTGCTCCAAGCCCGCTGGCTGCACCTCCCAGAACGGATCGCAGGGCAAAAGCGCCCAGCGTGCCGCCGATGAGCTGCACCACGATGTAAGCAACAGCGCTGGCGGCATCAATCTGCTTAGCTGCGAAGAGCCCAATCGTGACGGCCGGGTTGATGTGCGTGCCTGAGATGTGACCGTACGAGTAAGCAAAGGCCAATACAACCAAACCGTGCGCGAAAGCTACGCCTACCAACCCGCCAGCGCCAATCGCCCCTGCGCCCGCGCCGATGAAAATGAGAGTGAATGTCCCGATCAACTCTGCAACAAGTTTTCGGCTCATGGTCTTTTCTCCGTAAAGTGGCTTGGGATGTGATGTCTGGCGGCGGAAGCTATCACCATCATCGCCAGAAAGTCAAACACCCTGGCCAGGTTCAAGCAGGCGCGGCAGCAATGGGTTGCGGGACCGTGAGGTGCGGAAGACATCACCACCAGAGAGGATCGTTGAGTTCGGTCCGGCTCACTATCCGCCGTCTGACGTTCCTTCGTAGGCGTACCCGCGGGCGTCAGCCGCTGATTCGTTCTGGGCGAACCGAGCCGGGCACACTGCCGGCAACCCGACAATCCGGTTGAGTTTGCCTCGGCTTCATGTACGATAAGCGGCTGAATTCATCTGCGACGGACTTAAGATATACGCCGTTGGAGGTTCCAGACTTGTCCGGCACCAAACTAAAGAGGAGAGGCATCATGAAGAGAATTACGACTTCCAAACTGGTTGTTGGCCTGCTCGGCCTGGCTTCGATGACGTACGCATGGCAGGTGAAAAATCCACCACTACCCGAGCCTTTTCACACTCCTGCTGCGACAAACGGGCCTCAGGTGATCGCGCGGCCTGAGGGTGTGAAGTTGTCTTTGCCAAAGGGGTTCAGTATTGACGTCTATGCTGACGGATTCGAAATCCCGCGTTTCATGCTGGCAGGGCCAAGCCAGGAAATCCTGCTGAGCGACAGCGCGAAGGAGAATGGGAGCGTCTGGGTCCTCCAGGACAAAGACCGCGATTTCAAATCGGAAACGAAGAAGAAAATCCTCGAAGGACTGGACCGACCTTTCGGTCTGGCGTTCTGGAAAGACTATCTCTATGTGGCCGAAACGACGTCTCTGAAGCGGTACAAGTACGATGCCAAGGCGATGCAGGTGGACGGAAAAGGGCAAGAGCTAGTCTCCTGGAAAGACTTCTCTAAAGGTCACTGGACGCGTTCGATCTTGTTTGATGCCAAGGGAGAAAAGATGTACCTGACTGTGGGTTCAGGTTCAAATGTGGATGCTGGCGAAGATCCGATGCGTGCGGCTATTCATCGCTACAATCCCGACGGCTCAGGTCATGAGTTTGTGGCCACGGGGGTTCGCAACGTCATCGGCTTGCGATGGTATCCGGGTACGCAGGCACTCTGGGCCGCTGTCCAGGAGCGCGACGGATTGGGAGACGACCTGGTTCCTGACTACTTCACGGCGATCAAGCAGGGCGCGTTCTATGGCTGGCCCTTTGCTTACACCGGACCCAACGAAGATCCGCGGCGGAAAGGCGAGAAGCCTGATCTCGTCAAGAAGACAATCGCGCCCGACGTACAGCTGGGTGCGCATGTGGCAGTACTCGACACACTATTCTACACAGGAAAGCAGTTTCCTAAAGAGTATCAGGGAGGTGCCTTCCTTGCGTTCCATGGTTCGTGGAACCGATCGCGCCGAGTCGGCTATTCGGTGGCGTTCATCCCGTTCAGTGCCGGCAAGCCACAGAGTGGCCCGAAGGAGTTTCTGACGGGATTTATGCTGGCTCCTGAGAAGAGGGAAGTCTGGGGTCGTCCGGTGGGCTTATTCCAACTCCCCGATGGTTCGCTGCTGGTGTCGGACGACGGCGGCAATAAGATCTGGCGGATTTCGTACAAGTCTTAGGGTTACTGAGTATCGGAAAAGAATCCGGGACGAGGATATCGTCATTCCCACGAAAGTGGGAATCCAAGATTCATCAGCGCGGGGTTGGATTCCCGCTTCCGCGGGAATGACAGGCCGGGAGTTTGCAGCGGGTCTACGGCTCTTGTTGGCCTGAGAGACACAGGACAGGAAGGCAGCAACGCGCTTCTCATCGATTGACTTGATCGATCTTCTGAATGCGCTACCTATCCCGATTCTTGGTTCCATTCGCACTGCTAGCAGCGTCTCTCTTGAGCTTGTCTCCGCTTTTTTCCCTTCAACCTCAGAGTCCCGAGAGCAAGAATCGATTCTCTCATCGCAGGCACCTGGCCTTGAAAGGCCTCAGTTGCGAGGACTGTCACTACAGTGCGCTTTCAAGCCGGCTCGCAGCTGACGATAACCTGCCCAAGCCTGAAATCTGCCTTGCCTGCCACAACGGACTGCATGCCATGAAGCACGATGAGGGGCAGAAAGGTTATGTCTTCAAGAGTCCGGCGAGAACGCTGAAGTTCAGCCATCAGCAACATTTGGCACTTGGGAATGTGGCTCCCGCTTTGGCTGCAGCCATCGACAGTGGAACCTATCTGTCGCCGACACGCCCCGCTCGAGAACAACTGGAAACTGAGAATGCCTGCATGGCGTGTCATCGTGGCCTGGCGGAAAGTGACGCCACAGGACCAGCCAACCATCCGCAGATGGCCGACTGCCTGGTCTGCCACACGACCATCGATGCGCCGTTCAGCTGCGAGCTGTGCCATACCGCAGAGGCGAAGATCAAACCTGCCAGTCATACATCGACCTTCATCGACCTCCACTCAAGCCGAAATGCCAAGTTGGACAAGCCTTCGTGCAAGATCTGCCATGGAGTGGGTTTCCGGTGCATGGGGTGTCACTAGATGGATATCCTTCAAGATTTGGCAAAGTGGTACACGTCGCAATGCAACGGGGAGTGGGAGCACAGTTGTGGTGTCAAGATCGACACCCTGGACAATCCTGGCTGGATCGTTACGATTGATCTGAAAGGAACACCTCTGGAGCGACGGACGTTTGCTGAGTTGTCCGATGGCCTAGGGCAGGATAACCAGCCGGAATCAAAAAACTGGATTTCGTGCCGGATAACCGAGCAGCAGTTCATTGGAGCAGGTGACCCAGATCGGTTGATCCAGATACTAACGATCTTTCTTCAGTGGGCAAACAATAGCGAATAGAGAACAACCCGCTTGCAACCCAACTTTGCAAGATCTACGGACTGGGAAGTTCTACAATACTTTCCCCTCAGCGTCTCCACTCCTTCGACTTCCAAGTTTGAATGCCTGAATTGGTCTGGACCACGATCAGCGCCTCGGCATTTCGCGTCCCATCGATCAACTTCAGCCCTTCCTTTGGGGCCATTACGCT
>Ga0180085_1000281_pt1 | contig 17998 bp, 17 predicted proteins | sample EasRiv730_16_10D_FD_123013 | JGI IMG/M metagenome (GOLD analysis project Ga0180085, IMG submission 123013) | Soil microbial communities from meander-bound floodplain in the East River, Colorado, USA - East River metaG ERMLT730_16_10D | ecosystem: Environmental > Terrestrial > Soil > Floodplain ... | reverse complement strand
TTGGCTGACGGTGCTTGTTTCTTGCAGGAACGCGTCCTCGACGTGCGCCGACGGGAAACACGTTGGGAGCTGCTGACCGACCAGGGTGTGCATACTGTGGACTTCCTGGTTGGGGCAGACGGAGTGAACAGTATCGTTCGGAAGAAGCTGGGCGAGCGATTCGCCTCAGAAGATCTGATGATGACTTTCGGCTATCGGGTCCCGAAGGAAATCGACGACGGCATCGTGATCAAGTTCTTCCCTAAGTTTCGTGGCTACTATTGGGTGTTTCCGCGGCCGAACCATGCCTCATTCGGCATTTGCGGAAGGTTGAGCCGGCACAACACACAGAGTCTCAAGCAGCTCCTACATGGCTTTCTGACGGAGTCGGGTCATCTAGCAGATCCAGCCGAAACATCCGCCTGGTCCGTGTATAGCGCCTTGATTCCTTCTCTCAGGCCACAATCGCTGCACGGTAATCGATTTCACGGTGAGGGTTGGGCACTAGTGGGTGACGCTGCAGGGTTTGCCGATCCCATTACCTGCGAGGGCATCTACTATGCGCTCCGCTCCGGCGATTTGCTTGCGGATGCGCTCATTGAAGGTCAGGCCGCTTCGTACCCCGACCGCTGCCGGGAAGACTTTGCTGCGGACTTCATTCACGGGGCTGAGCTATTCGAAAAATTCTATGTCGGTGAGTTCATGGGCTCTGACTTCATTACCCGCATGGTGCAGGCCTCGTCCCGGAGCCGTTCATTGCGATCGATCATGAACGCCTTTGTAGCCGGCAGGCAGGATTACCGCACTCTCCGAGCCACGCTAATACGCAAGAGCCCCCACATCGCGCTCCAAGTCATCGGTTCGGTCTTTCGATCTGCATCAAGGTGAGGCCTCATTGATGTGCGGCCCTACGAACCGAGCTAATCAGCTCTATCTGGCGCGGCCCTTGAGACCCAACTGCCTGAGAACAACCTCTTCAAACAACCGCTCCGGTAAGAACCGCTTCATCATCAGGAATAGCCTCGCATGGAGTGGCGCGGCGTAGCGGAAACGTGGCCGCTCGTCGGTCAGTGCGCGCACTACCAGTTGTGCAATATCATCGGGCTGCCCCGCAATTCTTCTGGCCCTCTCGCTCATTCCTGCAAACCCGCTCAGGTAGGGCGCATAGGGACCAGCATGCTCGATGACTGGCTTGGAAATCCTGCTGGCAACTTCAAGGAACTCGGTGAGGATAAAGCCCGGTTGAATGAGTGAAACTCGGATGCCGAACGGCGACATCTCGCCGCGCAACCCGTCGGTGACGGCTTCCAGCGCATGCTTGGTCGCGTCGTAAACCGACGAGAACGGCCGTGCAATGCGTCCTGCCACCGAGCCAACGTTGACAATGCGTCCTCTGCCTTGTTCACGCATAATTGGAATCACAAGCTGGGTCAGAGCAATTAGAGAGAACAAATTCGTCTCAAAATTCTGCCGAATACTTTCTACGGAGACCAGCTCGATAGGTCCGCGCTGACCAAAGCCGGCATTATTAACGAGGCCGTCGATGTGGCCGAAAGCGCGCATCGCTTCGCTCACCAGGCGTTCGCGATCGTCCTTGACGGTGATGTCGGTCGTCACGAAGAGAACTCTTGACGAGGCCGCCGTAGAGCCCGACTTCACGGGCGCGGGCTCCAGTTCCGTTTTCAGCAAGTGAAGGCGCTCTGCCCGACGCGCTGCCAGGACGACTTGAAACCCAGCGCGAAAAAGCCGGTGCGAGACAGCCTCTCCAATGCCTGACGATGCACCTGTAATGAGGATCACACCATCTTGCGGTTTCATTGCTCTCCTTACACGAGGCCTAACTGCGCTATGCGACCAGCCACTGAATAGTCATCTGTGAGAAGCAACTCCGTGAACTTCCAGTCTGGTGCCCCTCCCAAAAAGGCCAGGCAAAGTTCAGTCTTCCGGTTGAAACACATGCGCCGAAGAGACTATTTGTCCATGTGTCATAATGCGAACAATTGACCGGCCGCCGCGGCCCGGCGGGGTTGCTATTTTCTTGGGCCAAAGAATGAGCTGCGAATGGGAGTCGAGCTCAGTGCGCGTCAGTGAGCACACAAATTTGACTCTCCCGGATTTGGCGATGAGGGGCCCAAAACTCCAGGTTGCTAACATTCATCATTCTCCGATCATGAGCTTTATACAGAACGGCGGAAAGGGAGGCACGAGGGGAATGGCAACAGATCCTGGTAAGCAAGCGAGTCATGCTTCTTTCAGGACCCCACGGCGGCTCCTGCTTTATCGATTCATCGAAGAGCATCGCTGGATTCTTCCATTGCCATCAGTCGTGACGGGAGTAACCCTTATCGTGCTGTCGTCTCGCGATTCTCGGCCTCTATGGGTGTGGCTGAGTGTGATTCTCATGGCGGCTACGGGTTTCATTTGGGGGTATGGAACGCGAGCGCTGAGGCGTATGTACCCCCGTTGGCCACGGCTTCAGCACTTTCGCCGGAGAGAGTATGCATCAGTTTGGGATACCCTGTCCCTTTCTCGCAATCTGGCAAGTGAAGCAGCAACCGGATTCTCAGATGAAAAGACCATTCGAGGAAGAGGCCAGGAGATTGTCGACTCTCTAATTGAACTGGCTCAGATTGGCAGTGACGATGCAGTCTTGGAAATTGGCTGCGGAATCGGGCGAGTGGGTGTGATGCTCGCTCCGCACTGTCGCAGCTGGACCGGAGCAGACATCTCGTCCAACATGCTGGCCCATGCTGCAGCTCGGCTGGGGGATTTGGCTAATATACGCTTGGTCCGCCTTTCAACCGTGGGGTTAGGTGAATTTGCGGACCAGTCTTTCGACGTTGTTTATTCCACTAACGTCTTCGCGCACCTTGAACACGCCGACCGCTGGAGATATGTTCAGGAAGCCTTCCGGGTACTCCACCTTGGGGGGCGACTCTGCATTGATAATGTCGATCTGGAAGGAGACGCCGGGTGGGCGGGTTTCTCAAGAGATTTAAGCACAACCCGGCATGAAGAATCCACTCCGTATGCTCCCAGGCCTTCGACAGCAGCCGAGTTGACCACCTACCTCCGTCGCGCCGGCTTCGGAAAGATCTCAGCTCATCACCGTCCGCCGCTGGTAATCGCCACAGGTATCAAGCTTAACGAACAGAATCGTTGATTGAGTCCTCGTTTTCATCAAATAAGAGAGAATCTGCGCGTTTGAACCAGGCTATGGGCGTCAAAGAGTTGATTCCAGCCCAGGTGGTGCCGGAGGTACAGGTAATGACAAAAAGCAATGAGGATGAGGCAGAAGCAGTTCGGGTCGCGGTGAGCAGGCAACGAGGCAAGCTGATTCGAGTGAACAGACATACATGTCCTCCGCGGTATGCCTGTTACGCTTCGAGAGCATCGACGATTCAATTGGGCTACCGGGTTTGCGCTACAGTTTTTAGATTGAGATTTGAGGCGTTGGAGTCAAGGGGGGCGGATACTACTCAGGCGCACTGAGTACAGTCAAGCATTTTTTGCACTCTAGTGAACCAGGTTGGGGAGTCGTCATAGGATCAAAGTCTTGTTTGCCGGTAAAAGCAGCAAGTCCAGTAAGGTGCCGCGATGCTTAGATCGCAAATTCCTTTGCTAGAAGGTAGCGCCCCCGCTTGAGTTCGAAACGGGCCCTTCCGAGATTGGCGTCTTTGCGAAGGAGTGTAAACAGGAAATACTCAGGGGTGATCATGCGAATCGCGACGATGCGCTGATCTGTTGAGACAACGAATTCTTCCAGGCCACCAAGACCGGCATCGTTCGCCGTCGATGACAGAGTTCTTAAGCTTGAGGTGTACTCAGCGGCCAGCGACTCGATGTTGATAGTGGGGTCGGTGAGTCGTTTCTCGATCGAGATGCCATCCATGCCCATGACGGCAACTCCAAGAGTCCCGTCTATCTTCTGAATGAGGCCGTCAAGATACTCTGAGAACATGGAATCCACTGAGAACCAGAGCACCCACGCCGCAATGCTTCGGAAACGGCAAGCTGCTCAAACTGACTCGCTCCAAACCTTCCCCAGCCAAACCCGTGTTCCTCGTAGAGTCTGAATGGAGGTTAGAGAATCTTGGGCGAAAGGAAAAAGATGAGTTCTTGCGTTTGCTTGTTCACGGACCGGTTTTTGAACAGGTTGCCGATCAGGGGGATGCTGCCGAAGCCGGGCACCTGGCGAATGTTTACTTGCTCGTTGTCAATCAAAACACCGCCCACAACCACAGTGCCGCCGTTGTTCACCAACACAGTCGTTTTGGTCTGCTGTGTGTTGACTGTGGGAACGCCTTGAACCTGGCGGGAGAAGTCCGGCGTGGAATTCTCGACGTCCACTTTGAGAACAATCGTGCCTTCGTCCGTAATCTGCGGTGTGACCGTCAGCTTCAAAGAGAAATCGAAAAACTGAACCGACACCGTGTTGTTGATGGTTGTCTGAACCGGGATCTTGACGCCCTGCTGGACAAAACCCTCAATATTGTCCTGGGTGATGATCTTCGGCTTGGAAATCAGCTTGGCGGAACCACGGCGTTCAGCGGCGGAGATGATTACGTCCACCAGGACATTATTGGTGAAGCCGCCGAAGAACGACAGAGCGCTGGTTGGGGCGTTGGCACCGAGGTTTGAGATGAATGGCAGTGAGTCGTTCGCGCCACCCGACTGACCCGGATCCATGGTGACGCTGGGTGGCGGAGTCCGGCTGAAGGGATTTCCTGGAACTGCGCCCGCCAGTTTGTTTTGCGAGTGGTTGCCATAGAGAGCGCCAATCTGGACGCCAATGTCACGCAGAAAGTCACGGGTCGCGGCAATAACACGGGCCTCGATCTCCACCTGCTTGATCTTCTTGTCGAGCTGCTTGATCAGCGCGTCAAGCGCTTCGAACTTGCCGGGGATGTCGGAAATAATCATCGAGTTCGTTCGCACGTCCACGATGATATCCCCGCGAGGCGACAGTACCTTCTTCAGAACCAAGCTCAAATCAGCAGCTTTGGCGTAGCTCAGGACGCGGGTTTCGGTCTGGAGTTCGGCAGAAAGAACTCGCGCATCCGACAGGCGCTTGCGCTGGGCCTCTTCGGCTTCCAGCGTTGCGTTGCTCGCAATTCGCAATACGTTTCCGTCAAGTTGCTTGCCCAGAGAGTTGTTCTTCAGAACCACATCCAGGGCCTGATCCCAAGGCACATCATTGAGGAAGATCGTTAGAGCTCCTTTGACATCCGGATCGAGTACGATATTGAGTCCGCTAATCTCGCCAATCAGCCGGAAGAAGTCCTTCAAGTCTGCGTCCTTGAGTTCCAGGGAGATCAGCTCACCGCTGTATTTGGGCGCCTGCGCTGCGGGCACGGCGGTAATCACCTGGCTCGTGGGCGCTTGCGTTGGCAAAGTCACGACCGGCGCCGAGGGTATCACAGGCTGAGTAGGAGCTACCGCGGCAGGCGTTACTGAGGTGATGGGTTGTGGAGTTTGCGGAACTAGCGCCGACACCTGCAATGACGCAGGAGACTTAGGGTGCTCCGCCTCTGTCAGCTGTACTGCTTTCGCGGGTGGTGACACCGGCGCCTCAATCTTCTGCTCTGCCATTGGTGTTGCTGTCTCAACGATCTCCGCTGGCGACTCGGGAACTGCAAACAGCGCCGGTGGGGGTGTCGTTTGTGCTGTCTGGATCACAGCGGAGCGGCTTGCTGCAATTGCGGCAGGTGGTAGTGGCTCAATCCATTGCGGCAGAGAATTCCGGACCAAGCGGGTATCCGCCTGAGCGTCTTTAGGGTCGAGCCGGGCCACAGTCAGATTCCCTTCGGGCACTGAGAACCGCGGTGCTGCGACTGGCTGTGGAACCGCCAAGTCCCGCACCTCTGCCATCAGCAGGAAATCCGGCCAGCTCGCTGCTGAAAGGCTGGCCATAGCAATAGGTTGAGAAGCTTCCGGAAGCGCGATTGGCGCAGGTCTGAGGATCTTAGCCGAATCGGGAGGAGCTGCCGACTTGGCTGTTTTGGCGACTGCAGATCCCTTCTGGAGGCGGATCAGCACCCCCCCTTCTGCAGGTTGGACAGCGTAGGTTGTCTTGCGCGAAAGATCGAAGACACAGCGAACGAGTTTCCCTTGCTCGGTGTCGCCGTATCCAAACCGAATCTTGCGAATCAGGTCTGAATCGATCTTCACGGCCTGTTTCGACACCTTGAAAACTGAACCACTGACGTCGATGACCAAGCGATTTGGTGACTGCAATTCGAAGTGCTTCACCGACACCTTGCTGGCAGTCGGCAGAAGCAACTCAATCTGTTGGCTGTCTTCGTTCAGTTCCAACTCACCGTGTATGTTGGTCTGGGCTTTGGTTGCTGCCTCGGTGGATACGCTGGCCACGACTTTATCGGCGTTGGTTGTGCTGTCAGACACAACGGAATTTAGAGCGCGGAATCTCAGGAGCAGCGTGCTGCCTTCCGGCTTCAGTGAGTATTGGATGGCACGGGCCAGATTGAACTCGATGCGCACCATGGGTCGTGGTCCGTCGCCAATCTGCGAGACGCTTGCAAACTCCACGTGGTTCGTCTTGAGATCAACGAAGTTCTTTTCCAAGCTCGACTGTGCACCCGTAATGTCCAGGATGAAAAGTCTCGGATTCGGATAATAGGAAGTGTAGTCAAAAGGTCGGCTGGCTCGAACAGTGACATTGGTTTGATCGCTGCTGCTCGCGAACGAAAGGTCCTGCAACAGCACGGGCCCATCCGACGAATGGGGTGTTTGAGCCGGGACAACCGGACTAGCCAATCCCCAAGTTATTAGGGCCATCACCACGACCCTGCAGAAATATCTACTTCGCATCATTGCCTTCTCCTCGAGTCGGGTAAAGCTTCTTGACCACTCTTTGGGATAGTTTCTTGCCTTGGCTATCAGTCAGCGTCTGGCTGAAGATGACAGCATCGCTCTTGATCTCGATCACTTTCCCGTCGTACAGGTCGTCGTTTGGCTGAAGAAAATAGGTCTTGCCACGATAGCCTGTTGCCATGGCCATATATTGGTTCTTCGATTTGACGATACCCGCCAGATTGATCTCAGATACCAGCTGGCCTTTCAAACCAGGTGCTCGCACCGTGGGTGCTGTGGAAGCCTGAATCGTTGCGGAGACATCCAGACTACGAAATGGATCCCTGCGGCCCTTCGCTTCATACTTGTAGGTTGGCACCACGACAGCCTGACTTGTCGGAACGGGTGTTGCAGGCGCAGCCTGAGCCGGTGCAGCTGGGGCCTTCCCTTGATTTGATTTGACAGGCTGTTGGGCCAGTGCCTGAGTAAACCCGAAGCAAGTGACCAATACATAAGTTGCAAAGACTGTCGGTTTCATTTCTTCTTGGCCGTTAGAGCTTTCTGAATTTCTGCGTTGTCTTTTTCTTCGTTGTAAACAAATGTTGTGGCGACACAGGTCGTGGAGATGGTTCGTCCCGGCTTCTTGCTCTCAACAATTTTCACATCCGACACGTTCACAATTCGTGAAAACTTGCTGAGTTTGTCGAAGAAGGCCCCAAGGGCGTGGTACGAGCCGTCGACCTCTAAATTGATGGGCCACTCCGAGAAGAAATCTTTCTGGCTGACCGGCAGTGGCTGGAATTTTCGAATCAATAGGTTCGAAGCGACCGCACTCTCCTGTACCTGTCGAAGTAACTGATCTGTCTGCTTCGCCTCAGGAAGAATGATCTTCAAGGTGGCGAGTTTGCTCAACAGCTGTTTGTTCTGGGTCAGGAATTCTTGATGCTTTTGCTCAACCGCTTGGCCGCGCTGGATCTCGACCTTCAACCCGTCCAGTTGACCCTGTTTCACCGCGATTTGTTCGCTCAATCCGGAAATAAAGAAATACCAGCCCAGGCCGGCAATAATGACCCCAAAGACAGAGAAGATACCCAGCTGTCCATACCAGGGGATGTTGTTCAGACTCTTCAGATTCAAATCGATGGCCATAAAGGGGAACCTTGTTCGTTCTCAGGAAGCTGAGTCGGTTTGCGCGACGATGTTCCCTTCAAACGTAATTGAGAACGAGTACTTGCTATCCAGCTCTTGAAGGTTCACGAGGTTGACGTTTTTGAAATTACCTACACGCGTCAGATTCGTGATCAGGTCGGCGACGGCATCGGGGGAGCCCATAGCTGTGCCATTGACCGTGATGAGATTGCCCTTTTGCGCCAAGTCTTTCAGCCAAACTCCCTCGGAGCGCTGAATGCAGTCACTGAGCAGGTCCAGCACTTGCACTGGTCCCGACTGATTTTTCTTCAGCGATTCAATCACGTTGATCCGTGTTTCCAGCAGCTTTCGCCGCTTCTCAAAGACCTCGTTCTCCCTCAACATTCCTTCCTGCCGGGCTTTCTCTTTCTTCGCTAGCATGATCTGCCGACTCAACTCTTCGTCCTGTTGCACCAGGATCCGTTGCCAGAAATAGACGATCCCGACCGACATCAAGACCACTGCGATAGCCATCACCGCCATCAGCGTTTGATTCGAGGCCGTGCTGATTTTTTTGGTCTTGGCAGCCTTCAGCTTGGTTCTGCCTAAGAGATTGATCTTAATCATCTAGTTATCTAGTTATCGAAACTACGCAACGCCAGCCCAACGGCCACAGCCATGCTAGGAGAAATGTCATCTAAATGCGCCAAATCGATGCCCTTGGCCACAGCAATATTCTTGAAGGGATCGAGCATCTCGACCGGCAATCCAAGTCGACCTTGCAGCAGATCCAAGAATCCCTCAACTTTGGCGCACCCGCCGCTGACATAGATACGTTGCAGTTGTTCGCCGACGGTTGTTGCACGGAAGAAGTCGAAAGTCTTCTGGATCTCCAGCATGAGCACTTCTGAAACTGATTGAACCAGCGACGAAACACTCTCGCTCTGAACGCCTTCGATGGACTTCCCTTGCTTTACTTGCTCAGCTTCTTCGAAACTGAGGTTCATATCCTTCTGCAGGGCATCGGTAAACTGGTTGCCACCCACTGAAACATCGCGAGTGAACAACGGCATACCTCCTCGAGTCACCACGATGTTCATGATGCTAGCCCCAATGTTAAGCAGGGCGATCGTGGCATTCGGCGCCGGATTGTAGTTGGTCTCAAAAGCGTTCTGAATGGCGAAGGCGTCAATGTCGACCACAACGGGTACCTTGCCCGCCTGGGTGATGACGTTCGTGTGGTTGAGAATTTTGTCTTTCTTCACTGCAACCAACAAGACGTCGCTGGACGCTGCAGATTCAGTGTTCAGGACCTGATAATCAAGGTTCACATCAGAAATATCGAACGGTATGTGTTGCTCTGCTTCCCACTGAATCGACTCTTCCAGCTCCTCTTCGCTCATCACTGGCAGAGGAATTTTTTTGACGATTACCGAGTGGCCCGAAACAGAAGTCGCAACAGTTTTGGTTTTGATCTTCTGGTGGGTGAATACCTTTCCAATGGAATCGGAGACCGACAGCGCGTCCATGATGGCACCATCTACAACCGTGTCCGAAGCTAGCGGCTCCAAGCCAGCGTGAATCAGCTCAAAGCCTTTCTTGACGCGGCGAAGTTCCACAGCCTTGACGGAACTCGACCCGATGTCTAGACCTACCAGAGGCTTCTGTCTTGAAAATAATTGCACGGTGAAGTGTCCCTTAACCTGAAATTCAACAACTCTCTATCGTTCTGCCAGACACCAGACTTTACCTTTTTTGGGCTGCTCCCTTTCGGCTCTTGAATTCCATCCACTCGTCCAGCACCGTCTTCTTGAAGCGCCAGCGATTGCCTAACTTGAAAGCTGGGATTCGCTCCATAGAGACATACTTGTAGAGGGTATCGGGGGAGATACCAAGGTATTGGGACGCTTCTCTAATATTCATGACTTCTTTGTGTTGGGCCATGACTCCATCCCCAAACTTAGGTTTTGTCCCATTGATCGGCAAAGTTTCTCAGGACATTAGTGTAGTGAATATAGCTTGTCAAGCCCGTTATTTCGAGTATTAACCTTGTTTCTTGGAAAGTTCTGTCTTGATCTTCTCTGAGCAGTGACCAAGGGAGCACATCACTTTAGGCTTCATCTCAAAGGAGGCCCTATATGTAGCGATCGACATGAAGGACACCCGCATCATTACCTTATGCCGCCTGAAGATATGATCGGACGCGTGCAAATCTTCGTGCTTGTAGATGTAACCGATGTTCTTTTACGCTATTCGCCTCCATCGAATCGTTCTGAAGAAGGATCCGTGGTTTGAGATCCCGTCGATATTCAGAGCAGACAGGACCTTCAAAGTAAATCAGGAGAAGTCTTGATGAAGCTTTCGACGCACAGGAGCGCTCTATGAAGACTCGTTGGCCGGTGTTGCTGGTCTGTCTGGTTTCTTTTGTGGCCGCTGCTGCGGCCGGCAATTGGCCCCAGTGGAGGGGCCCTGAACGCAACGGGATTTCTCGGGAAACTGGGCTGCTCAAGGAGTGGCCCAAAGAGGGTCCAAAACTCCTTTGGAAGGCAAACAGTATTGGTAGCGGCTACTCCACGCCCGCTGTAATGGGTGATCGACTCTACCTTCTGAGCAATCAAGGGATGGACGACGAGTTCGTTAAGGCATTGAACGTGAAGGATGGCAAGGAAATCTGGTCGACACGAATCGGCAAGGTGGGAAACCCAAACCAGAAGCCAAGTTATCCCGCAGCCCGCTCAACACCCACGTTGGACGGAGATTGGTTGTACGCCCTCGGTTCCGACGGCAACCTGGTTTGCCTTGATCGATCTACGGGAAAGATCCGGTGGGGAAAAAACCTCCGCACTGATTTCGGTGGGCAGCCCGGCATTTGGGCTTACGCCGAATCACCATTGATTGATGGAGGCGTCCTAGTGTGTACACCGGGTGGCCCTGATGCCACTCTCGTCGCGCTCAACAAGAAGACAGGTGAGTTGCTGTGGAAATCGGTCGTGCCAAGCGGTGAGCAGGCAGCTTACGCCTCGGTGATTGCTGTGACAATCGCCGGAAGCAAGCAGTACGTCCAGTTTCTCCAGAAAGGTTTGGTCGGAGTTGATGCAAAAAGCGGCAAGTTCCTTTGGCGGTACGACAAGACAGCACAGGGAAGTCCTGCGAACATACCTACACCCGTAGGTCGCGAGGGTTTCATCTACAGTGCGACTGGCCGTGGTGGGGCAAGTCTGATCAAGCTCAACGTGATTCAAGATTCAGTCGCGGTCGACGAGGTGTACGCCTCACCCAAACTGCCCACGGCCATCGGTGGGGCCATCCTAATTGGGAATTACCTGTTCGGTACGACAGGTCAAGCCCTCGTATGCGCCGAATTCAAGACCGGCGAGGTCAAATGGACGGACAGGGCAGTTGGTGCGGGCTCCCTGTGCTATGCCGAAGGTCACTTGTACCTGCACGGCGAGAGTGGGGAATTGGCGTTGGTGGAAGCAACATCGGACGGCTACCGTGAGAAGGGTCGCTTCACACCGCCAGACCAACCAGAGCGGGGCGAATCCAAGGCCTGGGCTTACCCGGTGGTTGCCAACGGACGGTTCTACATCCGCGATTCCAACGTTTTGTGGTGCTACGACGTTAAGGAACGAGAAGCGAGCCGTTGAGTGCTGAATCCAGCCTCTTCATCGGCGTAGCCTTCAAACTAAACCATCTGTTCCGGTAGCCGACACCTGAGGTATTTTGCGTCCACACTGCCTGCCACTGCTAACGGTCGCGTCTCTCACACTTGTAAAACCGGCGTTGATGACGTCGCTCACCAGCAGGTAGTCCAAATTTCTCTTTCTTAGGTGTTCACATTCTGCAGAAACAGCCAGGGGCAAGGCTCAGCTGCTAGTAGTTCTCCAACTGCTCACCACGTTGCTCCCCGTTGGGAAGCTGGGGCCCCCACTGATCATTTGCGATTCCCGTCTTGAAAGACTCTATTCCTGGCGCGCAGATTCTGCCCTCTCCTAGATCTCCTATGCTCTCTCGCTCGCTTGTTTCAATCGGCGAAGAGTCTGCTTTTGGGACATTTTGTCCGAAAGGCCTTCCGTCGAAGGACACTTGTTCCTGCGTAAGTCTCTTTGGACCAGACACTTAATACTTTGGCTGAGAAGCTGCAAACGAATCAGGGAAACAGGGAGATTGTGAGATTGATAGTGAGGACGACTCCAGTGGCAGAAGAAAACGAGATTTTCGACATCATGGTTGAGGCTGAGCTTCACGTAAAGTATCAGTCCTACTCAAAAGCTATTGAATTACTAGAAGATGTCGCCGACCGATTCCCTCGCTACTTGCCGGCTAAGAAGACTCTGGAAGATATCTTTCGCCGGACTGGAAAGTTCGAGAAAGCCAACGAGATGTCGCGAGAGATCGCTCTAATCTCTGCTCAGCTCGCCAGCGAGCGCTCACCTTCTCAGGAAAATGCAGCAGACTCTGGATCGAATCTCAAACGCAAACTGGTCGAGAAAGTCGACTCCATCATCAAGGCGGTCTACGAGTCCACTGACTATGCGGACATTCTGAAGATCTCCGCGCAACTGCTGGCAGAGCACCTTCCCGCTGACCGTTGCGTCATCATCACGCTGGGAAAGGATAGTCCAGCAGCCAGGTACTTCGAGTTCTGCAAACATGGTGTGGCTTCGTGCCCGGCAAACAAGACCGCAAAATTGAACTTTAACCTGTTGAAGAAGGTTTCAGGTGGCCTGGAGGTCGTAGTCCTCGACGAAACCTTGAAAGAGACTACGCTGCAAGACTTTCGAGCAGAGCTGCAGGAATTCAAGATTCATGCTTTGATGGCCTATCCACTCTTCTTCAAGTCTGAGCTCATTGGGCTCATCGTCGTCCATCGCTGTTCAAAGAGTGTTTCCTGGAACGAACAGGAGAAGACCCTGTTCTCAACCGTTGCCGGCCACGTTGCCGTGGCGATCAGCAATGCCCGGCAATTTAGTGCGATGCAGACGCTGGCGATCACAGACAAGCTTACGAATCTCTATAACCGCCGCTTCTTTGAAGAGCGCATGCAGATGGAACTCACTAACGCACGGCAACAGAAATATCCAATCTGCCTGGCGTTGCTGGACATTGATCACTTCAAGAGAATCAACGACGCCTTCGGCCACGCAGAGGGCGACAAAGTTCTGTGCAAGTTAGGCTTTGTGCTGAGTACGAATCTGCGCAAAGGCACGGTAGTAGCGCGATTTGGTGGCGAAGAATTCGTTGTGATCCTGCCTAACAGCCACATTGACGTGGCGCACCAGATTATGGATGGAATTCGAAAGCTGGTCAGCGAAACATTCACCACTGATGATGGCAAGCCCATCACCATCAGTATTGGCGTGCAGGAAGCTGAAGTAGCAGACGCCATGGATCTGGTCTCCCTGCAGAAGGAAACGATTGAGAAGGCAGACACCTATCTCTACCAGGCCAAACGTACAGGACGCAACCAAGTGTGCTCAGCCGCAAACTCCGGCCGGGAGACGACGCAATCATGCTCATGACGAACGAACAACATCCAGCCAAGCTGTACGAGAGACAGATCTTGGGAACCTGCTTGGTGCTGTTTCCCATGATCGTAGTCTGGGAAGCCGTGCTGCTCCGAGAACCTTCCAGTTGGCTGATTCTGCCCATGGCAGCAGCTGGTGCCTGGTTGATCGATGCCACAATGACCGTGCCTCTGATGACAAGGCCTATCCACTACTACCATGCTGTATTCCTTGGAGCGTTTGTATTGCTGGGACCCTCGAGCGCGGCGTTGGTGGCGGGTGTGTCTCTCGCATCTGGAATCCTCAAGACCTTCTTTCGGGTCCCTTCGCGGGCAGCCGAGAAAGCTCTTGGGTTCTTGCCCTGTCTGTTGGCAATCTGGCTGGCGGGCAAGGTCTATGTCGTCGTTAACACAGTTTGCAATCCGGCCCTTCTAGGCGGCTGGTTCCCAGTGATCCTGGCGTGCACCAGTTACTTTCTGCTTTATGTCAGTCTTACCACCACCAAAACATGGCTCATGCAATCGGTCGATTTCATTGCGGAGTTCAAACACCACTATCTGGTTCCGACATTGGCATTTCTCTCCGTCGCGGCAGGGGCTGCATTGTTCAATCACTACGCACTTCGCATCGGCTCTGCAGTCTATCTGCTGGCGGTACCCTTCGGGCTGTTTGTGTTGACGACGTACAAGATCTACTCTGTCAACCTCGGAGATAGCTCGCGTCGTCTGTCTGAACTATCGCAGTTGCAGATGTCGATTATCGAGACACTCGCGTTGGCCATCGATGCGAAGGATCACTCCACTCACGGACACGCGCGCAGAGTTCAGGTCTATGCAGTTGGTATTGCCAAGAGTTTAGGTATCAACAGCCACGAAGATCTCGAAGCTCTTAGTACCGCCGCACTGCTTCACGACATTGGCAAGCTCGCCATCCCGGAATACATTCTCTCTAAGCCCGGGAAGCTAACCGATTCAGAGTTTGCCAAGATGAAGAGCCACGTGGAGATCGGCGCCAATATCCTCGAGCCGATTCACTTCCCGTATCCGGTGGTTCCCATCGTCCGTTACCATCATGAGCGGGTGAACGGCAGCGGTTATCCGTTCGGTTTGAAAGGTCATGAAATCCCGTTAGGGTCCAAGATCCTGGCGGTTGCTGACACCTTTGATGCATTGACCGCTCAGCGCACCTATCGCACACCCCTGGTTATCTCGGACGCGATCGCTCTCATCCGAAGCGAGGCGGGCATCTGCTTCGACTCCGAAGTCGTCAATGCATTCTTACAGGTTGCTGAAGCAACAGCGCAAGAAGTAGCGGCGCTTGACGTGAGCAAGCAGACCGAGAAGACGCATTTGCCACGGAGTGCACCCAGCACCGATCAAGAACACAAGCTATGGCTGCGAAAGAAAGGATTCACTGAGATTGCTTCGACCCACCGCGAGATCTATGCGCTCCATGAGATCTTCCAGACGGTCGGCAAAAGCCTGAATCTGCAAGACACTTTGCGCATCATTTGTACCAAGCTGCAATCGGTTGTGCCGTTTACGAGCGCGGTTGTTTATTTGAAGAACAAGAAAAATGACACGATTCACCCGGCGATGGTGACGGGAGACTATTCTGAGCAGCTCAGCAAGAACTGGATCACCCTCGGTGAAGGATTAACCGGTTACTCCATCGCGTTCAACCAGCAGGTAGTCAACACCGATCCTGGGCTCGATTTTCAGAACCTTACGTACATGGAACGTCCACATCAGCTCGCGAACGCCATGATCTTCCCCCTCAAGGTGAAGGATGTGGTTCTTGGGGCGATTGCTCTCTACTCCACCGACCGGGACAAGGATGCGTTTACGGAAGATCATGTGCGCCTCATGGAAACCGTCAGCGAGCGGGCGGCAATCTCGATCCAGAACGCGCTCTCATTTGAGTTCTACGAAGAGAACTCCTTGACCGATCCGTTGACCGGACTTCCGAATTCGCGCTACATGTTTATGGCCTTTGAGCAGAACCTGAAGAAAGCCGAGCGTACGAAGGAAAAGATGGCAGTACTCGTCATGGATCTCAACGGCTTCAAACAGATCAACGATCAATATGGACACAAAGTGGGTGACGAGGTTCTGATCAAGGTAAGCGAGATCCTCCAGAAGGAGATGCGAAAATACGACACTTGTATTCGCTATGCGGGCGATGAGTTTGTTGCCTTCCTCTACAATGCCGAACGAGAGACCGCAGAAAAGATCGTCGCGCGTATTCGCAAAGCCGTGACGGCACTGGTTCTCAAAGTTCGGTCAGGCAAGGAAGTTCGCCTGGGCATCAGCGTCGGGATGTCGATGTATCCGGACGATGGTGTGGAACTCACCCAGTTGTTCACTGTTGCTGACTCTCAAATGTACAACGACAAATTTGAGAGTAAAGCCGAACTTGCCCGTTTGGCCGGGGCCAGCCTGCAAGAGGCAGTTGAAGTGGAAGAGGAAATCGAGTTCCAACGAGCACAATAGCAAGCTCGACGTGCGAAGGTCGAAGTCGGAAAACACGCCTTTGCATCGCGAGTCTTCACGATTGAATTTGTAGTTCGCACTTCAGCCTTCGGACTTTCCGCCTCATACTTCACGTTTGCCTTTGGTCGTTTCTTTCCGCTACCATCTGCCGCATGATCGAAGTCGTCTATTTCGACCTTGGCAAGGTGATCGTCGACTTCGATCACTCGCGGGCAGCGCAGGAGCTCCTGAAAGTAACCCCTCTCTCCTTGAAGGAAGCGATGGCGGCGCTTTCAGACGGCGAACTGGTTTCAGAGTACGAGACGGGGCGATTATCGTCCCAGGAACATTATCGCAAGGTCTGTCGCCGCTTGCAGATGGGAGTCTCAATCGAGAAGTTCAGGGAGCTGTGGGGTAGCATGTTTCTGCCGGAACCACTTCTTTCCGAATCCTTTTTGCAGGACCTGAAGAAGCACTACCGGCTCATGTTGTTATCCAATACCAACGAGATTCACTTCGATTTCGTGATCGAGCATTACCCAATCCTGAGACTGATCGAGGAGCGCCTGCTTTCCTACCAAGCCGGTTGCATGAAGCCAGAGGCGCGCATTTTTGAGCTGGCCATCAAGAAGGCCGGCGTTGCGCCGGAAAATATCTTCTTCACCGACGATCGGCAGGAAAACATTGAAGCGGCGCAACGAGTTGGAATTCAAGCGCTATTGTTTCAATCCGAGACTCAGCTCAAGCGCGACATGTTGAGCCGGGGAATGGCTGTCGCCAGCTGAAAGGACGAAGGCGGTAACAGCGGGTCTTCCACCATGCGTTTCCTCATTCTCAGCGACATTCATTCCAACCTGGAAGCGCTCAACACCGTGCTGGAACACGCCGCCGGTCAGTATGATCAGGTTCTGTGCTGCGGCGACATCGTAGGGTATGGGCCGGATCCCAATGCAGTCATCGAAAGGATTCGCGAGTTGGACCCTCGGGTCATACGCGGAAACCATGAGAAGGCGGCGCTTGGCCTCGTGGATCTCTCTCTTTTCAACCCGTTGGCCAAGCGCGCCGCTCTCTGGACCCAAGACGAACTCACCGCCGACAATCGCAGCTATCTGAAAGAAATTCAGGCGGGCCCGCTGGATGTGCCTCCGCTGACGCTGGTCCACGGTTCGCTGTTGGATGAAGACCAGTACCTCGTTGACTTGGAAGACGCGCTGGAAAACTTCCCGCTGGCTCGGCATCCCGTAACGTTCTTTGGGCATACTCACATTCAGGGCGGGTTCGTGCGATTTCAGGACGGTCGAGCTGGCTTGTTGAATCCAGAGATCAAACGCGGTGCGAATGAGAGTCAATTGCGCATCGACCCCGAGCAGCGCTATCTCGTCAATCCCGGTGCAGTCGGCCAACCCCGGGATTACGATTCAAGAGCTGCATTTGTCATCTATGATACTGATGAGTTGATCGTCCGCTATTTCCGGACGAGCTATCCTCTCGAAACGACGCAGGCCAAGATGCTCGCCGCACAGCTGCCGCAGTATTTGATCGACCGATTGAGTTTGGGAAGGTAGGGAACCGCAACGTGCGAAGGTCAAAGTGCGAACGGCGAAACTCGAATTGCTGGTTGGAGCTGGGCGCTGCCGCCACATCATTAACTCGACATTCGGACTTCGAACGTCGACGTCCGAGCTTTCGTCATTCCTTCAGGGTGACCTCGCTCACTTCGAGGTCGGGGAGTACGTAGTTCCACTCTTTAGGCAAATGATCAAACGCCACTTGGAAGCGGGTTGACTTGTCCGCTTCGAGTCCGCCACCGCCCTTGTACTCCAAGGCCTTCCTCGATTCCTTCAGCACCACCTGCTTGAGCGAATCCTTGAAAAGAAACGTGATCTCTACTCGTTGAACCACGCGGTTACCTATATTCTTTAGCGAACCTTCCACATAAAAAACTTCACTGCCCAGATAGTTTTCTCCCTTGGCAAGGCCTACCTTAGACACTTCAATTTTGCTCTTGTAGGCATCGGTCTCGGTGGCGCTCTGGCCAGTTTGCGAACTCCGATTGGACGAGTCGCTGCCACAACCAGCCATGACGATCAATAACAAGAA
>Ga0180085_1000280_pt1 | contig 18081 bp, 11 predicted proteins | sample EasRiv730_16_10D_FD_123013 | JGI IMG/M metagenome (GOLD analysis project Ga0180085, IMG submission 123013) | Soil microbial communities from meander-bound floodplain in the East River, Colorado, USA - East River metaG ERMLT730_16_10D | ecosystem: Environmental > Terrestrial > Soil > Floodplain ... | reverse complement strand
CATTGATTACCTAGTAAGCATAATACGGCGCCGTGCCACCATTGCGTTGGATTCGAACGTAGCCATTGGTAAGGGACAATCCAGAGGAATGCAGAATTCCCGAGAGCTGCAGAAAACCGCCGGGCGAAAGCTTTTGGTCCGGAAGAGCATACTCCACGGGCGCTTCAGCCTCACCAGAAAAGATCGTTAAGCGCAGCGTAATATCGCCGTCCGACGGCATCCCCAGATTTTGGATGGCTACATTTGAGCGGTCTCTGAAATTTTGGCGAAGTCCGCAGAGATAAGCAGTCTCAGTCAACGCCATCGTAGTCGGGACTGCGGCATAGGCCGAACCAACACGTCCGTTTGGAACAGGCGTGGTAGTGCGAATGGCCACAGCGCCTTCACAGCAAGATTCCAGACCAGTGAAACGAACTGCCAATGTACCGCCTCGATTGCCCGAATCGGGAATTGGGATCCCGATTGATTTCAGATAAGCAATTGCGTCAGGGATGATCTGCTGCCCGGCGGGAAGTGTGACAGAAGAGGATGCACTGCCTCCGCCGAAGGCTGCCGTATAGGTGAAGTCCAGAGCTGCATTAGTGCTTCCGCGATTGCCGAGCGTCATCTCAGACGTGAACAAAGAGTTGCTTAATCCTGTTGTCGAAAATACAGCGGATGTAAAAATGGGCGCACGCTGTGAACTCTTTTGAAGACCGTAGACTACGAGTTGATTAGAAAAGGTGGCCAAGTAAACCTTACCGTTGGCAACAATGGGCGGAACGAACTTAGCGAACTTGCCAGGATCATCGCAAATCACGTCTTGCTGACTATTCCATAATTCTTTAGAGATGTTAGAAGCGTCAAAGGCGCGCAAGACGCCGGCGACGCTGCTATGGTGGGCGCTCGCATTAAAGGGATGATAAGCCCACAGAATCCCACTTCCGGCTTTGTTTCCATCAGCGGACAGGGATAGGATTGCACCCGGTAGTGGAATCGGAATGGCTTTCGCGCTCTTGGCAAAAGGAGTCGTCTGTATGAACCCACTGACGAACCTAAATGCCTTTAGGGAATCGTTTGCAGGCCACAGGTAAATCATGGGACCGTATTCAGGGGTATTCCAGTAAATCGGTGAGCCGTAAATCAAGCCGGCAGTTGCCCGAAAGCTCTGGACGATTTGACTATCGCTCCCTGTTTGAAAATGTCCCATGTTCTGGGCATTGAGGAGGTACAAAGTCCCTTCTTTGCCTCCACCGATCATCAGATCGGTCCCGGGCAGCAGCAACGGTCGCGAGGAACCCAGATCTAAATCACGCTCATTGATGTAATCCTGGTTATAAGGTGTGAACCAGTCCACAACGGACAAGGCCTTGGCCGAGTCAAGTTTCACAAAGCTGTCCCCCAGGTCTTTCCCGCCAATGTGATAGTTAAATGGGCCATTCCCCGTCATCACATAAATATAGCCTCTGTCATCTGCGACTAAGCCCGCGCCAGCTTGCCAGATGCCTGCCCGCCCTCCGTTAGGAGTCACGTTGAAGACTGCGACCTGCTGGAGGGTTGCTGCATTGTAGCCAAGTATCCAGCCGTGATAAGGATCGCTATCGGCATGAGCACCGAAAGGAATATAAAGGGTGCCATTCAAAAGCAATAATCCAGATCGGTTTAATTGCTTCAAAGGATTGAAGCTGACGCGACCGCCAATACTACTATCACCGCTGCCCGGCACGCTGGCTTCAATCACGACCGGGCTGTAAGGCCTTGGCGCACCTGTCACAATATCCAAGGCATGTAGGTACTGAACATAAGTGTTGCTGTCTTTGGTTTTGGCTACGAGATAGATGGTCTCGGTAGAGGCGTCAATGACCGGCGTGCCGGTAATACCGATCTCCCCGTTGATATCCGGAGCTAGAGCCCCCGTATCCTGCCAGGGAACGCCGGAACCGAGATCTTTTTGCCATAGGGGATCTGAATTGCTAGGGTCGTCAGCATCGAAGGCATAGACCTTATTTTTCATCGTGGCAACGTAGACCAAATTTCGAACGCCTTTATCGGGAATGCTTAAGTTAGAAACGTACAAGGGCTGAGCATAGATCTGCCCGTCTACTGTTCGCGAAAACAGTTTTCCAAATTGATTGGCATTGACATTGGAAGTACTGAGCTGCGTTTCCCTCGGATTCACTCCAGAACGGCCATTGTCATAGTATTGGGTCAAAACACTGAACTCATCCCCGCCCATTAGCAGTGGGAACGTGATCAATACTGTGACAATGGAGAACGCCAAAAGGTCTGGATGTCTTCGCAAAGATGCCCCTCTTTCCATAGCTAAACACTAAGCCAAGATACATCCTGTGAATTCTTCAAACGGAATCCTTATGGGTTGAGCCAAGTACATGTGGATTAAAGGATTACGAAGCCATAGAATTCAAGAAAAAAACATTCTCCACAAATGTCCCAAAGGGACGAGTGACCATGGCCCAGCGATTCATCTCTAGGGGGTTGGAAGGCAGGAAACTCCGGCGAAGTGAGTTACTTCGAACCCACAGTGATGTTCACCAGCCTGGTTGCCTTGCCGAAGTTGGTTTCCGAACCGAAGCTTAGCGTATCCATCGGACAGACGGTCACGCAGATGCCGCAGCCGATACAGGAGCTATTTGCGTTTGTGATGGAATCTTCCTTCAATGCAAAGCTCATGACGTCGATACCGACCTGGCAGTTGCGAGAGCACTCGTAACAGCCAATGCACTTGTCGTTCGCGACAATCTTGAAACGGCTCCATCGAAGTTTGGAAAACAGATGCGACTGCATCTGCATCAGCTTTGCCAGCGGACACCAGTAGCGGCACCACACCTTGCCACCGAGAAACGGGTACAAAGTAACTGGAAGGATCCCAACCAACCATACATCTGCAATCAGCCGGTACCACTGGATGCCAAAGTTTGCGGGTCCAGTGACTGCCGCATAGGTGTCTTTGGCAAGAACCAGAACGGTGATCACAGCGGCGGCGATTAGAACGGCCAGGTTCATCCACTCCAAGCGAACCGACGCCTTTCCCTTCGGTGCCAGATGGCGCCAGCGGTCGCCAAACGTCTCAGCCAGGCCCCCACAGCCGCAAATCCAGGAACAATACCGCTTCCCATGGAACAGTACCAAAATGGGAATGATGACGAACGTCAGCAGTATGCCCCAGGCGATCCAAATCTCATGTGGGTTGTAGAAGAACGTGTAGAAAAACAGCGGCCAGGCATAAACGATTCCGTAGCTGCGCCAGGCTTGCTCGGCAAAAGTAGGATCGCTGGCCAGCTTCGCGCCCACCCACTGATACTTCACTGCAGACTGAAACAAAAACTCCGGTACGAGGAAGAAGAACACCCATTGGAAGCTGATGAGGCTTACGTAGCGCCAGATTTGAAACTTGTCCTTGCGGTCGAGTCCCCAGCGTTTGAGGGCTTGAACCCCAAAGACGGTCATCAACGTGGTGTACAGCACCGTGTACCAAAACGACCAGGGGCGATCGAAGAATGACAGCAGTCGGTAGCCCCAGTCCCGATACGGCCAGAATTCTTCGCCTTTGCCAAACTTCACTCCGTAGACCGTGTACCAGACGAAGAACGACAGCCCAAGCCACGAGAACCGATCGCCTCTGCGTCCGAATTGAGCCAAGGCACCCAAAGCTGCCGCCGAGATCAGCCATCCAGTCCATCCCGGTATTGACTCAATCGCTGCCCAGTTTGTGCGCCCTCCGCCAATCCACAGGCCGAATAGAGCCAGCAACGTCAGCGCAGTGGCACGAAGCAAGCTGCCTTCCCATTCATTCTCCATCTTCAGGCGCAGCGACTTGAGAAACTCCCGCGGGATGTCGGCGCCGATGAGGACAAACGCATGGTCGTATGGGACGTTCTGAATCTCGTCCTGACCGCTACGGGTTATCCTCAAAACAGCTTCCTTTTCACCGAACTCGCTGACGGTCGAATTCAGCAGGAGCTCAACTCTTCTGGCAGCAACGGCCTCGTTGAGCTTTCGATAGTTGTCTTTGAAAGCGCGATGCACCTCACTGCCGCGGTAGGAAAGGTAAACTTTGTTTTGCTCGCTCAGAGTCACAGCGGCTTCGATCGCGCTGTTGCCGCCACCAACCACAACGATGTTCTCATTCTTGTATTTTCGCGGTGAGTAAAGGCGGTGGTAAACCTGCTCGCGCTCTTCACCTGGGACTTCGAGCTTGCGGGGGTTACCGCGCTGGCCGGTGGCTAGAACGACGCGTTTTGAGCGGTACTGCGCCTTGGTCGTGGTGACGTTAAAGATCCCGTCCTGTTTCTCGCAGCGTAAAACGCTTTCTTCAGTGCGCAAATTGAGATGATTCTCATGAACAATCTCGTGCCATCGACGGGTAAGTTCTTCCTTGGAAGCACCGTCCAGCCACAGCTTTCCCTTGGGCGGCTGTCTGTCAGGTTCGGCGTAGACCCACTTGCCTTCCGGAAAATTCTCGATGGTATTGGCGATCTGTTCCTTTTCAATCAGCACGTACCGCAGGCCGCGTTCCTGAGCTTGGAGCGCCGCGTTTAACCCGCCAGCGCCTGCGCCCACGATCACGACGTCCAGGAGGCCCTTGTCGTTCTCTCCCACGCCACCAGGCAGGCGCGCGATGTGCTCAATCACTTCGTACCCTTGGGCCATCGCGACTTTGATGACAGGCGCGCCAGCCAGGTCTCCCACAATGAAGAGTCCCGGGATATTACTTTCGTTGTGCTTCCTCAGGTACGGCCGCTCGAATTGACTGCTGCCGGAGTGCAGTGCGGATACGATCTGTTGCTTTAGCTTGGAAGTGAGAGAAAGAGGCCTGGCTTCCTGAGGCATCACTCATGCTCCGATGAACATAGCTTGATGAATGTGGGAGGCGCTGTCTCAGCGGCGACCCCGGAAGGCTTTATCACCAGGAGAAATCGCCGCGCGGAGCGCGCCTCCCACATTTTCATAGGTCGTAGCACCACGCAGGGGGATGAAAGGCTCCCATGCACCGCAGAGTCTTGGACTTTGTGTGGCTGTGACCTCACCCAGCGCGGGACAAATCCGATTGGCCTTGCGGGGACAACGAGACATGGCACACCGCGCACGATGCAGCCGCTGGATGATTTGTGTTCCCACACTGCGGGCAGGCAAGCGGCGACTGGGTGGCGGAAACTTTCAACCCACCGGCGGAACAGCCACGACGGGCTTCATCCGATGGTCTGGTCAACACGTAGAGATAGCCAAAAAAGCTGAGACCAAGACCTAAGAAAAAGCTCGAAATGGGCGGCAGACCTTTTGCGACGGCTGCGTTGCCACTCAGGCCGCCAAAAATCAAAGCTGACAGAAGGTAGAGTCCGGCCAGAAACCAGCCCAAGCTGACCGCGGCCCGATCTGCTCCCGAAGGTGCTTGAAAATCCTCCTGAAACAGTGCACCTCTCGCTTGCTTGTCTTTGAAATAGAATTCTGGATTTCGAAGAACTGTCTCGGCCATATCCTTCATCACGGGCATGCGGCGACCCTTGACGACGATGGCGATATCACCGCTGGAAACCGGCATGCCGCAAACGGTGCAAACTTCGCCGGCCTTGGCAGCAACCGTCGGATAGCGGGACTGCGGCAGCGCTTCACCGGATAAAAGAACTTCCGGAATCAGGGTCAGCACCAGTAATATCGTCGCTCTTGCCATACCTGCCATTCCTGTGGAAGCAGTCGCTAGCTGCCAAGCCCTCCTGCGTGCTCGGGACTTTGTTGCATCAACTTGGCCACCAGGCCTGTCCAGCCAGTTTGATGACTCGCACCGATTCCTGCGCCGTTATCGCCGTGAAAGTATTCGTAGAACAGAACCCAATCCTTCCAGTGAGGATCGGACTGGAATTTCTCGACACCACCATGGACGGGCCGACGCCCATCGGCGTCACGCTGAAAGATGCGGGCAAGCCGCCTTGAAATGTCTGTGGCGACGTCCCACAGCGTCATCATTTGTCCTGAGCCGCTGGGGCACTCCACCTTGAAGTCGTCCCCGAAGTAGTAGTGGAATTTCTGTAGCGATTCGATCAGGAGATAGTTCACTGGAAACCAGATGGGACCCCGCCAGTTGGAGTTGCCACCGAAGAGCCCTGTTGTTGACTCGGCCGGCTCGTAATCAACACGATGCTCATTCCCATTGACACCAAGCTTGTAGGGGTGTTCGAGATGATGCCGCGAAACGGATCGAATCCCATAGGGTGACAGGAACTCCTGCTCATCCAGCATGAACTTGAGAATGTTGCGGAGCCGGTCCCTGTTCACCATGGACAACAGCCGGCGTTCGCTGCGGCCGGGTGTGCGCATGCACGCAAGGTTCTGCGTGAGATCGGGCCGATTGTCGATGAACCAGTCCATACGCCGCTTGAACCCCGGCAAGCGTTCGACAACTTCAGGTTCGATTGTTTCCACCGCAAAGAGCGGGATGAGGCCAACCAACGAACGAACCCTCAGCGGGAAGTGGCTGCCACTAGGCATATGCAGGACATCGTAGAAGAAGCCGTCCTCTTCGTCCCACATCTGCACGCCATCGTGACTGACATCGTTGATGGCATGTGCGATGTAAACGAAGTGTTCCCAGAACTTGCTGGCCACGTCTTCGTAGGCCGGGTCTTCGCGAGCCAGCTCCATGGCAATGGCGAGGAGATTCAACGAGTACATCGCCATCCAGCCGGTGCCGTCTGCCTGCTCAATGTAGCCGCCGGTGGGTAACGGTGCGCTGCGGTCGAAGACACCGATGTTGTCGAGGCCCAGAAAACCACCTTGAAAGATGTTGTTGCCTTCCGAATCTTTCCGATTCACCCACCAGGTGAAGTTGAGCAGCAGTTTGTGGAAGATTTTTTGTAAGAATGTGCGGTCTCCATGGCCTCGGCGTCGCTTTTCAATCTTGTAGACGCGCCAGGCGGCCCACGCATGCACCGGAGGATTCACATCTCCCAGAGCCCATTCGTACGCGGGTAACTGCCCATTCGGGTGCATGTACCACTCGCGTGTCATGAGGGTCAGTTGTTCCTTGGCAAACTCGGAATCTACCAGAGCCAGGGGCACACAGTGAAAGGCGAGATCCCAGGCCGCATACCAGGGATATTCCCACTTGTCGGGCATGGAAATGACATCGGCGTTGTAGAGGTGACCCCATTCATGGTTGCGTCCAGACAGCCGCTCCATTGGCGGGGGAGGTTGCCCCGGGTCGCCTTCCAGCCACTGCTCTACGACGTAGTGATAAAACTGCTTTGACCAAAGCAGGCCTCCAAAAGCCTGCCGCATCACGCTCCGATTGTCCTCCGAGAGATCCGCAGGAATCACTGTTTGATAAAACTCGTCAGCCTCGCGCCGACGCAGCTCGAAGATCTCGTCAAACTCCTGGCTCAAGATCAAGCGAGAGACATCGGGCGGCAAGCGGTCGGTGAACCGCAGACGGATGCTCCGCATTTCCCCCGGTGCCAGTGTCAAGGGGTAGTGTGCCGATGCCTTTGTGCCAACCCGGCCAGGGTTGATGGCGTGTTGAACAGCGTGCACAACATAGTCGTTGATACCATCTTTGACATAGATGGATTCGCTCAGGGCTCCACCCACCCGCGTATGGTTTGTTTCATTCTCGGTGAACAGAAGTGTTGGATTGCCCTCACAGTAGAGGGCTCGCCGGCCGTAGATGTTCTCATCGAGCCCAATCACGGAACAGGCAACCTGGATGGGAGGCACTTCTTGGTAAAGCTTGGGCTTTGTTCCCGCGTTTCTGCCCCAAGACCATGTGTTACGGAACCAGAGCGTAGGCAGCAGATGCAGTTCGGCGGGAACAGGGCCGCGATTGGCCGCAGTGATTCGAATCAGAATGTCCTCGGGGCTGCCCTTGGCATAGTCAACAAAGATGTCGAAGTATCGATCGTCGTCGAAGACACCGGTGTTGATGAGTTCAAGCTCGGGCGCGTTCCGGTCTCGCGAGAGATTGCCATGCACGAGTTCTGCATAAGGGAAGGCCACTTGAGGGTACTTGTACAGATACCTCATGTAGGAATGCGTCGGAGTACTGTCGAGGTAGTAGTAGTACTCTTTGACATCTTCACCGTGGTTGCCTTCGTTGCCAGTGAGTCCAAAAATGCGTTCCTTCAGAATTGGGTCGCGGCCGTTCCATAGCGCCAGCGCGAAGCAGATGTGTTGATGCCTGTCGCAGATTCCGGAGATGCCATCTTCATTCCAGCGATACGCCTTGGAGCGCGCGTGATCGTGGGGCAAATACTCCCACGCAGTGCCTCCTGCGCTGTAATCTTCACGAACCGTCCCCCAAGCGCGTTCACTGAGGTAGGGTCCCCATCGCTTCCAATGCGCAATACGCCGCTCCGACTGCTGCAGCCGCTTTTCCTCTGCCGTCACGCCGCCTTTCCTTTCGAGTGTCGAAAATGAACGAACCGTCTGTTGATGAAGAGTCTGTATCTGTATCAGAACTAGCCTGCCGATTATCGCTCAACCATGGTGGATTGTTCTAATAGGAATAGACGGGAGAAGACGGCAGCAGGTCACTGCTGCTGCCTTGGTCTCGCACGCCTGAACCCAACGCTCAATGTGTCGAATTCTGCCGACAGCGAGTTGACCAATGACTTGAGAATCATCAACACTAGGCGGGTCGAAGCAGACTCGCGAGGTTCTACAAGGAGATCTCCAATGAAAGTTTGGTGGGTTGCGGGAGCATTGATGGCGGGATTGGCCGTTGCAGCAGGCGCGTTCGGAGCGCACGCGTTGAAGGCGCGGTTATCGCCGGATTTGCTCCAGGTGTTTGAAACGGGAGTCCGCTATCAGATGTACCACGCCCTGGGGCTTTTGGCGGTGGCGGTAGCGAGCGATCGCTGGCCACAGTCGAACTTCAACCTTGTCGGTTGGCTGATGGTGGCCGGCATCGTCCTCTTTTCGGGCAGCCTCTATGCTTTATGTTTGACAGGGATTCGAATGTTGGGTGCGATTACTCCGCTTGGAGGGCTATGCTTTCTTGCCGGTTGGGGAGTGATGGCTTGGAAGATTGCTCGGGGGTAGAAGCCGTCAATGACTTCTCCAAGCACGCTAGTGACCAGCTGATAGCCATCGGACCTATGTCACAATCTTCTCGATCACCGTGCCGTGCAGTTCAGTGAGGCGTTCTTCACGGCCAAGGTGAAGATAGGTAAGTTGGTTTTGATCCAGACCGAGTTGATTCAGGATGGTCGTATGAAGATCCCGAAAGTGAATCCGGTCGGTCACTGCGTGGATGGCGAGCTCGTCCGTAGCGCCGACCACGGTGCCGCCTTTGATGCCGCCCCCTGCCATCCACCAGGTGAACCCGGTAGGGCTGTGATCCCGTCCCAGCGCATTGGGATCTCGGCCTTCCGCCAGCGCCGTCCGTCCAAACTCTCCACCCCAAACCACCAGCGTCGAATCTAACAGACCACGCCGCTTTAGGTCTTTTAGCAGGCCTGCCACAGGCTTGTCCGTTTGAGCTGCAAGGCGATGATGGTTTTCTTCGATGTCGCTGTGGGCGTCCCACTGCAGTTCTCCCGGACCACCACCAGCAACCACGCAAACAAACCGGACACCTTTTTCCACCATGCGGCGGGCTAGCAGACAGCGGCGGCCGTAGTCATCAGTGGGCTGGGTGCCGATGCCGTAGAGCTCCTTTGTTTCATGAGTCTCATGGGCGATGTCCACCACCTCGGGAGCATCAGTTTGCATTTGGAAGGCGAGCTCATAGCTGGCGAGCCGGGCCGACACCTGATTGTCATCAGGCGCCATCGACGCCTGGCCAAGGTCGCGGATCAGATCAATCGTGCGACGCCGTTGTTCGCGACTGACTCCGTTGGGTAGATCAAGATTCAAGATAGGATTGGCCCCGGGCCGCATCATGGTGGGTTGAAATGCCGCCGGCAAAAATCCTTGACCATACATCGGCTGCCCGCCTTCAAGGGCACCCTCTGGCGCCGGCATAACGACGTAGGCGGGCAGGGAATGGGACTCCGATCCCAGGCCGTAGATGACCCACGAGCCCATGCTCGGGAAGCCCGGCACGAGGCGTCCGCTCATCATCTGATACTGCGCGGCGGAATGTACGATGATGTCGCAGTAGCAGGAGCGAATGATGGCCATGTCGTCAACACACTGAGACATGTGGGGAAACAAGTCAGAGACCTCAATTCCCGATTGTCCGTACTTCTTGAAGGTGCGCCGAGTGCCGAGGATGCGTGCGTTCTCTTTCAAAAACTGCGACCTGATCGGGCCGAAGTTCTTTGGCAGCGGTTGGCCTTCCAGTTTATTCAGCAGCGGTTTTGGATCGAACGTGTCCATCTGGCTGGGACCGCCTGCTTGAAAAAGAAAAATCACGGACTTCGCCTTGGCAGGCAGGGGCGGCTTCTTTGGATCCAGCGGGCTGACGATGCGGGAAGCTTCTGCCCGCAACAGATCCTGTTGCAGCAGAAACGACAGCGCCAGGCCGCCGAATCCAGCCGCCGACTCAGCAATGAACTCACGCCGGCTACGGGCAAAACGAGTGTGGGGAAGATTCTGATTGGAGAACATGTTGAACTCCGGAATTGGTTGGACGCAGATTGCTCAGATAGGCGCAGATAAGAGCCGCTGCTAGTCTACGGCTTGGCTGTCCAAGTCAAACGGCCCTTGTGCGTGTTGTCAAACGCCTTGCGCTTAATTTCCGCCTTGGGCCCAAAGTTGAGCAGAAGGCCCACTTCAAAATGAGTCGCCTTGAGGTAATTCAGCAACTGCGCCTCATGCTCGTCAGCCAAGGCCTTGGCAGCCTTCACCTCAACAATGACGACGCCATTGACGACAAGGTCTGCAAAATATTCTCCGACTACTTCGCCAGCATAGAGAACGTCGATAGCGACTTCGTTGGCCACAATCAGTCCGAGCTTCTTCAGCTCTAGTAGCAATGCCTTGACATACACCTTTTCGAGGAAGCCATATCCAAGGGTGTTGTATACGGTGTAGAACGCCCCGATTATCTGTTCCGTAACCTCGGCATACTTGTACTCCGGACTGGAATCCATAGCATCATCTGCGTTTATCCGCGCAATCTGCGTCCAAGTCTTCTCAATTCAGATACAAAAACCCTGGCAGGCTGAACATTGCCAGCGAGAAGTCACAGAGTGCTGCGCCAGAAGCCTTATCCAATGTTTCAGGCATCCATGCAGGCACAGGCACCTCCTCTTTCCGTTCCAGTCGTTGTCGCAGCAAGGCGGACTGCTTGGACAGGAAACGAGCCGCGATCTGTGTTTCCTGTGCCGTGGGCTCGCGACCGGTGGCAAGCCTGAAGGCACGCTGCACCAAAGCGTTTGGATTCCAACCTTTTTCCTTGAGCAATCGTCCTGCAAACACTCGAGCCTGGTCGTTGCTGAAACTCCCGTTTAGCAGTTCGAGCGACTGCAAGGCATGGGTGCTCTGCTCGCGCCGTGCGCACGAATTCTGGAGATCGGGGGCGTCAAAGGCTTCCATAAATGGAAGCCGTAGGTTGCGCTTGGCGATCAGATAAATCGTGCGTCGATGATGCTCGCTCGGGTTGGCAGTCACGGCCCACTGCTTGGGCTTGTAGAGTTGCTCAACGAGCACTGGTTGCACGGGAACCAGCACGGCGGGGCCTCCCGCTTTCGGGTTGAAATTTCCAGCGACGTTTAACATCGCATCGCGCACAGCTTCGGCCTCAATGCGCCGCCGGTTATAGCGCCAGAAGAGGTTGTTACCGGGATCTTTGCTCTGCCCAGCAGCAGACAGTTTTTCCGGTTCACCCTCACTGGCGGTTTGGTACGTGCTCGACAGCACCATCAGCCGGTGCATCGCCTTCACACTCCACTTCTGTTGAACAAACTCAGTCGCAAGCCAGTCGAGCAGCTCCGGATGTGTGGGAGGTGCTCCCTGTGCACCAAAATCATTGGGAGTGGCCACGATGCCGCGTCCAAAATGGTAGTGCCAGAGACGATTCACCATCACCCTGGCAGTCAAGGGATTTTCTGAACTTGCCAGCCAACGCGCCAAGGCCAGCCTTCGTCCCGTGCCGTTGGAGTGATTATCATCCTCGTATTCTGGAGAATCATCTGGCAGAAACAGGCCGGGCACTCGGGGGCCGACACGGTTACCCTTGCTGGCGTGCATTCCCCGATCCAGGATATGAATTTGAGGGATATTCTTCCGCTCATCGGCAATACCCCAAACTGCTGGCAGTGGTTCTGGCATGCGTGACTCAATGTCGTCGAGTGCCGCCATCATCGCCTTCTTCCTGTCCTTCAATTCCTTTAAGAACTTGCGCCCAGTATCGTCAACTTTGCTGGCAAGCAAGAAATTGGCTTGCGCTGCCAGGGCTTTCTGCTCTGCATTCCGTTGGTCTGCCGGAACGGCCAACGCCTGCCTCTCGGCCTCGCTGAGCTGGCTGCGTTTGGCGTCCAGGAGCCGTTTCTTCCAATCCTGCTCCATGTCGGCCAGCGCCTTCTTGACCTTTTCCATCTCGGCTTTCACTGACTTGGCTTTGGCGTCCCAGGCCTTCTGTGCCTCAGGGCTGGCCAGCGAAGTTTCCTTGAATACTGCGGGAGCGAAGAATGCCTGAAGGCGATAGTAGTCGCTTTGCTTGATCGGATCGAAGAGATGGTCGTGACAGCGGGCACACGCCAGAGTCGTGCCCATGAACACGGCACCGACGGCATTGGCTTGTTCGGTGAGGACCTCGTTGCGATTCATGTCCTCATCCTGGTTACCAGCATTCTTGCGCCAGGCAGCGAGGCGATTGAAGCCGACAGCAGCGAGCGATTCTTGATCGCCCGGCGCGAGTTCGTCTCCAGCGAGTTGCTCCAGGATAAAGCGGTCAAATGGCTTGTCGTTGTTGAAGGATTTGACGACGTAATCACGGTAACGCCAGGCGTCGGGTCTCAGTGCGTCGTATTCAAACCCATCGGTGTCGGCATAGCGGACTACATCCAGCCAATGTTGCCCCCAGCGTTCTCCATAGTGCGGGCTGGCGAGCAGACGCTCGACAACATTGACGTAGGCATTCTGATTGGGATCGTTGACAAAGGCGTCAATCTCTTCGGGCGAGGGTGGTAATCCGGTGAGATCGACAGTGACTCTTCGCAGTAGGATAGAGCGGTCCGCGGCCTTGGCCGGCATTACACCGCCTCTCTCCATGCGGGCAAGAACGAAGGCATCGATGGGAGTCTTCACCCAAGCAGCGTTCTCGACCTTAGGTACCTCGAGTCTCTTTGGGGGCTGGTAGGCCCACCGGCCACGATCCTCCGGCTTGTACTTTTCAAAAGGGGCCAGTGGCGCCAGTCTGGGAGCATTCGCCTTTTCTTTCTCTTCGGCTTGTGTCAATCCGGCAAACACCGCGAGCAGGAGCAGTTGCCCTAAGGCGATACGGCACTTCAGGCGGAATGCAGACATAAGCCTCTCTTTTGTTCTGGGCTTGGAATGACTGTAGCAAAGATAGCAAGAGTTGAACTGGAGGGTCAATGATTTCGGTGCGGCAATGCGGCTGGAGGTGGGCGTCTAAAGGATCTTTCGGATCAGCGACTCTTCGTTGGGGAAGGTATGAGTCTCCAGCTTTGAATAGATCTTGACGTCGTTCTTGAAAACTTCAAACCGCCCGTCGTTGAAAGGCACGAGTTCGAGCGATTTAACCCGCTGCTTGCCTGCAATCAACAGCTTCTCCGTCAAACTGACGGCTCGAGGTTCGTAGTTTCACTTCGCGCAATATTCGATTCGGATCTTCATAAAGACCTCGCACTCCAACGCGATGTTCGATTCAACCATCATAGCGCCTGATGCAACATTCGCAACAGGGCAGACAAGGCGACGATGAGTGCCGCGAGCGCCAGGTTAACTCCCAGCCACTTCTTCCGATTGGCCTGAAATGCCGCCCATTTGGGTCGGGACGAGGTTAGAAAGATGGCAATCAAGAAGACCACCAGAGCCAGCATGACCTTGATCGTGTAAACAATACCGTACGGGGCAACCGAGGTCTTCCAAAGCAGATGGGTGTTGTAAAGCCCGGAGAGGAGTATCCCGCCGATGGCGCCGTGGATGAGCTTTCGCAATCGTCCGGCGAGGCTTTTCATCAGCTGGGCTCGAGCTTCATCCTGTATATCTGCCATCGAAGGGATGAGAACAAGCCTCAAGAACACTGTGGCGCCGACGGCGGCGATGACGGAAAAGATGTGAAGCCAGCGCATCAGGAGGTTGACTGCTGTCATTAGGTTTTCCTTTGTCTAGAGAGGCTTGGAGACCGACTGCAAAAGCTGCTCTCAGGGATTGAACGGAGAACAAGGCCCTCCGTACCCATCACCGTCATTCCGGCCAAGCGAAACGCAAGCCAGAATCCAGACTGCCGTGCGGCAACGACTTAGGGTTCTTGAAGGGGCGTCTGGATTCCGGCCTGCGCCGGAATGACGGATTTCCCTTCAAACATCAGATACTGCGGCGCGCCTACCGAATCGGCGAGTAGTTCGTTGGTCTCAGGAAGCAGCTATGAATGTTGGAGACGATCTCTGCATCAGAATATCCAGGCATGGCACGGAGCTTGATCCACTCGGGATGGCTGATAAACTTACGCCAATTCTCCTCGCGTGCCTCCACGCTGTCATAGGCCAGCATGTAGGTCAAACTTGGCAGCCCGGTGCCAACGACGGTTTGACCAAAGAACACGGGAAGAAGGCCGGTCTTGCGAAAAATGGCGATCTCTCCTTCTTCAAACATCTTGATCTTCATCTGAGAAGCCTTCAGATTGCGGGATTCATAGACACGCAACTCAAAAACCCGCGGCGCTCGTCCCTGGTCCTGCGGTGGCACCTCGATGCTCGGCATGGAGGCGAAGGCACGGATGAGCCGGGACTCCATACGCGTATAAGCCGGCTCTTTGGGTTTGGAGAATTCTTCCAAGGACTTGCTCCAAGCGGAGTCGGCGGCCAACCGATCCAGGGCAGTTTCCATAGCTGCAAGGGAGGAGTATGAAGTCAATCCGATGAGCATCGGCATGCCGGGTCCGACCGACACGTTGAAGAACCCCACTGGGCCAAACCCCAATCGGCTGCTGGCGGGCAAGTAAACATCTTTCAGTAAGGCGTCAAGCCGCGTCCGCTCGAAATCGTTACGCAGATGAAAAAATCGTAATTCGAACCAGGCAGGCGGGCTGTTGGGTGGCACAGCGAGCGACCCGGAAGACATCGCGCTTGCGGCCAGACCGGACAAAACGAACGAGCGGCGTTTCATGAAAAGCCTCTTCTCATTGGACCTGAATGCGGCGCTATTTTACTGAAAGTCCAAGACATGTCCAGAGTGAAAGCGTTGACTTTGGTTTTTGGTTCAGCCTACCATTCGAGGCTTATGCGCGTAGTCGGGCGCCAGGGAGAAAGAGCCTTGAGACGGCAGGCCACTGACTTGCTTTAGGACCAAAGGCTTGCGAGTTAGCGGGGAAATTTAGGTAAGGCTCGCCTTAAATGTTCCGATGAGTCCCACGAACCTCCCTGGGTCGGGGAAAGCCGCCTGAATCTGCTGTCTTTGAAACTAAAACGGAAACCGAATGGCCATTTGTCCCAGTTGTCAAAAAAAGCTGAAGTGGTACCACTTCAAGAGAGAAATCTGCCCAGCATGCTCTAAGAATTGGGATGGTATGCTGGCACAGGCTGCCGCTGAAGCTCCTCCGATCACAGAGCCCGCTCCGGTCACTGAACCTGCTCCGGACTCGGACTATCTCGATCTTGGTAGTCTGCTCGAATCGATTCACGTGAAAGAGAGTGCGCCAGTCGATGAAGAGGTTTTTGCCAACGTCTGGGCGCCCGGCGGATATCCCACACGGTCCTTTGCCGCGTCCTTGGTTCTTCACGCTTGCATGGTCGGGTTGATTTACGGAGTCTCAGGTATGTCCTTCGGGAAGTCGCTTCCGTTCACACGGGCGGCTCTCGAGCGGGACTACGAGATTACCTACTACCGGCCGCAAGACCTGCTTCCGAAGATCAACTCTGCGAAGGATGGCCCAAAACCCCCGGCTGGCAAGAAGCCAGACGTTAAGCCTCCAAAGGGAAGCACCACGTTCCACCCGACGCAGACAATTCAGTCGTCGCCACTACAAGCTGACAACGAAACCCAAACGATTATTCAACCAAGCGCGCCCCAGCCGCTGAAGCAAGAAGTGAAGGTTCCCAATATCGTCATCTGGAATGTGCCCGAGACCAACGTCGAAACACTCCAGATTGCCAGCAAGCAGATTGCGGCGCCAATGATGCAGAAGCCGGACGCGGCGCTGCCGCAGCTTCGCCCTCCAGATGCGGATGCCAAGGACCTAGATAGGAAGCTCTCCGAACTCACGCTGGCCAAGACCGATATCGTCAACATGCAGGCGAAGATGACTGTGAAAATGGGCACATCCGCCGAATGGAACATTGCTTCGGACGCTGCGAATCCAGGTCCGTTGGTGAACGTGCCGGTGGACAGTAATGCGCAGTTGTCCAACCTGCAGGCCAAGATGACGGCGAAGATGGGTACCTCGGCCGAATGGTCGATCGGGGACGGAACGAGTCCGGGACCGACAATCAATGTGCCTGTTAGCGGAGCTGGAGCCAACCAACTGCGCAACATGATTGTGTTAAGTGCGAACCCTGGATTGCCTGGCCCTGGCGGATTGAAGGTGCCCGCAGGCAGCAAGACGGGAGCATTTTCGATGTCTCCTGATGGCAACCGCGCAGGCTCTCCCGACGGGGTTGATGGTGGGGTTCTGGGCGGCGGCGTTGCTGGCGGTGGAGGCCGGGGGGGCACGGGCAGCGGATTCGGCGGTGGCGGGAATATCGCGTCGATTCAGATTCCTGGTATGTCGGTGAAAGGCGGCGCCAACACGGGTGCAGCGACCATTGCCGGTCCTGGAAGGCGGCCCCGGTCGCCGGGCGGCTTCAGCGACATGCAGACCATCGATGATCCCGGAGAGTCCTACAATATCACGGTGGTAGAAGGGCGTACCGGAGGCGCCGGACTTGGCGTCTACGGAATCCTTTCTGGCAAGCGTAACTACACGGTGTTCATGCCGATGCCTGCGGGTCGCTGGACAATGCAGTTTTCCGAAATGCCTGATAAAGAGAGAGAATCTGCGAGTGCGGGGGGGCGCCCGGCAGCCACACCCGTGTCTGGATCACAAGTCACGTTGGCTGCCGGCGATGCCATCATGCAGCCCCGCCCGTTGCGCAAAGTGGATCCAGGACGGCCGGAAGATCCTGAGTTGGCTCAACTCAGAGGTTTGGTGGTGCTGTATGCCGTGATTCGCACAGATGGCGGCATCGATCGCATTCGTGTGGTACGCAGCCTCAATCCCGTGCTCGATCAGCGTGCTATTGAGGCGTTAAAGCAGTGGAAATTTAAGGCAGCCCAACTTGGAGAGAATCCTATTGAAGTTCAAGCGCTGTTCGGTGTCCCGTTTCGCCCGGTACGACAGTAGGTAAGCTCGGAAGGGGCTTCTCCCATCTTTAGAAACCAGGACGGGTCAGCGCGTCCTAGGTTCTTCTCGCCTTCCAAAAGAAAACCAGTCCCAACAACAGCATCACGAATCCGGTAAAGACGATACTGGTGTGAAGCCTGGCATCCTTGAAAGGGATAGCCAAGGCAGACCCTATCCTATCAGAGAGCTCGCCATGCCGGCTTAGTCCCGAGAAGCAGAGGAGCGCAGCAAAGGCCAGTAGAGCGATTCCAATCCACCGCCTGGCTTGGGTGAGTTGACGGGTGCGGTCCGCGGTTCCGGACTCGGAATCCCGGCAGAGGTCACTCTCTTTTGCCCCGTAAAGAAAGTAAATCACCAATCCAATGAAAAGCCAGATGATGAAACGCACCCACGTCAGCCAGGGTAATTGCGCCATCAGATAGGCACAGGAAGCTACACCCAGCAGCGGGACCCACGGAACCCAGGGGCACCGAAACGGCCGCGGCCGGTTCGGTTCGCGCGCCCGCAGCACGATGACCCCAATGCCTACCAGGATGAAAGCGAACAAGGTGCCAATGTTGGTGAGTTCGACCGCTTCGTTGATGTCTACGAAACCGGCAAAAGCTGCCACAAAAACACCTGTGAGAATCGTTGTGACATGT
>Ga0180085_1000279_pt1 | contig 18108 bp, 11 predicted proteins | sample EasRiv730_16_10D_FD_123013 | JGI IMG/M metagenome (GOLD analysis project Ga0180085, IMG submission 123013) | Soil microbial communities from meander-bound floodplain in the East River, Colorado, USA - East River metaG ERMLT730_16_10D | ecosystem: Environmental > Terrestrial > Soil > Floodplain ... | reverse complement strand
TCCCAGGGAATTGCGGGCAACCCTAGTCGCTCCAGATGTCGTGCCAAAGACAGATTCAGGAAGGGATCATGAACGTTATACGGCCTGCCCAGCACAACCACAGCTCGATCAAACGATCCACGCAACGCTGCTTCACCCAAACGCTTCCGGGCCGCAGCAAAATCTGTATAGACAGCCCTGGCCCTGTTGAGGGCGAGCAGCACCGCATCGAGGGGACGATGCAAAGCTTCCGCGAGCGACAAGACCGGCTCAATGACATCGAGGAGTTGATCACCCAAAGCGAATTGGGCCGATACTAAGCGCTCCTTCAGTTCCGACCGCAGCATGTCCGGCAGCTGCTGCACGAAGAAACAGGTGTGCGAAGGTTCGTTTGGGTGACCAGGGCATTCGAGGACTGCAGGCAGAAAGATTCTGTCCACCTCTCCATGGGCCAGCAAGTCTTTGGCTTGAGCCACTGCAGCCTTGATCGGAAGGCACACTTCAGCGGGCACCCCCCGCGCATACTCTTGCACCCCAGCCGACGTTGTCCGACCCGCAATCACAGGCTCGAAGCCAAGCTCGGTGAGTAACCTTACCCACAGCGGTAGAAATTCCAGATTCAGCGAGGTGGAGAGCAATCCCAACCTGGGTTTGTGGGAAGTTGGGTCTCCGTTTGGACTCAAGTAGCTTTCCAGCAAGGCCTCGCGCGCGGCAAACAGCTCCGGAAACGGACGAGAGACCTCGGGTGTTTCACGATCACGCTGGGAAAAACGCTCGCAGATGTCTCCAAAATGCACAATCCGCTTGCCCAAGTGAACTTGATTGACCTGACAACGATTCTCGCATGCCCCGCACTCAAAGCTGCGCAAGTCAGCCTCGGCACACGAACGAAACCCGAGGAATCGGCTGGGACCCAACCCTGCCCGCGCTGCCAGGAGCGCAGCTCCGATGGCCCCTGAAATGCGATTGTAAGGATGGACCTTGACTGGGCGACCGAGCAATTGCCGAAAGGCGGCCACCATCGCTCTGTTGGACGCGGTGCCTCCCTGGAGAAGTATGCAGTTGCCGATGGGCCGGCCGGCCACAACCTTGTCTAGATAGTTGCGGGCGACCGCGTAGGCCAGCCCGGCACAGATGTTCTCCAGTGAAGCCCCTCGTTCTTGCGCTCTGACCAGCTCGGATGCCATGAAAACCGTGCAGCGCGTGCCCAGATCGCATGGGGCTGGAGCGCGTAAGGCAAGGTTGGAAAACTCCTCAACGATTCGGATACCCAGTCGCTCGGCCTGCTCCTCGAGAAAGGAGCCGGTTCCGCCCGAGCAGATTTTGTTCATCTCAAAATCGGCGAGCCTGCCGTCACGGGTAAAGATGTACTTGGAATCCTGACCTCCGATCTCGAAGATCGTGTCCGCCTCGGGAACAAAGAAAAGCGACGACACCATTTGAGCCGTGATTTCATTATGGGTCACATCGGCGCCGAGCACTTTGGCTGCAAGATGTCGTCCGCTCCCGGTGGATCCAACTCCCAGGATGTGAAGACGTTCTCCGAACCTCTCCCGGATGCGGCTCAAACCCTCGTCGAGGGCCTCGATCGGGCGACCGCGGGTCGGCAGGTAAATTCCCTGAAGCAACTTGAAGTCGGAACTCAGCACGGCCAGATCGGTGCTGACGGATCCCACGTCCACACCAAGGTACGCGGCCACATCTTGCTTGACGGGCAAAGGATCCTCATCCGGTTGGACCTCGTTTCCAGACGACACGACGTCTAGAGGTGGGAGCATCGCTTGCCGGGTCACAGAGCCACTAGACACATTCTCCAATGTGTCTTGAACGGCTGCCCGAAAATGCTCGATGGGGATGGCTGAAGCTTGTGAAGCCAATCGAGCCGCTCCCCATGCGCCCGAGAATAACGGATGCGACGGGACAATGAGCTGGTCGCTACTCAGGCCGAGCACCTCAAGAAACGCTCGAACCAGGCCTGGATTCGTCGCGCCTCCTCCAACCAGCACCAGTGGTGCTTCCACGGAACGGCCGGAGATGACCGTGGAGCAGAAGGTTCGAACCATGGCTTGGCACAAGCCCAAGGCGATTTCGTCGACAGGGGTGCCCTTTTGTTGAAGGTGGATCATGTCCGACTTGGCAAAGACGCTGCAGCGACCGGCAATCGTAGCGCCTCGCTTCGCACGGGCTGCCAGCTGACCGAGAGACTCTACCGTCACTCCAAGCCGGGAGGCTTGTTCTTCAAGGAATGCCCCGGAGCCCGCGGCGCAGAGACCATTGCTGGCGAAGTCAAGTACCGAACCTGACTGCTTGCCTTGTCCGAGCAGTATCCAGCGGGAGAACTGTCCGCCGAGATCGATGACGGAACGGGCCTCGGCACACACGGACCCTACGGCGAGGGCCGTTGCGACAACCTCATTGACCGAGAGCGCTGAATCAATGCCAGCCAGCAGAGACCGGCCGCCACCCGTGAGCCCTATCTTGACCGGCGAGTTTTGGGGGAGATGTTCCTCCAGACCGCTGAGCACCTGCAGCAGTGCGGCCAGTGGGTTCGATTTGCACGGGAGCCAGGTGCGATGAAAGACTTGTCCCTCAGCACCGCCCACGAGCATCTTCACTCTGGCAGCGCCAATGTCGATTCCCAAAAGGAGTTCAGTGGCGATCGCCATGACGCTTCCTTTTCTGGTAAGTCGAGACAACCCTCCTTGCGTTCACCCCTGTTAAGAGAAGTAGCATGTGGCGTGCCACGAGCACATATCGCCACGCTTCAAAGTTCCATTCCGGAGATTCAGCACCGAGCCAACGCCAGGCACCGGTGACTGTAGGGCAGACATTCTTGTCTGCCAGTTGGGGTGACTTTCCAGTCGCCTCCTGGAGTATCTTTTTTGCATTTTCTAACAGTTCCGGCTGGAAGCGCGCAGCCGGTTGGAGGCAGGCAGCTGCCAGCTTATTTTTCATCAGTGGTGACGCTTACAACTCTGGCTCAGGTTGCCAGTCGCGTTCACGCCGCTTCTTCCTGGTTCGGGCCAGCCGTGATACGGCTGGCTAGCGAAATCCGCCAATCTCCGGGCAGCCCGCTTCAACGGGCTTGAGGGACCGAGTTCGACCCTAATCCGATTCGTCGGGAATCATTTACCTTCGACGCTCAAGCTGAAGAAAAGCCCGTTAGAAACGGGCTTGAATCCTACTGCTCCCATCGGCAAACCAGCCGTAAAACGGCTGGCCTTGAATCTCAAAACAAGCCGCGTGGACGCGGCTCTTCGGCAGACCTTGGCACGTTCCCAGAATCCAATCTGCGCTGCCCAGAAGTTTGATTCCCGCTCTTTTTCGGTCCTGCAAAATGTAGAAACTCCAAGGCCAGCCCTTTGGTCTGGCTGGGCCAAGCCGTTGACCTTTGTCCACAGGGAGAAGGGGACCATCAGAGGTGTTCAGCGGTGATTCGGGACCCCTGCTGAAAAAAGAGCGCCGTCCCCCTTTTGTCAAGGCGGACAAACCAGTCTGGAAAACAGTTTCTCCGAGTCTTGCCCCTAAAGCGCCCGAAGCGCAAAGTCAATCTGGCAGCAGGAATGCTTTCAATTATTTTACGTGGCGTTGCTCGCTTGAGTTGCCGGAAGGAGGCACCATGCCCATTGAAAAGGTGACTATCCTGGACGGAACGCGACCTGGGGACAAGAACCTGGAACCTTTGCTTGCAGTTCTGAAGGATCAACTCAAATGTACAGGCGCCGAAGTGCAGACCTTCACCCTGCGCGAGATCAAGTTGGCTCACTGCATCGGCTGCTTCGGTTGCTGGGTGGAAACACCTGGCCTGTGCGTGGAAGCAGACGCAGGGCGGGAGATCGCAAAGACCGTTAGTCACAGTCAAACGCTTATCCTATTTACGCCGATAACCTTCGGCGGATATTCATCGGAGCTCAAGCGAATGGTAGACCGGCTGGTCCCGCTGGCGCTTCCTCATTTCACCCTATTCCACGGTGAGATTCACCACAACCCGCGGTATCCGGACCCCCCCAGGCTGGTGGGTATTGGCGTTCAACACCACGCCAACAGGGAGGAGGCAGCGATATTCAAAGCCCTGGTTGGACGGAATGCTATCAACTTTCATGCTCCAACCTATGCCGCAGAGGTTGTTAAGGACACAGACAGTCCGGAGACTCTGCGCCAACGGTTCGAAAATACGCTATTGAGATCGGAGTCCCCACCTCTCGGCCAGCAAATCACGGCTGGGTTTTCAACACCCTCTAGGTTTGAGGCCAGCAGGCAGGCGACGGGAAGTCGCAAGGCGCTGCTCATCGTGGGCAGCCCGAAGACCAAGAGTCCAAGTACTTCGGGTGTCCTGGGCCGCTATCTTCTGGAGCGACTGAAGGAACGCGGTTGGGAAACCGAGTCCCTGACGCTTCGTGCAGGCCTTCGCTTGGAGGCAGGACAGCGAGAACTGCTGTCGTCAACCGATCGCGCGGATCTGCTGCTCCTCGCCTTTCCGCTGTACGTTGACTCGTTGCCTTTCCTGGTGACCAAGGCACTCGAGGTGATCGCTTCCCACCGGCAGACTTTGCCCAACAGGCGGCCGCAACGACTGGTAGCGATCGTCAACAATGGTTTTCCTGAAGCAGCTCAGAACGCTTTGGCGCTCGCCATATGCCGTCGCTTCGCGGAGCGGAGCGGCTTCGCTTGGGCGGGCGGTCTCGCGATGGGGGCGGGCGAAGCATTGAGCAGCGGCCAATCCCTTACGACTCCGGCACACTTTGGCCCTCCAGTCGGTCATGTCATAAATGCGCTGGATATGACTGCAGCAGCGCTGGCAGAGGGTCAGCGGGTGCCCGGCGAAGCAGCACGACTGGTTGCGAAAAGCCCTATACCCTTACTCCATTTCTCTGTTTGGCGCTGGTTGTTTGTAAAGATGGGGAACCGGTATTGGCGCACGAAGGCCGCTGGCTTTGGCGTCAGCAAAAAGGATCTGCTGGCCCAACCGTTTGCATAGTATGGCGTTTCTCGACTTGTGTGGAGCCAAGCTGCCAAACGGTGCATGAAGGGCTATCGAGCAAGTTACACGAGCAAGCCTGCTCGGGGGTGATGGCATCCTGAAGACCAAGCCCTTCGCCTGAATCTCCATCACAAGATTGGACGATAGCTTGCAAGGGCACTGCACCAACCATTAGATATCGAATCCAAAAAAGCAACTCCTGGGACTGTTGCTTTATTCTCGATCCATCTGTTCGAGCAGCGTCTGTATTTCGTCCTTCATCTGTCTCAAATCGGCAACGCGGCGAACATCGTTCATATGCCAGATGCCAATCCAAGCAACCAGCAGCAGCGCCGAAAGCATGACGATGTCCCAGGGACTTGGCAGGACCCGCCCCAACGCAGGAAGAATGACAAGCGAGGCCCCGAAGAACAGTGGGATTGCACCCCAATACTTGCCGCTCTTTAGGAAACGGATGCGCCGCTCATACGACTCCAGCAGTTCCTCGTGGTACTCTCGCACGCTCAATTCTATCTTGCCACCAACATGGGCTTTACGATCGTTCAGCCATATGACTGCAGCCCCAAGAACAAGCGTAACGGTCAAGATCTGATATCCGAGTTGAATGACTAACACGTCTGCTTTCCATGCAGCCAGGGCCGTGAGCGGCGCGAGTGCTAGCGTTAGCATGTACTCGGCTAGGTTTTGCCCTTGAACGAGATAGTGAAACGAACGTCGTTTCTCCTGCAACAGTATTGTGATCATCGCAGTATCCTCCATCTTTGATTCCATAAAGTCGTGTCGCCAGATCTTTTGCAGCTCATCAGAGGGGTCTTCGCGCCGGTTCATTTGCCCACCTCCTTCGCTTTCAGGGTTGACGCCAGTTTGCGACGCAATCTTGTCAGACGGACGCCAACATTGTTTGCCGTTAGGCCCGTGACTTCCTCTATCTCGCGCGCCGAAAGCCCTTCAAGATACAGGAGCATCAATTGGCGGTCGACTGGATTTAGTTGCTGGAGAGACTCGAGAAGTGCGAGGCGCCTGGGGTCAACCTGAGTCACCGGATCGCAAATCGGGCCATCGATTGACTCCTCTAACCTGTGCCGCCAGCGACGCTTCGCCGAATAGGTAAGCGCCACATTGTGTGCAATTCGGTAGAGCCAGGTGCGTTCACTGGCAGCCCCTCGAAATCTCGGCAATGCAGTCCACAGTGCCATGGCGATCTCCTGAAACAAATCCTGCCGATCAGAGGGTTCTTGCATGTAGGCGGCACACAGCCTTTGGAGAGCCTGGCCATGGGTCTGCAGTACTCGCGTTAGCTCCAACCCCAGATCCTTTTGGCGATCGCTAATACTCATCACAATTAAGATAGTCTCGTCGGCACAGCCAAAACTTACACGTCTGCATTCGTCAAAAAAGCAATTCTCAAGTGCAGCAAGAGCGGCCTGATGGAAGCCGCTTGAAATCTATCCTTCACCATCGGCAGACACGCGATGATCCCCGTTGAATCGCGATGGTGGTGGCTGTATCGAGTCGGAAAGAATGCGGATGACGAATGATAGCGGCGACAGGCAAACCTATGCCTAGGCGGTTCGCTCTGAGGCCCCGAAGACCGCCGGGGTGATCGAGTTGAATTCCGGTCTCAGGCTATAGCAAGACCAACGACCGGTCGGTAGTGCGCCGTCGCGGTTGATTCCTGGTGGGTACCATCTACTTCTTTGGGCCAACCTCACTGCTTGATGTCGAACTCAGTGGCAGCCGGACCGTGACCGTCGTCCCCCGCCCCTCGAGACTTTCAATCTCAATGTCACCGCCATGCTCCACGAGGACGCTCCTTGAATTGAACAGCCCCCAGTTGGCGATAGACACTCGGCCGTCCTTTACCAGCAAGCCGGGTTCAAACAGCTGCGTCAGGCGGTCCTTCGGGATTCCACGGCCCTGATCACGAAAACGAACGAGGATGTCGCCATTCGAGGTAGAACTGGAAACGAAGACGCCAGCATGGCCTTCCAGCGACTCGGTGGCGTTTCTGAGCAGATTCGAAAACACCGCGTTCAACTGCTGAGGCCGGCACTTTAGCGGTGGGATTGGCCGCAGATCAAGGTTGACGTTTGCTTTCGCTTTCAAATGAGGCGGCAGAAGTTCAACGGCATTCATCAAGAGTTCATTAACATTGACAACCGACACTTCTGCTCTGTCCAAATTTGTGAACCGCTGCAACCGGTGAATGATTTCGTTCAAACGCTGGCAGGACTGCTCGGCCGATTGGCCAATGGCACGAATCGCCTGGTCCAGTTTCGTGCGGTCGACGGACGGCTCGCCTTGTTTCTTCAAGGCGAGGAGGAGTGAGTTCACAGCGCTGTTCAGGACGCCAACGGGAGAATTCAATTCGTGACTAAGGGCCGCAACCAAGCGGACCTGGGCGGCAGCATTTTCAGAAAGCAGAAGCCGGGACTGGGCGTTGCAGAGATCTTCAAATGACTGCAAAGTCTGCTGGCGAGCTTTGTAGGTAGAGCTGCGCTGGGCGTAAATTACCGCGGTGAGAATGGTGCAGACGAAGGTCCAAACAAACAGCTCGATAACGAAGAACTGCACTACCGCGAGGTTCGTGAAGCCTGAGATCGTCAGGGTCGCAATCAGGTAGGCAGTTGACATAAACAGACCCAGGCTGAAAGTGTGCACCGGCTTGAGCGGAAGACAGATGACTCCTATCAGCAGGATTGAGGTCAGAGGTCCTGGGTTCTGCCAAACGCTTTCAGGAAAAGAGGCGTAGACATGCAACCAGAAGTTCACCATGGTCAGTGCCACCGCAGCACCCACCATCCATCCCACCACCCTCGCAAAACGTATGACTTGGGGTAACAGAGACAGAATGCCCGCAACGAACCCCACTCCAAGTATGGGATAGGTCACGTACTGTCCCCAAGGGATACGGAGACTTGGCACGATCCCTCGGATAACCAGCATGAGCAAGGGTATCGAAAACGTGATGCCGGCAATGATTCGTAGGCCAACCACTGCCAGCCGCGACAACTCCTTCCTAAACTCTGGATCTTCCTGCTCATCGTTCGGGCAGAGATAGCGATACCACCGTCTCCAGTTCATAGGGTCCATTTGACGCTTCCAATCAGACGGGCAGGACACAAAGGCAATCAGTTCCCTTTCATGAGCGAGTTCCCAATAGAGGAAACATCAAGACGTCACCCCAGACTAGTTGACCCCCACCATTGACAGCAACTCCGAGACCAATGCCAAACGCGAAGCAGCACCAAAGAATCAGGTCGGTCGAAGATCTTCTCTCCTCCAATACGGTCCCAATTGGGGCAATAGTCACGCCACTGGCTCACCTCACCCAAGAGACCTATTGGGGCACTGCGGTCCATGACCGAACACAAACAAGTCTTTTGGCAGACATGACACCGATGGGCCGGAAGCTCCTCACCGCCAATTGATTTCACAGCGTTGGCAGATCTGCATGCGGCCGCCTGCTTCAGGCCGGTGTGTTGAAATTCTCGTCAACCTCTCGTGGACTCAAAGCTGCAGTGGCCTTACCGGAGAGCTAGGCTCATGAACGAACGCCATCACGAGCGGTCGGAGTGGGAAGGGATAAAAGTGACCCTGCTCCTTGTTGTGCTGGCCGTGGGATTCTCCCCATGCATCCACGCGCAAGATTCAGCCGCATTGACGCTTAAGGAGGCAGTGCAAATAGCCCTGCAGCGGCACCCTGATGTTGAGAAAGCCCGTGCCGCGGCAGATGTGCTAAAGGGCCGGATTCGCGAGGTGCGAGCCCAGGCATTTCCGGAGGTCAACTTCACGTCCAACGTTCTTCGCTGGCGAGATCCCAGCCTGCTGAACGCCTCAGGGCTCGACAAGTTTCCAGCGGAACTGCGGGATGCGCTGGTTCCATCCGGAGTCAACCTCTTCGACTACAGTTTGAGCATCAAGCAGCCGCTATACACAGCAGGCAAAGTTGGGACAGCCCTGCAGCTGGCAAAGACCGAGGCAGAAGGAGCCGCCATTGACATCGACCGCGCCAAGCAGGACCTAGCCTTGGAAGTCGTTAAGGCTTTCCATGGTCTGCTGTGGGCCGAGCACGCTCGCGACCTGGCTGCTGAAACCCAGCAGCAGCGGAAGCAGCACGCTGAAATGGCGCGGACGCGTTTCCGCAACGGGGTCGCGACTGAAGTCGATGTACTTCGCTCCGAGGTCAACGTCGCCAATGGTGCTCCGGAGCTGGTTCGGGTCGAGAATGCCATCCGGCAGTCTAGGGCCCTATTGAACTTCTACTTAGTGCGGCCAATCGACTTCCCAACCCGAGCGATCGGCAAGTTCGAAGAGAAAACCTGGGAACCCAAAGATCTGACTAAGTTGACTGAGCAGGCGATCAACAACCGGCCTGAGCTGCTTCGGCTTCGAATCAACGAGCGGACGGCTGAAACTCTGTTCGATCTGGCTCGGGCCGAAAGCCGGATGCGGCTGGATTTCAACAGCTCCTACGGCATCATGTCGCGGTTGCCCGAGAACTTGTTCGACAAGCTGTACAGTCGTTGGGCAGTAGGAGTGAACTTCACACTGCCGGTCTTCGACGGCTTCCGGCGCAGCGGACTGGTAGCACAGGCGGCGGCTTCGGAACGGACCGCGCGCCTGGAGCGGCAACGTAACGAGCAACAGGTCGGTTTAGCGGTGCAGCAGGGTCTGGACGAACTGACGGCGGCGCGCGAGACAATTCAATCGGCGCGGGCCAACGTCGGCCAGGCGGAACGAGTCTTGTCGATGACTCAAAACAACTATAAGTACGGAGCCGCCACCACGCTCGATATTGTCGATGCCCAGACTGCCCTATCTGTATCGAGAACAAATTTGTTGAGAGGTCTTTTCGACTACAGCATGGCGCGTGCCCAGTTACTCTGGGTCCTGGGCAAACCTCCTTGGGAGTGACCGCAATGAGAGAATTCGACAATTCAGAAAGAACACTCTCTTTCCTCGGCGTTTCTCTGTCCTTTCGGTTCATCAGGTGCGAGCCGTACGCAACTCGTATCCGCTCAACTGGGCCGTGCTTGCTGTTGGCATTCGTTTGTCTTTCCTTAGGGGGCTGCCGGAAGGAAGAACGTGTTCAGGCCACGACAATCGAATCCGTGCCGGTCGAAGTCGCAGTGATCCAGGTTCGGAACGAACCGTTTGCCAGCACAATTCCGGTCACAGGCACATTGGTTTCCTTGACTGCGGTAGACGTCAAAGCAGAAACCACGGGGCGGGTGATTCGCTTCGACCGAATGGAAGGAGAGTGGGTGAGGGCTGGAGAGACGGTAGTTTGGCTGGACTGCGAAAGAGCTGAGTTGGCCATGCGACAGGCAGAAACCGCCGTGCAGGTCGCCGATGCAGCTCTTGCCCGGACCCGTGTGATGGAGTCGCACAACTGTCAGGAACTGGACCGGGCACGCAATCTTGTGACATCCGGTGGCATTACCGACAAAGACCTGAAGGCTGCCAGCGTTGCAGAACAAGACGGTCACGCCCAGGTGAATCTTGCCAAAGCGCAGCTCGGTCAGGCCCGAGCCGTCCTGGCGGCAGCTCAGAAGCAAGTGCGCGATTGCCAGGTGGAAGCCCCAGTCAACGGAATCATCCAAAAGAAGATTGTGAATCCCGGTACTTATGTGGAGGCGCAGGGTGTTCTGTTCAGTCTTGTAGACAACCGCCGACTCGAACTGGAAGCACAGGTTGCCTCTTCAGATCTGGCTCCTGTGAAACGCGGACAGAAGGTAAGCTTCAGCATAAACAGTTTTCCGGAAGAAGCTTTTGACGGCAGAGTGCGAGAAATCAGCCCGGCAGTGGAGAGCGAAAGCCGCGCAGCCTTGGTGCGTATCCAGGTCGAGAATCGAAGCGGAAGGCTTAGGGCAGGGATGTTTTCGCAAGGGGAGATTCTAATCGGTAGGGAATCCGAAGCCGTGGTACTCCCAATGTCGGCAGTCTATCGCGATGACACTTCTTCTGCGCAGGCGTTCGTCTATGTGATTGAGGACGGCAAGGCTGCCCGTCGGCCCGTCACGCTTGGTCAGGAACGAAGTGTGAAAGTCCGGGTGCTGGAAGGGTTGAAGCCGGGTGATCTGGTGATCTCCGAGCGCAGCATCGAACTGGCCGACGGAGTGAAGGTGAAGGTGAAGTGAGTCGAACCCAAGGTCCGAGGCGTCAATCGCCCCTGACGCTGTGAAAAAAGATCGACTCCCCACTGCCTCGTTGGAGTTAAAGGAACCGATGTCTTGTGATTCTTGTGACCCCCTAACCACGAATCACTGACCACTAACCACGTATTTCAATGTTCCTCAGCGATTTGTCAATCAAGCAACCCGTGCTGGCCACCATGCTTTCGGTGGCTCTGGTGACACTGGGTCTCTATTCCTACCGTGAACTCAGTATCGATATGTTCCCGGATGTCGAGATTCCGGTGCTCACGGTACAGACCATTTACCCAGGGGCATCACCCGAGACCACCGAAAGAGAAGTAACCAAGCGCATCGAAGAGGCGCTCAACACTATCTCGGGAGTCCGGCACATCTCTTCCACGACCACTGAGGGATTGTCGGTCGTCTTAGTTGAGTTCCGTCTGGGAACCCGCATCCATAATGCTCAACAGGACGCTCAGGCCAAGATCAATGCGATCCGCGCGCAGTTTCCGAAAGACATGGAAGAGCCGGTCATTCAGCGGTTCGACTTCAGTGCTCTGCCGGTCGTTTCGGTGGCAGTGGAAAGTCCATCGGCAGACATCAAGACACTGTCCTCGCTCGCGGAGAAGGTGATCAAGAAGCGGCTGGAAACCATGCCAGGCGTGGGCCAGGTGACGCTTGTGGGCTTGGCCCGGCGGGAGATCCAGGTGCTTGTCAATCGTGAAAGGCTCAAGGCCTTTGGTCTCACCTACGCACAAGTCGCCGCCGCCATGGAGCGCGAGAACCAGGACGTTCCGGCGGGAAAGCTGGAACAGGGCCAACTGGAACCGCTGGTGAGGGTGACCGGGAAGTTCCGCTCCGTCGAAGCCTTTCAAAGCCTGATTGTGGCGGTGCGAAATGGCAGGCCCATTTTCCTTCCCGAAGTGGCCCGAATCGTGGACGGAGTCGAGGAGCGGCGCAGCGCGTCGTACATTGATGATCGCCGTGGGTTGTCACTGGACGTTGTCAAGCAGTCCGGCGCCAACACGGTGGAGGTGGCCGATGGCATCGAACACGCCATTGGCCAGATCAACGCTGAATTGCCTGGGCATGTTCGTCTGCGCAAAGTAGTAGACCGGTCTATTTTCATTCGAGAATCCGTGGAAGACGTTCAGGTGACCTTGGTTCTGGGTGGACTTCTTACGGTGCTTATTGTCTTTCTCTTCCTCAATAGTTGGCGAAGTACGGTGATTACGGGCTTGGCGCTGCCGGTTTCGGTGATCAGCACGTTTATCGCGATGAAGGGGCTCGGCTTCACGCTCAATATCCTGACGCTGATGGGACTTTCGCTGGCCATTGGTTTGCTGATCGACGACGCCATCGTCGTTCGAGAGAACATCGTGCGGCATCTTCAACAAGGCGCCGATCATTTCACGGCAGCTCGCGAAGCCACCGCCGAAATCGGCCTCGCAGTAATGGCGACCACCTTCTCGATCATCGCAGTCTTCGTTCCCGTGGCCTTCATGGGAGGAATTATCGGAAGGTTCTTCTATCAATTCGGTATCACCGTCGGCTTCGCGGTGATGGTGTCACTCTACGTCAGCTTCACGCTGGACCCTATGCTTTCCTCGCGCTGGTACGACCCGGCGGCTGACCCTACGGCGCCGCGCGCCTGGTTCGGCAAAGTGCTGGAGAAGCTGAACCACCAGGTGGACCGCCTGCAGAACGCGCTCGCTTCTGGTTTAGGCTGGTCGCTCTCGCACCGCTGGCTGGTGTTGGGGATTGGTCTCGTGGCTGTTGCCTCAAGCTTCTCCATCTTTGGGCGGCTGGGATCCGCTTTCATGCCCGACGCTGACCCAGGCCAGTTCCAGGTCAGCTACAAGGCTCAACCCGGCATCAGCTTGGAGCGTTCCAGCGAGATTGCGTTGCAACTCGTCAGAGAGGTCCGCAGTGACCCAGCCGTTGCTTATACCTACACCACCATCGGCGGGAATGGCACTCAACCCCTGAATGAAGGCAGCATCTATGTGAAGCTCACTAAGCGCAGCCTGCGACCCCACTATTTACCAATTGTGAGCGAAGCACGAAAACGGCTGGCGCGCTTTCGGAACATCACTACGGCTGTGGGAGAGGCGGACCAGCCCACAGCGGATGCCAAGCCTATTCAGATCAGCCTGCGCGGTGACGACTTGCGGCAGCTGGAACCGCTCAGCGCAGAGCTGATGGAAGTCGTTCGGAAAGTTCCCGGATTGGCAGACCTGGACACTAGCCAGGAACAACAGAGGCCGGAGGTACGAATCCAATTGGACCGCAAGGCCGCAAGCGATCTCCGTCTGGACCTGGGGACAGTCGCTTTGACGGTACGCGGTCTGGTGGCAGGAGAAGTGGTCTCTCAGTTTGAGGACCCGGATGGGGACAGTTATGACGTGCGTCTCCGTCTGGACGCAGTACAACGCACCGCGAGAGAAGACCTGATGCAGATCGACCTTCCAGTCCCAGTCCAGGCCGGCCAGATACTGACTCCGCTTAGCCAGGTGGCTCGCCTTGAAGAAGGAACTGCGCCTTCCAAGATCCGGCGGCGGGACCTGATGCGGGAGATTCGCGTCAGCGCCAATACCCAAGGGCGGTCTCTAGGGGAAGTGATCGCGGAAATCAAACAGAGGGCCAGCGGAATGAGCCTGCCACCGGGGTTCCGGATCGACTACACAGGCGAATCCGAGGACATGATGGAAAGTTTCGAGTATGTCGGACAGTCACTGATCCTGGCGGTGATCCTAATCTACGCTATTCTGGCCTCACAGTTTCGCAGCTTCCTGCAACCGCTGGCCATCATGCTGTCGCTGCCACTGTCCCTGGTCGGCGTGGCCGGTTTGCTCTTCCTGGTGGGTGATACCGTCAACATCATGTCGATGATCGGACTGATTCTCCTGATGGGACTAGTGACGAAGAACGCCATCCTGCTGATCGACTTCACTAACGTGCAGAGGCGGGCCGGCGTTGCGCGCCGGGAAGCTCTGATTGTGGCTGCTCGGGTCCGGCTGCGACCCATCTTGATGACGACTCTGGCCATGATCTTTGGCATGCTCCCTTTAGCATTTGAGTTGGGCGCCGGGGCAGAGTTTCGGGCCCCGATGGCCAGGGCCGTTATCGGTGGGCTGATCACTTCTACGCTGTTGACTCTGATTGTGGTTCCTGTGGTGTACACCTACCTCGACGATCTCAGCCAGAAGCTGGGTTGTTGGTGGCTTCGCAGAGTGCCAGACCAGGCAAAATCGAACCGTGTGTCCCTGCTCGCGAAATGAGGGCGACACGGCTCGCCGCCGCGGGTGCGAATCAGTGGTACAGCCATCCCATCTCAGGATTCCTTGACTGCTAGGTACTCAGTACGGGAAAGAGAGAAACTTATGGACAGACCACGAAAAATTCACAAGCGAAGAAAGGAAGAGTATCGGATGAGGACCCACCTCATCCACGGCAACTACGAAAGCCGGCACTGGGACTACGACCATCATGTGATTCCACCGATTTCGTCGTCGGCGACTTTTCGGCTCAGTTCCTCTCGCCGTGGTGCCCAGGGCTTCCTCGATTTTGGAACGCTTGAATCGCACCACAAGCAGGAAGTCCCCATCTACGTTTACGACCGGCTGGACGAGCCAACTCGCGGAATGTTGGAGGAAAACCTGGCTTATGCGGAGGGTGGCGACGTGGCAGTGGCGTTTGCCACCGGGATGGCGGCGGTCTCGGCAGCCTTTGGGGTGACCGTTGCGACCGGCGATGAGATCATCGCGCACCAGGCGATGTACGGCTGTACCTACAGCCTGCTCACCCATTGGTATTCGCGCTACAAGATTCCGGTGCACTGCTGCGATCTGACCAGACCCGAGAAACTCCGGTCGCTCATTAGTCCCTGGACGCGGGTTGTGTACTTCGAAACTCCCGTCAATCCCACACTCGACATCATCGACATTCAAGCGGTCCGATCGATCCTGGATGAAGTGAACGCGTCTCGCCCTGTAGAGCGCAATGTGCTGATGATGATCGATAATACCTTCGCCACTCCCTACTGCCAACGCCCGCTGGAACTGGGGGCCGATCTCGTGATCCATAGCTTGACCAAAAACATTGGTGGGTTTGGCACCGACATGGGAGGAGCGGTGATTACTTCGGAACAGTTCTTGAATCCGTTGATGCTCTACCGCAAAGACTTTGGCGGTGTGCTCTCCTCCAAGAGCGCCTGGGCGATCCTCGTATACGGGCTGCCGACGCTCGCCACGCGAATGACCAATCAGCAGAAAACCGCTCAGAAGGTCGCTGAGTTTCTGGAAGGGCATCCCAGAGTAGCCAGTGTCCGCTATCCCGGACTCGAAAGCTTTCCACAAAAAGGGCTGGCGCGGAGACAGATGAGCAGCTATGAGGGTAAATTCGCGCCCGGAAGCATCGTGTATTTTGTCTTGAAGCAGAGCGGAGGGTCGGAAAACGAGGCCGCCGAACGATTCATCGACCACATTGCCAACCATGCCTATACGATCACGCTGGCTGTCAGTCTGGGACAAATCAAGACGCTGATCGAAAACCCATTTTCCATGACCCACGCGGCCTTGCCTCCAGAACTGAAGCGGACAAAAGGCATCGAACCTGGCGGCGTCAGACTCTCTATCGGACTGGAGGACTGGCACGACATCATCGAAGATTTACGCCATGCGCTCGATCACGTTGATATCGCGAGCCGCGACTTAGTTTCCTGCGAAACCGTTCTGGCGCAAAGGTTCTGACTTCCAAGAACCTCGGTTGCACCAACCAAGCGTTGGCGGAAGCGAAGTCGACAAGGGCCTTCGTTTCCGAACCAAGGTGGCAGGAATGCCTGCTTCATGCTGCCGGCCTTCGCTACCGCTGGCCAACTTCTGCATGCTGGGGTTCTTCGAGGGACGAGCGGATTATTTATGCAGTTCCGAGACTCTCAAACGATCGGCTTACGCTTCCTCCCTCAATGAAAGAGAAAAGGCCCGCCGGGTTATGTTCCCTCACAGAACGCCAGCACCCGATAGACAACGTCCATTTGACTAGCTTTGGAATGGAGCTTGCACGCTGGACTCTGGAGGGTTGCTTGGCTCGTCCACGAGATGCGCCTGCTCGAGGCAATAGAGGCTTCGTGGGCCGCCCCAAGGACTCCCGACCGTTTCAAGTGTGTGGGCCCTGCTATTGAGGGCTCCGTCTCGTTGCACAGGAAGAGCGGAACGATCATTTTTCGGAGGCATCATGGCACTAGCGACATTGCCTTACTTTTATGAAACTGAAGTGGAATGGATAGAAGAGCGCAAGGGCGATCTGGAATCGCCCGGTTTAGCATCACTTCAGGTTGCTTCACCGCCTGAGTTTCACGGCCATGAAGGAGTGTGGACACCGGAGCACTATTTTGTTGCCGCTGTGAACTCTTGTTTCATGACTACGTTTCTAGCCATCGCAGAGATGTCAAAGTTGGAGTTTGTAAGCTTTGACTGCAAAGCTGTTGGCAAGCTGGAAAAGGTGGAAGGAATCGGCTTCCAAATAACCGAGGTCTTCATCAAGCCAAAGCTTGTGATCCGACACGGCAAAGATCTGGAGAGGGCACAGCGTATTCTGGAGAAAGCAGAACACAATTGTTTGATCTCAAACTCGATCAAAAGCACCGTCAGACTGGAGCCCGAGTTGGTAAAGGCGGCAGCATGAGCCTTTGGCGTATTGTCGTAGAGTTGGGGTGCTGCGCCGAATCTAGGGAGTCGGGGAACGCCGGTTTCCCGCCGCCTTTCCCTTGGGCTGCTCTGTTTGGGTTTTGCAGCGCATTGACGAGTCAGGAAAGCCACTCAGGAAAGCGCTGTGCCCGACTCAGTGCCGGGCGGGATCTTATGGGTGAGTGATTTCAACCAGGTGAAATCCAGTGCACCTGGCGTTCGCGGAGTTGGTCGTTCAAGTACGCGGTTACTAACCGCCTATCCTCAATGATCTGAACTTCTGCGGAGCGACGGCGGGCTGTGAATTGGCTAGCCGGGTCGAATCGTCGATTGGAACGCCAGTTGCTACTCGAATAGTGTGATGAGTTTAAGTGAAAGGAGGCGTGCGCCTAGTGAGCAGACCCGCCACAAACGGTTTGTGGAGGCAGCATCACCAGACGTCGAAAATCAATATGGAAAAATCAAACACAAATATCCGCGCGGCAGCGGCGTTCGTTCTCGGCAGCCTCGCAGGAGCTGGTATTGCACTGATCCTGGCTCCTCAGAGTGGCAAAAGGACCCGGGAGGACCTGCGTTACTGGGGAAGGGTGGTCAAGGTCAAGTCTGAGAAGGCGCAACTGGAACTCGAACGCGGCGTGAAGAACCTCGTTGCAGATGTTTCAGAAAAGCTGCAGAAGGCCGTCGAAGAAGGCAAGCAGTTGACAGACAGGACGGTGCCGGCGCTGCTGGGCGCCCTGGAGTCAGGGAAGAAATGCATCAAATCTGAAATTGAGAAGGTGATGCATTCGCGCGCCGCCTGAAGGCAGGATCGCACGACCGTCCGGCCGAGAGGAGGACAATCATGTCACACGCTATTAAGGAGAAAACTAACGACAAAGGGGCGCTGGTTCCGAGCAGGCCTCAGCATCTCAGCACCTACTTTGAACGAGAGATGGACCGGATGATGGATGATTTTTGGCGTCATCCGTTTGCTGGGATTTGGGACATGAGCCGACGGTGGCCCGCCAGGACCTTCGGGATCGAGATGCCCGTGGTCGACATTTATGAAGAGAAGGACGAGGTGGTAGTCAAAGCTGAAGTCCCGGGACTTTCCAAAGACGATCTCAGCGTAAATCTCTCGGGTTCCATGTTGACGATCAGGGGAAGCAAGAGTCGGGAAGAGAAGATTAACGAGGACGACTACTGCCGCAGCGAACGAGCCTTTGGGACCTTCTCGCGAAGCGTTGAGCTGCCCGCTGAGGTCGAAGAGGATCAGATCAAAGCTACCTTCACAAATGGTGTTCTGGAGATCCGACTGCCCAAGACCGAGGAATCAAAAAAG
>Ga0180085_1000277_pt1 | contig 18115 bp, 25 predicted proteins | sample EasRiv730_16_10D_FD_123013 | JGI IMG/M metagenome (GOLD analysis project Ga0180085, IMG submission 123013) | Soil microbial communities from meander-bound floodplain in the East River, Colorado, USA - East River metaG ERMLT730_16_10D | ecosystem: Environmental > Terrestrial > Soil > Floodplain ... | reverse complement strand
CTCCAAACTTCTCCGCCATCACCTTCGTCAGCGCCGCCGTCAAGGTCGTCTTCCCATGATCAACGTGCCCAATCGTCCCCACGTTCACGTGCGGCTTGGTGCGTGCAAATTTCTCTTTGGCCACAACAGATAACCTCGGTAAAGGTTGACGATACTTATTCGACGGTGATCAGTTGACGGTTCGCAGTTGACGGTTGACGGTCAGATGAAAGTCCATACTCTTTTGCTGCCAACCCTCAACTGCCTACCGTCAACTCGGGCTTCGCTGGAGCCCACGACCGGAATCGAACCGGTGACCTCGTCCTTACCAAGGACGTGCTCTACCGACTGAGCTACGTGGGCGTGGGACTCTCCCGCTGCAAGGGCCCCACGCCTTCAGACTGCTGGAGCGGGTGATGGGAATCGAACCCACGTCATCAGCTTGGAAGGCTGAGGTTCTACCATTGAACTACACCCGCAGCCGAGCCTCGCCTCTGACCCCGCCTGCGGCTCATGCCACCCGCTCACTGGTGGAGGGGGTAGGATTCGAACCTACGAAGGCATGAGCCGGCAGATTTACAGTCTGCTCCCGTTGGCCGCTTGGGTACCCCTCCGCGAAAAACGAGCCGCGTATTGTGATTTCGGCGCCACAGCATGTCAACGGGATAGAGGGCCGCATCAGGACCTGCAGATAGTTGGATTTGCGCGGTTTTTGCCCGACTCCTCTTTCTGCCGCCCGATCCGCGGGCTGGCTGCGCCCGCCTCTCCCGGGCCGGCGCAGCGTCTGCCTGCCGCAACAGCGGGTTGACGTGCCCCGCCCGCGGCGTGTAGTTAGGTCCGGTCGACGAATGAATCCGTAGTGGAGGACGCAGCAATGGCACTCTGGAAGGAACAAACCCCCGGCTCGGGCACGAGCTTTACTCCGAAAGACCCCGCCGCGCGGGAGCCCGAACGGCCTGCTGCAGTGCCGCTGAATCAGGAGCGGCGCCCGCGAGAGCGGTCCGAGCCGAAGGAGTCGGTCATTGCGGTCGATCTCACGATCGACGGCAAGATCGAGGGGAGCGGTCATGTCCGCATCGCCGGACGCTTCAAGGGCGATATCAACGTTCAAGGCAATCTGACGATCGATGCTGGCGCACACGTGACCGGGCAAGTTCGCGCCCACACAGTCACGCTGGGCGGCGAGCTCAACGGAAACATCGAAGCGGCCGCACGCGTAGAGCTGCTCGAGACCGGCGTGCTTTCCGGTGACGTGAAGGCGGGGTCACTGATTGTGGCGGCTGGATCGCGCATGCGCGGCCAGGTCGAATTCGGCTGGGCGGAGCAGGCCGCACGCGTGATCGGGTCGAGCAAGGGAGAAGCTGCGGCTTCATGAACGCCGCGCGCACTGTCGTTCCGGGTAAGACGCGTGCCTGTCCGCATTGCAGGGCGACGATTCTTGACAGTGCGAACGTATGCCCGGCGTGCAACCACCATTTGCGTTTCGACGCCGAGGCACGACGCCGCCCGCAGCGGAGTTATTCGCCGCTGCGGGTCGAGGGCACGATCCGCCACCCTTCCGTGGGCGAGGCGTGGGAGTACTCCGTCGTGCTCTCGATCCGGAATGACCGCGGCGAGGAAACGGCGCGCCAGGTTGTCGGCGTGGGCGCGCTCAATCCTGCCGAAGTGCGTACTTTTACCCTTTCGGTTGAAGTGTCGGCACCACCCAAGTAGACGCCACCACTTGACGGATGAGCACGGCTGCACTCACTGCCGGCGCAGTGAGCTGACAGGAAGATACCGCCTCTCAGATTCCCGACTGCCAGGTGCTCAGGAAGCCGGCATGCTCAATTGCGTCTTCGAGGACCATGCAGGCCTCGCGGGCCTCCGGCTGGGCTCGAAGACTGCGCGCGATCGAGTTGAGAAACGTGCCGATCACCTGCACGTTCGGGTGCGTGGAGTGCAACTCCGTCTCGACGCGGTCGATGAGCTCGAACACGTCGTCCTGATCACAGCGCGGGAAAGTGAGCGTGCCGACCGTCTGTTGCACGGCGGCGAGAGCCTGGTGGATCTCAGTAAGCTCCGAAGCATTCACGCGCTCGAATTTGAACCACTCGCCCGCCGAGATCAAGCCCGAATTCAGCGCGCGGGTGGCTTGCGCGAATAGAGCCCATCGAAGATTGCGGACCAGGTCTTGCCGTCGGCGGAAGTCTCCCACAACTGTCGCACCGTACCGTCCGCACGGGGCGTCCAGGTGATCCGATCGTATATCGTCAGCTGCCGTTCGGCGTCGAACCGCGTGCCCGCGAGCACCATGTCGCCGCCCGCGAATTCACCGTCGAGCGAAAGCGCGAGCCCGCTGGTATCGGTCCACGTCTGGTGCCAGCGCTTTCGTGTCGCGTCGTAGAAATTCAGGCTGTTACCACGGTAACCAGTGGCACCACTCCAGCTCTCGAGCAGTCCGCAGCCGTCGAGGATTCGCGCAATACGGTTGACACCCGCCGCTTTGCCGTTCTCCGTGACGTCCCAGTCGCCGATCCAGAAATCAAACTGCCGGTGCTGCGCCGCGGCGCATGATGGGCTTAGGGGCGGACTTGGCTGCTCCGCACCGGTCGCGATCATCATGACTCCGACCAACGACGCGGCGGTGATCGTCACGCGGACTTTCTGCATTGCCTTGGGCTCCCCTTTTCTACGAGGATCGTCGTAGACGAGCCCGAGGTCAAGCCACGCGGCCTGGTCGGCGCCGCGGCGATGCGGTTTGACGCACCTCAGCCGCCGAGGAACGCACCGACAACGCCGACGATGAGATTGCCGACCAGCCCCATGCCGCCACCCTTCATCAGGTCATTGGCGAATCAGCCGGCGAGTAGTCCGATCACAAGAATGCCGATCAATCCTGGCGCGTTCATGATGCCCTCCCCCTTATTGGTTAGTAGATGATCGCGGCGGCTCGTGGCTGGTCCGCCGACTCCGGTGTCGCGCCCGGCGCGGTCTGAGCTGTCGGCCGTACGCGGAACGCAATTGGAATGAGATGCCCGTCCTCATCCTTGGCAAATGGCAAGCCATTCACGGCAGCCTTCGTGCCGGCGCACAGTTCGAGAGGCGGCAGTCGCGGCAGTTTCGGATCGGGCCGGGGAATTTCCACCACGACTTCGGTGATTCCCGCATCGATGGCGCTGCCGATGCGCAGGATGAGTGTGCGCAGCTCGTCCGACATGGCGTCGTACAGCGTGGCGTCGCGCTTCAGGTGATAGGTGGCGAGATAGCGGGCGATACCCGAAGCCTTCTTGAGCTCCGCGTTGACAAGCTGGTCTTCGTCGACGAGGTTCAGGATCGGGTCGGTGGAGAGGTAGTCGAGCAGCTCCGTGGGCAGCGCCGGCTCGTCAACCTTGATGGTGGCCGTGTGCACGGTCAGCTTCGCACCCTCGCGCTCCACGGCGATATCGGTGAGTGGCAACTCAAACGAGAGTTTCCCCGGCCACGCCACGAACATCTGCGGATCGACGCCCGTCACCTTCGGGCAGGCCTTGTACCATACGGCGATCTGCCGCTCGTGCTCGATGATGGCCTGCGTCTTGAGCTGGGTGACGATGACGGTGATGGGATCTGGGGGCGCCGGTTCACGAGTGAGTCGCACGCCAACCCATGCGCCGGCTGCCAGCGCGAGCACCCCGAGCAGGAGATATCTCATCGGCATCCTTCGGTCGGTGGCGCAGCTTCCCATGCGCTCGGGGCAAGTTCAACTTGGGCGGATCATTCGATCAGCCACGCAACGGTGAAGATGCCGATCATCGCGAACGACAGTGCCAGCTTGAACAGAGTGCCAAGAAGCAGGCCCAGCCAGGCCGCAAATCCCACGCGTGTTGCGTGTTGAGCTTTGCCTGTCGCGAGCAGCTCGCCGCCAACTGCACCGGCGAACGAGCCGAACAACATGCCGAATGGCCCCATGAAGAGACCGATCAAGGTGCCGACCGCAGCGCCGACGACAGCGGTGCGGCTCGCACCGGCACGCTTTGCACCGAGACTCACTGCCAGAAAATCGACCAGCAGCGCAAAGACCGTCAGCAGCCCCAGGACGATCAGCGTTGACCGACCTACCCTGCTGAATTCTCCGGCATAGGCGGCAAGCACCATTCCGGCGAATACCAACGGCACGCCGGGAAGGGCGGGAAGGAATGTGCCAACGAGTCCGACCAGCACGAGGACCGCGGCAATTCCGTACAGAACCTCCGGAGAAAGCTGCACCTCGAGCTCTGCCCGGGCCCTTTACTTGCCTTTCTCGTAAGTGCCCATCAGCTGAGCCTCCGCAAGTACGTGGCCCTTCATGGCATCGAGGAGCCGCGTCTTCGTCGGCTTCTTCAGATCAGGCAGCACCGCGTCGAGCGCGTAGAGCTTGTGAAAGTAGCGATGCCGTCCAATCGGCGGGCATGGTCCACCGTAACCCGTGCGCTTCCAGTCGTTGACGCCCGGAAGCGCACCTTTGGGCACGCCGTTCTTCTTTTCGTCCTCAGACAGACCGGGAGTAGTCGGAGGGATGTTGTACAGCACCCAATGCACCCAGGTCAGCTTGGGTGCCTTCGGATCCGGCGCATCGGGGTCATCGACGATCAACACCAGGCTCTTCGTTCCGGCAGGCGCGCCGTTGAAGCTGAGTGGCGGCGAGATGTCGGCGCCTTCGCAAGTATATTGCCGCGGAATTGACCCATTGGATGAGAACGCGGTCGAGGTGATGACGAGTGTCATGGCAGCGAGCTCCGTCAGCATGTGAGCATCCCACTAAGACTATCGCGGGCCCGGCTGGTTTTCCCAGCGCGCAAGAATGGCGTCGTAACGGTCGGCCTGTTTCTCCCAACGTGTGAGCAGCGCCTCCATGCGCTGCATCTGCTGCTCGCTGCGCTCGAGTTGCCGTGCCGAAGTCTCGAGCTGCTCCGCATAGAGTGCGGCCTGCTCGCGATACGCCACCTCGTCCTGGTCCAGTACCGCTTTTACCACGTTGATCTCAGGCTCTCGCTCGCAGCCGACCAGGAATGGCAGCACAAGCAACATGGATGCATACGAGGGAAGCGACATCCGCCGCGTGTTCATGGCCGGGCTCCGGACTCGATGGCGGTCGCTGTCCAGCGACTCAGCGCAAACGACCTCGCGTCAAGGAGTTCCAGCTTGCGCCCGCCGATCCTCCAGGACGCCGTCTCTTCCAGTGCCTTGATCAGCGCCGTCTCCGAACTGCTTTCGGGACAAGCCATGCGCGTCGTTGCGAGTGGTTCCACGTGCAGCTGGTTGCCGTTGAGCTGGTAGCCGCCAAAGAACCGATTGCAGCCCGCGAATCCCTGCGCACGATGCTCCTTTGACGAGAAGGTGAGTGTCGGCGCGCCACCCGATCCTGATGCGACCGCCGCTCCATCCAGCTCGATCAACGTCCATTCCACGTTTTCGAGCTTGGATATCGCGGGATCACCAGTCATTGCGCCGCGCTCCGGCGCGCAGGCGACAATTTCGCTCATGGCGAGCAAGAGACTTACGAGCAGTTGCAGTGGCTTCATCTGACTCCACGCTCCCACGTGCCAGACCTCGCTCGACAAGGTCGGCAGCATCGCGAGCACCTTGTCAGCTGCCGGATCATCAACGATAAAGTCGTTGCCCGTTGGACTTTCCTAGCCGCGGCCTGCGCGCTCTTCTCCTCAGTCGGCGGGTTCCACGCTGATGGCGACCGCCTCGGTGTAGGTCAACTCGACCTCGTCACCCTTCTTCAATTTCTTGATGAATGCCTGCGCGTCAGGGTCCTGCACAGCAATCGTTCTCAGCATTCCATGCGGACCGGTGAAGCTGACGGTATTCGATTTCGCATCGACCGACTCGATGATGACTGTAGCCTTCACGCGACGGCCGACGATGCCGCCAGGGCGCTCGCCCGGCTCGGCGCGACCGGCACCGACATCTTCCTGCACGCCCTTGACGCCCTCGCCGGGCTTCTTGAACTCTGCCGCCATGGCAGCGTAGTAGGAGACCACGACCTCATCGCCGACCTTGACCTGCGGAAGGTTGCGAACCTCCGGACCGACTTCGAGCGTAGCTGCATTGCCCTCGGGACCGCGAATGGTCACGAGGCGGTTGGCGAGGTCGATCGCTTCGACCGTTGCCGTGACTTGCACCGCATCTTCGACCTCGACCGGCTTCGGCGCCTCGCGAGCGCCGGCGGCGAGTGGCAGAATGATCGCCATCAGTGCCGTTACACGACGAAATATCCCCATACTCTTCATTAGTTAGCTCCTGTGACGATGCGCCGAAGTGATGAGTTGACGTGACCAGCGCGGTGCAAACGGCAATCAATCATGATCGCGGGTTGACCCCACGGACGTGATGATCGCATGGGCATGAACGCAATTCACTGTCCTATAAGTGCGGCGTAGGTCGCCGTGTCCATGTTCGAGCCACACACGATGAGCGCTACACGTCGGCCGGCGAGCTTGCCGCGTAACGGGCCGAGGAGCGCTGCCATGGCCGCTGCGCCTGCCGGCTCCACTGCCAGCTTGCACTCGCGTTGCATGAGACGCATGGCCTGGCGCAGCTCGTCGTCACTCACCCGGACGAGCTCATCCACATTGCGCCGGCACAGCTCGAACGTGATCGGCAGCGCGTATGGCGCGCCGAGGCTGTCGGCAATCGTCGCGACACGCTCGATGGAGCACGGCTCGCCCGCAGCAAAGCTGCGATGCATCGAGTCCGCGCCTTCCGGCTCAACACCAAAAACCACGCACCTGGGTTGCAGCAGCTTGACGGCTGATGCGACACCGGCGCACAGACCGCCGCCACCGATCGGTACGATCACTGCGTCGAGCGCCGTTACCTGTTGACAGAGCTCGAGACCGAGTGTGGCCGTGCCGGTTGCAGTCACCACACCCTCGAACGGATGAATCAGCGTGCGCCCTTCCTGTCGCTCGATCTCGGCGGCGCGCGCGAACCCGGCGTGCGCGTCCGCGGCAAACTCGATCTCACCGCCAAATTTCCGGCACTGCTCGACGCGAAACGGGTTCGCGGTCTTGATCATCACCAGCCTCGCGTGGACTCCGAGCTCGCGTGCGGCATACGCAACCGCGATCGCGTGATTGCCGGCGCTGATTGCCGTGACGCCGCGCAGGCGCTTCGCGGGCGTGAGTCGAAGCATGTTGAGAAGCGCGGCACGTGCCTTGAAGCTGCCGCTGCGTTGAAAGAGCTCGAGCTTGAGAAACACCCGCGTGCCCGGCCCGACCCGTTCGCTGAGCGCAGGACCCTCCCATTCGTGCACCGGCGAGGTGACGATGCGCTGGCCCAATGCGTGCCGGGCGGCAGTGATGTCCTCGAGTGTCAGTGCTGTTACGGCGGCCATCATTAATTCTCGTACGCGGCAGGGTCGTTCACTTGCACATCGGCGATGATGTAGGGGGACACATCTGCTCCTTATTCGGGGGTACGGGGGCCGACAGCGGGATTTTGACAGTACGAGGTCCGCGCTGTTTGGAATCTGACCGGAATGACACAGCCCATTGGACATATCGCGTTGCAACACAAGTCTGCGACGTCCGGCCGTTTGCGCCGAGTGCCCGGCAAGGCATAATCGCCGGGCATCTCGCACACAATAACAATGTCGGGGATCGCGAATGGAGCGGCGACTGCACACGCGGCATCGCGCCAAGACCACGGTCTACATCACCTTCCCGGGTAAGCGCGGTCGCATCTGCAAGGCGCGCAACCTGAGCGCCAATGGCGTCTTCATCGAAACCGAGAACTTTGGGCTGCGCAAGGGACAGACCGTCGAGCTCGCCTTCGCCATCAATCTGGGTATCGTCACCAAGATCCATCGTCGCACGGCGGTGGTCGCCCACGTCTCGCGGGGCGGCACTGGGTTGATGATGGAGAATTACGGTGGGCGTTGACCGCGTGCGGTTGCAGACAACCCTCGCCTTGATTGCGGTGCTGGCCGCAGCTGCGACGCCAGCCGCCGATGATGTGTTCCGCTGTGGCAGCAAGCTGGTCGATACGTCAATGTCGATGGAGCAAGTTGCAGCACGGTGTGGCGAGCCCACGCAGCGCAGCGTGGAAGAAGTGCCCCAGTACACCCGCCGCGCCAATGGCAGCACGTATGTCTCAGGCACGGTCGTTGTCGAAACCTGGACGTATGATCGCGGCTCGTCGAGTTTTCCGGCCGTGCTGCGCTTCGAGAGTGGCAAGCTCGTCAGCATCGAGATCGTGCGCCGCTAGGAACCGAATTGATTCGGCCCATGGCCGATCGGCGCCATGGAGGTAAGCTGCGGCGTAGGGGCACCGATGCGAACGCAACCGGCCAGGGCACTCAATGCGACATTGGCGCTGCTCCTCGGCGGCTGCAGCGACGGCGATTCCGAATCCCCCCTTCGTCACCGCCACCCGCCCGCGCGATCCAGTCCGCTGAACCGACCGGGCAGGCCGCTGACACGCCGATCGAGGTGGCGCCGGTTGTATCCGAGGCCCCGTCGGCGCTCACGCTGCCGGACCCCTACGCCGATCTGCTCGAGCCTCGATTCCACGATCCCGACGCGATGTTCAAGCGTCGGGCCCTCCGTGTCCTCGTCGTGCCTAGCAAGCTTTTCTACTTCGTCGATCGCGGACAACAGCGCGGTCTCACCTACGACGCCCTGCCGATGTTCGAGGGCGATCTCAACCGCAAGCTGAAGACCGGAACGCTTGAAGTGAGCGTGGTACCGATTCCGGTCGCGCGGGATCAACTGCTCACCGCACTCGAGGCGGGCCGCGGCGCTTACCATTGCGCCTCAGCGCCACGAGACCGTGCAGTACGTGAGCAACATCCACACGTACCACCTCGCCTATCAGCTGGTCATGCAGAGCCGCCAGCTCCGGGAGGACGCGCTGGAGAAGGTCGCAAGCTGAGAGCGGATCGGGTTGGTGAGGGCGGCCGGAATGGAGTTCAGAGAGTTTTGCAGCCTCCTTGCATCCGCCCGAACTTTACGCCCGCTTGACCGCATGCAATTTCACCCTCGACTCGAAGAACTGATGGTTGCCGCGCCCGTGGGCCTTGGCCTGGAATAGCGCCAAGTCCGCATGCTTCAACAGAGTCTCGGCATCCGCACCGTCGCCGGGATACATGCTGATACCCAAGCTCAACGTGACGTGCAGATCTTGATGCTCGATGTGGTGTGGTCTGCGCATCGCGGCAAGTATCTTGTCCGCGGTGAAGACTACATCGTTCGCGCGGGCCACCTCCGAGAGCAGAACCACGAATTCATCCCCACCTTGACGGCTGACGGTGTCAGAGCTGCGTACGCAAGCCACCAGGCGTCTTGCGATCGACTGCAGAAGCTGATCGCCGATCGCATGACCCAGGGAATCGTTGATGTGCTTGAAGCAATCCACATCCAGGAATAGCACCGCAAGCGATTTGCGGTGACGGTGCGCTGACGCTATCGCCTGCGTAAGCCGGTCTTGCAGCAACATGCGGTTGGGCAAATCGGTGAGAAAGTCGTGTTGAGCCAAATGAGACATTCTGAGCGACATCGCACGCGCCACGCTCACGTCGTGAAAAACGATCACGGCGCCGGTCACCTGTCCGGACCGGTCGTGAATGGGTGCAGCGGTATCTTCAATGCCAGATTCATACCCGTCGCGGCGGATCAGGACACAGTTCGCGCTCAGGGCGACGGTCTTGTTGTGCAGAATCGCCATCGACAGGGGATTCAGAGCGGGCTCACGGCTGTCAGCGTCGATAATCCGCAACACTTCCTGAAGCGGCCGGCCTGATGCCTCCTGCCGCGGCCAGCCCGTCATGCTTTCGGCGACCGGATTGAGATAGGTTATTTTGCCTGCGACGTCGATGCTGATTACGGCATCCCCGATCGAGTTGAGCGTGACCTGCGCCTGCTCCTTTTCCAGGAACAGCGACTCTGCGTACGCCGAGCGCTCGAGCATGCCGTCCAGAGCCTTCGGCAACGAATAACTGTCGAGGCGCTCTTCCAGCAGATAGTCTTGCGCTCCGCCCTGCACGGCTTGCCTGGCGACATCCTCGTCGCGCAAGCGGCTGACGACCAGGATCGGAACGTGGGGCGATGCGCGGAACAGCTTGTCGAAGGTCTCGATTCCCTGGCTATCGGGCAGGAAGAGGTCGACCACGACCGCTGCGATTTCCTGCCCTCGTTGGCTGCCCAGTCGTTCTATTCCATCGCAGCATCGACTTACCCACTCGACATTGAAGGGACCGTCGCGTGAGTTGACGAGCGACTCCTGAACGGCCTTGGCATCCGCGGCATTCGGCAGAATCAGAAGGATGTTCCGCGACATATGCTCACCAGTACACATCGTCCAAGCTTTCAATAGAATGCGCCGAGTTTCCCGATTGTCTGTGCGCCACCGTACACAGCGGAACCAGGGTACCCGTACCTGAACGGCGGTCAGTGGTGCACCGCACAAATCATTCCGCCGACGGCTGTCATCTTTCCGCAAGCGAGCCGGGTGGCCCGTACCGCTGCTTCCGGCTGACGGTACGTAAGTGACCAAGCCCAACGCAAATATCCCTAGCGCAAGGATGCTGCTGCCTTCGGCCTGGGCGCACGGCTCGCGCAATTGCTCCAGCGCACCGGTGGCCGCGGATGCACCGCTAAGAGAACATTAGGCCAAACGCGCAGGCCCTTCCGTACGCTAGCGTACGTAGAGCGTGTCGTGCCGCTGGTTAGTTCTTGTGCAACGGCGCCGGGGGTCGACTTGCAGTCGTGCCGCCTTCATCCTCCCAGGCAGCCAAGTTTTCCGCTTGCTGGATCGTCTCCTCGTCGCGATGCTCAGCTCGGCACTCGGCCATCGTAACCGCGTCAACAGCCGGCGGCGGAGAGCCCGCACGTTCGTCCATTTGAATTCTCTGCTGGTGAAGGTGGATCGCCGGTTGCGCCGGCGATCCATCAGAAGAGTGATTGTGCGCCCTCGGGCCGAGGTCGTCCGTGTATGAACGTACACCTACCTCGCGCCTCTGACGGCCGGTTGAGCCGCGTGTTCGACGGCGCAGGAATCCAATGCGACAACTGATAGTGGTACTAGGCAACGTCACGCCGGGCACGACGTATCTTGGTACGAATGAATCCAACTCGCATTACCGTGGTGCGCCTCGCCGCACGAGGTTGACGATGGCCAACAGGATGACTGCCCCCAGCAGCGAGACGAGCAAGCCGGGCACGCTGAAGTTGTTCTGATTGATGGTCGACGCCCCGACTAGCGGGCTCAGGAACCATCCACCGAGGGCCGCGCCGATGATTCCGACCACCACATTAAGAAAAATTCCCTGCTGCGCGTCGGTTCGCATGATCATGCTCGCCACCCACCCGATCAGTCCACCGACCACGAGCCACGTGATGATGTTCATAAATATGTCCTGTGATTTGCTAGTGCCGACAGAGGCTAAGCGGCTTCTGCGGCTGGGTCTGTACGTCAGCGCACGAACGACAGCTCAGTCGACGATACCGAACACGGTTGGAGGAGCAGTCTACCGGCGCCGCATCCACCCAAGTGCCTGTTATTAGGGCTGCGGCGCTTGGTGAGGTACCACGCTATGGGCCGACTTCCCGGGAGTCTGTACGCTAGCGGACACAAGCAGCGCCTTTGCAGTATACTTACCGCAGGACGGCAGGGGTCCGTAGTGGAGACCTTTCATCCATGCTCGAGACTACGCATCCAGAGGAAAATCACATCCTTGCGGCGCTTGCAGCGACCGAGCGCGAACGACTCTTCCCACACCTGGAGCGTGTGGAGATGCCGCTCGGAGGTGTCTTGTACGAATCGGGCGATACGCTGCGCCACATGTACTTTCCGACCGACTGCATCGTCTCGCTCCTGTACGTGCTCGAAGACGGCGCGTCGGCGGAGATCGCGGTTGTCGGTAACGAAGGCGCCATCGGCGTGGCGCTGTTCATGGGCGGTGAGACCACGCCGAGCCGCGCGATCGTGCAGAGCGCCGGCGCCGCTTACCGGCTGACGGGAAAACGAATCAAGGACGAATTCAATCGTCATGGGCAGTTGCACCACGTGCTGCTTCGTTACACGCAATCGCTGATCACCCAGATGGCCCAGACGGCCGTCTGCAACCGCCATCATTCAGTGCACCAGCAGCTCTGCCGCTGGCTGCTGCTGTCGCTCGACCGCCTGCCTTCGAACAAACTCACGATGACCCAGGAGCTGATCGCCAATATGCTTGGCGTTCGCCGTGAAGGCGTCACGGAGGCCGCCGGACGGTTGCAGCATCTCGACGTGATCCGCTACAGCCGCGGCGAGATTACCGTGCTCGACCGGAGCAAACTGGAGCAGCTCTCCTGCGAATGTTACGCGGTGGTCAAGACAGAAACCGATCGGCTGCTCGCTCCCCGAGAAGGCGCCTGAAGTCGCGCGGCCGCAGGAGCGTTCCCGCGCGCCGTGTCGCGCAACGCTCGGGCGTATCAGCGGCGAGATCGCGAATGCGGCCTGGCGAACAGACGAGCGTATGGCCCTTCGTCATCCTGCAAGGCTCGAGAGTGCCCAGGTGCCTTTCCGGTGCCATCTGCTGCGTTTTTCCTCGGCACCGTTTGTAGAATTTCCACAGACGCCACGTACAGGAGCGTCCCCGTGTCAATGCCGAAGCCCGTTCCGGCACAGAATCTTCTGCTCGCAGCCCTGCCGGGTCCCATCCGCCAGCGTCTCCTTGCACGGCTTGAGCCAGTCGAGATCGCGGTTGGCTCTGTGCTGTGCACCCACGGCAGCCGCATTCGCCACGTTTTCTTCCCCATCGACTGCCTTATCTCGCAGACCACTCCCGCAAACGGCAACGGTTCGCTTGAACTGGGCCTCGTCGGCGATGAAGGCATGCTGGGAATCTCCCTGATGCTCGGCATGCCCGCTGCGCAACTGCAGGGGCTGGTACTAGGCGCGGGCCGGGCCTGGCGGGTGGAGGCAGCGCCATTTCTCCGCGAGCTCAGACACAGTCCGGCGTTGCGCCGCGAGCTGAACCGGTATCTGTGCGTAACGCTGATCCAGCTCGCACAGGCCGCGGTGTGTACGCGCTTCCATGTCGTCGAGGCGCGGCTCGCGCGCTGGCTCTTGATGACTCGCGATCGGGCACACTCCGACACATTCCAAATCACGCATGAATATCTTGCCGAGCTGCTGGGTGTACGGCGCGCAGGCGTCACGCGAGCCGCGAGTTCACTGCGGCGGCGCAAGCTCATCCGCTACAACCGCGGCAACCTTCGCATCCTGGATGGGCGCGGCCTGGAAGCCGCTTCTTGCGACTGCTACGGGACCGACAAGGAAACGTACACGCGCATCATGGGTTAGCTGGTGCGCGGTTTGTTCTATTGAAGCGCGCAACCGAGCGTCTTTCAGAGAGCACTTCGCAGCTGCAGTCGGCAGCCGCGGCTGTGCCGCCCTCCTCTGATTTCCGGTCGAAATGCTGCCCATGCGTCGTCGTCGTGGTTGCATTCGGAATGAATGCCATTGTGGGCGTTGTTGCCGCACAGTCACCGCGGCAGGAGACACCGCCACTCGAGCCCACAAACTCCACGTCGAAATGGGTGGACCTCGTGCCGCTGCCTATCGAGCCCAAGGGTCTTCCGCCCGATGCTACTGAGCTTTGTGAGGACAAGCCCGGCGGGCTGGCTTGGATCGATCGAATGCAGGCGGGCCTTTACAGAACGCTGTGCCTGTCGACGGCCGGGTTCGATGGCTTCTTCGGCAACGCCCGTTTCGACGACGAGTATCAGGCCACTCACGGCAGCCTCTCGGTGGGTACGCTATGGGATGAGCGCGATCATTGGGATCCGAGCGTTCGGTTCCGCGCTCACGTGCGTCTGCCGCAGCTGAGCCAGCGCTTCAGTGCATTCGTCGGCCGGCTCGATCCCGACGAATACGTGACCGAATTGCGCGACGACTTCGACACGCTGCCCCGCCAATTTGCACGGGAAGACGATGACGCAGTGCTGTTCGGCCTGGGGTACCGTCAGCCCGGTCGGGGCGGTGGGCACTTCGATGCGGGCATCGGTGCCAAGCTCGGCTGGCCCGTGGAACCCTACGTCAAGGGCACTTACCGCCTCGCCCAGCCGTTCCTCGAACGCAACCTCATTCGCCTGCACGAAACGATCTTCTGGAAAGAGGACGAAGGCCTCGGGGCCACGACGCGCTTCGACCTGGAGCGCTTGCTCGCCGACGATTTCCTCGTGCGGTGGACCGGCTCGGGTACGTTTACACAGGAAACCGCGGGCGTACGTTGGTTCTCGAACCTGACGCTCTATCAGAACCTCGGCAACGGGCGCGCCTTTGCCTATCAGGCGGGGCTTTCGGGAGCGACAGATGCCGATGTCGAGTTTGACGACTACGGACTGCGGGCAATCTACCGGCGCCGCATTCACCGCGAGTGGTTGTTTTTCGAGCTGCGGACGAGCGTCACGTGGCCGCGCGAGAGCCTGCTCGAGCGCCGTGAGCTCAATTGGGGTGCGGGTGTTGCACTCGAGATGCTGTTCGGCGAGCGCTCGAGCAAATAAAAAGCCCGCACAACTTGCGCCGTGCGGGCCCGAAGGGGGATGAGCATCTCTGCCGTCCCGTATCGTGGCAGATAGTTATCTCGCCGCGAGTGGCGGGTTGTCGATGATCACCTCGACTCGACGATTCTGCTGCCGGCCCGTTGCGGAGTCGTTGCTCGCGAGTGGCTGGCTTTCACCCTTCCCCGCAGCAGTGAGCCGCGTCGAGCTGATACCGTGCCCGATCAGATAGGACTTCACTGAATCGGCGCGGCGCTCTGACAAACCCAGGTTGTAGTCGTCGCTGCCCACGCTGTCCGTATGGCCCTCGATGACGGCGCTTCGATCCGGATAGTGGTTGAGAAACGAGGCCAGCTTGTCGAGGCTGTTGGTGGCACCCGCATTCAAATCCGACATGCCAGTCCTGAACAGCACATCCCCGAGCGTGAGCACCAAGCCGCGGTCCGTCGGTCTGGCCTGCAGCTCGTCGATCTGCCGCTGCAACTCTTCGGCCTGTTGTGCCGCCAAGATGCGCGCTGCGTCCGCATCCGTGCGCGCCACTTGAGCTTCGGCGCGAGCCGTCGTGACGTCGCTCTTGGCGATGTCGGCCTCGCGCGTGCGGGCGTCCAGCCTGAGCCTCTCGCGCTGTTCACCGAGCTTCGCGCGTTGATCCTCGGCGAACTGGGTTTCGGCCCGTGCCCTGGCGATTTCGACTTTGCGATCGGCAAGGTAGGCCAGGTGCACCGCTTGCTGCTCATCGGTCTGCGGCGCCTCTGCCGCTACAACTGCGGCCTCGGCCTCCTGGATTGCGAGTGGCGCGCGGTTGGCCAGATTGGGGTCGGACTGCAGAACGGTGAGCTTGGCGCGTGCGTCGGCAGCACCCGCCGACTTGAGCGGCGCGGCCGCACAGGCGGCGAGCATCAGGGACACAGCGGCAGCGACAATAAGGGTCTTGGCGCGGTAGCGGGTGTAATAGCCTGTTGTGTTCATCGGGGCACTCCCGAACTGCGCTGCAATTCCTCGACCAGCGCTTCGTTGCCGCGCTTCATTTCTTCGTTGACCGCTGCAGCCTTCGCGGCTTCGGACCTGGCAGCGGCGAGTTCAGCCGCCGCGCGCGATTGTTCGCCCAGCCGCTCCGCGAGAATCATTTGCTCTTCCTGCACGGCGTCATTGGCCGACGCGAGCTTGGCGCGCGCTTCGCCCAGTTCCGCTGCGGCGTAACGGCCGGCATCGGCCTTCTCGGCGCTTGAAATCGCCTGCTCTGCGGCCTGCAGAGTTGCAGTCGGCGGTGGTGTCGACGCGCACGATGCAACGAGCAAGAGTGCGCCGGTGAGGCCGGCTACGGTGCGCAGGCGGGGCGGTCCTTGGGATGATTCGTTCATTTGGCTTCTCCACGGGGCTGAGGGTCCTTCGATCCGGCATCATGCTCGTCGTCAGGAAGGATGTCGGTGCGGATGCGTACATAACATCAGTCGCGCACTGCCAGCCAACGTACGATGAGTTCACTCCGGAAAGCCGACCATACGTCCCCGTCCTTCGTCCCAAAGCTTCATGCGCGCGCACTTGAGGCTGGAACGTAGCGTCAGGCTCGGCGCGCACCGCAGCAACGGTAGAAGAAGCGGCCCGATCGCGAGCGCGCCCGATATTCGTTCAGGATCAACGTTCGGACATCGCCGAACTCGCGGCGATCGAGATTCCCCGAGGTGCCGTGGTGGACGGCGTGGGTTTTCTGCTATTAAACGCAGGGAAACAGCGTGATCAATCCGAGACAGGCGCCCGCTCGTTGACAGTGAGACTCCGCGTCATCGCTGCAGCATTCATCGTACTGCTCAAGGAATTTGCAGGCGAATTCTCTGGCTGAGTTCGCTGCTGCGTCTGTGCGCTTGCGCGCAGACTCCTTTTAGCCTCTGTGGGCAGCAGATTCCCGCTCGAGCGTGGCCTGCGCTCGCGCACTCAGCGCCAGACTCAGGTTGTGATTGGCGAATTCCCAATCGACCAGATTGGCCAGAAAGGCCGCGAGGTAATCGAGGCGCCGGTGCTGATAGTCGAGATAGTAAGCGTGCTCCCAGACATCGATCGCCAGTAACGGCACCGCTGTCGTGATGAGGGGCGTGTCTGCATTCGAGGTCGCCGTCATCTGCAACCGGCTGCCATCGAGCACCAGCCACGCCCACCCGCTGCCGAACTGGTCACCAGCTGTCGCCACGAATTCCTGGCAGAAGGCCCTTTGGCTTACGAACCCGTCCTCGATCAGGTGCGCGATTGCCCCGTGCGCTTCGCCACCACCGCCCGGCCGCATGCTCCGCCAATAGAAAGCATGGTTCCATGCCTGGGCAGCGGCATTGAAGAGAATGCTTCCCGTCTGCTCGGCACTGCGCTGCACGATCTCCTCAAGGGAGGCGGATTCGAGGGGAGACCCCTGAACCAGCGATCGGGTCTTCTCCACATAGGCAGCATGGTGCTGCCCGTAGTGGGCGGCCAATGTGCGCCGCGATATATGAGGCTCGAGGGCATCGAGCGCATAAGGCAGGGGCGGCAACGTCACGCTCATGAATGCCCTCCGAATCAAGGCTGACCCTGTGTCGGGCTTCGGCTCTCGAGCTCGCGTCAGATCCGGCCCATCAAGAACAACACGAGCAGCACGAGCAGCACCAATCCGACGATGCCGCTAGGCATGTAACCCCAGCCTCTGCTATGCGGCCACGTGGGAATGACGCCCAAGAGGACCAGCACCAGGACTATTAGCAGTATTGTTCCCAAGCTCATGGTCAACACCCCCCCAAGAGAATGCTCGATCGTCAATCTATCTCGAACGCCACATCGAGTCCATACGGTACCGCACCCGTGAGCGTTCCCTGTCTTGCGATCGGCGAACTGGTACGAGCGCAGGCACTCAGAGTTGAGGCGCCTACTGTTGGCGATCACCGAAGTGTGTCTGGACTTCTGCCAGACCGACAAGCCGCGACGCTTGGGCTTCGTCGCGAATGTACGCTGACGCACAGACGTCCGACCTGGCACCGAGCACACTTCAAATCCGCGCAGTGGATGCGCTTCCATGGCCGTTGTCAGCGGCTCCAGGTGATTCTGTTATGAATAAACAACTCGTTGTAGGCGCCATCGTGGGTGCCTTGGCGGTCACGGCAATCGGCGCGGTGGCCGGATATCGGATGCTGGATGAGGCGAACTACGCCGAAGTGATTGCCGTGAAGCCCGCCACGAAGACGGTGAGCGTTCCGCGGGAGGAATGTCGCGATGAACTCGTGACCCGCACGCACCCGACCAAGGATCCCAACCAAATTGCGGGATCGGTGGCCGGTGCGGTCGTCGGTGGCGTTCTCGGCAACCAGGTCGGCGACGGCAGGGGCAAGCAATTGGCCACGGTCGGCGGTGCCGCTGCAGGCGCCTATGCCGGCAACAAGATCCAGGAAGGCATGCAGGAACGCAACACCTACCAGGAAACCCAGCGGACCTGCGAGACCGTCAACGACAGCCGCCAGGAACAGGTGGGTTACGACGTGACTTATCGGCTCGATGGGCAGGAGCACATGGTCCGCATGGACCACGACCCGGGCAAGCGAATTCCTGTCGAGAACGGCGAGCTCGTACTCACAAAATAGAGCTCCATCCGCAAGACCTCAGTGATCGACCCCGGCGGGCCGCCG
>Ga0180085_1000276_pt1 | contig 18121 bp, 15 predicted proteins | sample EasRiv730_16_10D_FD_123013 | JGI IMG/M metagenome (GOLD analysis project Ga0180085, IMG submission 123013) | Soil microbial communities from meander-bound floodplain in the East River, Colorado, USA - East River metaG ERMLT730_16_10D | ecosystem: Environmental > Terrestrial > Soil > Floodplain ... | reverse complement strand
CCGCTGTTGCGGCTCGTACCTCACGGGAATTCAGCCGCGAAAGTCCGCCGTGGATATCAAAGTCGGAATTTCCATGGACCAGATTGTGGCCAACCAGATTGGCCACCAGACACGCTTCCCTTCCCTGGAACTTGGCATGGAAGACTCCCGCCAGGCGGGCGACTGCGATTCCGGCTACTCCTGCGCCTACACCAATAACCTGGCTTGGAGAAGCGAGACTCAGCCGCTGCCTCCCGTGCTGGATCCCCGTGCGCTCTTCGAACGCCTCTTCGGCGCCGACGCTGGGCTGACACCGGAAGCCCGCGCCCAGCGCAATCGGTTTCGGCGCAGCATCCTCGATTTCGTCACCAACGACACGCGAAAGCTTCAGTCGAGTCTCGGCCCGACAGACAAACGGAAACTCGAAGAATACTTGTCATCGATTCGCGAAATCGAGCGTCAGATCGAACGCGCCGAGAAAGACAACGAGCAGATCGACCCGCAAATGGAAAAGCCGTATGGCGTGCCTGCCGACTTCGCTGAGCATTTCAAACTGATGACCGACATGCTGACAGTCGCGCTGCAGGCCGATCTGAGCCGTGTGTTCACGTTCCTGGTAACTCGCGAGGGCACTTCACGCCCTTACCGCGAGCTTGGGATTCCGGATGGCCACCATCCGCTGACTCACCATCGCAACGATCCGGCCTTGATGGAGAAGGTGACTCAGATCAATACCTATCACGTCACCCAGTTTGCCGCGTGGCTCGATAAGCTGAAGTCCATCAAAGAGGGTGACTCCACGCTGTTCGACAACTCGATGATTGTTTACGGCGCTGGACTCTGCGACGGCAACCGGCACAACCACGAAGACTTGCCGACCTTGATCACCGGGCGCGGGGGCAACTACATCAGCCTAGGACGGCGAATCGAGTACCGGAAGGAAACGCCGATGTCGAACCTCTTCCTGACCATGATGGATCGTATGGGGGTCCACGAGGAGTATTTCGGTGACGCAACTGGACGGGTGGATGGATTGAATCTTACGTAGGGTCGTCAGTTTCCGCTGTTTTCAGGTAAGCCCGCAACCAGCAAAGTTGCGGGCTTTGTTGTTTCAGTTGGTTCATGCTCGTCATCAGTTGTTCACTGCGATCTTATGGACACTAGAGCGTTGTTCGGGATCATATTCAGGACATTCTGCAGCTCACTTGTGCTGATCGGCGCTTCTGGGCTTACCGTAGAACCCTTGATGGCGTGCAGGTGCCCGAGGGTGCCATCAGTGTGCGAACGCCTTTCCAGTGCCGACATGGTGTTTGCAGGACGCGTGGAGTCCATTGAACCAAACTTCAATCCAGGGGACCCTTCTGTGCGTGCACAAGTCGCGGCACGATTCTCTGAACAAGAACTGGAGAACATAGAAACGGACAGATCGCCGGAATCCTTCCTTAAGCTTAGAGAACTGTATAGTGGACTTCTACGAGAGCCGAACAAAAGCCGGCTGGCCCGTTCATCGAGCCGAGAAGAACTGGATTCGATGTGGAGCGCGATCATGGAACAGGGCAAGATGGCAAGGTTTCGAGTTCGCGAGGTATTTAGCGGACCAAAGTTGGAAACAGTCGACGTCTGGACCGACTTTATTTGTGGCGTTGGATTTCAGGAAGGCGAATCCTACCTGGTCTATGCTAGTCGAGGTAACGAGAACAGGCTTGAGGCAAGAGGATGTTCGCGGACTGAACGCATTTCAGATGCTGGAGACGATCTTGCCTACTTACACTTTATCCAGCACGAAGGGAACGCGGCACGAGTTTTCGGCTTCGCGACTAGCAGCCCATCGGATCTAGACCGAGCACAATTGTGGAATGGTGTGACCAGTCCACTCGACGGTCTTCCAGTCCAGGTTCATTCCCAGAGTGGCGTCCGCTACGCCTATACGGACCGACGAGGGCGGTATGTTTTTGATGGGTTGGAAGAAGGTAACTACAAACTAACTGTATTCCACCGCGACTACCCTGAAAATACTACGATACTTGCCGGACCGCGCGAGGTTCATGTGAACGCTCGTGGATGTGTGAGTGAATTGTTCGTGATACAAGGTGAAACGACCGCGAAATAGTAGGTCCTGCGTTTCGACTACCTTCGGCGGCTCTGGCGCCAGATGTGCGGAAAGTCTCTGAGTTTCCCAGCAAGCCAGAGGCTTGCCAGCCATTAGCCGGTGGTCGAGCGCCAGCGACACCACCGGCGAGCGAGCCCATCGACACGATGCACCCTGGAGGGGTGCCAGAGGCGAACGTCATACCGACCGCCTAGCTTAGCCTTCATCACCATCTCCTCGAGGAACCCAAGGGTTTCAGCTCGAACGGCGTAGGCAAAGCTAGATAGCAAATCGGGAAGAGCATCATCGCAAGAGGACTCCCGGGAGGAACTTACGGAAACACGTGAAAAGACGGAGGCGAATTAGCCTGCGACCCTTCCAGGGTCGTTGTTCCTTGTCTGACCATTGCATACCGGTGGTGGAGCGTTTGCGCTCCACCACCGGCTAATGGCTTGCAAGCCTCCGGCTTGCTCCTGCAGGCTGCAGCGGAAGGTCAAAGACCTTCCGCACATCTGGCGGCAAAGCCGCTACTATTACTGCATCAGAGCTAGTCAGAGCTATCGAACTGAAATAAGAGCGCTGGATTGGTAACCCCCCTAGGACGAAAACTCAGTTCCAGCTATGGAGACCACCCAATGAACTTCTCACGAAGAGACTTTGGCTTCTTATTATCCGCTCTTGCGGCAGCAGGTGCCGCAACCGCGCAGACTCCCACACTCCCATCCAAGACCTATGCCTTTGATGATCTGGCCGTTCGGAACAACGGAGCCAACAAGAGCCGCGCTGTTCTCGACGGGAACACGCATGGAGGCTTCCCTGTGGAGATGCACATTACTGAGCTGGCTCCAGGTCTGGCGCCGCATCCACCTCATCACCACGCTCACGAGGAAATGATCATGATTCGTGAGGGAACGCTCGAAGTGACGATCGCAGGAAAGAGCACGAAACTGGGTCCGGGCTCTGTGGCTTATGTGGCTTCCAATGAGGAGTACGGCTGGCAGAACGTCGGCACGACTCGCGCGCAGTATTTTGTGCTTGCTCTCGGCCGGGAGAATGCACGAAGCTGAGGGAACCCAAACGCGAAAGGACAATCCATGATGAAAACCACGTCTGGCATGGCGCCTGCAGTGAGACTAGGAATTCTGCTCGGTGTGTTCGCCTTGAAGCCTGATATTTCTTTCTTCGCGCAAACCGCGCGTACGGTTGTGGACAATGATCAAGTGAAAGTCCTCAGTGTGGACGTCGCTCCCCACCAGAAGACGCGTTTGCATGACCACAAGGTGAATCGAGTGATGATTTACTTGCAAGCTGGCAAGCAGACGATCGACTACCAGGATGGCAAGAAGACCGTCTTGAACTGGAAGGCAGGCGAGGCAAAATGGAGCCCGGCAAGCGGAATGCACATTGCCGAGATCACCAGCGATCAACCGGTAACCATTGTCGAAGTAGAACTCAAGAATGCCGGGACTTCCACCAAGGCCGGTTCTCAGAAGTTGGATCCGCTTAAAGTGGACCCGAAGCACTACAAGATCGAATTTGAGAACGCCCAGGTGCGAGTGTTCCGGGTCAAACTCGGCCCCAAGGAAACCATCCCATTGCACGAGCACGCGCTGAATCGGGTCGTCACCTACCTCACCGGCCAAAAGGTAAAGGTCACGACTCCGGATGGCAAGAGCGAGCTTTCACAGCACCAGGCTGGAGATGCGAGTTGGGGCGGACCTGCCAAGCACACCGAAGAGAATCTCAACGATTCTCCTATGGAAGCCCTGGTCGTGGAATTGAAGGGATAGTCAACTCGAAGTTTCGGACCTGCGGGAGAACGGTTCATGCAATTCCCAGAACAAGGCAAGCCTCCGGTGGGAATCATCTTTGATTCCGACATTGGCAATCGCATCGACGACACCCTGGCTCTGGCACTGCTCTATGGGTTCGACGGCAAGCGCGAGGCCCGTGTCGTTTCAGTCAGCGTCACGAAGTCCAATTTGAAAGCTGCCGCGTTCTGTGAAGCTGTGGGCCGTTTCTATGCGGGCGCGGTTAGCGGCGCGTTTTCGGCAGTTGGAAGGACCTTGCCGGTTGGTCTCGCCACAGACGGCAAGATGCCGGAAGACACGCCTTTGTTTACGGTGCCACTCTCGAAAGTGAATGCTGAAGGCGTGCCGGTCTACAGCCACGGTATCGAAAAACTCAATGACACAGCTGAACCAACGCCACTCATTCGTAATGCGTTTACGGCGCAGCATGACCAGAACTGCATTGTGGTGCTGGCCGGGCCTGCAACCAATCTGGTGAAGGTGCTCGATCTGCCCGGAGTCAAGGATGTGATTTCGAAGAAGGTCCGCTTTCTCTCGTTGATGGGTGGTGCTTATCCTCAAGGCGGGCCGGAGTTCAACATCAAAACCGACATTGCCGCTGCGCGGAAGTTGTTTGCGGAGTGGCCGACGCCGATCGTGGCTTCAGGATACGAGGTGGGTGAGGCGTTGCTATTCCCTGCATCGAGCATCGAAACCGACTTCTCCTGGTCGCCAGCCCACCCGGTTGTCGACGCCTACAAAGCGTACAAGGCCATGCCTTACGATGCTCCAACCTGGGACATGACCGCGGTGCTCTACGCCGTTCGGCCCGACGCCGGATACTTCAAGCTATCGGAGCCTGGCATGATCAGCGTGCTCAATGATGGCAGCACGAAATTCTCAGCCTCGCCAGGAGGCACGCATCGTTATCTCATTCTCGATCCTTCGCAGAAGGAAAACATCGTCAAGACCTACACAGAAATCGTGAGCGCCAAACCAGTGCCCCGGCAGCCACGGCGCCGCCCGCAACAACAGGAACAAGAGCAGAAACAGCAACAACAACAGAAACCGGCCGAACCGCCCAAGCCTCCGGAAGTCAAGCCTCCAACCCCGTAAGGTCGTCGCTGTTGCGACATTCCACCAGATCAAGCCGAGCCTACCGCCAAGTTCTTGCTGTCACAAGTCATTAAGGTGCGGGCCCGTCGGTGTCACGTCTCCTGGGACGGCTGATAAGCAGGCGCATTCGGGCACCCGGCCCGGAAGGCAGACAAGCTTGCAAGGGTAGCAACAATGACATTTGAGACGATGATCGGGAGTGAGTGGATCACCACTCCATACCCGATCCAAAGGATCGCCGCAAACGCTTGCACCTTTCGTAGCGTTTGCGCTTCGCGACAAAGGTACGATCCCGCAAAGACTCCGGTCGCAGCCCATCCAACCAGTTCAAGCGGTGACGACATCGTGCCCTCCCGCCAAATCCGGCTGGATTTCGGGCAGGCTCGTGCGGATCGTCAGCCAATCCGTCCGAACCTTGTCCCACTCCTGAATGAGCAGTCCCTCAGCTTCGAAGGCGGAGCAGATCTGGGCGGAGTCCCATCGCACGATCTCTTCCAGAATGGGGACCAATACACTCAGGGAGTTGTCGCTGAGAATGGTCCGCTTGGCGATTTGCGCAATGCTTTTGGCTTCAGATACCGCGATCGTGAACCCCTCGCGCCGATTCACGTGCAACATCACATGGATGTCGGAGCTGCCGTCACCCACGTAGATGATTCGATCGCGGGCAACCTGCACTTTCGCCTGCAGGTTGTTGAGTACGGCAACTTTGCCGTATCCAGCGGTTACACGAACAATCGACTCCACGTGACCGGAGGAGTCGTACTGCAGTTGTGTTCCATGAATATGGTCTGCCGGCAACACATTCTCAAGTGCAGACTCAATGACCTCCTGGGGGGCAGCCGAAATGACGTGAAAATCGAAACGACAGTCTCCAATCGTGTTTCCTAGAAACTTGCTTAGGTGGTTGATGTGGTGCTTGAGCCGCACCTGCTTTTCCCGCCTGTACCAAGTCACTGATGCGCACCCGTGATCGATAGTCAGGGTCATGGAGCAACAGGTAAGCGAGCTCTCCACCTTGTTGAACCAAGTTCTGCGCGGAAAGGAGCGCTGTTTTGCGCTCGAACTCCCTCGCCGGGATTCCAACCAGTTCGCTCAAAACAAGCCCAGAGTCGTTGAAGCTCAGGGTCTGATCAAAATCGCTGGCCAGCAGATAGTCTTTGACGATACCTTCCATTCTTGCCTCACTTTCCATTTGTGGTTATCCAAAATGGGAATCTAACCCAACGTTTCGGTCGCACTTTCGTCGGGGAAAGGCACGGGCATCAGTGTAGACGGACTCACCCAGCGCTCTCAATCTTATAAGTTTTATGATTCTCATAAGGAAGTCTTATGCGGGGGCGGGATTAATAGGTGGCTGGTTTGATTGACTCGCCTTGCACAATTAGCCTGGCAGGTTATTTGATCAGTCGTGTGTTGAATCGGGATGAAGCCTGCAAGTCAGGACTGTTTCCATTGCGAGAATCGCAGGCGAAAGTGGCGGAATTGGCAGACGCGCAGGACTTAGGATGCAATAGCACTCCTTTACTTCCTTATCCTTCAATCACTTATAACCGATTTTTCAATGGCTTAGAGAGAAGCCTTGAACTTTTTTCGGCATCGTTCTCCCTTCGAATCTTTCCACAAGACTAGAAGTCTGCGTTCATCGCTCCGCCCTCTGGGAACTTCCTCCTTTGAGCGACTGCTTGGTGCTTCGTTTCGGTTGCCTCGGGGTCGAGCGAAAGTGCTGAAGCTTGGGCGGCGCGCTGAGCGATCCCGCCTGTCTAAAAGCTGGAAATCTCAATTGCTCGGATGACGACCCAGAACACGACAAGCAACGTGCCGAGGAACAGGAACCTTAGGACGATTCTCTTGATTCTGCGTTTCCGTCTGGACGGCCCGTATCGCCAAGGCATGAGCTCACCTCAGGGCGGGGATGCTCGAAGAACGCGATAGATGGGAAAGTGCCTGTTCAATTGACGAGGCACGATAGGGTGGCTCCAAGAGATTACCTAGCACGTCCTATGCCACTTTTGGTAAGTCCCTGATGATTCAGTCGAGCCTTGGGGAAGGAAATAGAAAAAGATTTTCTACAAATGGAACGTGGGCAGCGGAAAGAGGCTAAGAGATGCCCCGCCTAGCGTCAGGCTGGCTAGGATGTGATCCAGGCTGGCGCGATTAGTTGCACCTTCATACTTTACGAACTGCGTCAATGAATCGATCACACAAAGCGTTCAAGAGGTGGCTTGATTTCTCTAATGATCAGACCCTCTGACCAGGTATTCCCAACCCTCCGACCGATAGTCAAATGGGTGACTTGTTCATTTGCTTGCTTTCTAAGGCTCTTCAGAGCAGGGGTAATATTTCCTCTCACCCTGTTCCAATGTCTAGGCGGACAAAAATCTTCCGCTAGAACATCACCGGCTCGCTTTTTGGTGGGATAAAGAAACTCTGTCAGATTGCGCACGTGAAGAATTGCAGATTGAGTTAAAGCGTCCCAGATCATCGCTTGGTGCTCGCCCGGCAGCCAATGATTTCGGCGCGTTTTTGCAATCCCTCCCGAGATTATGTTGAAAAGAATGATCCAAGCATTGATCTAATTCGGTGCCAAGACTGCCCCTTGGCCGGCGGGTGTTCGAGGATGTGTCTTGTAGTTTCGGAAATGTAAAGCAGAAAGCGCGTGCGAGGCTTGCCGTCAACAGTCTCGCCAAAGATTTCCGCACTGAGACTGTCTGCTGGGTCAAAGCCCTCTGTTGCCAAGAGCCGACAAAGATGATTCACCAACCCGTTGAATTCTTCTTTACTGAGGTTCTTTGGAAGAGGAACGGGAACCCTCTGAGGCTTGATCTTTGCGGGCTGTGCCTTTGCCATGTGGAAGTGTCGTCGATACGTTGGAGGAGGAAGAAATTTTGGTCGGAAGTTTCGCACCTGCGCCGACAAACGCGCCAGGCATTCCTTGCAGAATTGTCCGTAGGCATGTGATCACTACGGGGGAACTTATTTAGGTTTTTTATGCAATCAATTCATCTGCCATATGGCGTTGGGAAAGAAGTCCTGATTCATCAATCACAACTTTTCTGGTTAGGAACCTAAAGAGAAAAAGTTTTCACACAAGCAGACAGAGAATGGACAAGTAGGCTAACCAATTGGCGCGCGGAACCTTCATCTGCGGGATAAGAGCGGAAAGGAGAAAAGCACGTGGCAAGTGGTGGTTTGTATCGAGGAAAGAAGAAACCTGCAGATGGTACACCTGCTGCCCTTCTTCGGCGGCCGGCGAGCCGCCACGATCACCACAGAGGATATCAACCGCTACGTGGTAAAGCGTCAGACAGAACAGGGAGCTTCAAACGGCACGATTAACAGGGAACTGGCAGCGCTGCAGCGGGCCTACACGCTGGCAGTTGAAGCCGGGCTGCTAATGCGTGGATCAACTCCCCACATTCAGAAGCTGAAGGCAAGTAATGTCCGCACGGAGTTTTTCGAGCATGAGCAGTTCACCGCCATTCATGGGCATTTGCCGGACCACGTCAAGGCAGTCGCGGCGGTCGCCGCGAACGATCAGCGAGTTGCTTTCGCTGGAGTGGCGCCAAGTGGACCTCAGTGGCGCCGGCACGCTGAGGCTTGATCCTGGAACGACCAAAAACGGAGACGGCCGGGTTTTCCCGTTGATCCAAGGATCTGCGCGCCGTCCTCCTCAAGCAGAAAGCCAAGACGGAGGCGCTACAGAGAGAGCTTGGCATCTTGATTCCCTATGTGTTTCACCACCACGGCAAGCCGTTCAAGGTCTATCGTAGAGCCTTGAAAACCGCTTGTCGTAAAGCTTGCGTGCCCGGGCGGATTCCACACGACTTCAGGCGGACAGCAGTTCAGAACCTGGTTCGTGCTGGCGTTTCTGAGGTCGTCGCGATGAAGACGACGGGACACAAGACTAGATCTATTTTTGACCGTTATGATATTGTTAACCAAGGCGATTTGAACGATGCTGCCCGCAAGCTGGGCGAGCATATGGTTACAAAAACAGTTACAATCGCTGACCCAAGTAATCAAATATTCACGCAAGTTGTTGAACAATAAGCCTGCGAAAGTGGCGGAATTGGCAGACGCGCTGGACTTAGGATCCAGTCCCGCAAGGGGTAGGGGTTCAACTCCCCTCTTTCGCACCAACTCCCCTCAAGTCGAGCAGACGCCCGTCTCGCTGCCCTGTTTTCAGCGCCAGGTCGAATCCAACACATTGAGGTCAATCCATTGAAAGTTGAAGTGGTGAACAAGAATAGTTGTCAACGGGCAGTCAGCATCGAAGTTGATCCTGAGGCTCTGAAACCGGACCATTCGGCGGTATGCAACAAGTATCAGCGACAGGCACGGGTGCCTGGATTCAGGCAAGGCAAAACACCGATGTCGCTCATCCTGCAGCGCTTCAAGAATGAGATTCGTGAAGACTTCCTGGAGGCGTCTGTACAAAAACACCTCCTCGAAGCCATTAAGAGCGAGAAGCTGCAGCCATTGGATCACCCCCACATCCATGAGCTGTCGTACAACGAAGGGGAGCCGTTAAAGTTCACCGCGGAGTTTGAGGTACTGCCTGAGTTGAACCTGTCAAACTACCGCGGTCTCGAGATCGAAAGGGTGCCGGTGGAAGTCAAGGAAGAGGAAGTAGAAGCTGCCATTAAGACGATGCAAGAACGGATGGCCCAGTACGTTCCAGTGACCGGTCGAGGAATTGAAACCAGTGACTTCGCAGTGATCTCCTACGTCGGGAAATTCAGCGACCCATCGAAAAAGAACATCGAGGCGAAGGACATCTACTGCGAAGTGGGTTCAGACAACACCCTCGCGGAGTTCAACGAAAACCTACTGGGCGCTCAAGCAGGAGACAAGCGGTGTTTCCCGGTAAAGTATCTGGATGATTTTCCGAATAAAGAGCTAGCTGGCACAGAGGTTCAGTACGAAATCGAGGTTCAAGACATTCGGCAGAAACAGATGCCGGAGTTGAACGACGAATTCGCCAAAGACGCGGGTCAATACGGATCCCTTGAAGAATTGCGCACCAAGGTTCGAGAGAGCATCACCTCCAACAAGGAGCAGGGAGCGCAAGCCGACATGCAGGAAAAGATCGTGGAATTGATCATTCAGAACAATCCCTTCGATGTTCCTGCGGTGATGGTCAAGAAACAAACGGAGAACCGGTTGAATGATTATGTGCGGTCCCTGATTGCCAGAGGCGTGCACCCGAAGACGCTCGATATCAACTGGACAGAATTTCAGGAACGCCAAAGAGAGCTGGCCGTGACGGACGTCAAAGTCGCCTTGGTTCTAGAGCATATTGCGGAGAAAGAAAACATCACGGTGACTGAAGAAGAGCTTGACGAGGACATCTCGAAGCGCGCCCAAGAGACGCATCAGGCCTTCGATGCGGTCAAATCACGCTTGACAAAGGAAGGGGCCACCGATAGAATCAAGGACAGAATTCGCAACAAAAAAAGCCTGAATTTGTTGCTGAGTCTGGCTTCTGTCAAGGATCCCCAGGGAATCATTGTTCAACCCTGACTTCATTTTCCCCCAAACAATTCGGTTGAGGATTTACAAGTCATGCTAGTTCCGATGGTAGTCGAACAGACGAGCCGTGGCGAGCGCGCCTATGATATTTACTCTCGGCTGCTGAAGGATAACATCATCTTCCTCGGGACTCCTGTTGATGACGCAGTTGCAAACCTGGTGACTGCTCAGCTGCTTTTTCTTGAGGCCGAGGATCCAGAGAAAGACATTTCGCTGTATATTAACAGCCCTGGAGGCTCGATCACGGCCGGGCTGGCGATCTACGACACGATTCAATTCATCCGCCCTGATGTGACAACCATTTGCGTCGGACAGGCGGCCAGCATGGGAGCTTTGTTGCTAGCGGCAGGAACAGCAGGAAAGCGCTTTGCGCTGCCGAATTCGCGTATCCTGATTCACCAACCCTCGATTCATGGCGGGTTGTCAGGCCAGGCGACGGACATCGATATCCATGCTCGCGAGATCCTGCGCATGCGTTCTATCTGTAACGAGATCTTTGTGAAGCATACCGGACAGCCTTTGGAAAAAGTCGAGCGCGACGTGGATCGTGACTACATCATGTCGGCCGAAGAAGCCAAGAAGTACGGTATTGTTGACCAGGTGATCGTGCGCCACGAATAGTCTGCCTCGTGGGCGCATGCGTCTTCGCATTCCACCTAGACAATCAAAGAAAATCGTATATGCTGGTTGCGTGGGATGATTACCGTCTTGGGAGGCTATCCGCTTGAAAAGAAATAATGGTGAAGAGTCGTTGCGCTGTTCTTTTTGCAACAAGAGCCAGAACGACGTTCGCAAGCTTATTGCAGGGCCAACTGTCTTCATCTGCGATGAGTGTGTTCGCGTCTGCAACGACATCATAGACGATGACCAGGTCGTTGAGACTGACGTTAAGAGTCATCCTCTACCCAAGCCTCACGAAGTCAAGTCCTACCTGGATGAGTACGTCATCGGCCAGGAAACCACCAAGAAGAAATTGGCGGTTGCGGTTTACAACCACTACAAGCGTATCGAACTTTCCAAACGACGGAGTGACGTCGAGCTGAACAAGAGCAACATCCTGCTAATTGGCCCGACTGGTACAGGCAAGACGTTGCTAGCACAGACACTGGCCAAGCGCCTCAGCGTGCCGTTCGCGATTGTAGATGCCACAACGCTCACCGAAGCAGGTTATGTTGGAGAAGACGTCGAGAACATCATCCTGAAGCTCCTGCAGAGCGCCAATGGAGACATTGAGCGCTGCCAAAACGGAATAATCTATATTGATGAAGTTGACAAGATCTGCCGTAAAGATGAGAACCCTTCGATCACGCGGGATGTGTCTGGGGAAGGTGTTCAGCAAGCGCTACTCAAGATCCTTGAGGGAACTGTCGCCAATGTGCCGCCGCAAGGCGGACGGAAGCATCCCCACCAGGAATTCACACAGGTGGACACGACGAACATCCTGTTCATCTGTGGCGGAGCTTTCGTAGGACTTGAAAAAGTCATTGAGCGGCGTCTTGGCAAGAAGACGCTTGGATTTCGAGGCGAAGTAAAGACCCTGCAGGCGCGGCGCAATACTGCACTGCTGGAGCGTGTCGAGCCGGTTGACTTGATCAAGTATGGCCTGATTCCTGAGTTTGTGGGAAGACTGCCCGTCGTCGGAACACTCGGAGATCTAGACAAGGCTGCTCTGGTTGAAATCTTGACGCGTCCCAAGAATGCTCTGGTCAAGCAGTACCAACGGCTGTTCGAGTACGAGGGGGTTAAGCTGCGGTTCGAGGATGATGCCTTGGAGGCCATTGCCGAGCTGGCACAACAGCGCAAAGTTGGCGCTCGCGGTCTTCGGGTGATCATTGAGGATTTGATGCTGGATTTGATGTACCTGCTCCCCGCCCAGCGAAAGCTCAAAGAGTTTAGCGTAACGAAAGAGATGGTCTCTTCCAACCGGATCGATCTGTCGCTCTTGGAGAAGGCTGGCTAGTGGTCCTGTCCCTATTCCCCTGAATTGGCGACATCAAACCAAATTTCACGTTAGGTGCAAATAATCGGGCATGTTTAACAAGTCAAAGGACAAACCAGAAGCGGTCACGTTGCCGATGGTACCCATCCGCGACGTCGTGTTGTTCCCCTACATGATGATCCCGTTCGTCATCGGACGCCCCGCTTCCGTCAAGGCACTCGAAATTGCCTTCAACGGAGACAAGCGGATTTTTTTGGCGACGCAACACGACGCTTCCGTCGATGACCCCAAACCTTCTGAGATTTATATGGTGGGCACTATCGCCAACATCGTCCAAAGCTTGCGTTTGCCCGATGGCAACATCAAAGTCTTGGTTGAAGGTGTTGAGAGAGCGAAGGCCATTCAGGTCTACGATGAAGATCACTACTTGAAAGCCGTATTGCGGCCAGCCCCGTCCATCCCGGTGCAGGCAGCCAGCGAGACGCTAGTCACCAAGATCACTTCGCTTTTTGAGCAATACGTGAAGTTGAGTCAGAATTTGAACTACGACACGATGTTGTCCGCAGTGCGGGTTGACGATGCGAGCCGCTTGTCGGACACGATTGCAGCCAATCTGTCGGTGAGCATCGAAGAGAAGCAAGAACTACTGGAAGTCTTCAACCCCATCGATCGGCTGAACCGTCTATGCGACATCCTTGATGTTGAGATTGAGAAGCTCAACATGGATCGCGCTATCAACTCGCGCGTGAAGCGGCAGATGGAGAAAGCTCAGAAGGAGTACTACCTCAACGAGAAGATGAAAGCGATTCAGAAGGAGTTGGGTCGCAATGAGAAGTCGGAACTCGACGAACTCAAGAAAAAGATTGAAGCCGCTGGCATGCCGAAAGACACGCTGGAAAAGGCAATGCAGGAGCTGAAACGACTCGAGATGATGCCACCGATGTCAGCGGAATCCACTGTTTCCAGAAACTACATCGACTGGTTGCTCGCTGTCCCCTGGAAGAAACGTTCCAAGGAGATTCATAAGCTGGAGCGCGCTGAGAAGGTGCTGGAAGCGGATCATTACGGTCTCGAGAAGATCAAAGAGCGCATTATCGAGTTTCTGGCAGTCCGCCAGCTCGTCAAGAATCCCAAAGGTTCTATTCTCTGCTTTGTCGGTCCTCCAGGGGTTGGGAAGACTTCGCTGGCAACCTCCATTGCTAAAGCAACGGGGCGCAAATTTGTCCGTCTATCCTTGGGGGGAGTTCGCGATGAAGCCGAGATTCGTGGTCATCGTCGTACTTACATCGGGGCTCTTCCTGGTCAGATTATCCAGATGATGAAGAAGGCAGGCACGAAGAATCCTGTCTTCCTGCTGGACGAAGTCGACAAGATGAGCATGGACTTTCGCGGTGACCCATCCGCCGCACTGCTTGAAGTTTTGGACCCAGAACAAAATCATTCGTTCGTCGATCACTATCTCGACGTTGAGTATGACCTGTCTCAGGTCATGTTCATCGCCACGGCCAATGTCATCCATACCATCCCGCAGCCATTGCAGGATCGGATGGAAGTTATCCGCATTTCGGGTTACACCGAGGCGGAAAAACTCGAGATTGCGAAACGGTATCTGGTAAAGAAGCAGATTGCTGCCAACGGGCTCAGCGACAAGAACGCGTCATTTGAAGACGGGGCCATCCTGGGCATCATCCAGAACTACACTCGCGAGGCCGGTGTTCGGAGCCTGGAGCGCGAGATTGCCTCCATTTGCAGAAAGGTCGCCAAGAAGGTTGTAAAAGAAGGCAACCAAGTCGCTTTGACGGTCGGACCCGATAGCCTGAAAGACTATTTGGGCGTTCTGAAGTTTCGCAAGACCAAGTCTGAAGAAAAGAACGAAGTGGGATTCGCGACGGGTTTGGCCTGGACCGAGGTTGGAGGAGAAGTTCTGGCAACAGAGGCGAGCCTGATGGACGGAAAGGGCCATTTGACCCTGACTGGGAAATTGGGCGACGTGATGCAAGAGTCAGCGCAGGCAGCCATGAGCTATGTGCGCTCGCGAGCGAACTCCCTTGGTATCTCGCGCGAATTCTACCGGCGCTACGACTTGCACATTCATGTACCTGAAGGTGCCATTCCGAAGGACGGACCATCGGCAGGCATTACCATGGCGACCGCACTGGTTTCGGCTCTAACCAAGAACCCGGTGCGCAGCGAAGTTGCCATGACTGGTGAGATCACCTTGCGTGGAAAGGTTTTGCCCATTGGTGGCGTGAAGGAGAAGCTTCTGGCAGCACACCGGGCTGGAATGAAGACGATCATCCTGCCTAGGGAAAATGAGAAGGACTTGACTGAAATTCCTCAGAACATCCAGGAGCAGTTCTCAATCCACTTTGTTGAAACGATGGATGAGGTCCTGAAAGTCGCCCTCGAATCGCCGGTGCAAGTGCTGGAAGAGGCGCCGGCGGATATCGATAAATATAAGGGCACGATCGAGAGCGATTACTCCAAGGAATCTGTCACGCATTGAAGATTCTTTCTGCTGAATTTGTCTGCAGTATTGTTCAACCCAGCCAGTGTCCCAAGGAAAACCTTCCTGAGGTCGCGTTCATTGGCCGGTCGAACGTCGGAAAATCCAGTTTGATCAATGATCTTCTGCGTCAAAAGGGATTGGCACGCACCAGTTCAACTCCTGGACGAACGCAGCAGATTAACTTTTTCCGTATCAATCAGAGATTTTTCTTTGTAGATTTGCCGGGATATGGATATGCTAAGGTTCCTCAAGCCTTAAAGGCGTCTTGGAGGAGCCTGATTGAGAATTATCTCAGGGGCCGGAAGCAACTGAGTCGTTGCGTCCTGATTGTTGATTCCCGCGTTGGCCCAACGGAACTAGACCTGGAACAGGTGGCTTGGTTTCGGCGCAATCTCCTACCTTTCTTCATTGTTTCTACAAAATCCGATAAGCTATCCAAAGTTGAGTTGGAGAAATCGATCAGTCACACCCAGAGCCTTTGCCCGGATGTTTCAGTGGTTGCTTATTCGGCAACTCGCAATAGTGGCCGTGAGCAAGTGTGGGCGCTGCTTTACCCTCATATCTGAATGACAACAACGCTTTCATAATCATTTCACGTTTCCCCGGACGATCATTTTTGCCAAGAACCTTCGTTCCAAATCACATCGAGGTTTTCTCCATTCCGCTTTTCGCGACGGCTTCATGTTCGCGTAGAACAATCCCAAGGAGTTTGTATGGACATTGCTGAACTTAAGGAAATGAACATTGCCGCCTTGACGCAGATCGCCAAGGATCTCAACGTTGTCGGCGCCACAGGTATGCGCAAGCAGGAGCTGATCTTCAAAATTCTGCAAGCGCAGACCGAGAAGAGCGGACTGATCTTTTCCGAAGGTGTGCTGGAGACCCTTCCCGATGGCTTCGGATTCCTGCGCGCCCCAGATTACAACTACCTCCCAGGTCCGGACGACATTTACGTCTCGCCTTCACAGATTCGCAAGTTTGACCTGCACACCGGCGATACGGTCTCTGGGCAAATCCGTCCTCCAAAGGACGGGGAACGCTATTTCGCGCTGATCAAAGTTGAAGCCATTAACTTCGAGCACCCGGACATTGCCCGCAACAAAATCTTTTTTGACAATCTCACGCCTCTCTATCCCAATCAGCGGGTCAAACTGGAAACCACTCCGGACAATCTGTCTGCAAGAGTCATGGACCTGATGGTTCCCATCGGCAAGGGACAGCGCGGTCTGATAGTTTCGCCGCCGCGCACCGGAAAGACCATGTTGTTGCAGACGATCGCAAACTCCATAACGCAGAATCATCCGGAAGTCATTCTGATCGTCTTGTTGATCGACGAACGTCCGGAAGAAGTGACAGACATGCAGCGGTCAGTGAATGGCGAAGTCATCAGCTCCACCTTCGATGAGCCGGCAACCCGCCACGTACAAGTAGCGGAGATGGTTATTGAGAAAGCCAAGCGCCTAGTGGAGCACAAACGGGACGTAGTAATTCTGCTGGACTCCATCACACGACTGGCGCGTGCCTACAACACGATCGTTTCACCGTCAGGGAAAGTACTCTCCGGCGGCGTTGACTCAAACGCATTGCAGCGCCCGAAGCGCTTCTTTGGCGCGGCTCGCAACATTGAAGAGGGTGGGAGTTTGACCATCATAGCGACGGCCCTGATTGACACCGGCAGCCGGATGGACGATGTCATCTTCGAAGAGTTCAAAGGCACGGGCAATATGGAAGTTCACTTGGAGCGCAAGCTGGTGGAAAAGCGCGTGTTCCCGGCGATCGATATCAACCGCTCTGGAACCCGTAAAGAAGAGTTGCTCATGCCTAAAGAGGAACTGAATCGGGTTTGGGTATTGCGGAAGGTCTTGAATCCCTTGTCACCAGTGGAAACCATGGAATTGCTGCTTGACCGCCTCTCCAAGAAAAAGAGCAACGGCGATTTCCTGGCTTCAATGAGCAACGGGGGACAATGACCTTCGAATGCCGAAGTTCGAACGACGAAGCCTATTCGTCCTTTGCACTTCGCACTTCGTGTTTCGAAGTTCCTGCTTCCTCTTTCTGCCGCGTTTCCACCAACGTCACAATATCCTGTAGAACCTCTTCAATCGTTTTCCCGGACGTGTCCAGGTACACAGCGTCTTCTGCTCGCACGAGTGGCGAATCGGCGCGCTGGCTGTCGCGCCGGTCGCGCTCGTTAATCTCGGCAAGTGTTTCTTCCACAGTCAGCGTCACGCCTTTGCGCAGATTCTCCTCGTAACGCCTTTGAGCTCGGGTGCGTTCCGACGCGTCCAGGAAAATCTTCAAGTTGGCATTTGGAAAGACCTTGGTGCCAATGTCTCTACCTTCCAGAACGACATCTCGGCTGGCTCCCATCTGCTGCTGTGCCTGAACGAGAACTCGTCTTACGTCTGATATCCCCGACACAATCGACGCAGCCTGACTCACCGGCTCGGCACGAATGGCTTGGGTTACTTCGTTGCCGTCCAGGAAGACGCGACACCCGTCTGGGGAGTCCATTAGCTCGATCGTAGAACCTCGAGCAATCGAGGCGATCTTGGAAGGATCATCAAGCTTTGGATTGTCCCTCAATGCCTTTAGTCCAATGGCGCGATACATCGCGCCCGTGTCGACGTACAAATAGCTCAACTGCCTGGCGAGCCGCTTGGCGACAGTGCTCTTCCCTGCTCCTGAAGGACCGTCAATCGCAATAATCCAATGACGTTTGTTCACTCCACCCTCTGGTGTTCTCTCCGGCGCTATCGAAGGGCCTAATTCAAATCCTCTCGGTCTCACCAAATGCCAACCCGATTAGAAACACAACCTGTGGCAACACGTGCAATAACAATCGGCTCGCGGAGGTTCGCAGATGCCATCTCACATCGAAAGGCGGGATAGTATAAGGCGTAATCAAATAGACACTCATATAGGCTACAACCGTAAGACCCATCGCGCACAAAACAAACGCAGCTGGCGAGCGCAACAGAATCCTATGCCTCAAACCTACAGCCGCGCATAACAGAACCCACACTAGGTTCCAGTTCTTCGGGCCAAACACCTGTGTTTGGAGGTGGTAGAGGATCGGACCGACTCGGCTGAAACTGTTCCAGTTCAGGCCCGCGACAACCTCGCTGTTGATTACATCATTCCGAAGCCCAAGTGAGTTCTTG
>Ga0180085_1000275_pt1 | contig 18142 bp, 15 predicted proteins | sample EasRiv730_16_10D_FD_123013 | JGI IMG/M metagenome (GOLD analysis project Ga0180085, IMG submission 123013) | Soil microbial communities from meander-bound floodplain in the East River, Colorado, USA - East River metaG ERMLT730_16_10D | ecosystem: Environmental > Terrestrial > Soil > Floodplain ... | reverse complement strand
CGCGCTTCACGTAGGTGAAGGTGCAGGTCACGCTCTCACCCGCCGCGAGGCCGATCGCACCCGTCGCGCTCCCGTCCGAGCAGCTCTGCGACACCAGGTCCCACTCCGCGCCCGCGGCACCCGCCGCAACCGCGTAGCTCCCCGGCTTGACGTAGCCGCTCGCGTGCGGTGCGCTCGCATCCGCCAGCGCGAAGCCCTGGCTCACCGAGTCGGGTCCACCCGACAGAGTGAACGAGAACGTCTGCGGATCGCCGCTCGGCGTCGTCACCACGTCGACCGCGATCGAGCCGCGTCGGACATTCGTGAACGTGCAGGTCACGACTTCACCCGGCGCGAGAGAGACGGCACCCGCTGAGCTCCCGTCCGAGCAGACGGTCGACACAAGATCCCACGCGGGACCATCATCCTGCTGGACGACCGAGAACGTGCCCGGCCTGACGTAGCCGCTCGCGTGCGGTGTGCTCGAATCGGCGAGCGAGAAGCTCTGGCTCACGGAGTCGGGCCCGCCCGAGAGCGAGAAGGAGAACGCCTGGGGATCGTCGGCCGGCACCGTGACCTCGTCGACGATCAGGGTCCCGCGCTTGACGTTGGTGAAGGTGCAGGTGACGGTCTCGCCCGGATCGACGACGACCGCGTTCGCGGCGCTGCCGTCCGAGCACGTGACCGATGCGAGGTCCCACTCGGGGCCGTCGTCCTGCTGGGCCACGCTGTACGTTCCGGGTCGAACGGCCCCGCTGTTCCAGGGAGCGTCCGTCCCCGCCAGCCCGAACGTGCCGGCGAGCCCGTCGGGCCCACCGGCGAAGGAGAAGCCGAAGGACTGAGGGTCGCCGCCCGGTACCGTCACCTCGTCCACGACGAGCCGCCCGCGCTTCGTGTTGACCCACGTGCAATCGACCGTCTCGCCGGCCGCGGCCAGGATCGTGACGCTCCCCGTCAGGGCGCCCGTCGCATCGCGCTCCGGCGCGCCGGCGCCGACGCACGAGATGTCGGTGAGGTCCCAGCCCGCCGCGGGCTGCTCGAGAACCGTCTGTGGGCCCTCGTACCGTCCCGTGAACGAATGGCTGCGCGGCAGCGCGCTCGACGGGTCGTCGTCGAGGACGACGTCGTCCGGCGACAGGCCCGCGGACGGTGTGAACGCGAAATCCTGCGCATCGTCCGGCACGGCGTCCTTGCGCACGGTGACGGTGGCGCAGTTCGTCACGCTCACGTCGATCGGGCGGATGAAGTCCTTCAGCGACGAGGTGAACGAATCGGACGACCGGCTCTTCACATAGGCGCTGCCGAAGCTGACGCACTCGTCGTGGTCGAACACGCCGCTGCTCGTCAGATCGATCGCCGCCTCGCCGAACGTCTGCTCGACGAGCGTCGCGCCGGTCACGGGATCGATCACGTCGGTGAAGTTCACCGCGCCCTCGGCCACGCCCGAGAGCGGCATCAGCGGACCCCAGCACGGCGGGGCGGGCGAGGCCTCGCATGGCCCGGTCTCGCTCCACATCGACAAGCCCAGCTCGACGGCGTTGCCACCTCCGCGAAACGCGAAGGTCACGAGCATGTCGCCCTCGGTCCGGATTGGAGTGCGGTCGTTGCCGCTGAGCTGATCGGCCTGATTGAACTCGAAGTCCATGTTCGCGGTGCCGAGCGTGTTGGCCCGGACCCAGGCCAGGTACAGGAAGTCGTGCTCGGTGCCGTCCTCGGCCTCGAACGCCGCGTGATGCACGTAGAAGCGGAGTAGATCGCTCTTGTTGTTCGGGATCGAGCCGAAATCGACGCTCGGTTCGGGGTCGCCCTCCTTGCCACCGAGCGAATCGTCGGTCTGTCCCGTGGGCTCGTCGTAGCCCACTTCGAGCACCCCGACGATGCCATCCCAGTCGACCCCTGAGGACGAGACCAGATCGCCGTCCGCGGCCTCGAACGGGCTGCCGACGAGCGCCCGCGCAGCTGGAACGGCAACGAGGCCGAGCAGGGCCAGGGCCAGGATGGGGCGGATCGGCCGGGTCGCGTTTCGCATCGCTGGTGCTCCGTCGGCGGCATCGCGGTAGACAGGCATCTCCGCGGGACGCGTGTTCGATGCAATGGCTACGAGCCGCCGCCGGGACCGCCATGGCGAAGTTGGTGAGCGCCCGCGAGGACGGTTGGGCCTTTCCGGTCGAACCGATCGGACGGCGAACCAGGATTTCGGATTCGTAGCGGGAATTGGACCCTTGACGGGCCCGTAGTGCGGGTGCAATCGTGTCCGCTCGGGGCGGGCGCGGTGCCCGCGACCCTGGGGTTCGTACCACGCACGAGGGAACGCACATGTCCAGATGGAAGATCACGGTGATGGCGGCGGTCACAGCGACGATCGCCTCGCTGCCTGCATCGGCGGCGGAGTTCTACGTCGGTGCTAGCTGGCTCAGCACCTCGGCCGAGTTCGACACCGCGGTCGACAACTTCGACACCGACGATTCGGGGTGGAAGGTGTTCGGCGGCGCCAATTTCGGGAAGTTCCTGGGCGTCGAGGCGAGCTATCGCGATCTCGGCACGTTCAGCGAGACGATCGGGACGAACTCGCTCGACGCGGATCTCACTGTGTACGACGCGGAACTCCGTGGCATCCTGCCGATCGGCAAGGCGCTCGAGCTGTTCGCGAAGGTAGGCTACGGGAACGTGGCGGTAGACTTCGATCTCAGCGACGGCACGACGGCCAGCTCCGGCAGCGACGACGATTGGGAGGTGCTCTACGGCGTCGGCGTGGGCATCAAGCTCGGTGAGGGCTTCGGCGTCCGTGCCGAGTGGGAAGAGTGGGACGTCGACACGTCGCTGAACGCGTTCTCGGTCGGCGCGTACTTCCGCTTCGGCAAGTAGCGCCGGTCCGGCTCAGAACGGCGCGCCTAGCACCAGGCGCGCCGCGGAGAACCCGTCGCCGAAGCGGTAGCTGAGGCCGATGCGCGGCATGCGCAGCTTCTTGCGCGCGAAGGGGGGTCGGGTCCCAAAGGTGACGCCGACCTCCCACTGCTCCTTCATCTCGAACTCGCCCGTGTCGCGAAACGCCTCGAGCGGCTCGAAGTACAGATAGCTCACGGCGAACACGGCGGCGTCGACCGGCCGGCCGTGGATCCCGAACCACAGCGGTTGTGCCAGCTCGATGCCCGTCTCGAACTCGCCGTAGTCGTCGTCGAGCAGCAGTCCGTCCCCGGTGATGCCGGCCCAGAGCAACCGATTGCCGAGCCGACCTTCGAGCTCGTGCCAAGGGAAGGTCAGCGTGCTCTCGAGCCCCCCGGCATAGACCCAGGTCTTTGTCCCGCCCGAGAGATCCCACGCCATCCCACCCTCGGCGAACGGCTCGAGGACCCAGTTCGATCGCACCGGGACCTCGAAGCGCAGACCCGGCACGAAGCTGACCGTACTGAACCGCTCGCGCAGCTGCGCCTCGACGAAATCCGAGGGCTCGAGGTCGAGGAACCCGAGCGTCACGGGTAGCGTGAGCTTCCAGCCCCAGCTGTCTCGGTAGACCGCGGGCAAGCGAACGTCGATGGGAATCCGGTAGATCTGCACCGTGCGGCCGTTCACGTCGTAGACGCCGGAGCCGACCTGGCTCGCGAAACCGAAGTGCAGCACGTTCGAGTTCTCGGCGCGTACTTCCTGGGCCAGCGCGGGGTGGGGGGACGAGAGGAGCCACGTCGCGAGGAGGAGGGTGAGGAGCGCTCGGTACCGCACGGCTCGGTCCGCGCAGCATACCATCCTGGCGACGAGATATTCAGTGCGCGACGAGCTCGTGGACCGCGTCGAGGAGCTGGCGCAGATCGAACGGCTTGAGCAGAGTCCGATCGGCGCCGAACGCGGTGGCCATGTTGAGCCAGCCGTCTCGACCGCTCCGGGCCGAAATGGCGAGGATCGGGATCGGGTTCTTGTCGCGACGCAGCGACGCAATGATCTGCAGCCCGTCGATCTCCGGTACGTCGATGTCGGTGATCACGAGGTCGACTGCCGGCTCCGAGCCGAGGAGGTGCAGCGCGTCTTGCCCTTGCGTCGCGCACAGGACGACGTGCCCCGCGCCCTCGAGCGTGCGAGCGAGCATCCGTCGAATCAACGAATCGTCGTCCACGACGAGGATGCGCGCCATGCGTCCGCCTCCCAGACGTCGAAGCTCGAGCGCGCGCCGGATCGATCCGTTGATCTCCCGGACGTTCTTGGTGTCCCGCAGGAACTCCCGAATGCTCATCGACGTGGAGTCACGTTAGGGCCGTCACCGGCCCGGACGCCTTGACCTGACACGCCAGTTTGCGTGGGAATCGCGACAGGTCAGCCGGCAGCCTGACGAAACGCGCGCGGCGAGGTCCCGGTCCAGCGGCGGAATGCCCTGTGGAACGTGCTGGGCTCGGAGTAACCCAGGAGGAAAGCGACCTCATACACGGCCAGATCCCGCCCCTGCAACATCCCGATGGCAAGGTCCCGTCGCACTTCGTCGAGCAGTGCTGCGTAGGACGTCCCTTCGTCGCGCAGTCGGCGCTGGAGCGTGCGCGGGCTCACGGCCAGGTTGGACGCGACGCGGGAGAGCTCGGCACGCCCCTCCCGCAGCGCGCTCCAGATCGCGCGGCGCACGGAATCTCGGAACGCCGCCGCCGCGGGCATCGCAAGCAGCAACCGCTCGGCCAGGTCGTCCAGGTAGGCTCCGAGCGTCGTGTCCGCACCGACCACCGCCAGATCCAGGTCTTCGCCCTCGAAGACCAGGGCGCCCTGCGGCTGATCGAAGAGCATTCGCCCGCCGAGCGTTCGACCGAGCGTCTCGACATCCGGCGGTCGGGGATACGGGAGGTGGACCTCGCGCGGCGTCACCGGTCGACCCACCAACTCCCGTGCCGCGACGACCACGAAGGCGAGGCGCGCATCGGACCGCGCCCGCGGCGGGTCGGCGGACAGGCGGTCGGTCAAGCTCAGGCGGCCCGTATCTGTGCCGCGCTCCCAATCGAGGGCAATGGCGTCGGTCACGATGCGGCTGTAACGAGCGAGCCGATCGAACGCCGCATCGAGCGTCGGGCTGTGCGTCATCAGATAGCCCACGAGGCCGTAGGCCCGCAGAGGCGTGGAGCCGATCACGCGCAGCGACAGGTCCTCGTCGCCGGTCTGGATGACGGCTGCGCGCCACAGCTCCCACAGCTTGCGCAGCGGCACCCGCGCGTCGGGATCGGCCAGCTCGACCTCGGCCAATCCCGCCCGCCGCAGCAGCTCGGCACGATCGAGCCCGAACTCCGCCGCGCGGTTCAGGAGCAGGAGCGGAAGCCTGGCGAGTCCGCCGGGCTCGAACGGGGCAAGGCTCTCCACGGCATCCCCTTCGCAGACCCCGGAATGCTGCACCGCCCAGGGCTCGCGAGGCAAGGCCGCAGGTTGCCCCGGGGATCCTCCTGTAATACGTTTCGTCTTACAGGAGAACTCCGATGGCTTCCCGAACGGTGCGCCTGGATGACGAAGCGGAGACAGCGCTGCGAGAGATTCGCGGTGCAACCGGCATGACTCCCTCGCAAGCCCTGAAGAACGGTCTTCTCGCTCTGCGGCACAAGATCCTCGGCGAGCGAAAGAACGTGGCCTGGGATGTGTACGAACGACTCGATCTCGGCCCCGGCGGTTATTCGGCCGTCCGCGCCAAGGAGGCGAAGCGGGGCGCCCGCGAGGCGATTCGTCGGAAACACCGGCGATGATCCTCGTCGATACGGGTCCCCTCGTCGCGCTCTTCGATCCGGGCGATCCTGATCACGATCGGTGCCGTCGCTCGCTCCGACGGCAACGTGAGCCACTCTGTGCGACCGTTCCGGTCCTCACCGAGGCGTTTCACCCTCTCTCTCCGGGCAGCCGTGGCTCGAGCGCGCTGCGCGAGTTCTTCGTCCGCCGCGGCGCGACCCTGTTCTTCCTCGATGTCGCGGCGATCGCGCGGGCGTTCGAGCTGATGGAGCGGTATGCGGACCAGCCGATGGATCTGGCCGATGCTTCGCTCGTCGTGGCGGCAGAACGTTCGGGAACCCGTCGGATCCTGACGCTCGACCACCGACACTTCGAGGTGTATCGAATCCGACACGGGCACCGCGAACGGACCTTCCAGGTCATCCGCTGCGGGGGATCCTAGGGGCAGGAGCGATCGCGACGCTCGAGCTCCTCAGCGTGAGCGCCAGAAGACCCGGCGCCCAGGCGAAGGCCCACGCCGCGAGCTGCACCAGGTAATCCTGCCCGCTCGTCGGCAGGCGCCCCCAGAGGGTGCCGACCACGAGGTAGAACGTCAGGCCGCTGCCGACCGCCGCGGTCGCGCCGCGCACGAGCACTTCGCGCGCGCTCCGGGCGCCGCGACGGAGCAGCTTGCCGTCGAGGACTGCCAGCACCACCCACAGCGCCGTCCAGGCGACGATCATCGCCGCCGGACCGATCACCGGCACGAGCGCGTAGTACGAGAGCGCACCGGCGAGGCCCGCCGCCATCCCCAGCGGGAGTCCCGCGATCAAGCGCCCGGCCGCCGCACCCAGCACGCCGCCGACCGTCGTGAGCAGGACGATCCCGTGCAGCACGCCGGTCGCGACTCGGTCCTCGGTCCCGAGCTCGTACCAGAGGAAGTCCCCGAGCGTCGACACCGCCGCCACGACGAGGATCCCGGCCAGTGCCATGCGAACGCTCACGGGTTCCTTGATTGTAGCGCCGTGCGGCCTTCCTCCCGCATCGCGACCGTGCGCGGTATGATGCCGCCAACACCATCGAACCGGGGGGCACCATGCGGACGATCGGCGCGTTTCTCGCGTACTTCGTGCTCGCCACGTCGACCGCGACCGGGGGCGCAGACACGATCACCGTCCCGCTCCGCTGGTGCGTCGTCGAGGGCAGCCCGGCTCTCACCCAGCCGGCGTGCGCCGGACTGAACACCACGAAACAGGTGATCTGGCGGCGCATGGGCCGGACGGCGTCTGCCCATTACGGGCCGTTCTGCAACATGAGCGTGCAAGAGGCGATGACGTCGAACCAGCAGAGCTACATCGTCCTCCCCGATCCCTGCGACCCCACCGTCAACGCGTCCTGTGCGGGTCAGAAGGGGGACATCGTCTACTCCAGTCCGGAGCACTTCACGCTGTGGAACCAGTGTGGCTGGGCCTGGGGTCAGCCCTACGTTCCGGTCGTGGGACCGCTCGTGGTGAACATCCGTCGCTTCGTCGATGCCTCGGGGGCCCTGCTCAACGTCGTAGGGGCCACGAGCAGTCCCTACTTCTGCGACTCCGATCTCCAGGCCAGCGCGCGCATGGCGGTCGTGGACAACGACTTCACCTTCGACCTCGGTCCCCAGCCGCCGGGTTGCCAGCCCGCGATCCCCCAGCTCAGCAACGACTTCACCGACCAGGTCCTGGGTCACGAGCTCGGACACGCGCTGTCTCTGGAGCACACGGTCGGCCAACCCGAGACGCTGATGAAAGCGGTGCTACCCACCTCGGATTTCTTGACGTCGGGCGGTCCCGGGCAGCTCGACATCGTGTGTCCCGATCCCGTGCCGGTGCCCCAGACCCAGTGCGGTCAGCTGCGCCTGCAGAGCGCGTGTCATGTCACCGGCGCCACGGTGGACCCGCCGCCGATCACCGCGATCGTCCCGTTGCTCCTGGGCGACGCGAGCCCGGAATACGTGGATCTGGTCCAGGTGGGGCTGGTGGATGACGTCAGCCTCGCCCAGGCCTCGTTCTTCTGGGAGGTGGGTCTGTTTCCGCGGGAGCATTCGGGCGTCGAGTTCGCCTTCGCCATCGATCTCGATTCGGACCCAAGCACGGGTGGGGACCCGACCGTGGTCGGCGTCGACGTTCCGCTGCCCGGCACGGAGCTTGCGGGAGAGCTTCGCGTGGTGGTCCAGACGCTGCCCGGTGAGAGCAAGACGTTTCAGGTTCAGAACCAGAGCCTCTGGCGATTCTCGCAGGGGGCCTTCTCCTCGGTGCCCGTCTTGTCCTCGCGTGCGCAGGAGGGGGTTGTGGCGAGTCTGCAAGTGGGACCGCCGGTGTTCCCCTCGGAGATGCCGTTCAACACGACCGTGGGGATGAAATTCGATCGATCGCTGATCGAGCCGTCGCCCGGCCAAGCACCGCTCCTGGTCCGCTGGCAGGCGTCGGCGGTCGACCCGTCGATCGTTGCGCTGAGCCTCGGCCGCGACATCCCTCCGCCGGCGGACGTCAGCCTGGTCGTGCCCAAGCTCGCCACTTGCGCGCTGTCCCCGGACCGGGCTCCGGTCGGCGAGACCGTCCGTGTATCCGCATCGGGGCTCGCCCCGAACCGTCCGGTCGAGGTGCTCTTCGACGCGGACGTCGTCGCCACGGGCGCCACCGATGGCACGGGAACGGCCCGGATCGACTTCAGCGTGCCCGCCGGCGAACGAGCGGGCACCCACGCTGTCAGCCTGGCGACGACGGATCCCGGCGACTTCGTCACCGCGCACTGCTCGCTGACCGTGACACCCGACACGGCCGGGGCCGGAGGCGTTTCGGACCTGATGGTCGAGACAGCGACGGATGGCAATCTCTCGCTACGCTGGAGCCCATCCTGCTCGCCCGACGACATCGAGTACGAGGTCTACGAGGGGACGCTCGGCGCGTTCGACAGCCACACGAGCCGGTTTTGCGCGACCGGTGGCGCGATGTCCCTCACGTTCGCGCCGGGGGCCGGGGATCGGTACTACCTCGTCGTCCCGTCGAACGGGATCCAGGAGGGTTCCTACGGGCTCCGCACCGACGGCCCGCGGCCCCCCGGGTCGTTCGCCTGCAAGGTCCAGGACGTCGCCCCCTGTCCTTGAGCCACAGGCTCTGATTCTCAACTGGCCTACGGCGCGGGCCGCGGCAGCTTGCCGCCGACGAGAAACGTGGCTCGCTCGAGGACCCAGGTCGTCCGCTCGAAGTAGTCCTTTTTCTGAAATTCGACGCGCTCCCGCGTGGCCGAGCAGATCCAGGTCTGCGGCGTGTCGGGCCGTTTCGCGGCAAAGGCGCGCGGCGAGAAGAGCGCGACATTCACGCCGCCCGCCGGATCGCGCGCCGAGCGGTAGCGGAACGCCTCGACTCCGGCCTCGCGCATCGCGGCGCCGAGCGCCTGGCTCTCGTCGTAGCGCGCCGGCGACGAGATGCGCTCGGCATGTGCCGCAAAGGGTGGCGCGGTGAGGTCGACCCCGCGCGGCGTGCGTACTCGCGTTTGGAAGGCGGAGAGCTCGACGTCGAGCCGCCCCAGCTCGGCCCGCGAGCCCTCGAGAAACACGAGTCGATAGTAGGCCGCTTCGGCGCAGGCCGTGCGCAGCTCCCTCGACCCGTACCACAGCGAGCGCTCCCCGCGCGTCGAGAACCGCGAGCCGTGGCGCAGCGGTGGATAACGGAACGACGTGGTCAGCAGGAAGTGCAGGCCCGCGAAGTCCGGCTCCGCGGGTAGCGTTGGCTTGCTCCGCTCGAGCAGGCTCTCGAGCAGGACCTGCTCCTCGGCCGAGTCCACGAGACGACGCGTGGACACGAGGTGTTGCGCCTCGACGAGCCGGAAGGGCCGCGCGGCGAGCGGGCGGATCCTAGAGCTTCCCGCGCAGCGCGTCCAGATAGGAGACGACATCGAATAGTCCGGCGATGGTGAGGATCCGCTCGGCGGGAACGCCATGCAGGTCGCGATTGTCCGCCCACAGCCAGGCACGCGCCTTGGCGGCGTCGCCCCCGACCAGCGTGTCCAGGCTGCGGAACAGGCGCAGGAACAGCAGCGCCAGCTCTCCGTCCTTGGTCTCGGCGTCGAGTGACTTGCCCCGTCCCAGGCGCGAGACTGTCGCTTCGCTGACGCCGAGGATCGCAGCCAGACGGCGCTGATTCACGCCCAGTGCGACAGAGGCCCGCAGCAGGGCCTTGGTCAGGACCTCGCCGGAGCGGGGAGCGGAGGCGGGGCGGGCCATCGGGCGTCCTTTCCCGAGAAAGGATACAGCCACCGAGTTTCCACGGCAAACCAGCTCAGTCGCCGCTCGGGCGGCGAATGTCGAGCGCCTTCATCCGCGACTTGAGCGTCGAGGCGCTGATCCCGAGCAGCCGCGCCGCCCCGTCGTCACCGCCGACGCGCCAGTCGGCCCGGACCAGGGCCGCGATCGTGTTCTCGCGCTCCAGCTCGCGCAGTCCGCGGTCGCTCAGGATCTCGCCGGGTACGGCGGCCTCCGCGCGCGGAGCTGGCGGCCCCCCGGGAAGGCAGGCCGGCAGCACGCGTTCCAGCTGGAGCCGACCGCCGCTCGAAGTGATGATCGCGCGCTCGATCACGTTGCGTAGCTCGCGCACGTTGCCCGGCCAGGCATAGGCCCGGAGCGCCGCCGTGTCGGTCGGCGCGAGGGCTCCGACCGTCTTTCCCAGATCGCGCGCCAGCTTCTCGATCATGGTCGTGGCCAGCAGGACCACGTCGGCCCCGCGCTCGCGCAGCGCGGGCAGACGCAGCGGAAACACGCTCAGGCGGTAATACAGGTCCTCGCGGAACTCGCCGTTCTGCACCGAGCGCTCCAGGTCGCGGTTCGTCGCGGCGATCACGCGCACGTCGACTCTGCGCGTGCGCGAGCTACCGACCGGCTCGAACTCCCCCTCCTGCAGCACGCGCAGCAGCTTGCCCTGGAGCTCGAGCGGCAGCTCGCCGATCTCGTCGAGAAAGATCGTCCCGCCGTCGGCGAGGGCGAAGCGTCCCTCGCGCTGCTGCGTCGCCCCGGTGAACGCGCCGCGCTCGTGGCCGAAGAACTCGCTCTCGATCAGCGAGCCCGGAATCGCCGCACAATTGACCTTGATCAGCGGCCGGTTCTTGCGCGCGCTGCGGTTGTGAACGGCGCGGGCGAACAGCTCCTTGCCCGTGCCCGTCTCGCCGAGGATCAACACCGTGGCGTCCGTCGCCGCCACCTGCGCGACGGCCTGCAGCGCGAGGCGCAGTGCAGGGCTCCGGCCGACGATCTCGTCGAAGCCGTGGTCGGCCTCGATCTCCTCGCGCAGGTACTCGGCCTGCGCGCTGAGGGAGTGGATCTTCCGCTCGGCCTCGAGCCGCTCGTCGACGTTGCGCAGGATGAGCGTGTAGAAGGGCACGCCGCCCATCTCGAACCGCGACAGCGTGGCCTCGGCCGGGAAGGCCTTTCCGCCGCTCGGCTCGGCGGTGAGCCCACCCGGGATCCACAGACGCCGCTCGTTCCCCGTGCGGCGGTCGAGCTCCTGGGTCAGCGCCGCGAGCTCGCGCGTCGCCGACGGACCGAGCAGCCGATCGACGGTTGCGCCCCGCATCCGGTCGGCAGCGCAGGAGAACAGCTTCTCCGCGGCGTCGTTCATCAGCGTGATCGAGAGGTCGCGATCGAGCTCGACGATGCCGTCCATCGCGCTGTCGATCAGGCGACCGAGCTTCTCGCGCCCCTCGCGCAGCTCGGCCTCGAGCCGCAGCCGGCGCATCTCGGCCACCGCGCGGTTCGCGAAGATCTGGAACAAGGTCAAGAGCTGCTTCTCCGCAGGCATCGGTCGGTTGTCGACGACTGCGAGGTGTCCGATCACGCTCTGATCGGTGCCGAGCAGCGGAACGCCCAGATAGCTCACGATTCCTGATCCGTGCAGGCGCTCGGGCTGGCCGGGATACAGGTCGACGATCCGGTCGAGGTGGACGAGGCGCGCTTCCTTGATCGCCGTCTCGCACGGAGTGCCGGCGATCCCGTACTCGAAGTCCTCGATCCAGGCTCCGCCGATCCAGAATGCCAGGGCGCGCAGGCGCTCCTGCGGCTCGAGGTAGGTGGTGATCCAGGCGCCGTGCGTGTCGAGGGCGCGCGCCAGGTTCTGGACGAGCGCCCGATAGAACTCCTCGCCCGTCTCCGAGGCCGTGCCCTCGACCACCGCTCGCAGGGCACTCTCTTCGTCGATCCGCCGCACGCGAAGGAGGATACCCGAGCCGGCCGAGACGAGAACTCGTCGATCCGTCGACGAGATCTCGCCGTCGACGAGATCTCGCCGGCCACTCCTGTCGCAGTCTGATCATCCAAGTCATTCATTTTCAGTGACTTGCTGCGGTCGACCCCTGTGGCATGCGCCCTGCCTTGGTGAGGTCCGACGCAACCGGGACCGATCTCCGGTCCTGCTGGCGCGAGGAGAGAACGTCATGACGAAGATGCCCAAGACCCAGTCCCGCAAGCCCGAGCCGCGGAACGGCGTGGACACCCCGGCCCTGTTCGCCACGATCGACGCGGTCAAGCAGCAGCCCGAGCTAGCCCGGTTCCAGTTCCGCGCCACGAACCGCTGGCAGCAGGGCACACACAGCCGTAGCCGCCTGCTCTCGTTCCGCGGCGCGGGCGACGAGCAGCACCACGAGCGCGAGTTCAGCTACGACGCCGACCACCCCGCGGTGCTCGTCGGACGCGACAACGGACCGACGCCCGTCGAGTTCCTGCTGCACGCGCTGGCCGCCTGTATCACGGCGGGCATCGGCAACATCGCCGCCGCGCGCGGCGTGACGCTCTACGAGGTCGAATCGACCGTCGAGGGCGACATCGACCTGCAGGGGATCCTCGGCCTGTCGGACGAGGTCCGCAACGGCTACGAGGGGATCCGGATCGGCTTCAAGATCAAGGGCGACGCCCCCGCGGAGAAGCTGCGTCAGATCGTCGAGCAGTCCCGGGCCCGCTCGGCCGTGTTCGACGTGCTGACCAACGGCGTGCCGGTCGCGATCTCGGTCGAGGCGGCGTGACGAGCCATGAAGCGCACGGACGTGATCATTCTCGGCGGAGGGCAGGCGGGCCTGGCCACGAGCCGTTGCCTGACCGAGCTGGCGATCGACCACGTCGTGCTCGAACGCGGGCGCGTCGCGGAGAGGTGGCGCAGCGAGCGCTGGGACTCGCTGCGCCTCCTGACCCCGAACTGGCAGTCGCGCCTTCCGGGATGGTCGTACCGCGGTCCGTACCCCGACGGCTTCATGACCCGCGACGAGGTGATCGATTACCTCGAGCGGTACGCGCGCTCGTTCGGCGCTCCGCTCGCGTCGGGCCGGACCGTCACCTCCGTCGAACGGAATCCGGCCGGCTTCCTCGTCTCGACCGACGGCGAGGCCTGGATCGCGCCGAACGTCGTGATCGCGACCGGACACTGCGACCAGCCGTTCGTGCCTCCGATCGCGACCGGGCTTCCGGGCCACGTGGCGCAGATCGTGCCCTCGCGCTATCGCAAACCGGACCAGCTCGCATCGGGCGGCGCCCTGGTCGTCGGCGCCTCGGCGACCGGCTTGCAGCTCGCCGCCGAGATCCATGCCTCCGGCCGCCCCGTGACCCTGGCCGTCGGTCGGCACACCCGTCTCCCACGGACCTATCGCGGCCGGGACATTCTGGGCTGGCTCGACGCGCTGGGGATCCTCGACGAGTCGTTCGAGGCCGTGCCCGATCTCGCCTCCGCACGGCGGCAACCCTCGCTGCAGCTGGTCGGGAGTGCCGAGCGCCGGTCGCTCGACCTCGGCGTGCTCCAGAACGCCGGGGTCCGGCTGGTCGGCCGCGTCGTCGCGGCCGAGCACGGCCGCGTGTTCCTGGCGGACGATCTCGCGGACCACATCGCAGCGGCGGATGCGAGGCTCGCCCGGCAGCTCGAGCGGATCGACCGGTACATCGACCGCGCGGGCCTCTCGGGCACGCTGCCCGCGGCCGAGCCGTTGCGCACGATCCGCATACCGGGCGTGCCGCGATCGCTCGAACTGGCGGGGCAGGGCATCCGCACCGTCGTCTGGGCGACCGGCTATCGACGGAGCTATCCGTGGCTGCGCCTGCCCGTGCTCGATGAGCGCGGGGAGATCCAGCACACAGGCGGCATCACGCAACTGCCCGGTTTGTACGCGATCGGACTGCAGTTCCTGCGCCGGCGCAAGTCGAGCTTCCTCGGCGGTGTCGGCGCAGACGCTCACGAGCTGACGCAGCACATGGTGCACCGACTCGACGAACGGCGTCGGGCGGTCGCCTGAGCACGAGGGGAAGACGACGATGCCCACAGACGCGACGCTCCGAACCGCCTACGACGCGATCGTCATCGGCGCCCGCTGCGCGGGTGCGTCGACGGCCATGCTCCTCGCGCGTCACGGGCTACGAGTTCTCGCCGTCGACCGCGAGCGCGCGGGCAGCGACACGCTATCGACGCATGCCCTCATGCGCGGCGGCGTGCTGCAGCTACGACGCTGGGGACTGCTCGGCGGGATCGAGGCGGTCGGAACGCCCGCGGTCCGCTCCACGACGTTCCATTATGCCGACGAGGCCGTCGAGATTCCGATTCAGCCGCGGGACGGCGTCGACGCCCTCTATGCGCCGCGCCGGATCGTGCTCGATCCATGGCTCGTCGAGGCTGCGCGCGAAGCGGGCGCCGAGGTGGTCCACGAGACCCGCCTGCTCGAGCTGCGCCGGGACGCCGATGGTCGCGTGCGCGGCGTCGCGGTCGAAGGGCGGGACGGGTCCCGCGCCACAGTCGACGCCGCGATCGTGATCGGGGCCGACGGCCTGCGCTCGCACGTGGCGCGGCTCGTCGGCGCCCCGATCGAGCATGCGGGACGGCACGCGGCCGCGGCGATCTACGGCCACTGGGACGGCCTCGGAGTCGAGGGCTACCACTGGTACTACCGTCCCGGGACGAGCGTGGGCGCGATCCCGACGAACGACGGACGGGTCTGCGTCTTCGTCTCGCTACCGGCACAGCGCTTCCGCGACGAGCTGCCGCTCGGCCTCGACGCGCTCTATCGGCGCGCCCTGGCCGACGCGACACCGGAGCTGTCGGCGTCACTCGCCCGCGCGCGCCTGTCCGGCAGGCTGTGGCCGTTCGCGGGCGCACCCGGGCACCTGCGCCGGGCCTGGGGCCGGGGCTGGGCGCTCGTCGGCGACGCCGGGTTCTTCCGCGATCCGATCACCGCGCACGGCATCACGGACGCGCTGCGCGACGCGGAGCTGCTCGCACGGGCCGTCGTGCGGGGTGGCGAAGCCGCGCTCGCGGAGTATCAGGCCGCTCGCGACGGGCTGGCGCTGGGGCTGCTCGAGGTCACGGACGCGATCGCGTCCTTCGCCTGGGATCTCGCGCAGGTCAAGCGGCAGCACTTGCTGCTGAGCCGGCGCATGGCAGCCGAGGTCGAGATGCTGCGCTCGATCGAGCCGCTCAAGGATGCCGGGCCAGCTCGCGCTGGAGCAGGAAGTAGCTCTGCTTCGGCCGGGAGTGATACGTGGGCGCTTCCCAGCCTGGCCAGCTCCAAGTAGGGAAATCGGCCCGGCTTGGCGAATCGCCGTGCGGCAGCCGCGCGGCGACGCGCGCGCCCGTCGCTTCGAGGTCGAGCGCCAGCACGTCGAAGCGGAACCCCTCGGTCACGCTCGTCGCCACCGGACCCTCGCGGGCCCGCTCCTCGTGGGCCACGCGGCGTGACGACGGATCGGTGACGTTGAGCAGGGCCCACGGCAGACGCACCTCGATCGACCGGCCGTCCGCGCTCACGTACCAGTCGGCGAGGTCGTCGTAGTCGATCGCCGTGGGATCGGTCGATCCGTGGCGCAGCGCGCTGCGATCGTGTCGGCGGGCGGGATAGCGCGCGCCGTTGCGGCCGATGCGCTGGCGGTTCGTCTCCGGCGCGATCGGCACGAACTCGCCGTCCGCGTTCGCCTCCGAGCGCAGCGGGCGCGGCGCGACCGGATCGAACGGATCGTACGGCCGGTCGACGTCGATGCGTCCGGTCGTGCGCCCGGCGAGCCGCACCAGGAACTCGAGGCCGATCGGGGTCGCAGCGTCCGCGGGTTGCGGGAACTGGTGGTCGCCCAGCGCTGCGTCGTAGGTGTCGATTCCGATCCAATACTCACGCCGCCTGTCCTGCGGCGGCCGCTCCACCTCGAGCAACAGGTACACGTACGCCTCGTCCGAGGTCACACGCAGCGCGCGCAGCGGGCCTTCTCCCGCAGCGCTCATCAACGGTGGCACGATCGTGCCCCAGTCGTCGGTGCGGCCGTCGAGAACGACCGCGTCTTTCTCGCGACCCGGGAGCATCGCGATCAGGCCGAAGCGCTCCTCGGGATCGAGTACGTTGAGCCACAGCGGATCGCGCTCGAGCGGCGACTCGAGGTCGGCCGTGAGCCAGTTGCGCTTGAACCACTCGTCGATCCACGCGAACACGATCCCCCCGGCCATTCCCGCTCGCTCGACCGACCGCAGCAGGCGCAGCGTGTCGAGCCCCTGCTCGCGTTCGGTGTGTCCGCCGTGGTGCAGTCCCTCGGGGTGCAGGTGCGATACCCCACGCGACGTCGGCACGCCGAGCTCGGCAATCAGCACCGGCAGATCGCCGTGTCGTTCCTTCAACGCGCGCAGGTAGCCGAGATACCGGTTCGGTCCGTCGTCGTCCCGCGCCTCGGCGTAGGCCGGATCGAGCAGCAAGAAGTCCGGGTGGTACGGGTAGACGTGGTAGGACGCGAAGAGGCCGGCCCGACACTCGGGCCCCGGCCTCAGCGCCGTCGGATCGACCTGCGCCACGTCGTCGTCGAACGGCCGCCTCCCCTCTGCGGCGTCGCCGGCCGCGCCGCGCAGGCGCTGCTCCTCGACCCAGCTCGCCTCGGTCGTGTGCGCCAGTGGGTCGAGCGTGGGCCAGGAGCTGAACGCCACCGGGTGCTGCATCCGATACCACTCGGTCTCGTGGGCCAGCGCGGCGTCGAGCAACCCGGCGAGCCAGGCCTCGGTCGGCCGCACGCCGTCGGCGCGAACGTAGCGGCCCGCGTGGCTGTGCAGCTCGGTGTGTCTCCGGTCGAACGCGTCGACGACGAACGGCTCCCACTCGCGTCCGACGAGGAAGCCGAGCACGTCGCTGGACACGTCCGTCTCGTAGGAGCCGTGGGCGTGCCCCGGCCGCGGAGGCAGCTCGAGGTTGCCGTGAACGGCATCGATGGCGCGGCGCACGTCCGCCTGCAGCTCGTCGAGGAACGCGCGATCGGTGAAGTCGTCGTCCGGCGGGAGCTCGCTCCACACGCCCTGCACGAGCCACAGCCGGGCCCTGGGCCGATCCGCGTTGTGCGACGCGAGGGCCCGGTAGAGCGACGGCGGGTGCAGCGTGTACACGCGTACGGCGTTGACGCCCAGCTCGCCCATCTGGTCGAACCACCGTCGATAGAGCGCGAAGTCGTCGGGGAACTCGCCGGGGAAGCGCCCGGGGAGCGCGGTGCTCAGGTTGACGCCGACGACGAACGTCGGGCGCCGCACGCCGTCCTGCTCGACCTCGAATCCGCGCGGCGTGGCACGGACCGGCACGAGCAGGCGCGTCGCCGGATCGACCGGCGGACGGTGCCGGCGCTCCTCGATGCCGTCGTGGACGATCGCCGCGAGCGCGTCCCTCGCCTCGGCGTCCGCGGGTGCGAGCTCGAGCGCTCGACGAAGCGCGTCGCGCGCGCCCGCGAGCTGGCCCGTCGCGCGTCGCGCGAGGCCGAGCCCTTTCCAGGCATCGGCGCTCGCGGGACCGAGATCGACCGCTCGCGCGAAGAGCGTCTCGGCTTCGGCGTGACGGCCGCGGCGCAGCGCGACGTAGCCCAGGCCGGTCCATGGCTCGACCTCCGTCGGCTGCAGCTCGCGCGCGCCGGCGAACGCCGATTCCGCCGCGTCGATGCGCGCAGTGTGTAGCCGGCACCAGCCCAGCAGCGAGAGGCGCGCCGGCTCGGGGCCGTCCTGGGCCAGCGCCGCCTCGAGCGCGGCGGCGGCACGTGTGGGCTCGCCCGCGCGGTAGAGCGCGAGCGCCTGCGCGTAGACGGGATCCGCCGGTCGCTCTTCGGCCGTCTGAGGGAGCGCCGCGACGCAGGCCAGCGCCACGAGGCACGCGAGCGTGCCGCGGCTCATCGCGCGGCGGAAACGGTCGCGCCGTCGGGCGCCTGCTGGAACCCCGCTCGCTCCATACGACCCCAGCCCCGACGCCCGAGCAGTACGTCCCAGAGCGCCTTGATCTTGAACAGCGACAGCAGCTGCCGGTAGCCCAGGTTCTCGACCACGCTGAATACCAGGAGCTTGCACAGGTCGATCCAGCCGGGGTAGCGACGGAACGACATCTCCTCGAGCAGCACGGCGGCGACCGACAGGAAGATGCCGTACAGCACCGACGCGGCGAGGAACAGCAGGAAGAACTCCGCGTTCAGCAGGCCGAGCAGGAACGCCGAGGCGACCACGATGTAGCCCAAGAT
>Ga0180085_1000274_pt1 | contig 18145 bp, 22 predicted proteins | sample EasRiv730_16_10D_FD_123013 | JGI IMG/M metagenome (GOLD analysis project Ga0180085, IMG submission 123013) | Soil microbial communities from meander-bound floodplain in the East River, Colorado, USA - East River metaG ERMLT730_16_10D | ecosystem: Environmental > Terrestrial > Soil > Floodplain ... | reverse complement strand
GTGCTCAAGTCTGCCTCGATCAGGCTGCCCGGCGCGCCGCGCCCGGTCCACGCGAGGCCCGCGGCGGAGCCCGCGGCAACCGGGCGCGCCGCCCCGGGCCGCCCGCTCGAGGCAGTACAGCTTGCCCACGAGCCCGCATCGCCCGCGTAAGCGGTTCGGCCAGCACTTCCTGCACGAGCGGGGGGTTCTGGCAAAGATCGTGGACGCGCTTGCGCCGGCGAAGGAAGATTTCTTCGTGGAGATCGGGCCGGGCGAGGGCGCGCTGACCGCGCCGCTGCTCGAGAAGGTGGCGAAGCTCGAGGCCATCGAGCTCGATCGCGATCTTGCTTCAAGCCTGGCGGCTAAATTTCCCCCCTGGAAGCTCACGGTGCACTGCGCCGACGCGCTCGAGTTCGACTTCGCGCGCTTTCCGCCCGGCATGCGGATCGTCGGCAACCTGCCGTACAACGTGTCGACGCCGCTGCTGTTCCATCTCGCGCGCTATGCGCAGCAGGTGCGCGACATGCATTTCATGCTGCAGCTCGAGGTCGTCGAGCGCATGGTGGCCGCGCCATCGACGCCGGCCTACGGCCGCCTTTCGGTTTCCCTGCAGGCGCGATTCCGGATGAAGAAGCTGTTCAACGTCTCGCGCGGCGCGTTCCGGCCGCCGCCCAAGGTGCAATCGGCGGTCGTGCGGATGGAGCCGCTGGCGTGGCAGCTGCCGATCGACGAGGACCTGCTGCGCAGGGCGTTTTCCGCGCGGCGCAAGACGCTGCGCAACGCGCTGCCCGGCATCGACTTCGAGGCCGTCGGGATCGATCCCGGATTGCGGCCAGAGAACCTCTCGCCTGAGGACTACGCGCGCCTTACGCTGCAATCAAGACTATGATTTGCGGGGTTCCTACGCATGGCGTACAAGCTGACCCTGCAGCAGAAGCCCGCCTGCCTGCACGCGACCGTCACCGGAGAGAATAGCAGGGAGAACGTCGCGCGCTACCTCCAGGAGCTCCGTCGCGAGTGCGTGGCCCGGACCTGCTCCCGGGTGCTGGTCGAGGAGCGTCTCGAGGGTGCCCGGCTGGGAACGAGCGATGTCTTCGCCATCGTCATGGACGAAAGCAGCCGCGCCGTGGGGGTGTTTCAGGCCATCGCCTACGTCGATGTGAACGCCGGCGGCGACATGATGAAGTTTGCGGAAAACGTGGCGCTCAATCGCGGAGTTCCGGTCCGGCTGTTCGGCACCGTCGCCGAGGCCGAGAAGTGGCTCGAGGATCCGTTCACTTCCGTTCGATGAACTCGATCTTGTAGCCGTCCGGGTCCTCGACGAATGCGATGACGGTCGTACCGCCCTTCACCGGGCCGGGCTCGCGCGTCACCTTGCCGCCGGCGGCGCGCACGCGCTCGCAGGCCTTGGCGACGTCGGGCATGCCGATGGCGATGTGCCCGAAGGCGGTGCCGAGGTCGTAGCGCTCGACGCCGTAGTTGTAGGTGAGCTCCAGCACTGCCGCGCGCTCCTCGTCGTCGTAGCCGACGAAGGCGAGCGAGTATTTCTGCTCGGGGCGGTCGGTGGTGCGCAGGAGCTTCATGCCGAGCACCCTGGTATAGAAGTTCACCGAGCGCTGCATGTCGCCGACGCGAAGCATCGTATGGAGCATTTTCATTTCGCCTCCTTCAGGATGGGTAGAGCGGCCCCGGCAAGCTCGAGCCGCTCGCGCGCGGCGAGCCAACCCGGGTAGAGCGAGGCGAGCAGGCGGTAGAAGCGCCGCGAATGGTTGAGCTCGACGAGGTGTGCGGTCTCGTGCGCGACCACGTAGTCGGCAAGCGCGGGCTCGATGTGCACCAATCGCCACGACAGGCGAATCGTCCCCTCCTCGGTGCATACGCCCCACTGCGTGCGCGCGTTCGACAGCGCGACTGGCGGCGCCGGGCGTCCCAGCAGCGCGGCGAAGTGCGCGGCCCGCGGGCGCAGCACCTCGAGGGCCGCGGCTTTCAGCCACCTCACAAGGTTGGGCATGCTGTTGAAAACGATCTTTTCTCCCTCGCGCCGCACAGGCCCGTCGCGCAACTCCAGCTGCACCGTTTCGCCGAAGAGCGGCAGCTGCTCGCCGCTCGCGCCGCGGAGGACCGCCGGCCGCGGCGCGCACGCCCATTCGTCCAGCTTGGCGAGGATCCAGCGCTCTTTCTCGCGCACGAATCCCTCGATGTCGCGCCACGGCGCGCGCAGCGGCGCGCAGACCTTGAGGCCGTCGGCGTCGACCGTGATGCCGAGCGTGCGCCGGCGCCGGCGCACGAAGCGATATTCGATCTTGCGCCCGCCGAGGCGGATCAGGTTAGCGCTTTTTGCTGTTCTTCGATCCATGTTCTGGCGAGCTCGTTTACGGTCTTGGCGTCGCGGTTCGCCGCGTCGATCGGCGGCCCGATGCGCACCGTGACCGTGCCGGGCCGCTTGAGGAACGCATTGCGCGGCCAGAACAGGCCGGCGTTGTGCGCCACCGGAACCACCGGGGCACCGCTCGCGCAGGCGAGCCAGGCGCCGCCGGACTGGTATTCGCGTGCCGCGCCCGGGGCGACGCGCGTGCCTTCGGGAAACACCACGACCCAGAAGCCCTGCTCCAGGCGCTCGCGGCCGCGCCGGGCGATCGCGCGCAGCGCCGCCACGCCGCGGGAGCGGTCGATCGCAATCGGGCTCATCAGCGCGAGGCCCCAGCCGAAGAACGGGATCCAGAGCAGCTCGCGCTTGAGCACCAGGACCTGCGGCGGAAAGATGAGCTGGAACGCCATGGTTTCCCAGGCCGACTGGTGCTTGGAAAGGATCACCGACGGTCGCGAAGGCAGGTTCTCGCGGCCCTCCACCCGCCAGTCGATGCCGACGATGAATCGGGCAAGAAAGATCACCAGGCGAGACCAGCCCGAGATGATGCGGTAGCGCGCCATGCGCGGCAGGGGAAACGTCGCGAGCGCGAGCAGCGCGTACGGCGGCGTGATCAGCGCGAGGCCGAGCGCGAACAGGGCCGAGCGCAAGAGGGTCAGAGGCGCGGTCACGGTGCCAAGTGCCGGGCGAAGGCAGCGAGATCGGGGAAGATGCGCGTCCCCGGCGGAAGCTTGCCTTCATCGCGGGTCATGGCTCCTTTGCCGGTGAGCACCAGCACCGGCCGCGCGCCCGCCGCCGCCGCGGCCTCCAGGTCGCGCTGCGTGTCGCCCACCATGTACACCTCGTCGAGCGCGACGTTGAAGCGCCGCGCCACCTCGAGCAGCATCCCGGGCTGCGGCTTGCGGCACGGGCAGCCCGCCTCGGGCAGGTGCGGACAGAAGAAGAACGCGTCGATGCGGCCGCCGACCTGCGCCAGCGCGCGCAGCAGCGTGTCGTGGATCGCGAACAGCGTGCGCGTGTCGAACAGGCCGCGCGCGATTCCCGACTGGTTCGTCGCCACGACGATGCGGTAGTCGGCCTGCGTCAGCCGGGCGATGGCCTCCAGGCTGCCCTTGATCGGCCGCCATTCCTCGGGCGACTTGATGTACTGGTCGCTGTCCTCGTTGATGGTGCCGTCGCGATCGAGAATGACGAGCTTCATTGCGCGAGCTTGGAGATATCCGCAACCCGGTTCATCTCTTTTCTGAGATCGGCAAGCAAGGCGAGCCTGTTGTGACGCAACTCGGGCTCTTTCGCCATTACCATCACCGAGTCAAAGAAGGCGTCTACCGGTGACTTGAGTACCGCAAATGTCTTGAGATAGCCGGAGAAATCGCCTCGTTCGAAGAGCTGCGATGCCTGTCGGGACGCCTTTTGCAACGCCTCGAACAAGGCTCGCTCGGCCGGTTCCCGCAGGTGTTCTGCCTCGGCTCCCGCGTAGGACTCCCCTCTCGCACCTGCCTGCTTCAAGATATTGACGACGCGCTTGTTCGCCGCGGCGAGGCTCTCGGCCTCGGGCAGCGACTGGAAAGCCTTGACCGCTTCGAGCTGCTGCGGCACCAGGCTCAGCTGTACAGGATGCTGGCTGAGCACTGCCTCCACCTGCAAGGTCGAGAACCCCTGATCCTTCAAATAGCCCGCGAACCGGTCGAGTATGAACATCTGGACATCGGTGCGCGCGTCGCCGATCTTGCCGCCATAACCGGCGAACGCTGCGTTGATGAGATCGTGCGAGGACAGAGGTAGCTGGCGTTCGACGAGAATCCTGATCACGCCCAAAGCGAAGCGGCGCAACCCGAACGGATCCTTCTCCCCTGTCGGCTGTTGCCCGATGCCGAACATGCCGGCCAGCGCGTCGAGCTTGTCCGCGAGCGCCACAGCGCAGGCGAGCTCTCCTTCGGGCAGCCGGTCGCCGGCGAAGCGCGGCCGGTAGTGCGCCTCGACGGCGTCGGCGACCGCCGGCGGCTCGCCGTCGTGCAGCGCGTAGTAGCGCCCCATCACGCCCTGCAGCTCGGGAAACTCGCCCACCATGCCGCTCGTCAGGTCGGCCTTCGACAGCCATGCGGCGCGCTCGGCCGCTGCGGCGTCGGCGTTGAGGCTTCTCGCAATCTGACCTGAAAGCATCTGGATGCGCATGACGCGGTCAAGCTGGCTGCCGAGCTTGTTGTGGTAGACCACCTTCGCGAGCTGCGGCACCCGCGCCTCGAGCCGGACCTTGCGGTCCTGGTTGTAGAAGAAGCGCGCGTCCTCGAGCCGCGGCCTGACCACGCGCTCGTTGCCGCCGATGATGTGGCGCGGATCGGCGACCTTCATGTTGGACACGATGAGGAACTTGGGCAGCAGTTTGCCGGCGTTGTCGAACAGCGGAAAATACTTCTGGTTCTGCCGCATGGTGAGGATCAGGCATTCCTGCGGGACTTCCAGGAAGGAGGCTTCAAAACCTCCCACGTATACCGAGGGGTGCTCGACCAGCGCGGTGACCTCGTCCAGCAGGTCTGCGTAAGTTCCCAGCGCGGCTTTCTCGCGGCCGGCAGCCGCTTTGAGCTGCTGCTCGATCTCCGCGCGGCGCACCGCGAAGTCCGCGATGACCATCCCGTCTTCGCGCAGCTTGCGCTCGTATTCGGACGCGTCCGCGAGCGCAAGCTCGCCTTTGCCCATGAAGCGGTGCCCCCGGGTGCGATTCGTCGACTCGAGGCCGAGCACCTTGCCCGGAACGACCCGCGTGCCGTGCAGCATCACAAGCCCGTGCACCGGCCGCACGAACTGCGCATCGCCATCGCCCCAGCGCATCACCTTCGGGATCGGCAATGACTTCAGTGCATCCTCGACCAGCGAGGCGAGCACTTGTTCAAGCACCTGTCCTTTCGCCTTGACGCGCGCCACGACGACTTCGCCCTTCGGCGTTGCCCGGCGCTCGAGCGACGCGACGCTCACGCCGTGCTTCCTGGCGAAGCCCTCGATCGCCTGCGCGGGCGCTTTGGCAGACGGCCCGGTGACCTCGGACTCGCGATCCTGGCCCGCGGGCTCCACATCCGGGATCAGCACCGCAAGCCGGCGTGGCGTGGCGTAGCACTTGGCCGCGGCATCCCGGCGCGCGAGTTGCGCCTTCGCAAGATCGCCGAGCAGGCGATCGCGGAAAGCCTCGGAGAGCGCGCGCAGCGATTTTGGCGGCAGCTCCTCCGTCAGAATTTCAACAAGTAGTGTTGACGCCATCGATCTACGCTGCGCGCTTCTTCAGCATTGGGAATCCGAGACGTTCCCGCGATGCGTAGTACTCCTCTGCAACGGCCTTGGCGAGCCCGCGCACGCGGCCGATATATGCCTGGCGCTCGGTCACCGAGATCGCGCCGCGCGCGTCGAGCAGGTTGAAGGTATGCGAGGCCTTCATCACCATCTCGTAGCCCGGCAGCACGCATTGCGCGGCGATCAGCCGCTTCGCTTCACTCTCGAAGTTGCTGAAGTGCGTGAAGAGCAAGTCGACGTTGGAGAGCTCGAAGTTGTACTTCGACTGCTCGACCTCGTTCTGGTGATAGACGTCGCGGTACAAGATAGGAGGGGACGCGTGCGTCCCCGCCCCGGCAGTCCAGACCAGATCGAACACGCTGTCCTTGCCCTGCAGGTACATCGCGAGGCGCTCCAGCCCGTAGGTGATTTCGCCGAGCACCGGCTTGCAGGCGAGGCCGCCGACTTCCTGGAAATAGGTGAACTGCGTGATTTCCATGCCGTCGAGCCAGACTTCCCAGCCCAGGCCCCAGGCGCCGAGCGTCGGCGACTCCCAGTCGTCCTCGACGAAGCGAACGTCATGTTCCTTGGGGTCCACGCCAAGCTCGACCAGAGAACGTATGTACAGCTCCTGGATGTCCGCCGGCGAAGGCTTGAGCACGACCTGGTACTGATAGTAGTGCTGCAGCCGGTTCGGGTTGTCGCCGTAGCGGCCATCCTTCGGCCGGCGCGAAGGCTGCACGTAGGCGGCGTTCCACGGCTCGGGACCGACCGCGCGCAAGAAGGTCGCGGTATGGAACGTGCCTGCGCCGACCTCCATGTCGTAGGGCTGCAGCAGCGCGCATCCCTGCCGGTCCCAGAACGCGTTCAGCTGGAGGATCAACTGCTGGAAGGTCAGCACGCCGCCAATTTTAGCGGGTGATGCGCGCCCGAATAACGAACAACCCGAGGATTGCCAGCGAAATGAGCACGATCGGCCAGTCGCGCAGCCGCACGTACGGCGTCGCGCCCGAATATCCCTGCGCCATGATCTCGAGGCGGCCCTCGGTGAACTGCGCCAGGCGCTGCAGCACCCGCCCGTCGCGATCGATCGCGGCGGTGATGCCGGTGTTGGTCGCCGTAAGGTGCATCCGCCCGGTCTCGATCGCGCGCAGCCGCGCGATCTGCAGGTGCTGCGCGGGCGCGAGCGAATCGCCGAACCAGGCGACGTTCGACACGTTCACGAGCAGCGTCGCCTCGGGCAGGCTGCGCGCGATCTCGGCCCCGAAGACGTTCTCGTAGCACACGTTGATCGCGACGCGCTGGCCGGCGACCGCGAGCGGCGGCTGGTCGGGCGCGCCGCGGCTGAAATCGGAAAGCGGGATCGACAGCACATCGAGCGTCCAGCGAAACCCGGGCGGCACGAACTCGCCGAAGGGGACGAGGTGCACCTTGTGGTAGATCTGCCGCGGCGAGGCGCCGAGCGTGAACACGCTGTTGTAGTACTCGGAGCGCCCGCGGCGGTAGGGCACGCCGACGAGCAGGTCGCCTTCGTTGCGCTTGCCTACCGCATCCAGCCGCGCGAGATAGGCAGGATCGATGCGGTCCAGGAACGCAGGCAGCGCGGTCTCCGGAAGAATGACGAGCCGTGCGCGCGTTCCCTCCGCGAGCCGGGCGTAGGTGTCGAGGATCGCCGCCGCGCGCTCGGGGCGGAACTTCATCTCCTGCTCGATGTTTCCCTGCAGCAGGGCCACGGTGACCGGCTCGCCCGCGGGCATGGTCCACTCGATGTGGCGCAGGGCCTCGCCGATTCCCAGGACCAGCACGATGGCGAAAAGCACTCTTGGTCTGTGCCGCACGAGCAGCCACAACATTCCTGCAATCGAGACGGTCAGGAACGAGAGCGCGTACACGCCCCCGAGCGGCGCGTAGCCCTGCAACGGCCAGCCCGCTGCGGCGTAGCCGACGGCGAGCCAGGGAAACCCGGTGAAGATCCACACCAGCAGCCATTCGAACAACGTCCACGCGGCCGGGATGAGCAGGCAAGCGCGCGCCGATTCGCTCGCCGGCACGCGCGCCTGCAGCCAGCCGGCCGCCGCCGGGAACAGCGCGAGAAAAGCGCAAAACGCCACCGTGGCAAAGCCGGCGAGCGGCGCCGGCATGCCGCCGAACTGGTGCAGGCTCACGTAGACCCATGACACGCCGGCGCCGAACAGGCCGAAGCCGAACCAGAAGCCGAGCCACGCGCAGCGACGCGGCGAGGCGTGCATCCACAGATGCACGAGCAGCGCGAACGTGAGAAAGGCGAGCGGATGCAGCTGGAACGGCGCGAAGGCGAGCACCGTCGCCGCACCGCCGAGGAAGGAAAACAGGCAACTCAAACCCAAGATCAGGTCTTGGGCTTATCAACCAAAAGCGTATAAACGCGCCGGCTGTCGGCGCGCAGCACCTGGAAGCGCAGGCCCTCGATCACCACCGACTCGCCGCGCTTGGGCAGCCGCCCGAGATGCTTGATGAGAAAGCCGCCGATGGTGTCGGCGGCCTCGTCGCGGAACCGGGTGCCGAAGGCGGCGTTGAAGTCGGCGATCTGGGTGAGCGCCTTCACGCGGTGGCGGCCGCCGGGCTCGGGCAGGATGTTGTCGGAGGCCTCGTCGAAGTCGTACTCGTCCTCGATGTCGCCGACGATCTGCTCGAGCACGTCCTCGATGGTGACGAGTCCCGCGACGCCGCCGTACTCGTCGATCACGATCGCCATGTGGTTGCGGCTGGCGCGGAACTCGCGCAGCAGCACGTTGAGCCGCTTCGCCTCGGGGACGAACACCGCCGGTCGCAGCATCTCGCGCACGTTGAATTCCTCTTCGCCGGCGTAGTGGCGCAGCAGGTCCTTGGCGAGCAGCACGCCGATCACGTCGTCGCGGTTCTGGTCGATCACCGGGAAGCGCGAGTGCGCGGTGGATATCACCTGCCGCACGAAGGTCTCCACCGGCTCGTTGATGTCGATGAAGTCCACCTGCGCGCGCGGGATCATGATGTCGCGCACCGCCATCCCCGAGACGGTGAGCGCGGCCTCGATGATCGAGAGCGCGTCGGCGTCGAGCAGGTTGCGCGAGTAGGCCGATCTCAGGAGCTGCGTGAGCTCCCTCCGGTCGCCGGGCTCGCGCATGAGGAGCGCCGACAGGCGCTCGAGCAGGCTGGGTCGGGACGGATCGTTCATGCCGGGCGGGTTCATCTCATTCTACATTCGGCGCGTAGGGATTGCCGATTCCGACGCGCCGCAGGATGCGGATCTCGCGCGCTTCCATGCGCGCCGCATCCCTTTTCTTTTCATGATCGTAGCCGCGCAGGTGGAGGCATCCGTGCACCACGAGATGCGCGTAATGCGCGGCGACGCTTTTCCCTTGCGCGCGCGCTTCACGGCAGATGACCGGGTGGCACAACACGACGTCTCCGGTATCAAACGTGAGCACGTTGGTCGCGCGGTTCTTCCTTCTGTAGGTTCGATTGAGCCGGCGGCCTTCGCGCTCACCGACGATTCTCAGCGTGAGGGCGGAACCGGATGCGGCGCGCGTCCATCGACGAAAGGAAGATGCACCCGGCAGTCCGCGCCGCGGCACCGCGTACTGGATCGAAATCCTATTCTTCCTGCGCGCGCGAGTCGTAGGCATCGATGATGCGCGCGACCAGCGGGTGGCGCACCACGTCCTGCGCGCCGAACTGCGTGAAGGCGATGCCGCGCACGCCGTCGAGGATGCGGCGCGCCTCGATCAGCCCGCTCTTCTTGTCGCGCCCGAGGTCGATCTGCGTGACGTCGCCGTTCACCACCGCCTTGGCGCCGAAGCCGATGCGCGTGAGGAACATCTTCATCTGCTCCGGCGTGGTGTTCTGCGCCTCGTCCAGGATGATGAACGAGTGGTTGAGCGTGCGGCCGCGCATGTAGGCGAGCGGCGCGAGCTCGATGGTGCCGCGCTCGAGCAGCTTCCCGGTCTTCTCGAATCCCATCAGGTCGAACAGCGCGTCGTACAGCGGCCGCAGGTAGGGATCGACCTTCTGCGCGAGATCGCCGGGCAGGAAGCCCAGGCGCTCGCCGGCCTCGACCGCGGGGCGCACCAGCACGATGCGCTTCACCTTGTCGCGCTCGAGCGCGTCGACCGCGCACGCGACTGCGAGATAGGTCTTGCCGGTGCCCGCCGGGCCGATGCCGAGAGTGAGGTCGTGCGCGAGGATGTTCTCGATGTACTCCACCTGGTGCGGCGTGCGGCCGTGCAGGTCGGCGCGCCGCGTGAGGAGCTGGGGTCCTTCCTCCTTGGGTTCTTTGGTTCCCTGCAGAATTTCCGTCAGGCCCAGTTGCACGTCATCGAGCGTGAGATCGGCCGAGGCGCGGTCGTAGAAATGCTCCAGGGCATGCGCGGCGCGTTCCGCCTGTGCGCCGCGCACCGTGAACTTCGCCCCGCGCCGCGCGATCGTGACGTCGAGCGCGGACTCGATCTGGCGCAGGTTCTCGTCGAGCGCGCCGCACAGGCGCGCGAGGCGCTGGTTGTCGACCGGGTCCAGCTTGACTTCGAGCGGTTTGGCCCTCAGACGAGCTCACCTCGAAGGGAGTGGGGCAGGGCTGCGGTGATGCGCACGTCCACGAATGAATTATTGAGCGGCGCGATGCCCGGAAAGTTCACCACGCGGTTGTTGCCCGTGCGGCCACACAGGTCCGATTTGTTCTTCTTCGAAAACCCCTCCACCCGCACGCGCTGCGTCGTGCCGACCATGCGCTCGCTGATGGCGCGCGCTTGGTCTTCGAGCCGGGCCTGCAGGCGTTGCAGGCGCTCCAGCTTTTCTTCCCTGGGAGTTTCGTCGCGGAGCTCCGCTGCCGGCGTTCCCGGGCGCGGGCTGTAGATGAACGAGAACGAAGCGTCGAAATCCGCATCGCGCGCGAGCTTGAGCGTCGCCTCGAAGTCGGCCTCGGTCTCGCCCGGGAAGCCGACGATGAAGTCCGAGGACAGGCTGAGGTCCGGGCGAGCCTGGCGCAGCCGGCGCACGATCGCGCGGTACTCGAGCGACGTGTAGCCGCGCTTCATCGCCGCGAGCACGCGGTCGGAGCCCGACTGCACCGGCAGGTGGATGTGCGGCGCGAGCTTGTCGAGCTCGGCATGCGCGTCGATCAGCCGCTGCGTGAATTCGCGCGGGTGAGACGTGGTGTAGCGCACGCGCTCGATTCCCGCGATTTCGTTCACGTAGTACAGCAATTCGGCGAAATCGGCACGCGCGCCGGCGCTCATTTCGCCAATCGTGCCGCGCCAGGCGTTGACGTTCTGGCCGAGCAGCGTGACCTCCTTGACGCCCTGCGCCGCGAGTCCTGCGATCTCGGCCACCACGTCCGCGAACGGCCGCGACACCTCCTCCCCGCGCGTGTACGGCACGACACAGAAGCTGCAGTACTTGCTGCAGCCTTCCATGATGGAGACGAAAGCCGAAGTGCCTTCCACGCGCGCCGGCGGCAGGTGGTCGAACTTCTCGATCTCGGGAAAGCTCACGTCGACCTGCGGCCGGCCGGTGGCGCGGCGCCGCTCGAGGAGCTGCGGCAGCCGGTGCAGCGTCTGCGGCCCGAACACGACGTCGACGTACGGCGCGCGCTCGACGATCGCCGGCCCTTCCTGGCTCGCGACGCAGCCGCCGACGGCGATCATCAGCCCGGGCCGCGAGCGCTTCAGGTGCTTCACGCGCCCGAGATCGGTAAAGACCTTTTCCTGCGCCTTCTCGCGCACCGAGCAGGTGTTGAAGACGATGACGTCGGCGTCGGCCGGGTCGGGCGTGAGCTCGAGCCCCTCGGCCTGGCGCAGCACGTCGGAAATCCTGTCCGAGTCGTACTCGTTCATCTGGCAGCCGAAGGTGCGCAGGTAGAGCTTCTTCATTTCGCGCATTTCATTTCGGATACGGAGGGGGCGGCAGCTGGGCTTTTTCGCGCGCCGAAAGGATCCAGATCCGGCGCACCATGCCGGTGCCGTCCACGAGGTAGCGCACCTGGGACTTCTCGACGAGCGACGCCGGCAGCACGAGCCGGTTGTCGGGGTCGCGGATCTGCGCGCCCGGGGCGAGCTGCTGCGGCTTGCCGTCGATCTCGACCACCATGGACTCGAGGTGGCGAATCTCGCCGAGCTGCGCCTCCTTCGGAATGGTGCGCAGCTGCGCGAGGGCGGGATCGACCAGCGCCATGGCCAAGGCGACGGCTGCGAAAGATCTCATTGACCCGATTGTCGCACTACGCTTCGACGACCTCGAAATCGCGCGTCACTTCCGCAGTCTTGACGAGCATCGCGGTGGCCGAGCAGTACTTCTCGTGCGACAGGCGGATCGCCTGCTCGACGAGGTTGCGCTTGAGGGCGCGGCCGCGCACCACGAAATGCATGTGGATCCTGGTGAAGACCTTGGGGTCGCTGGCCGCGCGCTCGGCGGAGAGCTTGACCTCGCAGCCGGTCACGTCCTGGCCGCTTTTCTTGAGGATCACGACGACGTCGTAGGCGGTGCACCCGCCGCTGCCGACGAGCACCATCTCCATCGGCCGCGGCGCGAGGTTGCGGCCGCCGCCGTCGGGGGCGCCGTCCATCGAGACGAGGTGGTTGCTGCCCGTCTCGGCGAGAAAGCTCATGCCCTCGCCGGTCCAGCGCACAGTGCATTCCATAGTGTCTGGAATTCTAGTAAAATCTGCGGCTTTTCTCGATTCCTGGCATGACAACCTATACCGCAAAAGCAGGCGAGGTCGAGCACGGCTGGTACGTGGTCGACGCTCAGGGCAAGGTGCTCGGACGCCTCGCGTCGCAGATCGCCGCGCGCCTGCGCGGCAAGCACAAGCCGCAATACACCCCGCACGTCGACACGGGCGACTATATCGTCGTGGTGAACGCCGCGAAGCTGCGCGTCACCGGCAGGAAACCGGAGCGCAAGATCTACTACCGGCACAGCGGGCAGCCGGGACAGCTCCACCAGACCAATTTCGCCAAGCTGCAGGCGAAGAAGCCCGAGCGCGTGCTGCAGCTCGCAGTCAAGGGCATGCTGCCCAAGGGCCCGCTCGGCTACGCGATGATCAAGAAGCTGAAAGTCTACGGCGGCGCGACGCATCCGCATTCCGCGCAGCAGCCCAAGGCATTGGAGATATAAGAATGGTCGGCGATTACTACTACGGCACCGGGCGGCGCAAGAGCGCGGTGGCGCGCGTGTTCCTCAAGCCCGGCAAGGGCGAGTTCCAGGTCAATGGCAAGCCGGTGGACCAGTTCTTCGGGCGCGAGACCGGCCGCATGGTGGTGCGCCAGCCGCTCGAGCTCACCAAGAACCTGTCGGCCTTCGACATCATGGTGAACGTCTACGGCGGCGGCGAGAGCGGGCAGGCGGGCGCGGTGCGCCACGGCATCGCGCGGGCGCTGATCGAGTATGATGCTGGGCTCAAGGGCGCGTTGAGCGCGGCCGGGTTGGTGACGCGCGACGCGCGCGAAGTGGAACGAAAGAAAGTCGGCCTGCACAAGGCACGGCGGCGCAAGCAGTACTCGAAACGCTGAACTCAGGGATTCTGCGAACCGAAAGCCGCCTGCGGGCGGCTTTTGCATTTTTATGATTAAAGCAGGCATTGTCGGCGGGACGGGGTATACGGGGGTCGAGCTCCTGCGCCTGCTCGCCCAGCATCCGGACGTCGAGCTGAAGGCGATCACCTCGCGCAAGGAGGCCGGGACGCCGGTGGCGCGCATGTTTCCCAGCCTGCGCAAGCGCGTCGAGCTCGCGTTCAGCGAGCCGAGCGCGCGCGCGCTCGCCGGCTGCGATGTGGTGTTCTTTGCCACTCCCAACGGCGTCGCGATGGGCGAAGCGCGCGCAGTGCTGGAGGGCGGCGCGCGCATCGTGGACCTCTCGGCGGACTTCCGCATCAAGGACCTCTCCGAGTGGGAGCGCTGGTACAAGACCGGGCACGCGGCGCCGGAGCTCGTCCGCGAAGCGGTCTATGGACTTCCAGAAATGAATCGAGAACAGGTGCGGCGCGCGAGGCTGGTGGCGAATCCCGGCTGTTATCCGACCGCGGTGCAGCTCGGTTTCCTGCCGCTCGTCGAGGCGGGCGTGGTCGACCTCGACCACCTGATCGCGGACGCGAAATCCGGCGTGAGCGGGGCCGGGCGCAAGGCCGAGCTGCCGCTGTCGTTCTCCGAGGCTTCGGACAACTTCGCCGCCTACCACGTGATGGGCCACCGCCACTGGCCGGAGATCCGCCAGGGCCTCGCGCAGGCCGCGAAGCGCGATGTCGGCCTCGTGTTCACGCCGCATCTCACGCCCCTCATCCGGGGCATTCATGCGACGTTGTACGCGCGCGTGACCAAAGACGCCGACTTCCAATCCCTCTATGAGAAGCGCTACGCGAGCGAGCCTTTCGTCGACGTCATGCCGGAAGGCAGTCATCCGGACACCCGCTCGGTGCGAGCGGCGAATACCTGCCGCCTTGCGGTGCACCGCCCGCCCGAGGGCGCGCGGCGTGCGGACACCCTGGTCGTGCTGTCGGTGATCGACAACCTGATGAAGGGCGCTTCGGGCCAGGCGGTGCAAAACATGAATCTCATGTTCGGGCTCCCGGAAGCGACGGGACTCGATCAAGTCGCGGTGGTGCCTTAAATGGCCTCGGGCCGCTGGAAGCTCATCCGCCAGCGCTTCGGCATCGCGGCGCCGCGCGTCGAGGTCCAGACGCAGATTCCGTGGTACTGGCGCTGGGCCGGGATCGCCATCCTCCTCGGCGTAGCCGGCGCCGCCGCGCACTGGATCTATGACGCGGGCCGGCGCTTTGCCGGGTTCGATCGCAGCGAAGTCGTCCAGGAGCTGCAGCACGCGCAGGGCGAGCTCGACGCCGCGCGCGCCGAGCTCGCGCGGCTGCGCGCGATCGCCAATGCCGCCGACAGCCGCGTCTCGATCGAGCGCACCGCGCAGCAGAAGCTCGCGCAGCAGGTGAGGGGGCTCGAGCAGGAGAACGCGCGCGTGCGCGAAGAGCTGGCGATGGTGGAGCAAATGCTCACATCGGAAGAACGTCACACTCAGACCCTTTCCATCTACCAGTTCAAGGTGGAACCGGACGTGCTGCCGGGCGAATACCGCTATCGACTGCTGCTCCTCACGCCCACCGACCGGCGCGGCCGCGACTTCAGCGGCCGCCTCGAGCTCGTGGTCAGCCTGCAGGAAGGGGGGCAGAATGCTATGATGTCTTTCCCGGAGCCGGGCGATGCCACGGCCGCAGCATTCCGGTTGGCTTTCAAGTACTTCCGACGGGTCGAGGGGACTTTCCGGGTCAACCCGAAGGCGAAGGTGGAGAGCGTGCAGGTGCGGGTGTACGAAACCGGGTCCAGTCAGCCACGGGCAACTCACTCGGTGAGCCTCTGAAGGGAGAACAAAATGTTCAACAAGGCGAGCAAGCCTCAGAACAGGATCGACAGCCTGATCGGCGCCACGACGCGCATCGAAGGCAACGTGATTTTCAGCGGCGGGCTGCGCGTGGACGGCATGGTCCGCGGCAACGTCGCGGCGCTGCCCGATCAGCCGGGCACGCTGGTGGTTTCGTCGGATGCGCGCATCGACGGTGAAGTGCAGGCCGCTCACATCGTGGTGAACGGCACCATCCACGGGCCGGTGCACGCGACCGAGACGCTCGAACTACAGGCGGGCTCGAGGGTCAAAGGAGATGTGTACTATAAGAGCATCGAGATCCACCAGGGCGCGGTCGTCGAAGGCCGCCTGGTGCATCACCCCGCCGAAATGAAGGGCGTGGAACTCAAGCTCGCCTCCGGCGGGTGACAGGAAAGAGGACATCAAAATGAACGCAGTGACAGAGATGCCGGCGCCGCTGGTCTTCAGTGACAGCGCCGCCAACAAGGTGAAGCAGCTGATCGAAGAGGAAGGCAACACCGAGCTCAAGCTCCGCGTGTTCGTCACCGGAGGCGGCTGCTCGGGCTTCCAGTACGGCTTCACCTTCGACGAGGTGCAGAACGAGGACGACGCCGCGATGGAGAAGAACGGCGTCACGCTGCTCATCGACCCGATGAGCTACCAGTACCTGGTCGGCGCCGAGATCGACTACCAGGAAGGCCTGGAAGGAGCGCAGTTCGTCATCAAGAATCCCAACGCGCAGAGCACCTGCGGCTGCGGGTCTTCGTTCTCCGCCTAAGCCAGTAGTTCGCTTGAAAAGCAAAGGGCCCTTTCGGGCCCTTTTGCTTTATGCGCTTCTTATTCGAGCTGCGCGAGAGTGCTGTTGGTGATGAGGTCGAGCCGCGTGATGAGCGGCGCGGCGTGATTGCGGAAGGCGGGGAGGTCCTGCTGCGCCACGGGCAGCGCGGCCGGCATGGCGATCGAGAAGGGGTTGCGGGCCTCGCCGGCGACGCGGAACTCATAGTGCAGGTGCGGACCGGTCGCCCAGCCGGTCTGGCCGACGGCGCCGATGGTGTCGTTCTGGGCGACGCGCGCGCCGCGGCGCACGCTCACGCGGCTCAGGTGCGCGTACACCGTGGCGTACTGGCCGTGATGCCGGATGATGACCACGTTGCCGTAGCCGCCCTTCATTCCGGCGTTCTCCACCACTCCGTCGCCGACTGCGCGCACCCGCGTGCCCGTAGGCGCCGCGTAATCGATGCCCTGGTGCTTCATCCACGCCCGCGCGATCGGATGCCGCCGCATGCCGAAGCCGGAGCTCACGCGCGAGAACTCGAGCGGCGAGCGCAGGAATGCCTTGCGCAGGTTCTTGCCCTCGGGCGTGTAGTACCCGGTGCCGAAATGCACCGCGCGGAAGGTCTTGCGGTTGTTGGTGAACTCCGCGGCGAGCAGGCGCCCGGCGCGCACCGGGCGTCCGCCGAGATAGTGCAGCTCGTAGACCACGGCGAACTGGTCGCCCTTGCGCAGGTCGCGGTGGAAGTCGATATCCCCGCCGAACACGTCGCCGAGCTGCATCGCGATGCTGTCCGGGATGCCGGCTTCGTCGGCCGCGGCGAAGAGCGAGCTCTGCACCACGCCCGACTTCATGGCGATGCGGGTGTAGAGCTGCGCGCGGTCGTCGGTGACGCGGAAATAGCCGTTCGCTTCGGCGACGATCTTGACCAGCGTGTCGCGCCCGGAGAGGAAGCTCAGCACGAGCGGCTCGCCATCGGCGCTCACCTCGGCGCTGACGTGCGTGCCGGGCCGCAGCTGCTGCAGCACGCGCAGCTTCGCAAGGCGTGCCGAATGCTGGGCCTCGATGCCGAGACGCTCGATAAACGCGGGCAGGGTATCGCCGCGCTGGAAGAGCTCTTCGCGGAAGTAGGACTTGGGCGCCGGCGCGGCGTCCGGGCGGATCGGCAGCGCCTCGATGATCGGGCGCTTCGGCGGCTCGATGCGGCCCTCGGACGAGGGCGCAATGGTCGCGAATGCCACCACGCCGAAAGCGGCGAGGAGCGTGATCGCGGCGATGCCGCCGAGCCGGCCGAAGGTGTCCATGAATCGGCTACAATTCCTTGAATTATTCCTTGAATTTCAGAAGCCTGCGCAGTCTAGCAAAGAACCCGCCGCAGGCAAATTAACTATGTCCGCCATCGGGCAGGCCATTCAGACCATCCGTCGGGGTGCCGACGAGCTGATCGTCGAGGAAGAGTTGGCAAAAAAGCTCGCCAGCGGCCGCAAGCTGCGGGTAAAGCTCGGCCTCGACCCCACCGCGCCGGACCTGCACCTCGGCCATACCGTGGTGATCAACAAGCTGCGCGATTTCCAGAACTTGGGGCACCAGGTGCAATTCCTGATCGGCGACTTCACCGGGATGATCGGCGACCCGACCGGCAAGAACCAGACGCGCCCGCCGCTCACCCGGGAGGAGATCGAGAAGAATGCAAAAACTTATCAGGAGCAGGTGTTCAAGATCCTCGACCCGGAGAAGACCCAGATCCTCTACAACTCCGAGTGGTCGGACAAGCTCGGCGCGGAGGGCATGATCCGGCTCGCCGCGCGCTACACGGTGGCGCGGTTGCTCGAGCGCGACGACTTCAGCAAGAGAATGAAGGCGAGCCAGCCGATCGCGCTGCACGAGCTGCTCTATCCGCTGATGCAGGGCTACGACTCGGTGGCGATGAAGGCCGATGTCGAGCTCGGCGGCACCGACCAGAAGTTCAACCTGCTGGTCGGGCGCGAGCTGCAGAAGCAGTACGGCCAGGAGCCGCAGTGCATCCTGACGATGCCGCTCCTCGAAGGGCTGGACGGCAAGGAGAAGATGTCGAAGTCGCTCGGCAACTACGTCGGCATCGCCGAGCCGCCGGCGACGATTTTCGGCAAGCTGATGTCCGTCTCGGACGAGCTCATGTGGCGCTACATCGACCTTCTCTCCTTTGCCCGGCGCGCCGAGATCGCCGCCTGGAAAAAACAGGTGACCGGCGGCGCTAATCCGCGCGACGTGAAGATCCGCTTCGCGCGCGAGGAGCTGCGAGACCGTGTACCGCGCGGCGAGCCGGATCATCCCCTCGGCGCCGAGCGCGTGCGACCAGCTGGAGTTGAACAGGATCTCGGTCTTCTCCGGGTCGAGGATCTTGAAGACCTGCT
>Ga0180085_1000273_pt1 | contig 18197 bp, 16 predicted proteins | sample EasRiv730_16_10D_FD_123013 | JGI IMG/M metagenome (GOLD analysis project Ga0180085, IMG submission 123013) | Soil microbial communities from meander-bound floodplain in the East River, Colorado, USA - East River metaG ERMLT730_16_10D | ecosystem: Environmental > Terrestrial > Soil > Floodplain ... | reverse complement strand
TTCCGGCGTGCGGTCGAACAGCTTGCGCACCTCGGCGCGCTGGCCTGCCGTCTTCAGCCTGAGCTCGACCGTCATCGCGAACCCGCCGGCCGCCCGGATCTCGGACTCCATCTTCGCCAGTACCGGCCTGCCGGGCGCGGTCGCCGGCAGGACATAGACGCCGTCCCGCAGTACGCCGCATCCGGTGTCCTTCAGCGCCCGCCAGACGCGCATGCGCATCGTCGAGTTGCTGGCGGGGAGGCTTAGAACCAGGGTATCGAGTGTCATCTGTTATAGATATCACATTGAAGTGATGATTGCTACAAAGAAACTTGACATTGCTGTTCTCCAAAGGTAAGGTGCGCGCGTAGGCTCTCGCCTAGCCGGGTTTACCGCAGACACCCGGTCCCAAAAGACGCTTCGTCTCAAGCGCTGCTCCAGTCCCATTGACGGGAAGGAGTATGTGTATGAGAACCGAAGTAGTCGTCCTCGCTGTCCTTGCCGCCGGATGCGATCTCGTCGCCGCACCGCGCGACCTGCCTAAGCAAGCAAGCGTTGCTGCTTCGCCGCCGGTGAACCTGCGTTATCAGGTCGACGCCGTCCGTGACCGCGTCTGGCTACTGACCCCGGAAGGCGTGGTGCTCTACGACGGCGGCAAGCCCTACAAAACCGATGTTCTCCTGCCGGGGTGGCATTGGGCCGGCGCGCCTTACGGCTGCCTGCCGGGCCTCGCGATCGGCCCGAAGGGGGAGGCGCTCGTCACGAGCGACGTGCTGCCGCGCGTATGGCAGATCGATCCGGCGAGCCTGGAAGTCACGGTGCGCGATCTCGTCCTCGACGCGGATCAGACCAAGGATGTCGGCTTTTCCGGCCTTGTCTATGTCCCGGAGCAGAGCGCGTTCTTCGCGGTGAGCTCGGCGCACGGCTCGCTGTGGCGGATCGACGCGCAACTGACACGGGGGCAGAAGATCCAGCTCTCGGAGCCGATCGCGAACGCCTGCGGCGTCTTCGAGCGCGCCCGCAGCGGGACCTATCGGACGGCGAAGCCGCCGCGTTTTTGCGCCGGCGGGCCGGGCAAGGGCTGGACCATCGACCTCACGCCCGACCAGCGCTCGGCTTTCGTCAACTTTGTCCCCGGAGAAAGGCCATGCTAGGCGGCCTTGCGCTCGGCGGGCGGCGGCAGGAGCTTCAGGCAGCGGTCGATCCAGAGCGCGGTGAGCTTCTCCTGCACGCCGTTCTGCGCCAGGCGCTGCGCGAGGGCGCCGAAGTCGACCTGGTCGAGCGGCTGGTCCTGGTTGAAGCACGAGAAGACGTAGGTGGTCTTGCCGGTCGCGGGATCGACGTGCGGCTGCAGGCACTGCGCGCAGATCTCTTTCATCATGCACTGCATCGGGCTGTTGATGGAGCCGATCGCGGTATGCGTGGGTTTCAGATATTTCTTCAAAACCCCATGACGTGCAGCTGCGACCGCAGCCATCATGCGGTCGGAGCCGATGGCGATGATGCGATCGGTGGAAGAGAAGGCAATCGGCTGCGCGCCGAGGGCGCCGGAGGCATACGCGTGCATCGCCTGGACGATGTTGCCGACGTGTGCGCGGTCCTGCGGGCGTCTGGGGGTGAAGCCGGGGGCTTCGTCGCAGCACCAGACCACGACATCCGAAGCAGCCTCGATGTCTTCCACGCGGTAGCGGTCGGCGGCGCGCCGGTAGCCGGCGAAGTAGATGACCTTGGAGCCTGCGGCGCGCAAGGCGCGGCCGATGGAGAACAGCACCGCGTTGCCCAGCCCGCCGCCGGCGAGCACCACGTTCTCTCCATGCGGGATCTCGGTCGGCGTTCCCGTCGGCCCCATGAGGATCACCGGCTCGCCCGGCTGCAGATAGGCGAGCAGGTCGGCAGACCCGCCCATCTCGAGCGCGATCACCGAGATCAGGCCTTTCTCGCGATCGACCCAGGCTCCTGTGAGGGCAAGGCCTTCCATGGCCAGCGTCGTTCCGGGGACGCGCAGCGCGAGGCTCTCGAAGTTCTGCATGCGGTAGAACTGGCCCGGCTCGAAGCGCCGCGCAGCGACCGGCGCGCGCAGCACGACCTCGACGATCGTCGGCGTGAGGCGCCGCACCTCGTGCACCACGGCGCGCAGATCGCGATTCAGATTTGCGAGGAATTGCGGATCGTCGAGCCTGGAAGCGGCCGGGCGGCCCGCCAGCACCCGGGTTAGCGTCGGAAACCCCTGCTTGGCGCTGCCCATGGCCTTCACCACGTTGCCGAAGTACGACGGGTGCAGGTCGCCGAAGAAGCTCAAGAAGCGCCCGTCCGGATAGCGGTGGAGAAGCACTTCGGGGTGCTTGGGCTTGGCGGTATGCCGCTCGGGTCTCACCGGCGCGCCGGTCTCGTCGCACGCCAGGAAGTACTTGCCGTCGAGCTCCAGGCTGACGCCCTCTTCCCGTGCGAGGACCGTATTCGGCTGCGTGCCGGCCGCGATCAGCACCGATTTGGCCGGCAGCTCGACGCCACTCGAAAAGGTAACCGCGCGAGCGTGCCCGTACCGGTCCACCTCGATGCGAGTCGGAGTGAGGCTTTCTGAAAAGGTGATGCCTTCCTCGAGCGCCTTCGCCACCTCCTCGTGGTTCAGCGTGTAGGAAGGGCTGTCGATCATGCGGCGGCGGTACGCGATCGTCGCGCCGCCCCAGGATTTGAGAAGACTTAACCGGTTTGCAGGCTTGGCGCTCCGCAGAGCTTTGGCATGAGAAATGAATTCCTCGGCGATCTCCCGCTCCTCGGCGGTCCACTCGGGCTTGCGCTCGAGGGCTTCGTAGCGCGCGAGGAACTTCTCGACCTGCACCGCGTAGTAGGCGAGCGACTCGGTGGCGGTATCGATCGCCGTGAGCCCGCCGCCGATCACCACGATCGGAAGGCGGATCTGCAGGTTGGCGATCGACTCGCGCTTCGCCGCGCCGGTAAGCTGCAGGGCCATGAGGAAGTCGGACGCGGCGCGCACGCCGCGCGCGAAGCCGTTCGGGATCTCGAGCACCGTCGGCCGTCCGGCGCCGGCACACAGCGCGATGTGGTCGAAGCCGTCCGTGAACGCCTCGTCGATGGTGAGCGTGCCGCCGAAGCGCACGCCGCCGAACATCGCGAACTGCCGGCGCCGCTCGAGGAGCAGACGGATGATCTTGAGGAAGTTCTTGTCCCAGCGCACCGTGATGCCGTATTCCGCCACGCCGCCGAAGCCCGCCATTACGCGCTTGTCGAGGGATTCCCGCAGGGAGGCGATATCCCGGATGGCCTGGAACGGTCTTCTGTTGCCCAGCGGATCGACCCCGGAAATCTCGGCATCGAGCGGCTCGATCTTCAAGCCGTCGATGCCGACGACGGTGTGGCCGTCATTCATCAGGTGGTGCGCCACGGTGAAGCCGGCAGGCCCGAGGCCCACCACGAGGATTCTCTTCCCTGTTGCCGCTTTCGGGTACGGCCGGCGCAGGTCAAAAGGATTCCAGCGCGTCAGGAGCGAGTAGATCTCGAATCCCCAGGGCAGCTCGAGCACGTCCTTCAGCGTGCGCGTCTCGGCCTGCGGGATGTCGACCGGATCCTGCTTCTGGTAGATGCACGATTTCATGCAGTCGTTGCAGATGCGGTGGCCGGTGCCGGCGACCATCGGGTTGTCGACCGCGATGATGCCGAGCGCCGCCAGCGGCTCGCCGCGCGCCTTCACCATGTGAAACTCGGAGATTTTCTCCTCGAGCGGGCAGCCGGCGAGCGGCACGCCGAACACGGTGTTGCGGAATCCTTCCGCGGGCGCCTTCTCCTTCAGGCCTTTGGAGCAGGAATCCTTGCCCTGCTCGTGGCACCAGATGCAGTAATTTGCTTCATCCAGCGCGCCGACCAGGTCAGTGCCGGGGTCGGTGAGGGTGAACCCTTCGCGGTGCCGCAGCTCGGTGTGGGGGATGAGCTTCATGTAATCGAGCTTGCGGGGCGCCTTGAACAGCACGCCAGCGCGGTGCTTCGCTTTTCCCTCGGGCGTAAGAACGGCCCAGGCGGCATAGCGAGCCGCCTGCTCGAGATTCGGGGCATTGGCGGGCTCGTCCTTCAGCCATTCGGTGACCTGGCGGGCGAACTCGAGCTCGGTCGTGAAGTAAAACCCGTCGGGTTTCGCATCCTCGGGTTTGACCTTGTGCAGCGCGCGCCGCTGCACGAAAAGCCGCTTCACGGAATACAGGGGAGCAAGCTCGTTGTGCCGCTCCGCCAGCGCGCGCGCCTCGGCCTCGATGCCGAACAGTCGAGCGAGGAAGTCCTCTACGTGCGGAGCGAGCGCGACGAGGAGATCGGATTCGGGTTTCCCGGAGGGAACCGCTTTCCTGGCTAAAACCAGCTTCTCGCGCAACGCTGCATCCGCTTCGCCGAGAAAACCGAGAAACGCGGCGTCGACGCGAAGCAGCCCTTCGCGCTCGCATAAATCGCTGAAACGAATCCCGAAACCGAGTTGCATGCAGTTAGAATTATCGGCGAATTCACTGCGGAGTTCCCGATGCAAATCCGAAATAGCATATTCCTCGTCACCGGCGGCGCCTCCGGCCTCGGCGCGGCAAGCGCGCGCATGGCGGCCGAGGGCGGCGCGAAGGTCGTCATCGCCGACATGCAGGCGGAAGCCGGTGAAAAGCTCGCCAAGGAACTCGGCGGGCGCTTCATCAAGACCGACGTGACGAGCGAGACGGACGCCCGCGCCGCCGTGGCGCTCGCCCTCAAGGAGTTCGGCGGGCTGCATGGGCTCGTGAACTGCGCCGGCATCGCGCTCGCCGAGCGCACGCTCGGCAAGGAAGCGCCGCACGACCTGCAGCGCTTCATCCGCACCATCAACGTGAACCTCATCGGCACGTTCAACATGATCCGGCTCGCCGCCGACGCGATGGCCAAAGCGGTCCCCAACGCCTCGGGCGAGCGCGGCGTCATCGTCAACACCGCCTCGGTCGCGGCCTTCGACGGGCAGATCGGGCAGGCCGCCTACTCGGCGTCCAAGGGCGGCATCGTCGGCATGACGCTGCCGATCGCGCGCGACCTTTCGCGCAACGGCATCCGCGTGTGCACCATCGCCCCCGGCATCTTCGAGACGCCGATGCTGATGGGCCTGCCCAAGGACGCCCAGGAATCGCTCGGCAAGCAGGTGCCGTTCCCCTCGCGCCTCGGCCGGCCGGCGGAATACGCCCAGCTGGTGAAAGCGATCATCGAGATCGAGATGCTGAACGCCGAGACCATCCGCCTCGACGGCGCGATCCGGATGGCCCCTAGGTAATTTGCTTGAGGTTTTTCTTGTAGAACCGCGAGCGCTCGACGTACCCGCGAGCAACCTTGAGAAGGTAGTCCCTTTCCTCCTGCTTCAGCTCGCGCACGATCTTCCCGGGCGAGCCGAGCACCAGCACGCCGTCGGGGATCTCCTTGCCTTCCGCGATCAGCGTGTTGGCGCCGACCAGCGTGCCGCGGCCGATGCGCGCACCGTTCATGATCACGCTGTTGATGCCGATCAGGCTGCCGTCGCCGATCGTGCAGCCGTGCAGCATCACCTTGTGGCCTACGCTTACGGACTTTCCGAGCGTCATCGGGTAGCCGGGGTCGACGTGGAGCACGGAGCCGTCCTGGATGTTGCAGCCTTCGCCGATGGTGATGCGGTCGTTCTCGGCGCGGATCACGACCTTGAACCAGACGCTCACATCGTTTTCAAGAACAACCGATCCTATGAGTGAGGCGTCAGGAGCGATGTAATGGTGCTCGCCGAGCAGCTGGACGCGCCGCTCGCCGATGGCAAAGAGAGGCATGGGGCTATCATAATCCAGTGAAAATCATCGTACTGGGCGCCGGCGTGGTCGGCGTCGCCAGCGCCTGGTATCTCGCCGCCGCGGACCACGAAGTGACGGTGATCGAGAGGCGCGACGCCGCGGGCCTGGAGACGTCGTTCGCCAACGGCGGACAGATTTCCGCCGGGCACGCCGAGCCCTGGGCGAAGCCCTCGGCGGTGCCGCAGATCCTGCGCTGGCTCGGACGCGAGGACGCGCCGCTCCTTTTCCGCCCGCGGGCGAGCTGGGCGCAATGGGAATGGGGTTTGCGATTCCTGTATGAGTGCTTGCCGGGGCGCTTCGAGCGCCACAGCCGCACGCTCGCCGGCCTCGCCCGCTACAGCCGCGACTGTCTGCGCGCGCTTCGCGCCGAGCTCGGACTGCGCTACGACCATCTCGAGCGGGGGATCCTGCAGTTCGCCACCAAGCGGAGCGATTTCGATGCGATGGCCGGCCACGCCGAGGCGATGCGTGCGCTCGGAGTGCGGCGCGAGCCGAAGTCCGCGGCAGAATGCCTCGAGCTCGAGCCTGCCCTGAAGCATTCAACCGACCCGGTGGTCGGCGGGGTGTACGACGCGAACGACGAGTCTGGCGACGCCTGCCGCTTTACCCAGGAGCTGGCGCGCATCGCCGTTTCGCGCGGCGTGGTCTTTCGGTACGGCGCCGCCATCGAGGCGCTCGAGGCTGCCGGCGACACCGTAGAGGTAATCCGATTGGGATCGGAGCGCGCGACGGCAGATGCGTACGTGGTGTCCCTCGGCAGTTACAGCCCGCTGCTGCTGACACCGCTCGGCGTCTGCATCCCGGTGTACCCGCTGAAGGGATATTCGATCACGCTGCCGCTCGGTCCTGCGGAGCTCGCCGCCGCCCCGACGGTGAGCCTGACCGACGAGGCCTTCAAGCTCGCCATCTCCCGGCTCGGCAACCGCCTGCGCGCCGCTGGCACTGCCGAGCTCACCGGCTACGACACCTCGGTGAATTCCGTGCGTTGCGCGGCCATCGCGCGCCGCATTCGCGACCTGTTCCCGGCGCTCGGCGGCATCACCACGGTGGAGAATTGGGCCGGGCTGCGTCCCGCGACGCCGGACAATGTGCCGGTCATCGGGAAAACCAGATTCAGGAATCTTTATCTGAACACCGGCCACGGCACGCTCGGCTGGACGCTGGCCTGCGGCTCGGGAAGCGTGCTTGCGGACTTGATTTCCGGGCGACCGCCGCAGGTGGCGTTTCCGTTCACATGAAGCAAAGCGAGTCGCAGTTCCTGCAGGTTCGCGGCCTGCGCTATCACGTGCGGCGCTGGCCCGCGGCCGGCGCGCCGAAGATGGTGCTGCTCCACGGCTGGATGGACGTCTCGGCGTCCTTTCAGTTCATTGTCGATGCGCTCGAACGCGACTGGGACGTCTACGCGCCCGATTGGCGCGGTTATGGCTTGACGGATTGGGGCAAGGCCGACAGCTACTGGTTTCCCGACTACATCGCGGACCTCGATGCCCTTCTGGAGAGGATCGACCCTGAAACGTCCCTCAACCTCGTCGCTCACAGCATGGGCGGGCACGTCGCTGCGCTCTATGCCGGGGTGCGGCCAGGACGGGTTGCAAGGTTCGTGAACCTGGAGGGATTCGGGCTTGCGGCGACGAGCCCGGACCAGGCGCCGAAGCGTTTTGCGCGTTGGCTGGATGAGCTGCGCGAGCGGCCGCAGCTTCGGCCGTACGAGAGCTTTGCGGCGTTGGCCGACCGGCTGCAGAGTAACAACAAGAGGCTGTCGCGGGAAAAAGCGGAGTTCCTGGCGCGGCACTGGGGTCAGGAGGTTGAAGGAAAAGGCGTGGTGCTGCGCAGCGATCCCGCGCACAAGATCGTCAACCCGGTGCTCTATCGCCACGACGAAGTGCGCGCATGCTGGCAACTGGTGACGGCACCGGTCCTCTGGGTCGAGGCCGCCGAGTCCGACGCGCTCAAGCGCGTCCGGCTGGACGCGGCCGGGCACGCCGAGCGCAGGGCGGCGTTCCGCAGCCTGCGCCATGTCACGGTGCCGGGCTGCGGCCACATGCTGCATCACGACCAGCCGGAAGCGCTGGCGCGGCTGCTGGAAGATTTCCTGGCGCGCTGATGGCCCAGTACTTTTCCATCCATCCCACGCACCCGCAGAAGCGGCTCATCCGCCAGGCGGCGGACATCGTGCGCCGCGGCGGACTCATCGCCTATCCGACCGATTCCTGCTATGCGCTCGGGTGCGACCGGGGGAGCGCCAGGGGCGCCGAGCGCCTGCGGCGCATCCGCGGCATCGACGAGCGGCATCACCTCACCTTGATGTGCCGGGACCTGTCTGAAATCGCGCGCTACGCGATCGTGGACGACGCTCAGTTCAAGCTGCTGAAGAGCGTGACTCCGGGCAGCTACACTTTCATCCTGCGCGCGCGCCGCGAAGTGCCGCGCCGCCTGACGAAGAAGAAGACGATCGGCGTGCGCGTTCCGTGGCATCCCGTCGCTCACGCGTTGCTGGCGGAGCTGGACCAGCCGATGCTGTCGGCGACGTTGTTGCTTCCCGGCGCGCCGACACCGCTCTCGGATCCCGAAGAAATCAGAAAGAAGCTGGAACACCAGCTCGATCTGGTCATCGACGCGGGCTCGTGCGGCATCGAGCCGAGCACGGTGATCGATCTCACCGAGGAGACGCCGCGCGTGCTCCGCGAAGGGAAGGGTCCGCTCGCGCCTTTCGCCGTAGAGCGCGTCTGATAAGATCGCAGCCGCAAGATGGACGTCAACGTCAACCAGCTCGTACAGACGCTGGCCATCTACGCGCTCCCGGTGCTGTTCGCGATTACGCTGCACGAGGCAGCGCATGGCTACGTCGCTCGCCATTTCGGCGACATGACGGCGCATGCTCAGGGGCGCATCAGCCTGAACCCGGTCCGCCATATCGACCTGATCGGCACGGTCATCGTGCCGATCGTGATTCTGACCTTTTCCAAGTATCTCTTCGGCTGGGCGAAGCCGGTGCCGGTGAACTATTCGGCGCTGCGCAAGCCTCGCCAGCACATGGCATGGGTGGCAGCGGCAGGCCCGGCTGCAAATCTGCTGATGGCCGTTTTTTGGGTGCTGTTGCTGCGCCTCGGCATAACCTTGAGCAATCGGGCGGACGCGTGGATGGAAGTTGCAAACGTGCATGGGACTGCAGGACTTGTTGAAGTCGTGAAGCAGAACGGTACGGGTGCCGCCGAGTATCTGATCGGCGTCAGCGCCGCCGGGGTGCTCGTCAACCTGGTGCTGATGCTTCTGAACCTGCTGCCGATACCGCCCTTGGACGGCGGACGCATTGTGACAAGCCTGCTTCCCGGCCGCGCCGCGTGGGGCTTCGCCAAGCTCGAGCCTCTCGGCATTCCGCTGCTTCTCCTGCTCTTGTTTGTTCCTGTCTACGGTTCGAACGCGCTCAGCCTCATCCTCAGCCCTCTGCTGTTCGAATCCGAAGCGCTGGTCCGCGCGATGGTGCTGCTCTAGATGTACGAAACCCGGGTGCTGTCCGGCATGCGGCCGACGGGCAGCCTGCACCTCGGTCATTTCCACGGCGTCCTGAAGAACTGGATCCGCCTGCAGGCGGAATACCCGTGCCTGTTCTTCGTCGCGGACTGGCACGCGCTCACCACCGACTACGAGAAGCCCGGCGACCTTCAGCAAACCGGCCTCGACATGGTGATCGACTGGCTCGCCGCCGGCGTCGACCCGAGCCAGGCGATGCTCTTCGTGCAATCGCAAGTGCCGGAGCACGCCGAGCTCCATCTGCTGCTCTCGATGATGGCGCCGCTCGGCTGGCTCGAACGCGTGCCGACCTATCGCGATCAGCAGCAGAAGCTCGCCGACAAGGACCTCACCACGTACGGCTTTCTCGGCTACCCGCTGCTGCAGTCGGCGGACATCCTCATGTACCGCGCGAAGTACGTGCCGGTCGGCGAGGACCAGGTGCCGCACCTGGAGTTCGCGCGCGAGGTGGCCCGGCGCTTCAATCACCTGTACGGACGCGAGCCCGGGTTCGAGGACAAGGCGAAGGCCGCGGTCAAGAAGATGGGGACGAAGAAGGCGCGCCTGCTGAACGAGCTGCGCACCAAGTTCCTGGAGCAGGGCGATGCCGGGGCGCTCGCGCGCGGGCAGGCGGTGCTCGACGAGCAGCAGAATCTGTCGCGCGGCGACCGCGAGCGCCTGTACGGCTGGCTCGAGGGCACGGGCAAGAAGATATTGGTCGAGCCCGAGGCGCTGCTCACCGAGGCATCGAAGATGCCCGGTCTGGACGGACAGAAGATGTCAAAGTCCTACGGCAACACGATCTCGCTTCGCGAGGAGCCCGAGTCGGTGGCGAAGAAGATCAAGACCATGCCGACCGATCCGGCGCGGGTGAAGCGCACCGACCCGGGCAATCCCGAGAAATGCCCGGTCTGGGAGCTGCACAAGGTCTATTCCGACGCGGCGCGGAAGGAGTGGGTGACGAAGGGCTGCACCACCGCGGGAATCGGCTGCCTGGAATGCAAGCAGCCCGTCATCGATGCGATCAATCTTGAACTCGCCCCGATGCGCGGCCGCGCCCAGCAGTACCTGGACGACCCGGCGTTGGTGAAAAACATCATCGCCGACGGCTGCGAGAAGGCGCGGCGCCTGGCCGAGGAAACGATGCGGGATGTTCGCGAAGCCATGGGCCTGACGTACGGATGATGGCCAAGGTTTACGGCGAGCCCGTCATCGAGCTGCCGCACGACCTGTACATACCGCCCGACGCGCTCGAGATCGTGCTCGAGGCTTTCGAGGGGCCGCTGGATCTGCTGCTGTACCTCATCCGCAAGGAAAACCTCGACATCCTCGATATCCCGATGGCGCCGCTGACGCGCCAGTACCTCGAGTACGTCGAGATGATGCGCTCGACGAATCTCGAGCTCGCCGCCGAATACCTCGTGATGGCGGCGATGCTGATCGAGATCAAGTCGCGGCTGCTGCTGCCGCGCCCGCCGGCTGCCGCGCCGGTCGAGGAAGATCCGCGCGCCGAGCTCGTGCGGCGCCTGCTCGAGTACGAGCGCATGAAGAAGGCGGCGCAGGGGCTCGACGAGCTGCCGCAGGTCGGCCGCGACGTCATCGCCATTTCGGTGTGGATCGAAAAGACGGTGTCGCAGCGCCTGCCCGACGTGAACCCGAGAGACCTCGCGGAAGCCTGGCGAGGGCTGCTGCACCGGGCAAGGCTTTCCGCGCACCATCGCGTGAGCCGCGAGGAGCTTTCGGTGCGCGCTCACATGAGCTCGATCCTGCGCGCGCTGCGCGAGCGGCGCGTCGTCGAGTTCGGCGAGCTGTTCGACCCGCAGCGCGGCGTCGCGGTGCTGGTGGTGACGTTCCTCGCGCTGCTCGAGCTCGCGCGCGAGCTGCTCGTCGAGATCACGCAATCTGCTGGTTTCGGCCCGATTTACGTAAAATTGGCGCATGCTCAATCCGCTTGAGGCGAAGCGCATCCTGGAAGCGGCGCTTCTCGCCTCGCAGGAGCCGGTCAGTGCGACCGAGCTCAAACGTTTGTTCGACGGCGAGCTCGGGGTCGATGCGATCCGCAAACTGCTCGCCGAGCTTGCCGAGGAATGGAAGGGCCGGGCGGTCGAGCTCGTAAGTCTCTCTAGCGGCTGGCGTTTCCAGACCCGTGCCGAGTTCCAGCCCTACCTGGAACGCCTGTTCCCCGAAAGGCCGCCGCGCTACTCGCGCGCGGTGATGGAGACGCTAGCGATCATCGCCTACCGCCAGCCGGTCACCCGCGGCGACATCGAGGACGTACGCGGGGTGGGCGTGTCGACGCAGATCATCCAGGCGCTCGAGACCCGGGGCTGGATCGACGTCGTCGGCCACCGCGAAACCCCAGGCCGGCCGGCGCTTTACGCCACCACCACCAAGTTCCTCGACGATCTCGGGCTGCGCTCGCTGGAAGAGCTGCCGCCGCTCGAGGAGATCGCCAAGACCCTGCAGCTCGAGGTGGTCCCCACTGCCGAAGCAGAGGTCAGAGAGCCTCAAGAAGAAGCAGCTACCGGCACCGACGGCTGAACGCCTCCAGAAACTGCTCGCCGCAGCCGGTTTAGGCTCACGGCGCGAGATCGAGGGGTGGATCGCCGCCGGCCGGGTCAGCGTCAATGGCCAGGTGGCCAAGCTCGGCGACCGGGCCGGCCCGGGCGACGCCATCGCCGTCGACGGCAGGCCCGTCAAGCAACCGGAAAAAACCCAGCCGCGGGTCCTGCTGTATCACAAGCCGGTCGGCGAGCTCGTCACGCGCAGCGACCCCGAAGGCCGGCGCACGGTTTTCTCGCCGCTTCCGCCCGGCCGCTGGATTGCAGTCGGGCGGCTCGATCTCAACAGCTCGGGCCTGCTCCTCCTGACCGATTCCGGCGAGCTTGCCAACCGGCTGATGCATCCCCGCTATGGACTCGAGCGCGAATACCTTGCGCGGGTCAGGGGGGAATTGAATCCCGGGGAGCTCGCGCGGCTGCGCCAAGGCATTCTTCTTGATGGCGTTCCGGCCCGGTTCGAGCGCGTCCAGGGCCACAGGGAAGGCGAAGGCGCGAACCGCTGGTACCGCGTGGTTCTGCAGGAGGGCCGGAACCGGGAGGTGCGGCGCCTCTTCGAAGCCCTCGGCCACCCGGTGAGCCGCCTCTCGCGGGTGCGCTACGGCCCTGTCGAACTGCCGCCGGATCTTGCCGCCGGAAAGTGGCGCGAGCTCTCCGCGAAAACCGTAAACGGCTTGTTCCGTCAGGGAGATACTGATAAACTCGCAAAGCTTTAGTGGCGCGATATCAGAGATGGGCTTCGGCCCATTTTTTGTTTGAGCCTCGAAAACGTGGTGCAGCCGGTGGTCGCCGGCATGGGATACGAGCTGGTCGATGTGCAGGCCTCGAACGGCGGTCGGCTGTTGCGCCTGTTCATCGACAAGCCGGGCGGGGTGGGCTTAGAGGACTGCGCCGCGGTCAGCCGTCAGCTGTCCCGGGTCTTCGAGGTGGAGGGGATCGACTACGAGCGCCTGGAAGTGTCCTCGCCGGGCCTCGACCGGCCGCTGCGCAAGGGGGCGGACTTCGCTCGGTTCGTCGGGCGCAGGGCCGAAGTGCGGATGCGCACGCCGGACGCCACGGGGCGGCGTCGGTTTGTAGGGGTGCTGCGCGGTGCCGACGCCGGCCGGGTGGAGATGGAACTAGAAGGGCAGACCGTCGCGTTCGAGCTGGAAGGCATAGAGCGGGCGCGGCTGGTGCCCGAACTGTAAGAGAGGCTGAATGAGTTTCGGTAGAGAACTGCTGCTGCAAGCGGACGCCCTGGCGCGCGAGAAGAATGTGACGCGCGACATCGTCTTTTCCGCGCTCGAGCTGGCGCTCGCCTCGGCCCTGAAGAAGCGCTATCTCGAGGACGTCGACGTGCGCGTAGCCATCGACCGCAATACGGGCAACTACAACGCCTTCCGGCGCTGGAAGATCGTGCCCGACGGCACGGTGGAGCTCGCCGCGCAGCAGATCCCGGTTTCCGAGGCGGCGAAGAAGAATCCCGAGGCCAAGCCCGAAGAGTTCATCGAGGAGCCGATCGAGCCGATCGATCCCCGCCGCATCGGCGCCCAGACCGCGAAGCAGGTGCTGCTGCAGCGCATCCGCGACGCCGAGCGCGAGCAGATCCTGAACGACTTCCTGTCCCGGGGCGACGAGCTCGTGACCGGCACCGTGAAGCGCATGGAGCGCGGCAACGCCGTCATCGAATCGGGCCGGCTGGAAGCGCTCCTGCCGCGCGAGCACATGATTCCGAAGGAAAACCTGCGCGTCGGCGACCGCGTGCGCGCGTGGGTGATGAAGATCGACCGCCAGGCGAGGGGCCCGCAGCTGATTCTCTCGCGCACCGCGCCGCAGTTCATCATGCAGCTGTTCGAGCTCGAGGTGCCCGAGATCGAGGAGGGCCTGCTCGAGATCAAGTCGGCGGCCCGCGACCCGGGCGTGCGCGCGAAGATCGCCGTCTTCACCAACGACAAGCGCATCGACCCGATCGGGACCTGCGTCGGGATGCGCGGCTCCCGCGTGCAGGCGGTGACGCAGGAGCTCGCCGGCGAGCGCGTGGACATCGTGCTCTGGTCCGCCGACCCTGCGCAGTTCGTGATCGGGGCGCTCGCCCCGGCCGAAGTGTCGTCGATCGTGGTCGACGAGGAAAAGCACGCCATGGACGTGGTGGTCGACGAGGAAAACCTCGCCGTGGCCATCGGCCGCAGCGGTCAGAACGTGCGCCTCGCCTCCGAGCTCACCGGCTGGCAGATCAACCTGATGACGGAGGAGGAGTCGACCAAGAAGCAGCAGGAGGAGAGCGGCCGCATCAAGAGCCACTTCATGGAAAAGCTCGACGTCGACGAGGAAGTCGCCAACATTCTCATCGAGGAAGGCTTCTCCACGCTGGAAGAGATTGCCTATGTGCCGATCAACGAGCTGAACGAGATCCAGGCATTCGACGAAGATACGGTCAACGAGCTGCGCAACCGCGCGCGCAACGCGCTTCTCGTCGCGGCGATCGCCAACGAGGAGAAGGTCGAGGGCGTCGATCCGGAGCTCCTCAAGCTCGACGGCATGGACACCCAGCTTGCAGCCAAACTCGCCGAGAAAGGCATCAAGACGCGCGACGACCTCGCGGATCTGGCCGTGGATGAATTGTCGGAGCTCACCAAGGTGGATGAAGACCGGGCGAAGAAGCTGATCATGGCGGCGCGCGCCCACTGGTTCGACGAAAAGCCGAAGGAGGCTGCGTAACGTGGCGCAGACGAGCGTTGCCCAATTCGCGAGCGAGCTGAAGGTGCCGCCATCGGTGCTGCTCGAGCAGTTGCGCGCCGCCGGCGTAGAGAAGAGGGTGCCGGAGGATTCGCTCACCGAGCAGGACAAGTCGCGCCTGCTCGAGTACCTGCGCCGCACCCACGGCTCCACGGAAGCCAAGAACAAGATCACGCTCACCCGCAAGCACACCAGCGAGATCCGCAAGACCGACGCCACCGGCAAGTACCGCACCGTGCAGGTCGAGGTGCGCAAGAAGCGCGTCTTCGTGAAGCGCGACCCGGCGGAAGTCGCGGCCCAGGCCGTGGCCGCCGAAACGCCGCCGCCACCGCCGCCGGCGGCCGCTGCGGTTGACGCGAAAGAGATCGAGCTGAGGGAGGAAGAGGCACGCCGCCAGCAGCAGCTTGCCGAGCTTCAGGCCGCCGAGCTGCGCGAAAAGCAGGAACGCGAGCGCAAGGAAGCCGAGCAGAAGGCTGCCGAGGCGGTGCAAGCCGCGCCCGCCGCCCCTGCGCCGACCACCCTGCACGCGCCGAAAGCCGCGGAAGCGAAAACCGAAAAGAAGCCGAAGAAAGCGAAGCCGACCACGGTGCTGCGCGACGACTCGGTGCGCCGGCGCCAGATCAAGACCCGCGGGGACTCGGGCGGCGGCGTCGGCGGCTGGCATGCGCGCGGCGGCGGCCGCCATCGGCCCCCATCGGGCGGCGGCGACCAGACGACGTTCGCGCAGCCCACCGAGCCGCTGGTCCGCGAGGTGGCGGTGCCGGAGACGATCACGGTGGGCGAGCTCGCCCACCGCATGTCGGTCAAGGCCGCCGAGGTCATCAAGGCGCTGATGAAGCTCGGCACCATGGCGACCATCAACCAGGTGCTGGACCAGGAGACCGCGATCATCCTGGTCGAGGAAATGGGCCACAAGGCCAAAGCGGCAAAGCTCGACGATCCCGAGTCCTATCTCGTCACGAGCGACGACCAGCAGCCGGTGCTCGACCTGAAGCCGCGGCCGCCGGTGGTGACCGTGATGGGGCACGTCGACCACGGCAAGACTTCGCTCCTGGACTACATCCGCCGCACCAAGGTAGCGGCAGGGGAAGCGGGCGGCATTACGCAGCACATCGGCGCCTATCACGTCGAGACCCCGCGCGGCGTGGTCACCTTCCTCGATACCCCGGGCCATGAGGCGTTCACCGCCATGCGGGCGCGCGGGGCGCAGGCCACCGACATCGTGATTCTCGTGGTGGCCGCGGACGACGGCGTGATGCCGCAGACGATCGAAGCGATCAACCACGCCAAGGCGGCCGACGTGCCGCTGGTGGTGGCGCTGAACAAGATCGACAAGCACGAGGCCAACCCCGACAAGGTCAAGCAGGAGCTGCTCACGCACGGCGTGGTGCCCGAGGAATACGGCGGCGACTCGCCGGTCGTCCCGGTTTCCGCCAAGACCGGCCAGGGCGTGGACAGCCTGCTCGAGCAGGTGCTGCTCCAGGCCGAAGTGCTGGAGTTGAAAGCCGCCCGCGACGTGCCCGCCAAAGGGGTCGTCATCGAGGCGCGCCTGGACAAGGGCCGCGGGCCGGTGGCGACGCTGCTCGTGCAATCCGGAACCCTCAAGCGCGGCGATATCGTGCTCACCGGCGCGGTCTACGGCCGCGTGCGCGCGATGCTCGACGAAACCGGCAAGCCGGTGCAGGAAGCAGGGCCGTCGATTCCGGTGGAGGTCCAGGGCCTTTCCGAAGTGCCGACCGCGGGCGAGGAGATGATGGTGATCGCCGACGAGCGCAAGGCGCGCGAGATCGCCAATTTCCGCCAGGGCAAGTTCCGCGACGTGAAGTTCGCCAAGCAGCACGCGACCAAGCTCGAGAACATGTTCGGGCAGATGGCCGAAGGCGAGAAGAAGGTGCTGACGCTGGTCATCAAGGCCGACGTCCAGGGCTCGCAGGAGGCGCTGGTGCATGCGCTGACGCGCCTCGCGACGGAGGAGGTCAAGGTCACGGTGGTACACGCCGGTGTCGGCGCCATCACCGAATCGGACGTGAACCTCGCGATGGCCGCGCGCGCGGTGATCATCGGCTTCAACACGCGCGCCGACGCCACCGCCCGCAAGCTGATCGAGTCCGCCGGGATCCAGGTCCGCTACTACAACATCATTTACGACGCGGTCGAGGAGATCAAGGCCGCGCTCTCCGGGATGCTCGCGCCCGAGCGCAAGGAGTCGGTGCTGGGGATGGTCGAGGTGCGCCAGGTATTCCGCATCTCCAAGATCGGCACCGTCGCCGGCTGCTACGTGCTGGAAGGCGTGGTGAAGCGCAGCGCCCAGGTGCGCGTGCTGCGCGACAACGTCGTCGTCCACACCGGCGAGATCGATTCGCTGAAACGCTTCAAGGACGACGTGCGCGAGGTGAAGGCGGGCTTCGAGTGCGGCATGTCGCTCAAGAACTTCGCCGATATCAAGGAAAAGGATCAGTTCGAGGTCTTCGAGATCGTCGAAGTCGCGCGAACGCTGTAGTGAAAAGGTCCCGCGGGACAAGCTCGGGGCGCCCGCAGAAGCTCGGCGATCTCATCCAGCGCGAGCTCTCCGAGCTGCTGCAGCGCGAGCTGCGCGACCCGCGCGTGGGAATGATCACCCTCACCGGCGTCGACGTCTCGCCCGACCTCTCCCACGCGAAGGTCTTCTTCACCATCCTGGACAAGCAGAAGCTCGACGACGCACGCGAGGGCCTGAAGCGGGCGGCCGGGTTCCTGCGCTCGCAGCTGGCGAAGCGCATCAAGCTGTATACGACGCCCGAGCTGCGTTTCGAGTACGACGAGTCGGTCGAGCGCGGCGACCGCCTCTCGCGCCTTATCGACAGCGCCGTCAGGAAAGAGTGATCGACGGCGCCCTCCTGCTGGACAAGCCGCTCGGCCTCAGCTCGAACGCCGCGCTGCAGAAGGCGAAAAGGCTGTTCGGCGCGGCAAAGGCGGGGCATGCTGGCACGCTCGATCCGCTCGCTTCGGGGCTCCTCCTGGTCCTCTTCGGCGAAGCCACCAAGTTCGCCGGGCCGCTGCTCGACGCCGACAAGGAGTACCTCGCCAGCCTCAAGCTCGGCGAGCGCACCGCGACCGGAGATGCCGAAGGGGCGGTCCTCGAAGCGAGGGAGGTCAGCGTCACCGATACCGCGCTTGCCGCGGCGCTGGAACGCTTCCATGGCGAAATCGAGCAAGTGCCGCCGATGCACTCGGCCTTGAAGCACAAGGGCACGCCGCTCTACCGGCTGGCGCGGCGCGGGCAGGAAGTCGAGCGGGCGGCGCGGCGGGTGCGGGTTTCGACTTTGCAGGTCGTGAGCTTCGAGCGACCTGCGCTGGTCCTTCGCGTGGTGTGCAGCAAGGGCACCTACATCCGCGTGCTCGCCGAGGATATCGGCGAAGCGCTCGGTTGCGGCGCGCACCTGTCGGGCCTGCGCCGCACCGCGTCGGGGCGCTTCCGCGTCGAGCAAGGGGCGAGCCTGGAAGCGCTGGAAACCATGCAGGCCGAGGAGCGCCTGAAGCGCCTGCTTCCGCTGGCCGCCTTGCTCGATGGGTTGCCGCGCGCCGAGCTCGGCACGGCCGAGGAGACGCGCCTGCGGCAGGGCCAGGCGTT
>Ga0180085_1000270_pt1 | contig 18311 bp, 14 predicted proteins | sample EasRiv730_16_10D_FD_123013 | JGI IMG/M metagenome (GOLD analysis project Ga0180085, IMG submission 123013) | Soil microbial communities from meander-bound floodplain in the East River, Colorado, USA - East River metaG ERMLT730_16_10D | ecosystem: Environmental > Terrestrial > Soil > Floodplain ... | reverse complement strand
CTGATGTCGTGTTTAGCATGGTAGGGGGAGAAGTGATTTATGAGAATGTCTCACGGCGCGGAGCTTTAGAACCGCCATTGCGTCAAACCATCGAGAGACTGCGAGAGAAACTTCAAAATGCGCGCAGCGCAGTTTAGGTTACAGGTCCTGCTCGCGAGCATGGTCGCCATCTGGTGTGGCAATTTCATCGCCCTGAAGGTGTGCCTGCGCGTACTGTCACCCGTCGGTGTCACCGCCTTTCGCGTCGTGGCCGCAGCGGTGCTGCTGTTCTTCATTCAGCGGTACAGCCCTGACCGCTATGCGTTCGACAAGCTGAGCAAGTTGGACTATTGGTTGTTTCTGAAACTCGCCTTCGTGGGGCTGCTACTGAACCAGGTGTTGTTTATCAGCGGTCTGAAATTCACGACCGTCGCGCATTCTGCGTTGGTGGTGACATTTGGTCCTTTGTTCACGTTGCTCTTCGCCTGGCAGCGAGGCCAGGAAAAGCTCACGAGCACAAGTCTCTTTGGCATGGCACTTTCGATTTGCGGTATTTTCTTCTTGAACCTGGACAAGAGTCTGAATGTCCAGACCGCCTACCTGATAGGTGACCTGCTCACCTTGGGTGGGTCCGTCGCCTTCGCCTACTATACTGTCATGAGCAAAAACGTTGCCGCCCAGTACGGGGCCATTTCGGCGACCGCCTTCACCTACCTTGCTGGCGCATGTGTGTTTCTGCCGGTGGGATTGCCGGCGCTGGTGACCCTGCAGTGGCTGCAGTTGCCCTGGGGCGTGCTTGCGGCATTCTTCTACGTGGCTGTACTGGCGTCCGTTCTGGCTCCGCTGATCTTCTACTATGCGCTGCGTTACATGTCCGCTTCCCGGCTGGCTGCGCTGACGTATCTCCAACCGGTGGTGACCACCATTTCCTCGGTGCTCATTCTGTCTGAGAAACTAACCTTAAACTTCCTTCTCGGCGGTGGGGTTGTGCTGACCGGCATCTTGTTGACCCAACGTCCGACTCACAACCGTCCGATGCTGAAGAACTCACCGGGCGAGGCGAACGCCGGAATACCCGGCAAGCCTTAGAATGAGAGGAGCTCGTCCATAGCAGACGTGTTTACTATCGTTATGCTAAATGAGGACCCAGAACAAATTGGTTGGCAGTCCGTGGACAGATAGGTTTCGGGCCTCCAAACATGCCCTTGGGTACCTGAATCTGAGGTTTTGGACCACTGAACTGAGAAGAAACACTCTCGAAACACAGAGTCGACTCCTGGCTCCTGACGCCTCCATCCTCATGTCCAATTCTGATGAAACATTCCGCATCGTCTTGATCATCGGCGCCGTGCTGCTCTTTCCAGCAGGGATCTATTATCGTTTCAAGTCGCAGTCAACGGGTGAGGCACTCGACCGCCGCCAGGAAGGCCTTGGCATCCTTCTGACTCTGCGGCCGATCGGCCTTGCTGGCGTGGTTGGGCTGATTACCTTTATGGTGAATCCATCCGCAATGGCTTGGTCGTCCCTGCCCTTGCCCGATTCGCTTAGATGGGCTGGTGTTGGAATAGGCATTGCCGGAGGGGCTTTGTTGCTCTGGACGTTTAACACTCTTGGACCCAACTTGACCGATACCGTGGTGACTCGAAAGACTCACACACTTGTGACTCGCGGTCCCTACCGATGGGTCCGCCATCCCTTTTACGATTCGGGGGCACTGTGCATACTGGCCAATTCCCTGGTCGCCTCAAACTGGTTTCTTCTCTTAACTGGTCTGCTCGCCCTTCTGCTCCTTGTCGTGCGCACACGCAAGGAAGAAGACAATCTCCTTAAGCGGTTTGGGGATGACTATCGGACCTACATGGAGCGTACAGGCCGTTTCTGGCCTAAGTCTGGATCGTAACTCACATGCCTTTGGATTCGCTTGGGAACGAGGAGGAAATGCGATGTGAAACATGGATGTGGTCAACAGAATCTACGCTGCCTTCGCAGCGGGAAACATTCCAGCGGTGCTTGAGTTGTTCGACCCGGCGATCGAGTGGTTCGTAGCCGAGAATTCTCCGTTGGCGGATCGCAGCCCGTACCGTGGCTTGAACCAAGTGGTCGAAGGGGTTTTCACCCGAATTGGGCTCGAGTTTCCGGGTCTGGCAATTCAAGTGGATGAACTCCTCAACGCAGGAGACAAGATCGTCATGCTTGGACGGTATCATGGCGTTCGCAAAGCCACTGGAAAGGGATTCCATGCGCAAGTCGCGCATATCTGGACGATCACCGGTGGAAAAGCCACGAAATTTCAACAGTATCTCGATACCTATCAGGTGGCTCAAACCGCAATGAGTGCACAATCGGCGTAGCAGCTTTGTGCGTTGGCATCATTAACCTTCAGTCTCGAACCAAGGAGTGCTGTCATGCCTGAAAAGAGAATCATTGCTGTCGTAGGCGCGACTGGAGCGCAGGGAGGCGGCCTCGTCCGCGCAATTCTAAATGACCCAACCGGCGGCTTTGTTCCGCGCGCGATCACCAGAGATCTCAACTCGGCCAGTGCCAAAGAACTTGCCAGGCTTGGCGCGTTGGTTGTGCAGGGAGATGTGGATGACGAACAGAGTCTGAAGACCGCTTTCGAAGGCGCCTATGGGGCCTATTGCGTGACATTCCTCCGGCCACATCTTCCCCCGGCGAATGAGACGGCAACGGCACGGAATATGGCACGAGTGGCGAAAGCCACAGGCATCGAGCATGCTATTTGGTCGACGCTCGAAGATACACGCCAATGGATTCCACTCTCCGACAATCGGATGCCAACTTTGATGGGCCACTACAAAGTCCCTCACTTCGACAGCAAGGGCGAGGCAAACCACTGGTTCACCGACTTTGGCGTGCCAACGACCTTTTTGCTGACTTCGTTCTACTGGGACAATTTGGTCAACTTCCGGATGGGACCTAAGAAAGGACCGGATGGCAAACTCACCTTCACTCTCCCGATGGATGACAAGAAGTTACCCGGCATTGCCGCTGAAGACATTGGCAAATGTGCCTATGGCATCTTTAAGAGGGCCACGGAATTCATCGGGAAGACGACCGGAGTTGCTGGTGGTCATCTGACTGGAACACAAATGGCGGCTTCCTTGACCGCGGCGCTCGGTCAGGAAGTGCGATACAACTCCATAACGCCGGAGCAGTATCGCGCCTTTGGTTTTCCCGGTGCGGAAGACCTCGGCAACATGTTTCAGTTCAAGAGGGATTTCGAGGAATACTACTGTGGAGCACGCAACCTTGACTCAGCCAGAGCACTGAACCCATCTCTGCAAACCTTCGAAGCGTGGCTCGAGCAAAACAAGAATCGTATTCCGCTGGACTAAAACGGAATCTGCACCAACAGCCTGAGAAAGTCGGCCAGTGCTGTTCTCAGAACGCCCTGCCTTCGCGGAAGCAGCGTCAGACCTGCGTCAATGACCCTTGAAAACCCTTTACCTGAGCGGATCTTGCTGGAATCGAATTTCTGATTCGTGGAATCCCTTTGATAAGATTGAAGTAAGAAATTTTACTTTTTTGATTTGAAAAAGCTGTTGCCTATTCCAATCTTTGGCTCTATAGTGCTCCGAGTTTTCGAGACCACAAAACCACACATCTCAACTCCTGCACCGCAGAGGAAGTTATGGAAAGCCAGAAACAGAGCCGGGAAGTTTTGTCTTCAAATCAAGCCAGTCGCCTGAAATTCGAAGATCAGTTGCGCGATGTCATCATGAGCCACCTCGACAAATTGTCGCAGGATGGCAAAGAGAAAGCGCTCGAATACATCAACATGCTCATCGACCTTGAGCAAAAGCGGCTGGAGTTCAACCGACGACAAGGGCTCTTGTATAACTGGGGCATCGACGAATCGAAGCTATGAGCCTGGCTCACTCTCCGGGTCCACCATCCTCAGGCTGGATGAACTCTTCACATCGGCTGGTTTCGGGCTGGGATTGCCTGAATTCGACCTTGGTCACACCCTTCGGCTTTCCTTCCGACTGAGATCACGTTCCGCAACCTTGGTCGAATTCACTCCGCCAGCTTGAACCTTGGCACCACTGAACGTATCCTGGTTTGCCTGAAACACTTTTCAGACAAGCAGTGTATACATCGCTGGGGGAAACCTTCGAGCGGTTAGACGATCTTCCGATGCGCCGCATTGTCACACTCCTGATTCTGATTTTTGCATGTTTTCTGCCCGCCTTGGCCAAACCCAAACCTGGTCCGGTGCAGCTTCGTTACACGGTTGACGCCAGCCAACCCGCCAAACGGCTGCTGAGAATTCAAGCGCAAATTGAAGGCCTGCCAGAGGGCCGCACGACAATCGTTTTTCCAGATTCCAAGAATTCCCTTCCCAATCGCATCAGCCAGGTTGGCTGGGAATCGGAGGACGGTGAAGTTTCAGCCGTGACATTGGAAGACGGGCAGTTTGTTGTTGAAAGCACGAGCTCCGAACCAGTGAAGCTGGTGTTTCAGCTCCGCAGTGAGAGCTTCCAGCACCTGGACCGCGCAACCTATCTTGATGAGGATCGGTGTCTGTTTCACCTGCAGGATGTTTTCCTCCAGATCGAAAACCAAGATCCGAAAGTGGCTGTGTCATTTGTCCTGCCTGATTTTTGGGAAGTCATCAGCACCGCACGTGCTGCCAAGGATGGAAGTTATTTGGTTGAAAGAAAGCGGCCCGCGCCGTTCTATCTTGGCAAGGCAGAGAGCTTGCACGATGACGACAACAGTTTGGTCTCGATGGCTATTGAGCCTGGCTGGCCTCCCGCAAAGGAATTGCTCACTGCGCTTCGTCAGCAGATTCGGCACAGACAAAAGTTTGGCAAAAGAGCGGGATCAAGGCCATTGCTTGCCGTTCTTCTCTCACCGAAACGCCCGGTTCCCGGCAAGGAACTGGTCGTGTCTGGTGTGCCGCAACTGCTGGCGCTGACCGCAGTACCCGCGGTGCCGGAGACACCGCTTGCGACTCGTACTCTTCAGCAGGCAATGGCACGTGGATTGGCTCGCCTGTACTTTCCAGCCATCGCAAACTTTTCAGTCGCGCTCGGCCCGGATCGGCTGATCGATTACCTGGCCCTAAAGGCACTTCTCAAGACCGGAGTTCTCGGGAAAGGGGAGTTTCTGGACGCTCTCGCGGTCGATTTGTGGAGCACGTTTGGGGGTGAATCGCAACCAAAGCCCAGCTCCAACGCTAAGACGGCACGCACCGCGGCTGCGCTACCAACACGCACCCCGTGCAGTGGCGTGCTGTTGGATCTCGCTTTGTCTTTCTACGGAGATACTATCCTGTCTCTGGATGCTCTTCTCGCCAGCGGATTTGGCGCTTCCAGCGCTGAACCGATCACCGAAGCCGATTTACGCAAGAGACTTCGCCAGGAGCAGCAGGCCGCCGCGGCTTTGACGGGAGTTTGGCAGAGTGAGGAGACTCAGCGAATCGGCGATTTGCTCAGACCGTTCGGGCTTCTCTTTGACCGTCGAGAGCTGCCTGCATTCGATTTCCAACTGAACGAAACCTTTCAGATCGCTCAGCTGGGTGGGCACTCTCAGGAGTCAACGATGCTGGAAACGGGCGACCGGATCCTAGCCATAAACAATCATCGGCTGGTGCTGCCCGACGACTTGCTGAAATGCCGTAGCAGGCTAACGCCAGGCCAGGAGATTCAACTCGACGTGGAGCGACGGAGCCTTCCCCTGCGCTTAACCCAGCGTGTGGCAAAGGAAGTTATGTTGAAGCTGGAAATCAACAAGCTTGCCGACGCAGACAAACAGCAAAAGCTAGAAAGATTCCTCACCGTCGAATCGGAGGAGAACTAACCCGTGGCTCAGATGGCCTTGTTTGGCTAGCGGAGTGGCTGCGCGATCTCGGCACTCGCGAGAGCGGCACGAACCTGCAGAATTGAGGGTTGTGGCCCGGAAGGCGAGGCTCTTTCCAACTTATTGAGAATGTCTGCGTGTCGACGCAGCGCTTTGCGGATCGCGGTCGTCTGACGCTGCATGTTTGTGCCCAAGTCCTCACCCCACGCAACTGCGGTGACTGCCCCTTGAAGTGCTGAGGAGTAGCCGCTAAGACACTGAGCAATGTCTTCGCTCGATCCTGACTTGTGAAGCTTCTTGGCTGCTTCCATTTTCCGGTTGGCAATCTTCAAGAATGCAGCGACTCTCTCCGTTGGACTGTTGGCCGCGTAGGCTAACTCTTCCTCAGCAGACGACAGACGGTCTTCAGCTGGTCCTGCTTCCAAGGGCTTGAGATCTTGCCCATGAACAGGTTGGCCGATGACAACCGCCAGCAAGGCGAGAGTCCAGAAATTCCAGAGCGCGCGATGAAAGCATCCTATCGGTTTAGTTGAATTCACAAGGACCATCCTCTATACTGCTTCGGTTTCATGTCCCTGTTTACGGCCCCAGAGGCCAAGACCTTTAGGGCTTTTGACTTCCGACGAGGCCGGCAAGGGTCTGCAAGTCGGTTTTTTGGAACTACATGGATCCACAATCCGCCACCAACGAAGCTACGTCAGCCAGTGACAGTGCTCGGTTGGAAACTGAGATCTCTCGCCGACTCAGCCTTTTCAACGAGATCGGGCGAGTCGTCCTATCCGCTCTTGACCAGGACGAAATTTACAAAGTGGCCGTGGACGCCATTCGCTTCTCGATGGGGCTCAATCATGTAGCGCTGTTCTTGATTGACTACCAATTCTCGGACCTGGCACTGAAGGCTCAGACCGGAGATTTCCTCGGCGTCATTCCGAATCACATCCGCAAAGGGTTGAACGTGGGCTATTTGGGGAAAGCCGCTCGGACTGCGCAAATCCAGACGGTTGTGGTCTCGCGCGATAATCTAAACGAGACGTTGATTGGCCAGCCAGTTCGTGAGATTTACGTCCCCGTCAACATCGCAGGTCAGCCCTATGCAATTCTCTACGTGGCCTGTGAAGCGTCGGCCAACAGCCGGCCGTTCGAACTCAGTGCTTTCGAAACCATTGCTGGCCTACTGGGTATTGCCATCGAAAACGCCAGGCTCTTCACCGAAGTCAATCAGACCCAGCGTGATCTTGGGCTGTTGTTAGATTCCAGTAAGGATCTCAATTCCTCACTCGAGGTCAATTCCATTATTGACCGGCTGGCGTACCGCTTGATGGAACTTATCGCTGACTCGCGCCTGGCCGTCATCCAGTGCCAAGACCAGGAAAAGGCGACACTCAAGCGCTACTACAGTAAGGCCAGCATTGAGAACAAGAACTACGTGGTTCTCACCATTCGAATCGCCGATCATCCAGAGCTCGCCGAGCCTTCGGTCAGCCGCAAAGCCACGGTCATGTACCATGTGGATAGCAGCATTCTGCCACGCAATGTGGCTGACCAGCTCAAATCCACTGAAACGACTCCGTTCCTGGTGATTCCGCTCATCGCCAAGGATGCGCTGGTCGGTTTCATCGTCGTCAACAAGTTTGGGTTCAGGCGCAGCTTCAGCGAAAAAGAGGTTGGGATCTGTCAGGCCCTGGCAAACCTCGCCTCCATTTCCCTGCAGAACGGGAGTCTGTTCACACAGATCAATGCGGCCAATGAGCAGCTCAAACGGCTCAGCAACTTGAAGTCTGACTTGCTGCATATCATCTCGCACGACTTGAAATCACCTTTGACGGTGATTTCCGGATACGCGGAGATCTTGATGGATGGTCCTGAACGGGTTGCCGAAAACTGGGAATCGATCTTACAGGAGATCATTTCGCAAACTCGAATGATGACTCGCTTGATCGAGGATACGCTGGCGATCTCCAAGATTGAATCGGGCGTCATCGAACTCAACCTGGAAGACGTAGATGTCCTCTATCCAATTGAGAATCTGGTTGCGATTCATCAACATGAGTGTACCTTCAAGAAAAACATACCCCGGAATCTTCCCAAGGTACGGGCCGACAAGCTGCGTCTGCACGAGATCCTGGACAATCTCATCACCAATGCCATCAAGTACTCGGATGCAGGCAATGAGATCACCGTCTCCGCGGCGCCTGACTTGAAGAACGGTTGTCTCATCGTCAGCGTCAAGGACACCGGGTTTGGAATTCCAGAAAGCGAGATCCCCAATCTGTTCAAGAAGTTTTATCGAATCAAGAACGATGCTTCCCGCCGGATTAGCGGAACCGGATTGGGGCTTTACATCGTAAAACAGATGGTGGAGGCTCACACCGGCCAAATCTGGGTGGAAAGCAAGCTGCACGAAGGAAGCACCTTCTCCTTCACTTTACCGCTTGCGGCCGGTTGAATACTCCGGCACGGTCCGCTTCGTTGGTTCAACGAAATGCAAACCGGCTGTACACCACGGCGACGCTTCATCACACAGTCTGCTAACGCTGCATGAACTATCGACACCTGCTGTTTGCGGTCCTTCTCTCTTGTAGTGCCCTCCCGCTCGGCGGTTGTTCTAGGAAGCGAGTTCACGCATCCAATCCGGCTCAATCACCTCCGGCCCAGCCATCTCCGGCTCAGCCATCTGTCGCTCCGCTCGTCGAAGAGACCACAGGCTATGCTTCCTGGTATGGCCATCCATACCACGGGCGTCGAACGACCAATGGTGAGACTTACGACATGAACACGATGACGGCGGCACATCGCACGCTGCCGTTCGACACCGTCGTCAAGGTCAGTAATCTCTCCAATGGCAAGACCGTAACGGTGCGCATCAACGACCGCGGCCCATTCGTCAAAGATCGCATCATCGACCTCTCTTACATCGCGGCCAAGCAAATCGACATGGTTGGCCCGGGTACGGCCCGGGTAAGCCTCGAGATCCTGAAGTCTGTGTCGAATCCCTTCCCGCTGGCTATACAGGTCGCTTCATTTAAGGAAGAAATCAACGCCAAGAAACTACAAACTGATTTGAAAGAACGATTCGCGCCGGTGACCCTGCAGGAGTACCAGTCTTCAGAAGGCACGTTCTTTCGCGTGCTGGTGGGGCAATTCAAGGACTCGCAAGAGGCGCAGGTAGCTCTCAAAATGCTGCGTCAAGAAAACCGGGACGGGTTCATGGTGCGTCTCGACCGGTAGTCGCCATCGCTTGCACGAGTCGAGAGGGCTCATCATCTTTTGTTAATCGTAAACGCCTCGCCCATCGGTTCCTCCGAAGGAGCTTTCCCGTCCCAATCTGCACTCTAGGCCCCCGGTGCGTTCCACCCCATGAAGATCAAGGTCTTTCTCGTCACGCTTTTTCTCGCGTTTTATATCGGCGCCTGGCACTTTGGCAGACTGCGCTCTGTTCAGAAACTCGCGCACTCAGAGTCACAAGCTCCTCTGAATGAATCCACGTTCGCGCTCATGAGCTGGAACATCGGCTACTTCGACTACGAGTCCGACTCGCGAGCGCAGAACAAGGACCTTGAAGCGGTTGCAGCTGTCATCGGAGAAACTGGAGCGCAAGTGATTGCTCTTCAGGAGATCGCGGAACCTGAACAGTTGCGCACTCTCAGTGATCTTCTGGCTGGCCGCTATCGCTACCATGCATTCGCACGCGGCTTTCGAACAGACCGTTATGTTGGCTTTCTCTCGGAGGTCCCCTTCGAGGAAGAGATTCCAATAGCAACTTCGGTCGGCCGAGATGCCCTAGCGGTTACCGTAGATGTACCCTCTCAAGGAGGCGTCACACTAGTCAACTGTCATGCCGACGCCTTCAATGCGCGGCGGCGGCGATTCTTCGTCAACGACATCATCGACTGGCGTCGTAGCAGTGGAAAGGAGACCGTCATCCTGGCAGGGGACTTCAATTTGGACCTGGCACCCGTGGAGTCCAGCGATCTGTTTACAGATGACAAGAAGAATGACAGCGAATCCTACAGTCTTATCCTGCAGGACTTTCGCGATCTAGGCCGGAACAGCGGCCCCACCAGTGCTTTTGACCGGCGGATCGATTATATTTTTTTGTCCCGGCAAGGTTTGGAGGCGGTCGAGTTTAAAGTGCTGTACGGCAAACTCGTGGGGAAAATGGACCATCATCCTGTCTTGGCAAGATTCCGGAAGTCCGAAGTCCGAAGTTCGAAGTACGAATAGGAAGTTCGAATGTCGCAGCACGTGAGGATGAGAAAAGGTCTCCGAACGGCGTAGCGAATCAATTCGGCAGGCGAGGCTCCTGCTTAGCTGCTTGCTCTTGATCCGGGAAAAGCTCGGCGGATGCTGGATCTGTCGGACACCAAGTTGCCCATGTGGATGGCCCGCCCGAGTTGGCCAGACTTGGCGTGTGGTGCCAGGTTCCCGGTTAACTTGAACCTCTTTGTTACCGGACCGCAACGGCTACTAGCCGCTGTGCCGTGTTGTCATAGGGTGTGCCTTCGAGGCTGCCGTAGAGTTCTACCTGCGAAAAACCTACCTCTCGCAACGCTCCCGAAAGCTCAGCTCCAGACCATACACGCATTCCGAAAGTGAAGACCTTGTGATCTCCCCCTCGAATCAAGATCCAGCGATTCTCAATCCAATCCCATCCGCTGCGTACCGACGTTTCTTGAAGAAGGTACTCCTCGGTACCTGGACGGTGATGCCATAACCTTTCGCGAAAGACTCGGCACAATGGTTCCTTGCCAAGCATTTCCATCAACAACTTGCCCCCAGGTTTTAGCGATTCATGAAGGTTGCGCAGAACCTGAAGATCATCATTGCGATCCTCAAAGTACCCGAAGGAGCTGAAAAGATTGAGAGCGAAATCGAAATGCTCCGAACGCTTGAAAGCCCTCATGTCCGCTTGCACAAACTCGATGTCCAGACTTTGGTCCGTGGCACGTGTCCGTGCCCGTTCCAGGTACCTGGCAGTTCGATCCACGCCGGTTACGCGAAAACCGCGACGGGCAAATTCAACACAATGCCGGCCTGGTCCACAACACAGGTCGAGGATCGCCGCTCCAGTAGAGGGCTGGAGGAGTTTCACAATCTGATCGGCTTCGACCGAGGTTATTTCATTCGTTCGAATCTGTGAGAAGAGAAACCAATCGAGGCTTTCCCAGAATGTTTCATCATCGAACCAACTGCTCATGCTGTCTCCCATGAAAATAGTGTGCTGAATGTGGGAGGCGCTGTCCCAGCGGCGACCCCGAAAGTCTTATCAGCGAGCAAGATCGCCGCGCCTCTCACTTTTCATCCCTCGCGGCGCCGAGCTCTGCAGACCGCAAAAAAGCACGGTCTGTGCTACGTGTTTTTCATCGGTCGTGGCGCCCCCGTGGCAGCATGGGAAATTCCTTGGCAATGCAGTGAGGGAAAGAGATTCTTCACCGCTTCAGCCCAGCCTGCCAGTTGACCACCACCGTGAGCGGCGCGCCGCCGGATTCATCGACAATCGTGCTAAGTAGAAACCGTTGCCCATCAGCGGTGACTGCATAGGGACGGTTGGGTTGGGCGGTGCTGGAACGGAACTCGAAGAGCGCGCGAGGAAGGCCTGCCTCGAAGCTCGCCTCCTGCCTGCCGCCACCTGCACCACTCTTTACCTCAACTGCCATCAGTTTTCCGTCTGGCGTGTAGTAAAACAACTCCTTCCCATCTCGCCGCCAGTAGGGCCCGATCCCACCGTTGGTGGAGACCAGCCTTTGGCTGCCACGGGACGGGAAACTTCGTACATAAACTTCGAAAAGGCTCGACTCATTCGAGGTGTAGGCCATCCACCGCCCGTCCGGAGAGGGCTGGCCAGCCGCTTCGCTGGCCTCCGTCTTCAGAAATTTGAAAGGCTTCCGGTCGCCAGACAACGGTAGGACCCAAATATCCCGCTTCGTCTTCGGATCGATCTCGTAATAAATGAGGAAGCGGCCGTCCACAGAGCATCCGGTGGGAATCCTTGAGTTAGTGTCACTGGACTTAAGCAACAGCTCATCTTGGCCAGTGCCGCTTGCAGCTTTCCAATAAAAGTCGTGTTGCACGTCTCGATTGGATCGCCAGATAATCCTCCTCCCATCGGGCGACCAGACCGGAAAGTCGTTGAAGGACGCATCGAAGGTGAACTGGGAGGCCCCACCACCTCTCACGTCGTACAGCCACAGGTCGTAGAAAGCCGTCTGATCATTGAAACGGTCGATCACGACTCGCTTTTCGTCAGGGGAGAGACAGGGCGGAGTGTAACCTCCCACCGCGCCCAAGGAGCGAATTAGTTTGCCCTGGCGGTCCACCAAGATCAGTTGCTTGCTCCGTCGATTGACACTCGAATCGTAGACCAGGAGGCCATTGTCAGAGACTGAAAAATTCCCCCGAACTTCGTTCCAGTAACCCGTATCTCTCCCGACCTGCTCAGCGATGGAAAGTGGCTCACCGGTGAGCTTCATTTGCCGGCTGTCAAATGGCTGGGCCAGCAACGCTCCCTCACGGTCGAACAGCAGATAGCCCAGCTGCGTGTCGCCCGATAGAGACGGTGCATACACGGCGTTCGAGTCGATGCCGAGCAGTCGTTGCTTGACCGTGCCATCTAGCGACGCCACGTATATCCCACGAGCTTCCTTGCTCAGGGTCCGCATGTACTGGAGAAAGTGATAGCCGTCTGGCAGGAAGAAGGGAGAACTGTAGAATTCCTGGGTTGTCAACGACGCCATGATCAACTCAGCACTGCCACCTCTCGCTGATGCTTGATGCAACCCAAGCGCGGCTGTCGCGAATAAAATCATTCCGCCGCGGTTCCAGGTACCCCCCGACCTACCACCTCTCACATCACACACCGTCTGCACAGGCCCTCCGGTCACCTCGATCTTCTTGAGCTTGACGTTCGCAAAGAAGGCGATTGACCGGCTGTCGGGCGACCAAAAGGGATAACTGGCGCCTTCGGTGCCAGGCAACGCCCGTGAATTCAGTTCATCGAGTGCCCGCACCCAGAGCTGATCTTTACCGCCCGTCGCGGCAGTAAAAGCCAACCAGCGGCCATCCGGCGAAACGGCAAAGGAGCCCAGACTCGCCTTCTCCGGTGGCAGGACGGAAAATTTCATGACGCGCGCTTCCGCCGGTGCCTGGCGGAGATGAGCAATAGTGGAGGGCAACAACGCCAGCAGCGCCAGAACGAGAGCCACGGTCGCCAGGATCCAGGCCAGCGGCTTCGGCTCCCTGGTCTGTTCCACTGCTGCTGTCGCGCTCAGTGCGGAGGTTGAACCTGAAATTCCTGACAACGCTTCGAGCGCGAAAGCCAGATCGCTTGCCGACTGAAAACGTTGCTGCGGATTTTTCTCCAGACAGTGACTCACTACCCGCACCAATCCAGGAGCAATCTTCCCATTGATCGCCGCTAGATCCGGTGGCTCCTCTTTCAAAATCGCGTTCATGGTCTCTACGGCTGACTGTCCGGTGAAGGCCCGCTTCCCCGCCAGCATTTCATACAGAACCACACCGACCGCGAAAATGTCGGTCCGATGGTCTGCGTCCTGCCCGCGGACCTGTTCGGGCGCCATATACCCCACTGTGCCCATCACCTTGCCCGGATCGGTGCCGAGGTCTTGGTTGTGCGTCTCGGTCGAGTCCTCCACACTCACCTTGCCTCCCAAGCTCCCTGGACCCGAGGGCTGTTTCAGTTTCGCCAGGCCAAAGTCCAGGATCTTCACTCGACCGTCGTGGCAGATGAACAGGTTCTCGGGCTTCAGATCTCGATGAATGATCCTTTTCCCGTGTGCTGGAAAGACACGGCGCTCGTTGGTATGCAACGAGAATTGTGCTCAGGTTCTCGACTCAGGCCCCTTACCCCAGCCCTCTCCCCGCGCGCGGGGAGAGGGAGAGAAATGGGAATGGACCGCAAACCCAGGGTTCCGCTTGCGCTCCACCCTGGGCTACAAATATTTCGCCCCTAGCAGGGCTTAGACAAAACAGTCAAACATTCTGACTTCCGTGCCTGCTCGCGTGCGGGGCGATTGATGACGAGACCTATGTTCCAACCATTATCTAACGTAATTGTTTAGCGGGGCTGGGAAGCCCTGTACGTCAGGCTTTCCAGCCTGACCCCGCTGCCACGAAGAGCCAAGGCGTCAGGCTCGAAAGCCTAACGTTCGAGAGAGACCGCTGTAACCCGCTAAACAATTACTATCTACCGCATCGCCGTCAGCGTCCGGCCGGGGTATCGGGCGTTACACTCCAGTACAATGAATTGAAGATGAACGGAAATGTGGCGTGGGTCTGACCTCTAAACTGGGGGCGAAAGCCCAAGAGGACAATCCTCCCTTTGCCGTAGGTCACGGCGACAGCGGCGGCTTTGCGGGCCAGGCGCTCTTCGCCGCGCATCCAGCCGGAGAGGAGGATGTCGCGCGGATCGTCCGGGTATGAGGCCAGGACCCAGCGCTGCATATCCACTGCCGGCGCAGTTGTGTCGAACGCAATGGCGCTGTCGAGGAACGCGGCCACTTCCTCCTGCAGGCCGGCAGTGACTGCATGCCCTGCTCGGACGCGAAGACGGACCAGCGAGCCGAGGTTGGCATACTCGTCTGGCTTGATGCCCGTGAGGGCATTGCGGACGGGGATGTTGAACTCGTCGATGACATAGTCGCAGGCAGCGGCGAAAGCCACCAGCGTGCCGCCATCAGTCACGAACTTGCGCAACGCTTCGGCGCCGGCTTTCTCCAGTCCGCCACGGTACTCAGGCGGCATCTCTTCCTCATACTTCATCGCTCCGTCAGACGGTTTCCTGCGCCCGGTGGCGATAATGTCTTTCGGGATGTCGGGAAGGATGACTGCGTCGAAGGCAAGCGACCCTTTGGCAACTTCCTGCGGCGATAGCATCTTCGGGGCAAAGCCGTAGGTGTCGAGCAGCCAGCGCGTCCATCCCTCATCCATCGAAGCAGACCACGGCTTGTACAGGGCAGTGCGCGGCTTGCGTGGCAGCGCGTCAGCGCGGCGGATGACTTCTTTCGTCTCGGGCCGCACTTCAGTTACCCGCGTTGTCGCGAGCGCTTCCGGCAGCAGGGTGCGCTCCACGCGCACTCCCATCTGCAGCGGTAGCGTCCAGCTCGAAACATCGTAAGGCTGCAGGATGTCTTTCCCCGGCTGGAGACGCACCTCCGGGTAGCGTTGGGGCTCCAGCATCTCTGTGATGAACTTCGCGTACGGCTGGGCAAGCGGAATCCAGTAGTCACCATTCTGTGCCTGCCGGACCTCGACGTTGTGCTCGGCCATCAGCCACGCCAGGTGCTGCCCAGTCGGCCAGTCGTGTTGCTCTCTCGGGATTCGATACGCCTCACCTGCCTTCGCCTGCGCAGTTGCCGCTCGCGCGCGAGTGACGAGGTTTCGCAGTAGGTCCTCACGGCGGTCCGCCGCGATCTCGTGCAGCGCGTCCGAAGCAATGCGCTCGTGGTCCATAATGTCGCGCATCCGCCACCATCCACCCTTCCATGGGTTTGGATGATTAATCGTCGGCTTGTACTCGATGAGTCCTTTGCCGCCACCGCGGAGCTCGGTCGGCTCGATGTAGATCGGCGACGCGATGCGCGCCGAGGCAGTCTCGAGCAGCAGCCCGGTGATGTTCTTCCACCATCCCGTGTTGCGCGTTCCTCCGATCCAGTAAGCGTCAAACACGAAACCATAAATGAGGCCGCTCTTGTTCGCCTGCTCCAGTCGGAGTGCCATGTTTGCGCCAATGCTGTTGACCTCGCGCCAGATCAATGGATGCACGTCCGGATCCACGGGATCGGCGAAGGGTGGGATGAACATCCGTGGACCTTCGGATTGCATCTGGTGCTCGTCAACGAACACCTGCGGGTTCCACTCATGATAGACGGCGCGGTTGAGGGCGCGCGTTTCGAGTTGGGTGAGCATGTACCAGTCGCGATTGTTGTCGTGCCCGATGTAATGGTGGTAAAGCCAGGGCAGCCGTCCGCCTTCGTACTTCGAACCGACGTACTTGCGATACCAATCTGTAACCATGATTTGCCCGTCAGGATTGACTGAGGGAACGAGCAGCAGCACCACCTCACTGAGGCGGCGCTTTGTCTCGGGGTCAGGCGCTGTTGCGAGCGTGTGCGCCCACTCCATGGCCATCTGGCTTGACGCAATCTCGGTTGCGTGGATGTTGCACGTCACCAGCACGACGGTCTTCCCTTCGCGAATGAGTGAGCCAGTGTCAGAGTTGGAGAGGCCACGCGGGTCGGCCAGCCGCCGCGAGATTTCCTTAATCCGCTTCTTGTTTCGGATGTTCTCCTCTGAAGAGATGACAGCCATGACCATCTCTTCACCCAGCGTCGTCTTGCCGAGCACCTCGACTTCGACGCGTGGCGACGCAGCATCGAGAGCGCGGAAGTAAGAGACGATCTGCCGGTAGTCGGCAAGCGTGCGGTCGGCACCGACTTCAAAGCCGAGGAATTGTGACGGTGAAGGAACCGGCGCGGCAGCCGCAACGATGGTGAGCGAAATCGTCTCGGAGTACAGTATCCAGAGCACTAACAACCGGCCGGCCACGGCGGCAGTGACTTGGGTTCTTTTCATAGCAACCTCCAAGAAAAACGGAAGAGTGCAGTGGTGCGTCCAACCAACATCCAGAATAGGGCGGTCTCAAAACCCGCTCAGCGAATGTGGCCGTTGGAACTGCTACACGTGTGCCCCAGATCATCATTCCCGCGAAAGAGCGTCACAGCGGCGGATGTCATCCCGGCGGATAGTAAGCCGGAAAGCCGGGGCGGGAATCCAGCCTGAATTCCAGCTCGCGCTTTGCTTGGCCGGAATGACGAACTCTCTGTTTTAGGAACGAACGATGACCGCCTGCGACGGCCCTCGTGTTGCACGCCCGTTTGGACAAGGGAACCGTAACGTGGCACAACGGCTCTCGTTATTTCTGGGCTGCGATCCATTGGTCTATTCGTTGTTCGAGTAAGTCGAGAGGCAGCGGTCCGTCATCAATCACTGCGTTGTGGAACTTGCGGACATCGAACTTTGCACCGAGGGCCTTAGTGGCCTTGGCGCGTAGTTCTTTCATCTTCAATTCGCCGATCTTGTAGGCGAGTGCATGGCCTGCCCATACGATATAGCGATCCACCTCCGCAACAATGAAGTTCTCCGAAAGACCCGAATTCTCTTTCATGTAGTCGATTGCCTGCTCGCGGCTCCAACCCAAGGCATGCATGCCCGTGTCGACGACCAGGCGGCAAGCGCGAAAGATTTCGCCGTTAAGCTGGCCAAACTTCGAATATGGGTCGCGGTAGAGACCCAAGTCTTCGCCCAAGCTCTCGGCATAGAGCGCCCATCCCTCGCCAAAGGCAGTATAGCTGCCGTTCTGACGGAATTCAGGCAGTCCCTTGAGCTCCTGGGCCCGAGCAACCTGCAGGTGGTGGCCGGGGACGCCTTCGTGAAGTAACAGAGATTCCATTCCGTACTTTGCCTTGGTTTTCACGTTAAGGACAGGGGCATTGAAAAAACCTGCGCGCGAACCGTCCGGTGCACCCGGGCTATAGTAGGCTGCAGTCTCGCCCTGGTAACTGGGAATCTCGCGGATGCCATAGGGAGTCCGGGGCAGTTCGACAAATAGTTTGGGAAGTTCGGCGTCGGCTCGCTTGGCGATGTCGCGGTAGGCCGGAAGGATTTCCTCACTTCTGGCAAAATAGAAGCGCGGATCGGTACGCAGGAATTCTAGAAATGCAGGAAACGTGCCTTCGAATCCTGTCCGCCTAATTACTTCATCCATCTCCTTGCGGATACGTTCCACCTCACGCTTGCCAAGCTCGTGAATCTCACGTGCTGATAGCTCGGTTGTTGTGAATCGCCGGACGACGGTCTCATAGTACGCTGCTCCGCCTGGCAGATTGGAAGCGGCAATGTCCTTCCGGCACGCAGGAAGATACCTCTCCTTAATGAATTTGTTTAAACCATTGAGCGCCGGAAACACTGATTCAGCGATTGTCTGACGAACCTTCGTGGTAAGCCGTGACCGCGTGCTTTCATCGATGCCACCGGAAAGGACTTCAATAGGCTTGTAGAGAGGAGACTGGGTGACCTCACCTACCAATTGAGCTTCGATCTGGCCTGGTACCTTGCTCATGGGTATCGCCGGAGGCATCCATCCGGAGGCGAGGCTGCGTTTCATGATTTCGATGATCTGGTCGACTTGCTTGGCGCTAGCTGTCAAGCGAGCCAGATAGTCCTCGTAGTCCTTGGCAGTGCGGAACGGCATGGAGCGTGGGAAGGCGGGAACGTCGAGGTGAACGCCGTGCATCTGCGAAACTGGCAGCCATTCCAGAGGAATGGTAAATCCGCGCATCGGGATTCTGCCGAGCGGAAACTGCTGTCGAGCCACGCTCTGCTCCGCTTCTCTCAGAAATAAGTCATAGGACAAGGTGTCCTGACCAGTCAGGCGCGAGCGATCGATCTCACGAATACGCTTGAGCACCTCTCGTTCATGGCCTTTGCGG
>Ga0180085_1000269_pt1 | contig 18316 bp, 10 predicted proteins | sample EasRiv730_16_10D_FD_123013 | JGI IMG/M metagenome (GOLD analysis project Ga0180085, IMG submission 123013) | Soil microbial communities from meander-bound floodplain in the East River, Colorado, USA - East River metaG ERMLT730_16_10D | ecosystem: Environmental > Terrestrial > Soil > Floodplain ... | reverse complement strand
GACCAGTGCGCCCCAAGGTTCCTGGCATGGCAGGCACTCATCCAGTGGATGCGTTTCTGATGGAGAAACTCAAGGCAGCTCACATTGAGCCGGCACCTGAAGCAGATCGCCTGGCCCTACTGCGCCGAGCGTGCTTTGATTTGCACGGACTGCCTCCCACGCCGGACCAGGTTAAAGCATTTCTCAGCGATACCGCTCCGGGAGCCTGGGAGCGATTGATTGATTCGCTGCTGGCCTCACCGCGGTACGGCGAGAAGTGGGGACGCCACTGGCTCGACCTGGTCAGATATGGAGACACTTCAGGTTTTGAGCAAGACCCGTATACGTTGGAAGCCTGGCGCTATCGTGACTACGTCATCAAGTCACTCAATGACGACAAGCCTTACGACAAGTTCGTGAAGGAGCAATTGGCCGGTGACGAACTCTGGCCCGACGATCCAGAAGCGCGCACCGGCACCGGGTATTTCAGAGTGGGCGCAAATCGGGACATGCTCTTCAAAGTGGAAGAACTCAACGCCGTCGAAAGACTCACTGATGCCGTAGACACGACCTCAACGGTTTTCTTGGGGTTGACCACCGGGTGTGCCCGGTGCCACGACCACAAGTTCGATCCCATTCCACAGCGTGATTTCTACCGCATGCAGGCGATCTTTGCCCCGGCAGTCAACGATCGTGTTTTTCTCGAATACAACATGGCCCGTTTCTACGACATTGCCGCAAACGGTCGCGAGTTCAAGCTGCGGCAGATTGGCGACGCCATCGATCGGATTCAAAAACCCTATCGGGAAAAGTTTCGACAGGAGAAGATCTCCCGGCTTTCCGCGTCAGCCCAAGCGGCAATTGCCATCGCGCCAGAAAAACGCACGCCGCAACAGCAAGCGCTGGTGACGGATTCTGAGGCCGCACTGAAGGTCAGCGATGACGAGATTCGCACTGCCCTGTCGCCCGCCGATGCCGCCAAGCTGCAACAGATTGAGAAGCGTTTGGTTTCGATGTTTGCGAATTACGCGCCTCCGCCCATGGCTCCCGGAATTATCGATGTGGGTCGCGAGGCGCCGCGAACGTTCGTTGCCGTGCGAGGTAATCCCGACGTACCTGGAGAAGAAGTGCGGCCGGGATTTCTCACTATACTGGGCGGCGGTGAGATTCCTGATCCGCCACTGTACGCCAAAACAACGGGTCGGCGTAAAGCGTTAGCCGAGTGGCTGGCCAACGCGGACAATCCGATGTTTGCACGGGTCATGATGAACCGTGTTTGGCAGTATCACTTTGGTCGGGGACTCGTGAAAACGCCCAGCGATTTCGGCGTCCGATCTGGTCAGCCCTCTCATCCCGAACTATTAGACTGGCTGGCCGCCGAGTTTTCGGAACGCAAATGGTCTCTGAAGGCGATGCACAAGGTGCTGATGACCTCGGACGCTTACCGACGAAGCTCCAACGTTCCCGAAGCGGCTCGCCAGCAGGATCCTGCGAACGTCCTGCTTTCTCACATGAGCCGCCGCCGATTGCAAGCCGAAGAGATCCGAGACTCCGTCCTTCAGGTGAGTGGGGCCCTAAATCTCAAGGCTGGTGGAATGCCTGTTGTGCCGCCGCTGGAGGCCGAGGAACTTTTTGGACTGATTGGCAAACCGGAGAATGCCTGGGTCGTGAGCGACAACGTGGAGGAGCACTACCGAAGAAGTGTTTACCTCCTGTCGCGCCGCACCTTCCAGCAGCCCATGTTTGAGGCTTTCGATTCTCCAGATGGTATTTTATCTTGTTCGCGGCGGAACGAGAGCACCACGGCGCCACAGTCTCTGGCTCTCCTCAACAGCGCTTTCATGCAGGACCAGTCGCGAATTCTTGCGAGCAAGGTAGAGTCGCCTGAGGACGCATGGAAACGTGTTCTGTTCCGCGAACCTACCGCCACAGAACGCGTTGCTGCCATGGAGTTTCTCGAACGGCAGACCAAGCGTCTCGGCTCGCGCCCCGCAGCAATGGCTGAACTGACGCGCGGCCTGATGAATTTGAATGAGTTCTTGTACGTGGACTGACAGGTCTGCAAGACGAGGACGGAATATCGTCATTCCGGCGAAAGCCGGAATCCAGAGCAGGCGTGAAAGGACTGGATTCCAGCTTTCGCGGCAATCACGAAATCCCTCTCCCCATGCGAAGCGCATACGGGGAGATTGAGAGGGGGGTCTGATCTGCTCGCCCCTCCCAGAACCAAGGAGTAACCCATGAATCGAAGACAGTTTCTATTAACGACAGGCCATGGATTTGGAGTCGTCGCACTCTCCAGTCTGCTGGAAGCTTCGACGATAAGCCTCCTGGCTCCGAAGTCGCCCCACACGGCGGCCAAAGCTAAGAGCATCATCTATCTCTTCATGCATGGCGGGGTCAGTCACGTCGACACCTTCGATCCCAAACCGGAACTGACGAAACGCAGCGGCCAAGCGCTCTCTGTGGAACTGGCCAAGACGATCAAGACGAGTTTCATCCACGATCCGACTAAGGCGGTCCTGCGCGGCAGTCCGTGGACGTTTCGCCCAGGTGGCAAGAGCGGCCTGCCGGTGTCCGATCTGTTTCCAAAGGTGCGCGAATGCATGGACGACATCGCCGTCATCCGAGGCTGCCACGGTGACGTGTTCGATCATGCCCCTGCAATCTATCTTCGCAATACTGGATCCCAGTTTCCCGGCAAGCCCTGTCTCGGCTCCTGGGTGACATACGGACTTGGAACGGAAAATCAGAACCTGCCTGCCTTTGTCGTGATGTCTGAGGGATCGATGAAATCAGGGCCGCCAGCTTACGGCGCTGGTTTCCTGCCCGCTGTGTATCAGGGCACGGCCTTCCGCAGCGGTGAGAATCCGGTGCTTTATCTCAAGAATCCCCCAGGAATTTCGAACGAAGCCCAGCGCGATACACTGAGTTTCATCGATCAGATGGATCGACTTCACCAGGTGTCGCGGCCCAGCGACTCAACGTTGGAAGCGCGAATTGCCTCCTACGAGCTGGCCTTCCGCATGCAAAGCGCTGCTCCCGAAGTTGTCGAGTTCAACAAAGAGACTCCGGCCACCCAGGCGCTCTACGGCATTGGCGATCCGCTGACCGACGACTTTGGCCGCAAATGCTTGCTGGCGCGGCGGCTGGTGGAGCGCGGCGTGCGCTTCATCCAGCTTTACTCAGGAACAACGTTGGGCGACGACTGGGACAGCGCTCACACAGACCTGATTGCTTCTCACACCAGGATGGCAGGCAAGACTGACCGCCCGATTGCCGGACTCCTCAAGGACTTGAAGGCGCGCGGCCTGCTGGACTCGACGCTAGTCGTCTGGAGCGGCGAATTTGGACGCACGCCGTTGGCGCAAGGCCAGAATGGGCGTGACCACCATCCTTATGGCTTCTGTACGTGGATGGCTGGCGGCGGTGTGAAGGGTGGCCAAGCGCTTGGCTCGACCGATGAATTTGGCGTTCAGGCTGCCGAGATGCGTGTGGACGCTCACGATCTCAATGCGACGCTACTGCGCCTGATGGGAATGGACCACGAGAAATTGACCTATTTCTATCAAGGGCGCGACCAGCGCTTGACAGATGTTCACGGGCAGAACGAGTTCACTAAGCGTCTCGTGGGGTAAGCCAGCAGCGGCAGTGTTGGGGGCTCCCCTCCTTGAATAAGGAGGGGGTGGCAGCAGCCGATGGCTGCTGCCGGGGTGGTTCGAGACAGTTGGAAGCCGCCGAGATCGCGCATCGAAGCCACAAAGCAACCACCCCCGCCGAGGACAGCCGTCCTCGGCATCCCCTCCTCAGCTGAGGAGGGGAACTTTGGATGTCTCCGATCGCGGTGCCTGATTCCTTTCATTGGTTATTCTTCCCGAAACTCTAACCGCCCTCTGTGTCCGACCGAATTTACGCTCTCTACTGGATTGAAACTGCCTTTCCGCTGGCGCAGGCTGCCGAGGTGATGGCTGGGGAACAGTCCTCCGGGACCTTTGTGGAGATCCCTGGCGAAACGGCGGAGCTTCGCGAGCGGCATGCTGCCCGTGTCGAAAGCATTCAAGCGCTGGATGAAGTTGCGGTGCCTTCGCTCCCTGGGGCGGGCATTCCCAAAGGGCTCCAGTCCGCTGCAGTCTACCGGCGAGCGCAGGTGCAGCTCTCGTGGCCATTGTCCAACCTGGGACCATCCCTTCCCAACCTGCTCGCTACTGTGGCGGGAAATCTCTTCGAGCTGAAGCAATTCTCGGGGTTGCGCCTGTTGGATGTGACGTTGCCCGTCGCGTTTCTGGACATCTACTCAGGCCCGCAGTTCGGTGTGGCGGGGACCCGCCGCCTGTCTGGCGTTCCGCGATTGCCGCTGGTTGGCACGATCATCAAGCCAAGTGTCGGGCTTTCTCCCGGAGCCACTGCGGAGTTGGTGGATCAACTGGTGGAGGCGGGCATCGATTTCATTAAGGACGACGAACTGCAGGGCGATGGCCCCGATTGCCCGTTCGATGAGCGCGTGCAAGCGGTAATGCATATCGTGAACAAACACGCTCAGCGTTCAGGAAAGAAGGCGATGGTGGCCTTCAATCTCACTGGAGAGATCAGCGAAATGCTGCGGCGGCAGGAGCTGGTGCACAAGGCCGGCGGGACTTGCGTCATGGTGAGCCTGAACAGCGTGGGGCTTCCCGGAGTCTCAGAGCTGCGGCGGCATGCCGCTCTACCCATTCACGCACACCGCAACGGTTGGGGCATGTGGGGCCGGCATCCGGCGCTGGGAATGAGCTACGTGGCTTATCAAAAATTCTGGCGTCTGGCAGGTGTGGATCATATGCACGTAAATGGATTACAGAACAAATTCTGCGAGGATGACGATTCGGTGATCGCCTCAGCCAAAGCCTGTCTCACTCCCATGTTCGACATCGCGGGCCGTGGCTGTGAAGTCATGCCGGTCTTTTCTTCCGGGCAATGGGCCGGTCAGGCCGAGGGGACATGGCAGCGACTGGGCTCAGCAGATCTGATTTTCGCTTGTGGCGGGGGCATTATGGGTCACCCGGGAGGTATTGACGCTGGGGTGCGGAGCATCCGTCAGGCATGGGAGGCAGCCTTGGAGGGACAGTCGCAAGCGGACGCTGCTCGAAGCAAGCCAGAACTAGCGCAGGCACTGGAGGCCTTCGCCCGGTGATTCCATCAGGCCGTGTGGTTGCCTTCTATGGCGATGATTTCAGCGGTTCTGCCGACGTCATGGAAGTCCTCGCCACCAACGGTCTGGAAACGGTCCTCTTTCTGGATATACCGGAAAGGCGACAACTGGAGCGTTTCCCTAACTGCAGGGCTGTCGGTATTGCCGGATGTAGTCGGAGTCAGAATCCGGCTTGGATGGATGCAAACCTGCCGCAGATCTTTCGAGCCTTGCAGGCGCTTCAGCCCTCCTTGTGCCACTACAAAGTTTGCTCCACTTTTGATAGTTCGCCCCGCATAGGAAGCATTGGACGGGCATTGGACATCGGTCAGGAGGTTTTTGGCTCGGCCTATGTGCCGTTGGTTGTGGGTGCTCCCGCACTGCGCCGCTACTGTGTGTTCGGCAACCTCTTCGCAACGGTGAATGGCGAAAGGCATCGGTTGGACCGGCACCCAACTATGTCTCAGCACCCGGTGACACCGATGGCGGAGAGCGACCTGCGATTGCACCTGAAGACGCAAACATCAAAGCGCATTGGCTTGCTGGACATTCTGGCGCTGCAGAGCCAGGAGCCTTTAGAGTGCTTACAGAGTCTTGTCTCTCAAGGTTCTGAGGTCATTCTCTTTGACATCTTGGACGAGGCGTCTCTGTTGCAGGCGGGACGCCTGCTGTGGAGTTCCGTCTCGCAGGGCTCGCCTTTCCTAGTGGGCTCCTCAGGCGTCGAGTATGCGCTGGCGTCCTGGTGGCGGTCGTTAGGTTTCTTGCCTCCACCCGTCGAGTTTCCCTCCGCCGGAGAAACCAATCGTATCATCGTGGTTTCCGGTAGCGGCTCTCCAGTCACGGAAAGCCAAATTCGGTGGGCTATGGCTCATGGCTTTGGGTCCGTGGCCATCGACGTCCTGCGACTGCTGGAATACGAAGGTACCGCCGCTGAATCTGCGAGGGTACTGCACCTGGCGTTGGCCGAACTGGAAGCAGGCCGGAGTGTGATTCTGCACACAGCTCTGGGTCCAAGCGATGCCCGACTCTTGGGGATGGACCACCGAGGCAAGCGCGAGCTGCAGGAAACAATTGGCGTCTTTCTGGGACAGTTGCTTAAAGAGACTTTGTTGCGTTCCACCGTGAGGCGCGCTGTCATCTGCGGCGGCGATACCTCGGCACGTGCCGGATCTCAGCTTGGCATCTTCGCCGTGACAACTCTGAAGCCCTTAGCGCCGGGATCACCTTTGTGCCTCGCTTGGTCTGACAACCCAAGGTTTGACGGCCTTGAGATCGTTTTCAAGGGAGGGCAAGTTGGCGGCGAGGATTTCTTCGGTTTGGTTCTGCGTGGGGGCTAACGTGGACATGGTAGGGTGCGCTCGAATCTGAGAGGCATACAACGACTATGAACCAGAGTCTCGTCCTCGTCGTCGTAGTCGGCACTGGACGAGGACAAGGACGAGGACGCTGGTTTCCAAGAGGAGCTACCCAACTATGACGAGTGTAACTTTGATCGGCGCGGGCGGAAAGATGGGTCAGCGCCTCACGCGCAATCTCAAGGGATCGGACTACGCCTTGCGATATGTCGAAATCAGCGAAACGGGCAAGGCGGCGCTCGCCAAGCTTGGTGTCAACACGCTTCCAGTGCAGGAGGCCCTTGAAGGCGCTGAGGCCGTAATTCTGGCAGTGCCCGACAATCGCATCGGACAGGTGGCCCATCAGGTGGCACCCCATCTCAGCTCTGGAACCATGGTCATGGTGCTGGATGCCGCGGCGCCTTATGCGGGCGAACTTCCGAACCGGGATGATCTGGTCTATTTCGTGACCCACCCTTGCCATCCTCCTGTGTTTAGCGAAGAGACGGATCCTGACGCTCAGCGCGATTTCTTTGGTGGCGAGCATGCCAAGCAGCACATCGTCTGCTCGTTGATGCAGGGTCCGGAAACCGCCTACACGACTGGCGAGCGCCTGGCGCGAACGATCTTCCAGCCCGTGATGCGTTCCCATCGTTGCACAGTGGAGCAGATGATTCTGCTTGAGCCGGTCCTTTCTGAAACCGTGCTGGCCACGTGTCTAACAGTCATCCGGCAAGCAACGGACGAGGCCGTCCGTCGAGGCGTCCCAGCCGAAGCAGCGCGTGACTTCGTTCTAGGACATCTTCGGGTAGAACTGGCTATAGTGTTTCAGGAGAAGAAGGGTGCGGTATTTTCAGACGGAGCTTTGAAGGCCATTGATGCAGCCATGCCCGACTTGTTCCGTCCAGATTGGAAGAAGGTTTTCGAACCCGATGCAATCCGTGAGAGCGTTCACCAGATTACCAGGTCAGAGTGACTGTCGCCCCTGTGTGTCAGTGCCGTGATACAAAACGGACCGGGGCTTTGATCAGCTTTCGCTCTTGGCTCTCCAGCGTCTCTGCACTTCGCGAATCACGTCAGCCGTGCCTTCCGTCATGTCCATCTCATCCAGTTTTTCAATCTCGAAGAATCCGGCGTCACTTGCATCTGATCCAGCTTGGGGTTGGCCCACTCCCGCTTCACAAACATAGTCAATGATGACGTAGTGGTAGGCGATCTTCCCTTCGGAATCTGTATAGATTCGGTCGACAACCTTCCCCACCCAAAGGGGCTTCACGTCCATTTCCACCTCTTCGCGAAGTTCCCTAGTCACGGCATCCTCCAGCGTTTCACCAAGGCGCACCGCTCCGCCGGGAATAGACCACTTCCCTTGAGCTGGCGGTTTCCCTCGCTGAATAAGCAACACAGCATCGCCACGCAAGACGATGGCGCCCACAGCGCAGACAGGTGCTTGGGGATAGATTCTGGTCATTGTCTGTGCCTCTGGAAATTCGCTTTTATTTCGCCTATAATCGGAAACTGAATTCGTTCTGTCAGCTTCGAGAAACTCTATGCCACTAACCAAACGCCAATTTCAAGTCCTCTTCTTTCTGGATCGATTCGTACAGGAAAAGGGATATTGCCCGAGCTTCGACGAAATCGGAAAGAGCCTCCACCTTTCGTCGCTCGCCACCGTGCACAAGCACATCAACACGCTTGAGCGAAAGGGCTTCATCCGACGGGACTACAACCGCAGCCGTTCGATTGAAGTCGTCAACCGCGAGCCCCTCGACCAGGCAGCCAAAGCAAAGCGAGGCGCAGACCCGGTGCAGGCACGCGTTACGAGAGATTTGCAGTTACCTTTGTTGGGTCGCATCGCCGCCGGCCGGCCGCTGGAAGCCGTGCCCAGTAACGAGAGCCTTTCACTGAAGGAGTTCGTCGGAAGCAAGAGTGTCTTTGTGCTCCAGGTGAAGGGTAGCTCGATGGTCGAGGATCATATCTGCGACGGCGACTTTGTGGTTGTGGAAAAAACTCAGAGCGCAGAGAACGGCGATACCGTGGTTGCGCTGATTGATAACGGTGAGGCAACCCTCAAGAAGTTTTACCGTGAGAAGAATGACTATGTCCGTCTTCAGCCGGCGAACGCGGAAATGCAACCGATCGTCGTCAAGGCAAAAGACTTGACGATTCAAGGACGGGTGATCGCGGTGCTGCGAAAGTATTAGGTTCGTTGACCGTTGTCCGTCTTTTCGTTGATGGTTGTCGGTTGTCAGTTGTTCGCAGGATCTGACAACGGACAACTGATAACAGCCAACTATGGAGCCGATCATTTTCCATGCTGACATGGATGCCTTTTTTGTCTCGGTTGAAGAGCTGTTTGACCCGAGCCTTAAAGGCAAGGCCGTCGTAGTGGGTGGATCGCCGGACCAGCGCGGCGTTGTTTCTGCCGCATCCTACGAGGCCCGGAAGTTTGGCGTTCACTCTGCGATGCCGCTCGTGACCGCTGGGCAGCTTTGCCCGCACGCCATCTTCCTCTCCGGCCGTCGCGACAAGTACGTGGAATATTCCCGCAAGGTGGAGCGCATCTTCCAGGGCTTCACGCCTGTTGTCGAGATGGTATCGATCGATGAGGCCTATCTCGACTTTACCGGCTCAGCACGCTTGCACGGCGATCCGCTGCCGCTCGCCAATCGGTTGCGCAGTGAGGTCGAGCAACAGACGGGGCTGAGCGTCTCCATCGGGGTCTCCCGGACCAAGCTGGTTTCTAAAGTGGCTTCGGATCTGGCCAAACCGCGCGGCATTCTTTGGGTGCTGCCCGGCCACGAGGCCAAGCTACTGGCTCCGCTGAGAGTCGGCAAGCTGCCGGGTATCGGCAAGGTCACGGAGAAGCGGCTTCACGACCTCGGGGTGACTACCGTCGCTGAACTCGCTGCGCTTGGCCGCCGAACTCTGAATGAGTTGTTTGGTCAGTGGGGGGAATCGCTCCATCGCAAGGCTCACGGATTGAACACCGCCCATTTTGACTTTCACGAAGAACCGAAATCCATCAGTAACGAGCATACATTTGCTCAGGATACGGGCGATGCAGAGGAAGTACACGCAACGCTGACCCAGCTCGTCGAAAGGACTGCTCACCGGCTGCGGGAGCACCACATGTTCGCCAGCACAATCACCCTTAAGCTACGCGATCTCAACTTCCGGACCATCACCCGTGCGGTTTCACTTGAAGAACCGACACAGTTGGATTGCGAGATCCTAGAAAGGACTCTTGAGCTTTTGAAAAAGAGCTGGGGGCAACAAGTCAAGATCCGACTCGTTGGTGTCGGGCTCAGCGGCCTTGGTTACACTCCGTTGCAGGAACATTTGTTTGAGAAACAATCGCGGGAGAAGAAAACCCGCCTTTACGAGGTTGCCGACAAGATCCGCGGCAAGTTCGGATATAACTCGATTCATTCTGCACGGACGGTGAAGTGAAAGAGACTGCCATCAGCATTATTAGGAGACTCCGGCAGGAGGGCTATTCTGCCTACTTCGCGGGCGGCTGCGTGCGTGACCAGTTGATGGGAAACACGCCGAAAGACTACGACATTGCCACCAGTGCACGCCCCGAGCAAGTGATGCGGTTCTTTCCCCAGACCGTGACAGTCGGCGCCCAATTTGGCGTCGTTCTGGTACTGATTGATGGTCAACAGGTGGAAGTCGCAACGTTTCGCTCGGACGGAGATTATCCGGACGGACGCCATCCCGATGAGGTCACGTATACAGACGATGCCAGACTCGACGTCTTGCGTCGCGACTTCACCATCAACGGATTACTTTGGGATCCTCTAACCGAGACCCTGCTGGATTACGTTGGCGGGCGCGAAGACATTCGCAGCCGCACCATTCGCACGATCGGGGATCCGCGCCACCGGTTTAGAGAGGATAAGTTGCGACTGATTCGTGCGGCCCGCTTCTCTGCCCGCTTTGGTTTCGAACTAGAGGCAGGAACTCACCATACAATCCAAGTCCTAGCCGATCAGGTTCTGCAGGTAAGCAAGGAACGGCTTCGCGATGAGCTCATCAAGTTCCTCACCGAAGGATATGCGAGCCGTGGCATTCAGCTGCTGGAGACCCTGGGGTTGCTGCGCCCAATACTTCCGGAGATTTCAGACCTGCAAGGTGTTGAGCAACCGCCCGAGTTTCACCCCGAGGGTGATGTTTGGGTGCACACGCTCCTGATGCTTCAGCTAATAGATGAAACAAGGCAGTCTTTGGCTCAAGGTTCCAACCCTACGGCGACAGATTGGGCCGCAATCCCTGAGAACGGGATTTATCCATCGATCTCGCTCGCCTTAGGGGTCTTGCTGCACGACGTCGGAAAGCCGCAGACCTTTGAGGTCAAGGACCGAATCCGTTTCAACAATCACTGCGAAGTTGGTGCGCGAATGGCGCTGCGAATTTGTGATCGCTTGCGATTTACCCAGAAGCACACAGAAAGGGTCGTTCAGTTGGTTCGTGACCATCTCAAGTTCAAGGATCTACCGCAGATGCGCCCTGCCACGCTGAAGCGATTCCTGCGCCAGGAAGGGTTTGAAGAACATCTGGAGCTTCATCGCCTGGATTGCCTGGGTAGCCATCGAAACCTGGATCTATGGCGAATATCCAAGGATTATCTGACTCATCTGAAGCCGGAAGAGATTCGCCCTGTGCCATTGATCTCTGGCGACGATCTGATTGCGCTCGGCTACCGACCGGGTCCTACCTTCAAGGAGATTCTCAAAGCGGTTGAAGATGCTCAATTGGATCTGGTCATCCATGACCGCGCGCAGGCCCTGAATTGGGTCGAAAGTCATTTTGAGAGGAAGCCAACTTCTTCCGGAGGTGTGCAATAGTCGTGGGTGGCGGCAAACTGAATTTGGTTGTGACGAGGATCGGATAAGCTAAACTGTGGATGTTTGTACGGCGGGATTTTCTCAGGTTTTCGGGGTTGGGAGACGTGCGGATGGCGAAGTCAAAAGAATCCTTGCAACCTCGGCCTTCAAATGACGCTGAGCGCATTGGGTTAGCCAAGTGTCCACGCTCTTGATTCGCTCTTTCTCCTCCGAGCGCGACACGCGCCAGAACAACACTGTCGTTCGGTTTGATTCCAATTTACAGGTTAAGGCCAGCCCAAGGGGGCTTTGGATCAGAGGATCAGGATCACCACCGCACCGTGCTGGCTTTCTGACAGAGGCCTCTGACAACCGAGAAGTATGGGTTCGTCCTTTAGGAAGGGTGCCAGACCCGGTTCTTCCGGTCTGGTGCTGGTGTATATCGTGGATCGTCCTGTTTGAGCCCCATTCTCGGACTGAAGAATACGTAGTCCGATTCAGATGTTTTCGGGAGCTCGTGGCGTTGTTCTGAAAATCGTTCCGTCGAAAATACGAGACAAGGAAAATTGCGGTCTCTTTTCGTTTCCATGAGGAACCTCCGGGCCGGGGTTGATGAATTCAGCCACCGGGCTTGACCTCAGAGATTGCAGATGGATATCCAAACTTACGGTCTTGATAAAGCAGCACTTAAAAAGATCTACGCGGTTTGATGCCGTTGGGAAAAGGCGACAATAGCAGTCTGGGGTTGCACTCGAATGCCAGGGGCTGATCTCCGACGAAAAGTCATCTACACTTCAGCTAGACTTAAAGTTCATCGAATGGCAGAGATACCGAACGCTGTGACCTCAACTGCCCCACTGAACGAAAGGTCCAGAGAATGAAAATCAGAAAAGCCGTGTTCCCGGCAGCAGGACTAGGAACTCGATTCTTACCTGCGACCAAATCTCAGCCCAAGGAGATGTTGCCCCTGGTTGACAAGCCGGTGATTCAATATGTGATCGAAGAGGCGATGGCGTCCGGAATCGATAACATTATTATCGTTACCGGGCGTGGCAAGAACGCCATTGAGGACCACTTTGATGTCAGTTACGAACTGGAAAAGATCCTGGAGAGCCGGGGAAAGACAGATCTTCTCGAACAGGTTCGAGCCATTTCGAAAATGGTCTCTATCTCCTACGTACGCCAGAAGGAAGCCCTTGGACTGGGTCATGCCATCCTGGTCGCCAAACCACTCGTTGGGGACGAACCCTTCGCGGTGCTCTTGGGCGACGACATCATCGACGCGGAGGTCCCCTGTACTCAACAAATGATTTCAGCGTTCGAGAAGCATCAATCGTCGGTCCTGGCAACACAGATTGTTGAGGGCCCAGACATCTCTCGCTACGGGGTGATTAAGGGCAGACCAGTGGATGACGGTTCAGGTCGAACCTACCAAGTAGAAGATCTAGTCGAGAAGCCACCTTTTGCGGAGGCTCCTTCAAACCTCGCCATCATTGGGAGATACATCCTGACACCAGAGATTTTTGAGGTGTTGGAGAAAACCGCAGCAGACAATGGTGGGGAGATTCAATTGACGAATGGTCTACGGCTGCTGCTGGAGAGACAATTGATTCATGCCTATCGGTTTGAAGGCAAACGGTACGACGCTGGAGACAAACTAGGCTTTCTCAAGGCTACCGTGGAATTTGCGCTAAAGAGAGAGGACCTCGGTAGCGAGTTCGCCGCCTATCTTCGAGAGTTGAAGTTAAGTTCAAGTGTCTTGCGAAAGAAAAGGTAGGATTCGCCCCTCTCAGTTACCTGAGAGGGGGAATTTTTTAGGGTGTGACGTCTTTTAAGAAGAGTAATAAAAATATTTGGCTGGCTACACAAGGCGTAGCAGATCTAGTGGAATGAACTACCCTTATAATTGATGGGAGCTCACACTAAGAGACGCGAATCAAGATCGCGCTCATTTAACAGCAAAAGCAACTCATCACACCTTGCGGCTAAGTTGTCGCGTCATTGCTGTTAAGTTACCGAGCCAATTGAGAACTATTGTAGTCCGGTTTTTCGAAGAGTCAAGTAAAAAAAATCACTTTTTCTAAATAGACACTCAATTGGTCCGAATTGGAACTTAACTCTGTCATCAAGTATATTAACAGACATTGACTTAAACGAGAAACAGGTGGCACGGAATCGTGCTTTTGGCTCGGATTCTCCCTAGGAGGAAGGAGCAGAATCAATTAGCCAATTACGCTTTATAGTAGCCATTTTTAGTCGAATCCACGAAATTGTATAAGCGGCGAAGAATTCATACCAAAATTAGTATTGAATTTGGACCCGTGCAGGATGGGTAGGACTGATGGCAAAACACTTGGTTGTTGGAACCGCAGGCCACATCGATCACGGAAAGAGCTCCCTCGTCGAAGCTCTTACAGGTTTACACCCAGATCGCTTGGAAGAAGAGAGGATGCGCGGTATCACTATCGATCTGGGTTTTGCCAATCTGGCGTTCGCGGACGGAAGCCAGATCGGGTTTGTCGACGTGCCGGGTCATGAGCGGTTTATCAAGAACATGCTGGCGGGAATCGGCGGCATTGATGCCGTTCTTTTGGTTGTGGCCGCCGACGAGTCCATCAAACCTCAAACCAAGGAGCACTTTGATATTTGTAAGCTGCTCAGGGTTCCGGCCGGCTTGGTGGCGATTACAAAGGCAGATCTGGTCGACTCGGAATTGGTGGAATTGGTGAGGTTGGAGGTCCGGGAGTTTGTGACTGGTTCATTCTTGGAACACGCCCCCATCGTTCCCGTTAGCGCTCGATCGGGCTTCGGTCTGGCCGACTTGACAGATGCCTTGCGAAAACTTGCTGGAGTCACTCCTCACCGAAACTCAAGGGCTGCATTCCGGCTTCCTATCGACCGTTGCTTTACCCTTCACGGATTCGGAACCGTAGTGACAGGCACCTTACTCAGCGGTACGCTCAGCAAGGAAGACGAGGTTGCCATCTATCCTGCCGGGCTGAAAGCACGAGTGCGAGGTTTGCAGGTCCATTCCAGAGCCACCGACCAAGCGGTTGCGGGTCAGCGCACGGCGGTCAATCTGCCGAATGTTGAGGTTAGTCAAATTCATCGAGGTATGGAGATCTCCGTGCCAGAGCGTTTTTCTCCTGTCTCAACCTGCGACGCAAGAATCGAGCTGCTAGACAGTTCCCCGATTTCTATTAGTCGAAAGACAAAGATGCGGCTTCACCATGGGACGTCGGAAATCGTTTGTGCTCTGAGGCCGATTGGGTCCCCTGAGATTCAACCCGGAAATTGCGGTTTTGTACGAATTGCCTTGGATCATCCTGTTCTCGTCCTGCCCGGCGACAGGTTCATCGTTAGACAGCTCTCGCCCGCGGTCACGTTGGGAGGAGGAACCATTCTTGACGTCGGACCATTGAAGACGCGAAGGGCTTCTGCACGGAACCCCGTCGAGTGGTTGGAGTCTCTCCAGCCGCTCGACTTGCGAGAATTCCTGTACTGTTACATCAGGCGAAACGGTTCCTTCGGAATGACTGAGCCGCAAATACTGTCTCAAGTCGTCTTGGACAAAGCGGCGGTTCGAGAGTTAGTTGGTTCGCTCATCAAAGAGGGTCGCCTGCGGGTGGTCTCAGAGGAGCCCTTCCTTGTGATTGAGCCAACCAGCTTCGCTCAACTAATGGAGCGAGCGGTAAGTTGTCTCGATGTCTTTCATGATAAAAATCCGCTGTCGACAGGGATCTCGAAGGAGCAACTTAGTTCGGGGCTGGGAAAGACCTGTCATCCGCTGGCGTTGAAGGCGGCTTTGAGCCAATTGGCTGAAACGAAGACAATCTTGATTGAGAATGAACTGGTGAGTCTCTCGGGCAGAAAGGTAGCACTGAACGGCGAAGAATCGGCAGCGAAAGCCCAGATCGAAGCAGCATTCCTGCAAGCCGGCTGGAAAGTCCCTATTCTCGATGAGGTACTAGCCGCTGTGAGCATACCTCCCGATCAAGCTAGAAAACTCGTCAGTTTGCTGGCCAAAGAAAAGCGTCTTGTGAAGATTTCAGAGAACCTGCTGTACCATACTGAATCGATTGCGCGCCTCAAAGAGCTCTTGACTGGCTACAAGAAGCAAAGCACTAAAATTGACGTCGGAAAGTTCAAGGACCTCACCGACATCTCCAGAAAATATGCGATACCGCTGCTCGAGTTCCTTGATCGTGAACGTGTGACCCGCCGTGTCGGCGATTCTCGGGTTATTCTGTGATTTGTAGCTGCGTTGGACTTTGTCTAACCTGCCCCAAGTCAAGTCGGGAGAGCGGCGAATGAGGAACTGCCCTCCAGCCAACCGATCAACAATGCTAATATCTGACCTGATAGCGCAAAGTAAGTCGCAAGAGGCTAGTAGGCTCGATTTCAGGGCGACCAGCAAACGTTGCTTGGTCGATCCACAGGATGCTATGCAACTTTCCCTCGCGATACTCTCACCACGCTCAGTTGTCTTGATGACTACGCTGTTCTCGGCACTTGCGCTTCCCTGCGGGCTGACCTGTGCTCCTGCGGCCATCGGGTTTAACCGCGACATACGTCCTATCCTTTCGGACAAGTGCTTCACCTGCCATGGTCCAGACAAAGCAAACCGAGTGACCGAGTTGAGGTTTGATACAGAAGCAGGAGCGAAGATCCCTCTGAGCGAAGGACGTCAGTCCGTTGTGGCTGGAGATCCCGACAAGAGCGAACTGTTTCGCCGTATCGCCTCGAACGACGAGGCTGTTCGCATGCCACCGGCGGCTATGGGTCACGCAAGGCTGTCGGACGTGGAGATCGACCTCATACGGCGTTGGATCGACCAGGGAGCGAAGTGGCAGGGACACTGGTCCTTCATCTCTCCGAAGCGCCCAGAACTTCCGCCACTGAAGAACAAGAAATGGGCCCGTAATCCAATCGACGTCCTGGTCCTCCACCGCCTCGAGCGCGAAGGTCTGACGCCGGCTGCCGAAGCCGACAAGGTGACGCTCATCCGCAGGCTTTCGTTGGACCTCACGGGTTTGCCGCCAACTCTGTCCGAAGTCGATGCCTTTCTGGACGACGGTTCGCCAAAGGCTTACGAAAAAGTAGTGGATCGGCTTCTGCAGTCAAGCCGGTATGGAGAACGCATGGCGGCCCGTTGGCTCGATGCGGCGCGCTATGCCGACACCAACGGTTATCAGAGTGACGGTGTGCGAAGCATGTGGCGCTGGCGGGATTGGGTCATCGACGCGTTTAACCGCAACTTGCCGTTCGATCAGTTCACCATCGAACAGCTCGCCGGAGACATGCTGCCCAACGCCAGACTAGACCAGCGAATTGCTTCTGGTTTTAATCGCAATCATCGAACGAATGCCGAAGGCGGCATTGTGCCCGAGGAGTTTCGGGTGGAGTACGTAGCCGATCGGGCGGAGACCACTTCGACGGTGTGGCTGGGCTTGACCGTGGGCTGTGCGCGCTGTCACGACCACAAGTACGATCCGATCAAACAGAAAGAGTTCTATCAGCTTTTCGCCTACTTCAATAACGTTTCCGAAAAAGGCCTCGTCTATAATTTTGGAAACGAAGAACCCTACATAAAGGCGCCAACACCCAAACAGGAAGCCCGCCTGAACAAGCTCGATGCTCGCGCAGAGGCGGCGAAGCAACGATATCTCAACCTGCAACCCGAGATTGACATAGCTCAGCGGAAGTGGGAACAATCGCTGGGCAAAACCGAGCCGTTCGATTGGTCGATTCGCGACGGGCTGGTAGCCTACTATCCGCTGGATGGATTGCTCGCCTCGGGATGCCATGAAGGACGGCCCGTAGTCAGCGGCAGCCCGGACTGCAGCCTTCCGCTGGTATCGGCCAAAGTCGGTAAGGGTGCGTCGTTCGATGGCAAGCGGTTCATTGATGCCGGTGATGTTGGAAAGTTCAACTACCAGGACCCTTTCAGTCTGGCCGCCTGGATTTATCCTACCGGCCCCAACGGCGCCATCATGTCGCGGATCGAGGACAACGATCAAGGACATGGATATGGTCTCTATTTGAGAGATGGGAAGGTGCGCCTGCACATCACTATGCGTTGGACCGATATCGGCATGCGACTGGAGACGGCGCAGCCGCTGGAACTGAACCGGTGGCACCACGTGGTGATGAGCTATGACGGAAAACGCAAGGCCGAAGGCGTCCAGATCTATCTCAACGGTGAAGCGCAGAAGATCAACGTTTTGTTCGATGATCTGAACTGGCCCATCGACCCCAAAGACCCATTCCGCATCGGCGCAGGTGAGGGGCCAGACAAACGCTTTCGCGGAACCATCGATGAAGTTCGAGTTTATCGAAAGGCTTTGTCGGCTGAGGAAGCTGCGACGCTGCCGCTCTTGGAGACCATCAGCGAGATCGCAGCCTTGCCGCCCGAGCGTCGCAGCGCGGCGCAGAGTAACAAGTTGGCATTCTGCTTCATCGATCGGTTTGCGCCGAAATCAATCAAGGAAGCTCGTTGCGAGTGGCTCGATGCAGAACGAGAGCGCGATGATTATTTCGCAACGATCCCGACGGTGATGGTGATGCAGGAAAGCGCAACCCCCCGGGAGACCTACCTGCTGAAGCGAGGCGCCTACGATGCGCCTAGTGAGCAGGTAAGCCCCGGTGTGCCGGCGGTGCTTCCGGCTTTGCTGAAGCAGTTTCCCAACAACCGCCTCGGACTGGCTCGGTGGCTGGTGGATCGTTCCAATCCTCTGACGTCGCGCGTCACGGTAAATCGATTCTGGCAGGCACTCTTCGGTGTGGGTCTGGTCAAAACGGTCGAAGACTTTGGGTCACAAGGAGACTGGCCAGTCCACCCTGAGTTGCTGGACTGGCTGGCGACGAGGTTTGTCGACAGCGGATGGGACGTGAAAGGCCTGTTGAAGACAATTGTCATGAGCGCCACCTACCGCCAGTCGTCTAAAGCGACTCCCGGGCTTCTCGAGAAAGACCCGGAAAACCGCTTCCTGGCGCGTGGGCCGCGG